>WNFY01007893.1_pt1 | contig 12199 bp, 14 predicted proteins | sample 5400091 | NCBI WGS metagenome assembly WNFY01 (sample SAMN13153364, study PRJNA577476) | soil metagenome | isolation source: 60 cm soil or saprolite under grassland replicate 1 | place: USA:California | collected 2016-06-15 | reverse complement strand
CGCTCTAACGCCTAAGAAACGCTGCCTATACTACTCAGAGAGTATTATGCCACTCCGAAGGATTTTCCAATGAATTACAGCACCAGCCAGGGCAAGCGGCGATTGCGCTTCTATACACTTTTCCTGGCCTATATTTGCGCCGGTATTGTGAGCATTTTGCCTGGACCGACGCTGCCCATCCTGGCGCAGCATACCGGCGTCGCCCTGGCGGTCGCAGGCTGGGCGTTCACGTCGGGGGCGACGGGTTTCATGGTGGGTGTAGCCATCGCCGGGATGATGATTGGCAGGATTGGCCCGAAATATGTTTTGATGAGCGGACTGGCGATTATGACATGTGCTGGCATTGTGATTCCCTGGACCCACCTGTTCCTGCTTTTGCTGGCGGCGCAGTTCGTAGCGGGTATAGGCTTTGGATTTCTCGATGTCAGTATCAACATCATCGTCACGCTCAGCTTTGAGGATACGCTCGGCGAAACACTCAACAACCTGCATAGCTCGTATGGGATTGGAGCGCTGCTGGCTCCATACTCTGGCTCATGGCATTACAAATGGGCCTGTATGTTGGAGCGGAGGTGGGCTTCAGTAGTTGGATTGTGACAGCAGTGAGCCAGAGCGCTCTCATTTCGCTTGCCCTGGCAGCGCCATCCGCGACTGCTTTCTGGGCCGGCATGACTATTGGACGTTTGCTGGGCGCGCAGGCGCTCAAGCGTGGCATACTGAGCGAGAAACAACTGCTCTATCTCTCTATTCTTGGCGGGGGCATCAGCGGCCTGGTTGTGGCAGCCTTTGTGAGGTACATCGGAGTCAGCTTCGGTGTGAGCCTGCTGGTTGGATTGTTCTTCGGCCCGATCTTTCCGGGTGTGATGGCTATAGCGTCGCGCTGGTTTGTACATACCCTGGGGACGGTTTCAAGCGTGATGCTGATCAGTGCCGGCGCGGCGGGTATGATTTTGCCGGTGCTGATGGGCTTCCTCATCGCGGATATAGGCTTTTCCTGGGTGATGGCTATACCAGCCCTGGTGTGCCTGACCATAGCTGTGCCGTTCAGCCTGGCGCTGAGGAGACAACGGCATGCACTGCAATTACCTGGTGATATGCAGGCAACGGAGAAGGAAAGTGTTTATAAAACCTGATGTAACGCGCTTCGAAATCTTGATTTGCATTGCCTTAACAGGTGTCGTGCTGTATCTCGCAGGGTTATGGGATCTCCGAAACAGGCTGGTGTATGAGCAGCATCAGTCGAGAGCGAGGTTTTTTCTGCTACTTGGTACGATGCTGACTTCCATAAGCCTATCTTCTCTCGTAGGGAGTACTCACATTTTTCCAAAGAGCATGGGGTACTTAGACGAGTACATAGTAGCGTTCGGTATCACGTTCCTGGGTCTGATGTGCATCTTCTGGGTTTTGCAGGTTATATGGCTAAACCAGGGGAACAAGAGGCGAAATGACCGGTGAAATTGATTGCAGATAGGTTGCAGCATGCAACTAAAAAAATTACTAAATTACTGATGAGTTTATTTGCAAAATGAGATGGAATGAGTGAGCACGCGAGGATATGCCATCCTATAGTTATTTTACCTGAGAAGAGAAATGGCTATAGGACGTGCGCTTGTGTTGGCCGAGGAGTTGATGCTAGCCGGCTCCTGTGGTGATAGCGCTGAACTGACTGCAGAGACGTTCAGTGCCGAGACCACTAATGAGCAGTCTTTCTTTGCTATTGCTGAGCACTTGCTGGGTCCATGTTGTGAAGCCGCCATCGACCAGCTCAAACTCGGCCCCTGCTACATTCGTGGCGTAGACGTGGAAGCAGGCCCCAACGTAATACCCACGGCCGATCTCCCGGCCGGGGTCAAGTTCGCAGAGCACTCCTGGATGGTTGCCCATTAGAGGCCTGAGCACCTGAGAGTCGAGGGTTTGCTCCCGCCGACCTTGGAGCGGCCCGGTAGGCCTGCCCGCGTACCACGTGGTGTGACGCGCAGAGTCGCACCCGTTCCCGGTTCTGTGGGTCCAGGCGGAGGAGACGACGCCGGCGTGAGGCGCATTCGAGCGCGAGAACGCTGGTTGCATCGGCCACCACCTCAGTATTTCGGATCGTCGTCACCACTTTGTTCTGATCCACTGTTGCTACCGTGGCATTAGTGCCCAGCGGGCAAACAGGTGATAACTCGACTGCAGTGTAATGATCTGGGAGCAGCGCCCACACGAGGCTATCAAAATCCGCCAGCACTCGTGGCGCCAGGTCAGATGGCCGTACGAACCGATCTCGCTCATAGCGCTCAAGCAGTTGGCCCGGCTGCACTCCGACTGCACGACGCCGGTAGACTTCCAGTAAGAGCGTCTGCAGATCCGCCGGAGCGAGGCGTTCGACGAGGACATCGATCAACTCGGGGATACCAGCTTCCCGCTGGATACGCTCGAGAATGGGATTACTCATCGTGGTCATCCTTTCCGATAGCTGGCAAGAATTCTTGCCTGTAAAAAGTGAAATCAGTATACCACTTTTGGCTTCAGCGAGCTTGATTCTGCTGGCGAACTGCTCTACGGAAGTGCCCTACCACCCCAGGGCGCGATAAATCGGCCCCTACGAAACGCGGCATCGCTGCGCTCGCCGTTTCTGGACACTCAGCGAGTTTTTTGAAGGCTAAGAGATTTGTGCGAGATGGCTATAGGAATTGCATATTTTTTTGAGGTATATTATGACAAAGTATGATACCTGCTGAGACTAGATTGGATAGGTGACACGTGAACAGGCCTTTTGCCCCTCGACAGAGCGCTTCACTTTCATTGGATGAACACACACTCATGTTGATTGTCGATGCGATACCGCAAAAGGTATGGGCAGCAGATGTACAAGGAAGTGGCTTTCACTTTAACAAACAATGGTGTGACTACACCGGCTACACATTGGAGGCGCTCAAAGAGGGGGGATGGCAACCGCTCCTGCATCCTGACGATTGGGAGGATCACCGGCATGTTATGCAGCAGGCTTTTGCCTCAGGAGAAGACCTTCAGTTCGAAGAGCGTCTCCGCAGAAACGATGGCATCTACCGCTGGCATGTGAACCGTGTGGTGGCTCAACGAGATAATCGTGGCGCGATCCTGCTGTGGGTCGGAACCTGTACAGACATTGACGACCAGAAACGCACGGAGCAGACGCTGAAAGCAAGGGAAGATTACTTTCGCGCGCTTGCAGAAACCGTGCCGCAGCTTATGTGGATGACGCGGCCGGACGGCCATACCGAGTACATGAATCAACGCTGGTATGACTATATGAATACCACCCCCGAGCGGCTGCTCGGCACCGGCTGGCTTCAGTTCCTGCACCCCGATGATTATGAACGTACTCTGGCTGCCCGGCGTCACGCGCTCGAAACTGGGGAATACTATGAGATAGAGTATCGTCTCAGAAATGGCCAGACCGGCGAGTATCGCTGGTTCTTAGCACGCGGCATACCTGTGCGTGATGAGCATGGCACATTTGTCAAACTGTTTGGCACTTCCACAGACATCGATGACCAGAAACGCATCGAGGAAGCCTTGCGACACAGCCAGGAACGCGCACGCAAACTCATGGACTCCAATATTATTGGAATCCTTGTTGCAGAGGGGGACGATGTTGTTGAAGCCAACGATGCATTTCTTCACATGACCGGGTACACACGAGAGGATCTGCACAAGAGAAGAATGAACCGGTTCACGATGACTCCTCCGGAGGATGTACCGCTCACACAGCAAGCCCTTCAGGAGATGGCGGCACGCCAGCAGGTGATGCCTTATGAAATAACATGCATATGTAAAAATGGCAGTCGCCTCCCTATTCTGACTGGCGTCGTCGAATTACAGCACGATCCACCCCAATATATTGCCTTTGTGCTGGATAATTCCGCCCGCAAGGAACTGGAACAGCGCAAAGATGACTTTATCAGCATGGCCAGTCATGAACTCAGGACGCCGCTCACCACGCTGAAGCTGCAGAACCAGTTGCTCAAAAGGAAATGGGAAAAACAAGGCAGCCACGATTCTGCTGCAGCTCTTGAGAAGATGGAGGCACAGGTCAACACATTAACAGAACTGGTGGCAGCATTCCTGGACGTCTCTAAAATCCAGGCGGGCAGGCTCGAATATGCACAAGAAACAGTTGATCTTAGCGAGCTTCTGCGCGACCTTGCAGAAGTCATGCAGCAGACCAGCCCAACGCATACCATTCACGTGCATGGCGCAGCGCATGCACTGCTGGTCGGGGATAAAAACCGGCTCAGACAGGTCTTCACCAACCTGGTCAGTAATGCGATCAAATATTCACCTGGAGCAGACGCGGTGGATATTGACGTGACTTTATCCGCTGAGACCGTGACGGTTAGTGTGCGCGATTATGGCATCGGTATCCCGCGCGAGCAGCAGGGCAAGATCTTCGGTCGCTTCTATCGTGCCCACGCTCCGAGCACAAAAGCATTTCCAGGACTGGGGATGGGCCTGTACATTTCCTCCGAAATCGTCAAGCGTCACGGTGGAACAATCACTATTGATAGCGAAGCGGGCAAAGGGTCAACCTTGCAGGTTGCTCTTCTCCTGAAGGGGGACACCAATCGCTCTCCTTCCCGCCTGTGAACCATGCGACAAATTTTTCTGTTAGATTACAATATGGTCCCGTAATGCCGCCCATATGTGCTATCATGGGAAGAAGGCTCTTTTAGCATTTAATCTCAACAGAAGGAAACGTACATGAAAGCAGTACAATTCGCGCAATATGGCGATCCCGAGGTTCTACGGGTTTATGATGTGCCTGATCCCGTACCTGGTCCCTCGGATGTGCTGGTCCAGGTCAAGGCGACGACGGTGAACCGGCTGGATTTATTTCAACGTAGTGGCAGCAGGCCGGTTGGTAAACTACCATTTACTCCAGGGTTGGAGGCAGCAGGCATGGTGGAGAGGGATAGCGCGGGATTCCACGCGGGCGAGCGCGTGATGACGACACTTGCACTGGCAGCCAAAGGAGGTGGTGGCTGCGCCAGCAAAATAGCAGTGCCAGCAGCCATCCTGGTACGCATCCCTGACGGGGTGACGTTCGAGGAGGCCGTGGCAGCCGGTCTGACCTCGTCGACGGCCTGGGGAGCCTTATTCGATCTCGGGCACCTGCAGGCCGGTGAGCGGGTATTGATCTGGGCAGGCGCGAGCGGCGTGGGATCGATCGGCATCCAGTTTGCTAAATATGCAGGCTGCTGGGTTGCCACAACCGCGAGTAATAGCGAGAAGGCGAAGGAGTTGCAGCGACTAGGAGCCGACCTGGTGATCAATTACCGGGAGCAGAACGTGGGCCAGGTGCTGCGCGACATAGGGGGTGTTGACCTGGTGATCGAGCTGGTGAGTACAACTTTACAGGCCAGTCTCGATGCCTGCAAAGAGGATGCGCGCATCGTGCTGATCGGCAACCTGGGAGGTCAGCAGGCCACGGTTGATACACAGGCATGGCGACTGCGGCGGGTGACGGTCATCGGGGGAGGCCAGCTCCGCACTTCAACACAAAATGAGCGACACATACTGGAGCTGATAGCGCAGAAAGCCATTACACCTGTTATTGCACACATATTGCCGGTGGAGCAGGCAGCAGAGGCGCATCGCCTGCTGGCAGCGGGCGGGACCCTGGGGAAGATCGTGCTGTTGCACTCCTGAGATTTCCAGGGAGAATTATGCATACACGTGAATACTCGCCAAGCCTGGGTGTTATTTCACCTGAGCAGTTTCAGGCTGCGCTTGATCGCTTCGGGCTCGGGACATGCATACAGGCCGAGCCTATTCCGTTCGGTTTCTCCAAGCGGAATGTATTTCTGACGAGCAGTACGGGTGAATACGTCTTCCGGGGAGCAGGGCACTCTCAAGAGCAGTTTCTCAGGGAACATTTTTTTGCGCAACAATTGCACGAGCGGACCTGTGTGCCTGCTCCGTGGCCGTACCTGGTTGATACAACAGAGGATATCTTCGGGTGGAGCTATGCAATTATGCCCAGGATGCCAGGATTACAGCTAGCCGACCCGGAGGTGAGAGGTACTCTAGGTAGAGAAGACAGGAGAGGAATTGCGCGTGCCATAGGTGAGAACCTGGCTTGGATGCAGGAGCTTAGATGGCCTCATGCCGGACAATACAATGCCCGGACGAATACGATAGAACCTTTTGTTGTTCCCTACAGCGAGTGGGTGATTGCGCGCATCCTGCATAACCTCGCGCGTTCACGCCAACATTCCGAGCGCACAACCGACGCTGATGTCCGGTGGGTTGAGAAGTTGATTGCTTACGCTCGATACGCATGCGATGACGCATTCCAGCCATGTTTTGTGATGCAGGACTACAAAGAGAATAATGTAGTTGTTGAATGTACCGGCGGGCAGTGGAGAGTGAGCGGCATATTCGATTTTACACACACACATTTCGGTGATGGGGAAGCTGATTTCTCACAATTGGTAGCGATGTACCTGGACGAAGACCCGGAACTGGCAGGCGATTTTATGAAGGGCTATACAGACTACAGGCCTCTTCGACCTGGCTTTGCCGGACGTTTCCCGCTTTACATGCTGGACAACCGCCTCGGAGTGTGGGAGTTCTTCCAGCTTATCGGCCGTACGGAGTGGAACGAGGAGTGGACGTTACGGGAATGGGCGAGCCGGTATACTGCTTTTCTCTCGTGACCAGGGCAGCTACTGCTCCGGCTTTTCACCCCAAACGCTGAGATAGATCCAGACCGCACAAAAGTCATTCATCCACATTTCGCTCAGGGCTTGCTGATACAGGTGACTCACCTCTTGCTGAGTTGTCACCCCCATCTTCAGCATAAAGGGTTGTAACAAATTGAAGCTCATCATGAAGTTCTGGTACCAGCCCCGGTGTGCTTCCGTCTCTACCGAATAATCGACGACATGGGCCTTCTGCTGGATATGGATGCACCCGGCCTGCCGGAAGAAATATCCCAACCTGGGCAGCACTCCGATTTTGCCCCCATCGCTCAAAAATGCGTTTCCTGCCAATTGCATGGCACGGATAGCCAGCCCGGTGAGTTTCTCATAGGCAGGACTGCTGGTGATACCAAAATCGTCGGCCTCGGTGAGACGGATGATTCCACCAGGCCGCAGCACCCGTATGCATTCTCGCAAGAGATCTGGCCACGCAGTGGTAGGCATAAAGGATACGAGCAGCCGGCCATTGATCAGGTCAAAGGAGTTGTCGGGAAACTCGAGCGGCTTCAGGATGTTCATGGTCATGAAGGCAGCATTGTCCAATCCCTGTGCCCGGGCCTGGGCACGAGCATAGTCAACCATCTCTCGACTGAGATCGATTCCTATCACTTGAAACTCGGGATGCTCAAAGGCTATATCCAGAACCCATTCTCCAGGACCACAGGCCATATCCAGGATATCGTGCATCCTGGCCAGGTCGATCCCCTCTGGCAGCAGCCCGCTCATATTCCTGGAGATGAGACGACCCTGGTGCATCAGACGAGTCATCTCTGCCCCACTCTCCGGATCAATAAAATACGTATCTTCTCTTGGCGGTGGGTCGAGTGGCATAGCACAATAGCCCCTTCCATAATTCCTCAGAACTCCTCACCACCTTCGGTGGTTCGCAAGAGGTTTCTTCCTGCGGGCCTGGCAGCCCGGCTGCCAGGCCCGCAGGAAACAAGGCGCGAGCCGCCGCAGGCGGCGAGGAATCAGACACCTGAGGAGTTACCTCCTTCTTTGGTAGAGAGCATCCTGCCGCGGTGCAAACGTTCGACAAGACACCCTTTGCTTCTCTGGTACGAAGGTGTAGTTATTATATCAAGGTGAGCCTGGTATAGCAATGCTTCAGGATGAATGGGGATTGGTGGGTTCATGCAGGATGAGCAGCCTGGGCTGATGGACGGGGCCAGCGCGATCCCCAGGCGTTGTTTCATGCCAAGGGAGTACTCGCTCACTTTGCGATGCGCATCTTGCGCGAGATCAACGAGCTGCAGCATCTGCCCGATGCGCTCCTGGGGGAGGTGCAGCAGGGTGGTCACAACTTGCAAATTTTCCTTGCCGGTGAGATGCGGATATAACGATGGTGTTTCCACGAGTGAGCCGATGTTGCGCAATAGCTGCCTTTTGCCGCGCTGTAAGCGCTGCCCAAAGAGCAGCACTTCTCCTCCTGAGGGCGCGATGAGTCCGAGCAGCAGGCGAATGGTGGTTGTTTTGCCTGCCCCGTTTGGTCCCAAGAAGCCATAAATGCTGCCTTCTTCGACAGTGAGATTGAGAAGAGATACGGCCTCGGTGGATTTGAATTTCTTCGTCAAATTGTCTGTTTGTATAATCATGTTCCTGCCAGTTTATTCGATGCTATATTGAACGGAGCGGGCTGCGATGCCGCGTATGAGGGAGACGACGGCTGCCGCGGTCGAAATAGTCATCGCCGCAATAATGCCGAGCCATGTTCCTGATGTGCTGGAGCCCATGATGCCATCATTGCCGGCGAAGAGCTGCGGGACCGCGCTCTGTAAGCTCAGGCCCCAGAAGATCGTCGCCAGGAGCATGCATAGCATAGAGATAGTGGCAATGGCGGAAGGAAGAATAGCAAAACGGAGCAGTTTGTCAGAAATTTTGCTGCGAGTAACGGCAATAGATACAGAAGCAGTGCTGACGACTGCTGCAGCTAGCAAGGTACCAAAGAAGATCGTCGCACCAACAGCCTGCGGGAGCTGGCTCGCAAATGTGTGGCCCACCACCTGAATTGTTCCTAACAAGGCAGCAAAGGCGAGGAGGGGAACGGCCAGCAGCAGCAGGCGGCCTATACACTTCGTCGCAAGTGCGTCTTTGACAACGGCGAAGGCGATGGGGAGACCGCCGGCGAGGATGGCAAGCAAGGCGAGGACGGAGCCGATCACGACCAGCGTGAATGAGGTGCCCACGAGACTATGCGCCTGGGCTGCGGCAACAAAGTCTTCGTATTCCGTGAGTTTCTGGAACGCCATTCCAGCCAGGACAAAGCCAATATAGGCACAGAAAAGGGTGATCAGAGATCGACGCAGCGCGCGGAGCATATGTATGATCCTTTCTTGCAATGGCATTCCTCTTGTTCCAAGATACGGGTGAAGGTGAGCATCAAAGGCGCCTAAGAGCATGTCGATGGTATCAGGGAATGAAAGCGGGCATGATTCAAGCACCGCGAGAAGCTCTTCTTCGTAGCGGGCACGCCAGGTACGGGGATAGAGACGCAGCAAATATTTTTCTATGCTCATATGTTTGCCAGCCTCCGCAAGCCCATAGCGGCAAAGGTTTCTAAGCTTGAGAGCTGTTCACGCAGGAAGGTGATGCCGGCAGCGGTCAAACGATACGGGTGCCTGCGTTCTTCCGAGGGGAGCGACTCGATCAGGCCGTATTCTTCCAGGCGGGCAATGGCTCCATAGAGAGTTCCAGGGCCAGGACGCATGCCGGCGAAGGTTTCGATGTCCTCCATGATGGCATAGCCATGCTTCGTGCCCCCGGCCAGGCTGGCTAAGATGAGGATTGATGGATCGGAAAAGCGACCGAGGTTGGGCATATCCATATTATTCATCTCAAGGCGATAACTACGTTCGACGTTATACCGCGTGACGTTATTACGTTGAATGTAGTATATATACTGGCAGGTGGAGTTGTCAACGTTTTTAGGGGCCGTATTGGCGATGCTTGAGTGCGGGACGTGTGGCACTCGGGTGTGCATCAGTGATGTTACTGTCATAATTCAGGCAAGGTCGAGCGGATTTTGCAGATCAACGAGACGCAGGCGATGACCAAAGAAGTTGTCGCAACTGCGCGGGATAATCTGATCATTGGGCAGGCGTGAGAGCGCGAGCAGAAGCGTCGCAAAACCTTTCGGTTTCTTGAGGCTATTAACTTGAACAATTGGCTGTCACCTCATTTATAGATTATAATGTAGTCTATAAGGCCATCGATTATGCTGTTCTAGGAGTAGCAATTAACGCTCGATTGGTAGAGCCTTCGGTTAGATGAAGAGGGAACTGTGATATGCCTGGAAAAAAGACGAGAGCTTCTGACAGACGTAAAGAGCAACCCTCTCAGAATACACAACCAAAACGTAACCCTTCCAATAAAGTGCCACGAAGTACAACATCTGGGGGGAAGACGCAAGCAGGTACCATTGCTAGAAGCACGAATGAAGGCAGTACGGTTAGCAGTGACGGAAACACTACGAGTCCAACCACACCTTCTAACAGTGTAAATAAAGAGAGGGCAACCCTTTATGGGTGGGTATATTCCCTCTCTAAACGTGGTAGAGGATATTTAGTTAAACAACTTGTCCTTATCTTACCAAGTATCGTTCTCGTGCTATTCGGCTTCAAAGAACTCCCCCGCTCAGTGCCATTATTTACTTTTATTGAGCACCATCCAATTGGATCGCCTATCATCGGGGGTGTTCTGCTATTAATCACCTTAACTACGCTGCTTATTTCCTTCGGACCAGAGCCACAAAATACAAGCAAAACACCAAACCAGAAAAAAGAGTGGTACAGCCGGCTCTTGATGCTTGCTACTGCCACATCAACTACCTGCTGTATTTTCAGCACTACTCTCCTCGTAGTCGTCCTTGCTCGACCGTCATGGTGTCCTACTCCTCTTTGTCCACCGCTCCAAACTGTTACGAAAATTATGACCAATCCTCAAGGTGTCCATGATGCCAATCTTGAAATATACTTCCTTACCTTTCAAAGTGCATCATATGCGATTCCAGGTAACTCGATAGAGAACCCCCCTTATCTGCCAGACGACAAAAATCCGCGCAGCATAGGGACTGTACGTATAGATAGCCAGTTATCTTCAGTCTATCGCGTTGTGTTGGAAGCCCATAGCTTATATCAGGGGAAGTATAGCACAGCACCGTGATGAGAGAAGGGGTTTCTCTAGAGTTTTTACGATAGGTAGAATATTGGCAGGGACCGCCCTTCTTGCCTGGCTTGCTGGGTGCGGCAAAAATACGATCACACCCCAGCCAGCCATTACACCTTCCCAATCCGCTACTGTTGGGGCGATATCTGTCCCACCTCCATCTCTTTTCTCCTCAAATCCAGGTGGAGTGTTCAATCTTGCTGGACTACTCCATATTGATACTTCTTGGCCCCATGCTCCCAGCGGCTCTATTAGATGTGCGATTAACTATGACGAGGATACAAATATCGTTTTAGCGACAAATCGCCTCACGTACGATACCGGTGAAATTCAGCAGATGACGGCTGTGTTTGCCTTTGACCAAAGCAGCTTACCAGGCGAGAAGCCTCCACTATTCCCAAACACACTCCAAAGGGTTTCAGGGGACCTGCCGGGAGCAGATATACCCAATTGGAACACCGATGATAGAGGTTACGTTAGTGACAGTGGTGGTTGCACCGGAGCTTGGAGTTTTACAAACATAGGACAGCAAGCCATTCAGATAGCTCTAGGAATAAGGTATGTTAGAGCTTCTCAACCCAACAATTATCACTATCGCCTGATAGATGCCTGTTCTTTGCCTGGAGTAGTCAGCCCAGGTAACTGTGGTCACAAAGCGGGAGGCAGTCCTACAGTCAATACATTTACATTTCTTTTAAAACCTGGAAGTAAAAATACCATAGTGCAGGCAACTAGTCGAGTTCCTCCCTTAAATCCGGGAGGAACTGCTGATGTTGAATTGATATTTTTACCAGCAAATTCGGCCGATCACCAAATATACTCATTCGTGCCAGAATTTACTGTTAGTACCATAAATGAACGAATTACCTTGTCCCTGCCACAGTTAACCAGTACGATCAGCTTTATAACTCCTAGTCAATTGTCCTGCTACCATTGGCAAAATAATACATTCGTATCCTTAGATATAGGAAATGTCAGCTACTCCCCTCCATTCGTAAACCCAAATAACAATGTACTTTGTATGTAAAGTTGGAGTCTGCTCTCATCGGGAGCGGCTACCGTTCCTATGGCCGCATGCCCAGGTCAGTGCGGATGAACAGGGCCATGTCGTACGAGCCATCGGGGCTGCCGATGGGGCGGCGCTCCCACCACCACTGCCAGATGTGCCGGGCAGCCTGGCCAGGGTTGAACTTTGCGCCTGGAGTTGGGTTATCGCCATAGCTGAGCCACAGCAGGGGGCCAACCCCACCATACGCTGGTTCACCAGAACAGTCATTTTGCCGGGAGGGTATACACGGTGGCGGTTTATA
>WNFY01004896.1_pt1 | contig 12201 bp, 10 predicted proteins | sample 5400091 | NCBI WGS metagenome assembly WNFY01 (sample SAMN13153364, study PRJNA577476) | soil metagenome | isolation source: 60 cm soil or saprolite under grassland replicate 1 | place: USA:California | collected 2016-06-15 | reverse complement strand
TAACGATACCCTACCTTTGTACATCTATATTCCCCCCTTTTGTAGGTATACTCTCCCTTCGGAAGATAGCTATACTATGCAGCAGGTGGAAAGTGTATAACAGCACCTTTCCGCCGTCTCCTTCACAATCTGCTGTTTATTGACGACGATGAAGCGCACGACTCGTGCATTAACGGTGTTGGAGGTGTCACTTTGATTCCTGGTTCCTTCGATTATGTAGTGGCAAATAGCGTCCAGGAAGCTATTGCCCTGCTGGAACAACATGGCGACGACGCTAAGATCCTGGCGGGAGGCCAGAGCCTCATCCCCCTCTTGCGGTTCCGCCTGGCCGCACCATCTATCTTGATCGACATTAATCGCATTAAAGACCTGGAGTACATTCAAGAAACGGACGGTGTATTGCATATTGGTGCCTTGACCCGTGAAGCGGAACTGGATCAAACTCCTTTGATCCGCAATCGTTATCCTATTCTCACGGATACCTCAACAATGGTCGCAGATCCCGTCGTACGCAACTGGGCCACCATTGGCGGTAATCTTGCGCATGCCGATCCCGCCAACGACCATCCAGCGACAATGTTAGCAATAGGGGCGAGTATCGTGGCCCAGGGAACCAGCGGCCAGCGCGTCATCCCTATCGACGAGTTCTTTACTGACTCAACCTTCGAGACTACACTACAGCCACATGAAATCCTGACAGAGATTCGTATTCCTGCTCCTTCCGAGCATAGTGGCGGTGCTTACTTCAAACTTGAGCGTAAAGTCGGCGATTATGGCATAGCTGGCGTGGCCGTCTATCTCACGTTGGATAGCCAGGGGCTTGTCACTTCTGCTGGCATTGGCCTGACCAACGTTGGACCACATCCTATCAAAGCGCACGACGCTGAACAATCATTGCTGGGCAAGCAGTTGGACGAAGCGAGCATCCACCAGGCTGCCGATTTAGCGGTTGCCGCCGCCCAACCCAGTAGTGATAGCAGAGGGCCGGTGGATTACAAGCGTGCTATGGTGCGTGTCCTATGCGTTCGTGCATTGCGCAAAGCGCTGGCTCGCGCCACCGGAGAGGAGTAGAGAGAGAGAAAGCTTGATAGCTTTCATCAACGACGCTGCCGCGTCTAGCTCTCGCTCAGATGAAAGAGAGGAAGTATGAGCAAACATCATATCCATGTCACCATCAATGGTACCGTCTACGAAGGTGATGTCGACTCGCGCACATTGCTTGTTCATTGGATTCGTGATGATCTGCGCCTCACCGGTACGCATATTGGCTGCGATACCACTGCTTGCGGAGCCTGCACAATCATCGTTGATGGCAAAGCCACCAAGTCATGTACCATGTTCGCGGTACAGGCCGATGGCCGTGAACTCATGACCATCGAGGGGCTGGAGCAGAACAACCAGTTGCACCCTATCCAGGAAGGTTTCTACCAGAAACATGGCCTGCAATGTGGCTATTGTACCCCCGGCATGATGATGACCAGCGTGGCCCTACTAAGTCGCAATCCCAATCCCAGCGAGCATGAGATTCGTGTAGGTATCTCAGGTAATCTGTGCCGCTGTACGGGCTATGTCAATATCGTTAAGGCGATTCAATATGCAGCCGAGAAAATGCAGGAAGCCCGGCAAGTTCCGGTCAGCACCAGCGAGGGAGGCGAATAATGGCAACTGAGGTACCTCAGCATAAGCATGGCCTGGGAGAAGCATACAAGCGCAAAGAAGACGCTCGCTTCATTCGCGGCCAGGGCAATTATGTGGACGATGTCACTTTACCCGGAATGCTTTACGGGGATATCGTGCGCAGCCCCTATGCCCATGCATTGATCACAAAGATTGATATTAGCGAGGCGTTAAAGGTTCCAGGCGTCGTTGCCGTAGTTACAGGCAAAGATCTGGAGGCTGCCGGACTCGCCTGGATGCCGACGCTTTCCGGCGATACAGAGGCAGTACTGGCTGTTGACCGCGTGCATTTCCAGATGCAAGAAGTGGCATTTGTCGTCGCCACCAGCCGTTATGCAGCCGCCGACGGAGTCGCCGCGGTCGATGTCGATTACGATCCGCTCCCGGTAGTAGTCGATCCCAAAAAGGCGCTCGATCCAGACGTCCCGCTGCTGCGTCCCGATAAGCAAGAAAAGCAGCCCACCAACCAGATCTATCACTGGGAAACAGGCGACCGCGATGCGACCGACGCTACCTTCGCCGACGCCGAGGCAAATGGCGTTGTCATCAAGCAGGATATGTATATCCCGCGCATTCACCCCGCGCCCATCGAGACATGTGGCTGCGTGGCCGACTACCATAGAGCGACTGGTAAACTTACCGTCTGGCTTACATCCCAGGCTCCGCATGCTCACCGCACCCTGTTTGCTATAGTCGCCGGCCTGCCAGAACATCGTATTCGCATCATCTCGCCGGATATTGGAGGTGGTTTTGGCAACAAAGTACCGATCTATCCCGGCTATGTCTGTGCCGTGGTGGCATCGCTCAAAACAGGCAAACCGGTCAAGTGGATTGAGGACCGTTCCGAGAATCTTGGTAGCACGGGGTTTGCACGTGATTACCATATCCATGCCGAGATAGCCGCCGACAAAGACGGCATGGTCAAGGCATTGCGTGTCCATACCCTGGCAGATCATGGTGCGTTTGATGCCGCCGCACAACCCACAAAGTTTCCTGCCGGTCTCTTTCACATCTGCACCGGCTCATACGATTTCAAGCATGCATTTGTCGATGTCGATGCAGTTCATACCAACAAAGCGCCGGGCGGTATCGCTTACCGCTGCTCATTCCGTGTGACCGAAGCCTCATACCTGATTGAGCGCATGATGGACACCCTGGCACACGACCTGGGCAAGGACCCGGCGGATCTGCGCCTGCAAAACTTCATTAAGCCAGAAGCCTTCCCATACCGCTCTGCCCTTGACTGGACCTACGATAGCGGAAACTACGAGGCCGCTTTGAAACTGGCGATGAAAAATGTCGATTACGAGGGACTGCGCCGGGAGCAGGCTGAGAAGCGTGCACGCGGCGAACTGATGGGCATCGGCATCTCATCCTTTACTGAAATCGTGGGGGCCGGTCCCGGCAAGCACTTTGATATTGCGGGCATTGAGATGTTTGATAGCTGCGAAATACGCGTCCATCCCACCGGGAAGGCGCTGGCACGTATCGGTGTGCAGACGCAGGGGCAGGGACATGAAACGACCTTCGCGCAGATTATTGCAGCCGAGCTGGGCCTCTCGCCCGACGATGTCGATGTCGAGCATGGGGACACCGATACTGCGCCCTATGGCCTGGGCACCTATGCCAGCCGCAGCACTCCGGTCGGAGGGGCCGCGACAGCCCTGGCAGCAAGGAAAGTACGTGACAAGGCCAAAAAGATCGCGGCTTATCTGCTGGAAGCGCAGGAAGAAGATCTTGAATGGGAGCCCGGACGCTTCTACGTCAAGGGCGTCCCTGGCAAGGGCATGACCATTCAGGAACTGGCCTTTGCTGCATACAGCAAGTGCCCACCTTTCCTGGAGCCGGGATTGGAAGCCGTCAGCTATTATGATCCGCCCAATCTAACCTATCCATTCGGTAGCTACATCTGTGTTGTTGATATCGATCGTGGCACCGGGGAGGTCCATATTCGCCGTTTTATGGCGGTAGATGACTGCGGCACAATCATCAATCCGATGGTGGTCGAGGGACAGATACATGGTGGCCTGACACAGGGACTGGCACCAGCGCTCTATGAAGAACTCTCCTACGACGCGGATGGCAATATTCAGGGCGGCAACTTCCAGGATTACCTGATTCCTACAGCGATGGAGACGCCGCACTGGGAGACGGATAGAACCGTTACGCCATCGCCGCACCATCCTATCGGGGCAAAGGGAGTAGGCGAATCGCCTACCGTTGGCGCTCCACAAGCGATTGTCAATGCGGTTATCGATGCACTGGCACATGTGGGTGTACGTCACATTGATATGCCTCTAACACCATGGAAAGTATGGAGTGTCCTCCAGGAACATGGCTTAACTGCGGATTAACATCTATCCGTAGGGCCCGCCTTGCGCGGGCCCGTCTCATCATGCAACAACGATCACCATTGGGTCCGCGGGCCCGCGCCATCCAACAGAGATGATCACCATTGGGTCCGCGGGCTCGCGCAAGGCGGGCCCCTACGGGAGGAGGATACTATGTCTCAAACCTTGCTTGAGCTGGCCTACCAATTGACACAGGCCGGAGAACCATTTGTGCTTGCAACTGTGGTATGGTGTGAACGCCCAACCTCTGCAAAACCTGGCGCCCAGGTTATTATCCAACAGAATGGGCAAATGACGGGATGGATCGGCGGTAGCTGTGCGCAACCGGTCGTGATACGGGAAGCGATGCGCATCTTTCGTGAGGGTAGCGATCCTTACCTTCTGCGCCTGGGCACGCCTGAGCACGCTACAGATATAGCACATAATGATGTACGCACCTTTCCTATGACTTGTGCCAGTGGAGGTACGCTAGATATTTACATGGAACCGCATTTTCCTCAGCCTCAACTCTTGCTCATAGGTGACTCACCTGTGATTATCGCACTGCGTCAACTCGCGCCCATAATCAACTTTTCCGTTACACACCTTGACCATACTGATCTCAGCCAGGTACATATTGACGAGCGAACTTACATCCTGGTAGCAACGCACGGACAGTATGACGAGGATGCCCTGGAACAGGCATTAGCCAGTCCCGCTCGCTACATAGGAATGGTTGGTAGTCGCCGTCGTGCAGAGGCTTGCCGTGCCTATCTGCGCACATCTGGCCTGTCGGAGCAACAGATAGCGCGCCTCAAAGCGCCAGCAGGGCTCGATATTGGAGCAGTTACGCCTGAAGAGATTGCAGCCAGTATCATTGCCGAACTGGTGCAGGTGCAGCGTCGTGGTCTGCCTGCTGACGAGAGCCATCACACACAAACGCCTGCTGCCGCAGAGACAGCTATTGACCTGGTCTGTGGTATGACAGTAGAAATAGCAACGGCTCGTCATCATACAAACTACGATGGTCGAGATTTCTACTTCTGCTGCCCGGCCTGTAAACGTCTGTTTGAACGCAATCCACAGGAATATCTCGTGCATAACGAAAAGTGATGCTTTGATTGTATAGAAAGAGGAAGGAGAAATCATTTTATGGCATCAAACGCTTTCCAGAAGTCAACTATCACTATTGAAGCAGCTCAACGCCTCATTGCAGCAGCGGAAGTGAAGGCGCGTGCCATGGGAAAACCCATGAGTATTGCGGTGGTAGATAGCGATGGAACCCTCAAGGCGTTCAGTCGCATGGATGGGGCACCGCTCCTGAGTGTGCAAGTTGCCCAGGACAAGGCCTATACAGCTATCGGCTTTAGCATGGCAACGCACGAATGGTTCGAGTTTGTGAAGAATGACCCACCCCTGCTACACGGCATCCTCAAGACGGATCGCCTGATCATCTTCGGTGGGGGCTATCCGCTTCAGACCCCTGAGGGGATTATCGGGGGTATCGGCGTCAGCGGAGGACACTACAGCGATGATATGGAAGTCGCTCAAGCGGGCCTGGCAGCACTATAGCCTCTCCTCACTAACACGTCCTGTTTACATTGGGGTAGGGATCAGTATGAGCGCGTCCCATAGTACTCTGTCAAGCTTCATTTGAATGAGATGGGCATGAGAGGAAATCGCTTGACAAGCGGATTTGGCCTCTACAGCTCCCGTTCAAATGAAGATTGACGGAGCAATAGGCGTCAAGTTAAGAATGGATGAGTTTGTGCTATCGAGCCGCTCCCAGGGCGACCGCAAGGGTCGCCCTGGGAGCCGTCTTGACGCTTATGGGATCAGCAGAGCGCGTCCCTATACCGATTGTCAGATGATCAAGGATGAGGGTCGGTCTACTGATTCGTCACCTCAGCGATGACCTCCTCGTCACTCACATTCTCTGTGGTCGTTGCCTGACCAACGAAGAACAGCACAATACCTACAATCAACGAAAGGACGCCAATACCGCCTATCCATACGAGCCACTGGGAGTTGGAAATCAGTGGAGTCCACGGACCCGTGAAGGTGACGTACACTCCAACGGCACTGGCAACCAGGCCGAGAACTGAGCAGAGGTAGAAGACCCAATCGGGCGCCAGCCGCGTCCGTAAGAAGGTGTCGTGGTACTTGTAACGGATAATGATAACGTCAACAAACAGAATCACCATCGAGACACACCAGATCACCGTTACAGCCGCCTGCAAGATGTCGTACACGACCGTCGAGAGATCAGTAGGTTTCAATCCAGTATGCAGCGTGTAGGGTGCAATCATGAATGCAAGGGCCGTAAAAAACGCGGCAATACAACTCTGGACCAGTACCGCTACCCATGGCACCCTATTGGCATTTACTTTACTGATGAACGACGGCAAACGGCGATCCAGGCCAGAGACGAAGAGCAGGCGTCCAAAGGAATAGTTGTATACCGCCGTGTTAAACAGGAAGAAACCGATGAAAATGATGTTGACGACAATCCCCAGGACGGGACCAGCGTTGCCAAAGCCGAGTCGAACTGCCTCAGCAATTGCCGATGGGCTTCCCTGGTCTTTCAGGGGAACAGCTACCATCACCCCAAAGGTTCCGATGAGGTATGCCGCCATAACGACAACCGATCCCCACAACAGGTAACGCGTAATGGACCGCACCTCGTTGATCTCAACGCCCATATTAAGTGGGACCTCGATACCCAACAGGGCCAGAATCACCGTCCCATAGAACGTAAAGCTGCCGGGAGCTGGCAACCAGTTATGCGCCGAATAGTCAACAGGGGCAGCATGTCCCCCAAAGAGCGAAAGCAGCCCCGCGACACCGATCAACAAAATGGCACCGCCATATGCCACGAATATAATGTTTACATAGTTTTGCGTCACCCGAAAACGCAAGATGGAGAGGAAAAAAGAGAATGCAACCACCAGAATAATGACGAGACCTTGCTGCCAGGCTTCCGTCAGGAAATTCGCGTTCAACTGCTGAATCAACGAGACAACCGCGTCTCCCGTGGCAATCATCACCAGAATGCCAGGCCACCACGCACAGAAACCGGCAAAGAAGCCCATGAAAGCTCCAAAGGCTTTCGTCGTCCACACATAAATGGAGCCCTCACCCGGAAACATTAATCCAAGCTGCCCGGTGACAATAGCACCCGGAATGAGGAAGGTAAGGAAGCCTAATCCCCAATAGATATAGGCTGCTGGCCCCGCCCCTCCGGCCATGATCGCCGCATTACTGATAAAGAGGACGATGGCGACAAAAATAGCAACCATATCAAAGGAGTTGAGTACTTTGGGGAGAATACCTCCGGCAATACGTTCGGACCTTAGAACGCCGCCACTCTCTGCGGTTGTAGCCATGTAGCGTCTACCTACCTTTCAAAGACTGTATAGACACAACTCGTACACTATAAAGCAGGAAAACTTCGAACTCCCTATCTTTATTCGTATGCACCTCCCTTGCAAAGTAACCCTGGTTACTTTAAGTATAGCCAACGGAATGCAGCTTGTCTATTCAGTTTAGGCAGATTCTTCGTTCGAGAGCTTGACAACCTGCAATTCCAGTGGGATACTTTCGTTTGATAAATAGACCGTCGAACGGTTTATTTATTTTAGGGAGAAGATTACGAGTGATCTATTTTTGTGTCATTTCATGCATGACCTGTAAGAACCTCTCCACGGTTGGAAGCGCCTCGTCACGTCGCCAGATAACGCCCATGTTTACTTCTATTGAACTATCTTGCAACAATTTGTAGACAACACCTGTTCGATGAAGGTTCTGTACAGAGGCTGGAACCAGAGCTATTCCCATGTTCGCAGCAACAAGACCAATAATCGTTTGCATCAGCCACGCCTCCTGTGCCACCTTTGGGACGAAGCCAGCCCTTCGACAGGCGTCCATAATGTGTGAGCGCAAACCGGGCACCCAGGTGTAACGCGGAGGAAGAATGAAAAGATCATCGGCAAGCGCCTGCAGTGCAATCTCGGGCCTTGTTGCCAGGGGATGCGTCATCGGCAGCACCACAAGGAGCGGCTCGTGCTGCACCGGTCGAGTATTAAGATCACTATCGTTCAGTGGAAGATACAGAAAACCAACATCAATATGCTGGTCGTGAAGCCCACGCACCAGTTGGTCCGGATTCATTTCTTTCAGGGACAGTTGCACAGCGGGGAAACGCTCATGAAATACGCGCAAGCACATTGGCAGGATGTTGTTTGACGCCGAAGGGACGAATCCCAGAGTCAGCAGGCCCACCTCGCCATGACCGACCCGCTGGACCATACGTACTGTTTGCTCCATTTGTCCGAAAATGCGTCGTGCTTCACTCAACAAGACGTGTCCCGCATCGGTTAATTGCACGCTGTGACGTGTCCGTTCGAACAGTTGCACACCCAGGTCCCGCTCCAGGCGCTGGATATGATAACTTAATGGTGGCTGTGCTATATGCAAGCGCTCGGCGGCATGAGTAAAATGCAACTCTTCGGCGACAATCATAAAATAGTACAAACAGCGTCACCTTGAGCCTGCGCGAGACTGCCGAATCGGAGCGCTTCATGGAAATACTCGGCTTCAGAAAGGTCGCCGAGGAAGGCCCATACAAGCGCTTTGAAATAGGAAAAGGTGGCTCAGGAACGACGGTTGACTTCCTACACGAGCCTGATGTATTAGCAGGGAGCTGGACGTTTGGTGCCGGGACCGTCCATCACATTGCCTTTGCTACTGCCACCGATGCAGAGCAGAAGCAGATCAAGGACTACCTGGAAGGGTTCGGTTATACAGATGTCTCTGAGCAGAAGAACCGTAACTACTTCCACTCCATCTATTTCCGCATGCCGGGAGGCGTTCTCTTCGAAGTCGCTACCTGCGACATCGGTTTCTATGTCGACGAAACACCAGACAAGCTGGGTCAGCGCATCCAGTTCCCTCCCTGGTTTGAAGACCGGCGCGACGAGTACCTGGCGCAGTTGGAGCCTATCACAGTCTAACCTACGCGGAAAGGTGCAGGAGGAAGAGCGCTCCTTTTTCTTCCTTCTGCCGCCGCAACTCCAGAGGAAATCATGACACATCATCATGAAGGGCAGCCATTGGTAATGCGAGGCAGGCCACTCGAAACAAGTCATACCGTCGCCTTAATGATTCATGGAAGAGGACGTACGACCGACGATATCCTTGAACTGGCCGACCGCATTGGGAACGACACATTCACTTACCTTGCGCCTACGGCGAAGGGCAATACCTGGTACCCATATGGATTTATGGAGCCGCTAGAAAAAAATGAGCCGTTCCTGTCATCTGCACTCGCCGTCTATGATTCCCTTATTCACGAATTATTGGCAAAAGGCTTCTCCAGACAGCAAATAGTCTTGCCTGGCTTTTCACAGGGAGCATGTTTGACGGCTGAATATGCGGTCAGACACGCCGATCGCTATGGAGGGATCGTGCTTTTTACCGGTGGCTTAATTGGGCCGCCAGGAACGCGCTGGTCCTACCCGGGCTCTTTCCAGGGCACTCCTATCTTCCTCGGCACAAGTGACATTGACAGCTTCGTTCCCAAAGAGCGTGTGCAAGAAAGCGCAACAATTTTTAGACAAATGGGAGCGTCTGTCACTGAACGTATATATCCTGATATGGATCACATTGTCAACGATGATGAAATCGCCTTTGCGCGTGCAATACTGCAAAAGGTATCTGCATAACCCGCGCGCCATCCTGGAGGCTCACAATGGTTGATAAGCGTCTCTCTCTGCAAGAGGCTATTGCCGCATATGTACACATCAGCTATGGGGCCTGGTAGGTGTGCAGAAGGAAGTTGCTTTCGCAGCAAAGAAGGTTATCGTCGTCGTCGAGGAACCGGTGGAGGAAGCAGTGATTCGTTCTGACCCAAACCGGACACTTATTCCTGGCCTGATTGTGGATGCGGTGAGCATTACATTTGATAATCTTGGTGAAGCTGCTGAACTAGAACGCGGCACCTGGCCGAAGGACATACCGCTCGGCCAACATTATTCGGTAACACGTATCCTTCCTACCATCTTGAAAATGCTTGATGAGTTGGGTCTCTCCGCCACATTCTTCGTGGAGGGACTCAATGCCGAATTGTATCCTCAAGCCCTTCAGGGGATAGTAGCTGCCGGGCATGAGGTTGGCTACCACGCATGGCGGCACGAGGAATGGCATAAACTCAGCTATGCAGACGAGGTTCGGATTCTTGAACGTGGCCTCCCTGCGATGAGCAAACTAGCCATCAGACCATACGGTTTCCGACCTCCTCGGGGAGCGCTGACGGCCTCATCGGTGAAACTCCTTAAAAATCTGGGCTTTACCTATTGTTCACCCGCCGGTTCCAGCTCCGGTATCTCGGAAGGGCTGGTCATTCTGCCCTTTGAATGGCCGCACGTCGATGCCTACGCCTATCTCGCGCACTTCGGAAGTATGCGAGAGAAATTTGGTAACTCACACACTCCTCTTTCCCCCGCTCATTTCCATGCAAACTTGCGCTCCGCATTGGGGAAGGTCGTGCAGAATCAAGGCTACCTGTCTTTGCTGTTTCATCCTTTTGTAGAAGAAAAGGAAGAGTATTTTGAGGTAATGTATTCCACACTGGAAGAACTTCGCACACTCATATATGACGGAACCGTCTGGTCTGCTCCTTGCCGCGAGGTCGCTTATTGGATACTCAGCCATCCTATTGATTTCGAGACTACGCCTTCCTTTGATGTCCAACATCCGGTCTAAAGTCACCAATCGATGTTGGGACCACCTTCATCAGTCTCCATAGCTCACAACCATTGGCACTGGATGTAATGGGGATACCTCCAGGGCTTCCCGTAGAGGCATGCCTCTACGGACCCAGAGCAGCGACTTTTGGATAGCCTTGGGATACCTCCTTGATGGTTGCGTCGCCAAATGCAGATGTTGTACCATTGTTGTATATTTACCATCGCTTGCTGCACAGTTAAAAATCATCTTTATTCATGCGACATGGGGATAAAAATGGCAGTAGAAAAGCTTCAAAACGATCGTTATCGTCGTCTACGCTTGCTTGGCAGCGGAGGCATGGGAGAAGTATATCTTATGCAGGACGAGCGTGTTAATCGACAGGTGGCGATTAAGATCATTCGTTTCGAAAACGCTGCTTATTTGGGAAGCGATGCAGCCACTGATACGGCCAGACTCTTCCAGCGTGAAGCAAAAGCCATTGCAGCGCTTGAGCACCCCAATATCTTGCCTCTCTACGATTTCGGCGAAGAAGCCAGCAATGACACGACCACTAGCTATATGGTCATGCCGTTTTGCGCTGAGGGATCGCTGGCGGCCTGGCTACGGCAACGTGGGGTGAGTCTACTTTCACCGCAAGATATTGCTCACCTGGTTGAGCAGGCCGCCGATGCCCTCCAGTACGCACACGATCATGGAGTTATTCACCTAGATGTCAAACCTTCTAACTTTCTTCTACGCAGTAATAAAAAGAACCCGAACCGCCCCACACTGCTACTGGCCGACTTTGGTATTGCCCGCAGTTCGGCCACGCTTGCCAGTTCCAGTCGCACCATTCGCGGCACCCCCATCTCGATGGCACCCGAACAATGGAGCAGCACGCCTGCTCCTGCCGCCGATCAGTACGCACTGGCAGTCATGGCTTACGAAATGCTCGCGGGCCGTCCACCGTTTGTGGGAAGTATGGAACAGCTAATGTTCCAGCACTTTTCGGCTCAACCTCCCACCCCCAGTAGTTTCAATCCTGATCTTCCGGCTGCTATTGACTCGGTAATCCTGCGTGCTCTGGCGAAGAAACCACAAGATCGCTTCCCTTCTATTGCCGCATTTGCCAGCGCATTTGAGCAGGCCGTGCATACCTCTATTACCCTCAAACAGTCTAATGATATCCATCTTTTAGAACAAACTGTGAGTGCAGAGCCGGTGCTTCCCATCACTCCACAATCATTTGGGTCTGTTTCTGGGCATGATCAACCGACGACATACACCCCTCAATCTCATAGTCAGATATCAGAGCGCCAGCGGTCTTCGCCTGCAGCAGGCAGGTCGCCAGCCGTTCGCTTCGGGATCATTGGTGCTATCTCAGTCCTGATACTACTACTGGCTAGTGCACTGTACTATTTTCATCCCTTTCAGCAAAGTAACCAGCCGATCAACGCGAACACCATAA
>WNFY01008060.1_pt1 | contig 12203 bp, 6 predicted proteins | sample 5400091 | NCBI WGS metagenome assembly WNFY01 (sample SAMN13153364, study PRJNA577476) | soil metagenome | isolation source: 60 cm soil or saprolite under grassland replicate 1 | place: USA:California | collected 2016-06-15 | reverse complement strand
CACTAGTGCTTTGGACTACGGCACTAATCAGCCAGATTGTTGACAACGTCCCGCTGGTCACAGTCTTCATCCCCGTAATTGGAGCGATGTCCAGCTTTCCAGGAGTGTCAATCGCACCGTTAGCATGGGCCCTGGCCGTGGGCACCGGGATCGGCGGAATGGCCACGCCCATAGGGACAGCGTCGAACATGGTCGCACTGAACATTCTCAACAAGGAAGAAAAGAGACTCGGCTTCGCACGATTCGCAAAGAGATCTGTCCCACTGACAATTGTTGACTTGCTGATCGCAAATATCATTCTTCTAGTTCGGCTCTGAGAAGTCTCTGAAACCTCGACTCGCGCGATCGAGCTTCTGTAACTGTGCGCCCGGCTCCTGAAATGCCCACTGATATTTTGTCTGGTGTCAGGCTTCCCGATGATCTTCAACACGCTTCTCAGACCACTCATGCCCGCAGTGTTTGCACTTGTACGAGTACTGGAATTCCTCGACGTCGACGACTATTGGTCGAGTGCTCTCCTGGACAAGAAGGACTGGGGCTCCTCGAAACTGGACAACACTCAACGGTCCCTCGTTTCCCCGCGTCGACTCCCTGTCCAGATGAACCATCTTCTTGCTTTCCAGCTTGATGTGGAATCGGCGCCCACACGCTGGGCAATGTCTGAAAAACTCCATCCCGAGACGCACTCTTCCAATTATCCTATTAACATGATCAATATCAAACTTCTAAGCCAGGAGTTTTTCGTGATCAATATTGATGGCTGGGCACAGGCAAAGCGGCTCCCGCGGTTCACGTAGTAGGAAGAGCTGGGAAGATCGCGTGGTTAGTTGGCGCTAGCAGTCGTATCCGCTGGGGCAGCCAACGACCGAGGCCGGGTTGAGGACTACTGATCCTTCGTATAGTACGGGGGAGAGGGCTGCGATGCCTGTTGGTGGGCTGGTGTTCCAGTTGTATGGCGCGACCCAGTTTACTCCTACGAACCTGTTGACGATGGCGACTTGAGTGAGGCCTACCGGGTTTCCTGTTCCGGGGTTGCCTATGCCTTGCTGCCAGTGGGAGCATGGAGGACTGGTGAGGTTGACTGGTTGGCCGAAGCAGGCTGCGATCTGGGAGAAGTAGAGGAAGTTTTGCTGGAAGCTGGAAGTGCAGTTGAACGTGGCCCAGATGCAGAGGGCGAGGTTGCCGCTGCTGCGGAAGTAGATCTGGCTGACACTAGAGGCTGGAGCTAGATCATTCCCGAAACGTGTCAGAGTATAGCTGCCTCCTACCGGTGGATTCTGAATGAAGGGGGATGGGGTGCAGATGCCGCTACCGCTGCCTGTCACTGTGCCGCACTGCCATGGACCCGAGCCGACGAAGATGTGGTTCGCGATTAGATCGAAAGTAGGGGTTCCATCCGTAGGGTTGACTGTCATAAGGCTCGCCGAGAAGGGAGTGCAGTTTAGGGCGCAGTTGACGGTTGACCCTGAAAGCGTGTACTGGGAGAAGGGACAGCCGATCCCCGTGGTGCAAGTCGTGACTGCACTGTCCCACGCCGAGTTTCCAGCGTTTGTCCAGTAGCGTGCGGATAGTATCGGCAGGCTGGTGAGGTTTGGCAGAACGAAGGGGCCGAGAGAGCTGACGCTGATGTCGAACTGGTGGGGTCCCAGGACAGTTATCCCTGTCATGGGTGCCGCAAGGATACCTAGGACAGACCCTGATCCGACCAACGAGAGGTAGCTGAACGCCACATCATACGACATGACTGATCTACTGTCTTGGAAGTACAGGTCAGGCCGGAGAGTGAAGCGAAAGGTCGAGACAGTTCCTGCCGGCAGGGTATATGTGATCCCGCTGTTCGGGAGCTGCTGGTGACTTATGCTCATCCAGTCGAGCACTTGGGCCGGTGCTAACGGGTTTGGCCTGAAGAGAGAGTCGTACACATTTCCTACAATGTAGAGGTCGTGGGTAGTACTGGCAATGTAGGGGTTAACTGACCTAGTGCTCTGGCTGAAGCCCTGACGGATTGTACCCGGTTGAGGGGCAGTAGGATTCCAGGCGTTCAGCCACGTGAAATAGTTGGGCAGACCCTCATCGTTGCTGTTGATGGCTCGAATCCAGCCTGTGTTAGGATAGCCGAACTGGATCGAACGTTCGAAGACTGGTAGAGTAAATGCGCCAGCGCCGAAATTGGCTTCGGCTTGAATGCCCGCACTAATGCCGGAGACGAAACGGCTGTTGTAGGTGAAGTAGAGGCTGTCATCAAAGGCCGGAACACTGCTGTAGAAAGCCGTGTACATATGCCAGCTAAGGTTGACGCTCGTTGTGGACGTGGTGAAGCCCGGAAAGGCGCTATTCGGACCCTGAACAGATGTCATGTATGTACAAGGCACAACGTACGAACCTGTGAACAGGTAGCAGATCTCTGCCGATAGACCCTTACCAAGATCAAGCCGAGCTGTATCGTCGTTTCTGATGAAGATATTGACGGGGTGAGATGTAGCAGTGGAACTGATACCTGTTAGTACAGATGTTGCGGAGTTGAATCCTGTGGCGACCCCCGCGTTGACAAAGTGTTGAGCAGCAGCATTTAGATCAGTACTACCTGGAGCCGCCAGCCACGGAAAACCGTTGGCCCCCGCAGCAGCGGCGAGATGATAGGATGTTCCTCCGAGAGCACCAACAATGCACTGGGAGCCTAATTGCGGGAATGATGAGTCGTAGCCACACGGGTTAGGCGATGAGAGACCTCCAGCGCTGCTCGTAGGGACGGGATTGTCGATCGGAGTCGAGATGCCCGCGATGTTAGGGTCAGTGTTCGTGAAGGATGCCTTGTCCATCATGTGCGCGATGCCCTGCCGGATCTGTACTCCACAAGCCGCATTCCCAAAGTCGAAGCTGCAACCCCAGAAATTGTTGGCCAGCAGGTACTGGATCTCGTAATAGCCAGTCTGAGCGACCGGAGCGGTCACGAGAAAGTTAGGACTCTGGTAGAATGGCTGTATCAGAGAAGGATTCAATGGTGAATCAGGAAAGTCGATAGAGGGAGAAGGCGATTGGAGGTTTGTATACTCAGCATTCACGTCCGTAAAGATAAGGGCTAGCTCAGTGTTCATCTCTGGACCGGCAGGATACCAGAACTGGGAACAGGCTCCACCAGAACCATGGGTCTGACACGGCTCGAGAATCGCACGAGCCACCGGCACTGCTGGTAAGTGGAAGTTGCTGGAAGCTGGACCAGTAAGAATCCCAAGGGAAAACGCGACAGAAAAGCAAATGATCAGTCTAAGACTATGTTTCCCAGTCAAATCCTGACCGAATGAGGCCCAAAACTCTTAGATTGTTAAAAGCTTATCCGAGAGAATGCCGAAAAAATCGCCTACTCTCCCTCACTTATCATACGGCTGGTATTTTTCCGAAGACTAACCGTACATTCCCTTGCGGTCTCGCTCCTGTCTTGGCAACTGCTGCTGCCGTTTGATTAGGTTCTCCGGGACCTTTATCCGTGGAATCATCTGTGCGTTCACAACGTAGAGAGGTTCACCGTCGGGACCGTATTTGTCTGTCCGCAGAATACCCGTGATCTCAAGCTTCGCTCTCAGCACGCTGCCGTCGGAGAGTTCGTACACATTCCATTTCTCCACACCCACTCTTTCAAAATCGACGTGTGTGGTGTTGACGCTGCTAGGGTCGAGTGTTGTCGGAGGAGGATTTGTCGGCGTGCTCTTGAGCGCTTTGGGAGCGATGGTCGTGAACAGATTCTGGGACGACCAAGCGTAGACAGGCTGACCAGTCGGATCATAGTCAGTTCCCCTGAAGATCTTGGTTATGACTAGACGACCAAAGAGCGAGGTCCCGTCCTCAAGCTTGTACTTCACCCAAGGCTCATCCTTCATCGAGAACTCTACCGCATCAGCCTTTGTCAAGTCAACTTGAGCCTGCGCCAAAGAGTCTCTTCACATGGAACCGCGTCTGAGAGGTATATACTTTGACGGACGGCAACCTTCCCATGGAACCACCTCGTTGATGTTTTCGGGAATGATGGGGTAAGTGCTTGCTCGAGGTGTCACCTAATGACCAAGATCTTGTCCGAATTCGCGCACCCAATGGTCCGCGCGTATACAGCTATTCGACACAAGGCACCAGCTGGCCTTCTCAGCTTGGCTTTCTTAGCGCTCTTCACTCTTCTAGCAAGAACTGACGCAAGGCTCTCTTTGAAAGGTCGAAGAAAAAAAGGAGGGCGGTTACGAGTTGTTCTTCGCTACTCTTTAGCAGTCGTATCCGCCGGTCGGATAGGGTGTGGCGCAGCCTACTAGGCTGGCCGGGTTCAACGTTATGGTGTTCTCGTAGAGCACTGGCGCTAGTGGAATGATGCCCACAGGCGGACTGGAAGCCCAGTTGAAAGGCGCAACCCAGTTAAGTCCCACGAACCGGTTGACAATAGCAACCTGGCTGAGACCAACACTGATTGGGCCACCGTTGGCTCCAATACCACGCTGGAAGTGAGCACACGGACCTGTTGAGGTTACAGCAGCACCGAAACAGCTAGCGACAACACTGAAGTTCAAAAAGTCGTGAGTAATATCGCCCGTGTCCTGTGACCAGAGATAGGCTGCAAGGTTACCGTTGCTACGGAAGTAGATACCACTCACACTGGAGGCAGGTGCCAAGCCCTTTCCGAAACGGCTCAACACATAGCTACCACCCACTGGAGGATTCATCGCCCCCGTAGACGAACAGCCGGATCCGACCGTCCCTGTCCCGCTCTTGCAAGTCCAAGGTCCTGATCCGATGAGAATCCCGTTTCCTAGCGGGTCGAAGCTCGCGGTTGTCTTGCTTGGGTTCGGCACCATACACGTATCAGGCACACGATTAATGGAGACATAGCCGTCCCAAACGCTCCCAGAACACGTGGACCAGTAACGGCCAGGGAGAATGCTGGCAGACGTAAGGGATAGCTGGGTAAAGGGTCCCACAGCGTTTACGTTCACGTCAAACTGTTCAGTGCCAAGAATGGTTATGCCTGTGATCGGAGCTAAGGGGCCGCCTTGAAATGCACCGGTGGACAGGAGGCTAAGATAACTGAACTTCACGTCCCAAGGACTCACATGCCTTCCGTCTTGCCAGAACATGTCGCTACGGAGAGTGAACCGGAAGCTGGCCACCGTTCCAGCGGGCGGAGTATAGGTGAGAGAAGAATTGGAAAGCAACTGGGAGCTGACACTCATCCAGTTCATCAGTTGACTTCCGGACAACGGATCGACCAATGTTAGAGTGTCGTAGATGTTGCTGATGATGTAAAAGTCCCAGACGGTACTAGCAACGTACGGGTTTACGGTGGTTGTTGACTGTTTGAATCCCTGACGAATGGTGCCTGACAGTGCTGGACTAGGATTCCACGCGTTGAGCCAAGTGAAATAGTTAGGGAGACCAGCGCCCGAGTTATTGATCACTCTTGACCAGCCATTGTTGAGATAGCCGAACTGAGCGTTCTGTTCAAAGATTGGAAGAGTATAGACGTTCTTGCCGAACTGATCCTCGGCCTGAATCCCAGCACCTATAGCGGATAGAGTGCTGGTTGTAGCTGGGCAGTGGCCGGTTGAAATGTTACTAGTGGAGCCGACGACTGGATCGCCGGTGACCGTTAGACAGGGAGCAAACTCCATCTGGTTTGTTAGACTGTCGAAAGTTGTGTTGCACAAGTACATGTAGTCTGGAGCGCTGACAGTTGGAACAGCCGCGGCCGAGCAGGATCCGAAGGGAGACTGGATCGAAGAAATTCCTGAAACAAACCGGCTATTATAGGTCAAATAGTAAGTGGAGTCGAAGGGCGCTGGACCCGCGGGACTCGCGTAGGCGGCAGTGTACATTCCCCAGCTTAGATTGATACTTGTAGTGGACGTGGTGAATCCTGGAAAAGCAGTGATAGGTCCACTGGTCACGGTCAAGTAGGCGCAAGGGATGTTGTAGGAGCCTGTGAAGAGGTAGCAAATCTCCTCAGCCAGAGTATTCCCCAGGTCGAGCCGTGGAGGATTGTCGTTTCTAATGAAAAAGTTGGGCGGGTGAGCCGAGGCGGCGGCGCTGATACCTGTCAGCTGACAACTCGCGTTTTTCCCGGTAGCAACTCCTGCGTTGATGAAGTGTTGGGCAGCCGCGCAGAGGTCAGGGCTACCAGGCCCCGGAAGCCAGCTAACACCATTTGCGCCTGTTGCGGCGGCCAAGTGATACGCGGTGGCTCCCGGGCTCCCCACCATGCAATTAGCACCGGACTGAGGGTAGGCGGGATCCCACGCGCATGGATTGGCAGATGGAAGGCCACCGATATTGTCTGAAGGTTCCGCGGTGTCAAGCGCGTTAGCAGTACCCGCGATGCTCGGCTCATTAGCGGCGAAGAGAGCCTTGTCGACAAGATGTGCTATTCCCTGTCTTATCTGGATACCGTTCGGATCATTGCCAAAGTTCATGTTGACACCCCAGAAGTTGCTGGCAAGCATGAACTGGATCTCATAGTAGCCCGCCTGACTGGTTGATGCTGTTATGCGAAAGTTAGAACTCGTCGTGAACGGACCGGTCAGGTCAGGAGTAAGAGGCCAGTCGGTGAAATCGATAGTTGGACTCGCAGATTGTATGCTAGTGAATTCAGCAGTCTCATCGGTGAAGATTGTCGCCAGCTCAGTATCCATAGCAGGACCCGCTGGAACCCAGAACTCAGAGCATGCGCCCGAAGAACCGACTGTCTGGCATGTCTGCGGAATCGCGTGAATAGCGGGAATGGATGGAAGATGGAAATCTGCCGACATGGGACCAGTAAGACTGACGAGGGAAAACGCGACAGCGAAGACGATGAGGAGTCTGCCTGAGGCTAGGGTCTTCAAAGATTACAAGCCTTCTCTCGATCTTTGTGCCGGTAAAAACCTATCTCATAATATTGGGCTGGAGAGAAATCTGGAGCGCGATGGAGACAGTTGCAGAATGCTTCAACATCCCTCATACTGACACTTTGATCATAAAGTCTTATCCTGCTAAGTGAAGATGTCAAAGTTCCTTGAGACAACCCCTACGTCAACGATATCGATGATCCCGTTACCATTCGCATCGGCGAAGGGATTGTAGCGGGGACTACAAGTCGCCGGCGTGTAACAGGAGAAGCCATAGTTATAGAAGACTACGCCGACATCGGTGATTGTTACCGATCCGTTCTGGTCAACATCACCCAAGGGCAACAGATGAACAACGTTGGTAACGGATAGAGAGTCGTCCCCCCTATTTCCTAGCGGCTCGACCGGAATACTAGCAGTGGCAGAAAGCCCGTAACGCGCGGGCCTCACTCCTGAAGTATTCCATTGAAAAGTGAAAATGCTTGAACCTCCTATCGGAATCAGAACCGTCTGAGTTCCCAGAGAATAGTTCGTAGTATTAGTCGCAGTCATACTCACCGAGGTGGATTCAGCAAAGTCACCCAAGTTCATAACCGTAACGTAGAGTGTGACAACGGGACTCTGATTGATCCCAGCGTATGGATTCTTGAAACCCCCCGCATAGAGCAGAGAGGCGTTGGTCCCATAGGAACCCACTGAGTTTGAAACGGAGATATCATGAACTGGCGAGATCGGATTTACCGTGACGAGAGCGTAAAGATCGAATCCAGTGGCGCCAGGATTGGTAGAGTAGAACACCCATAGCTTCTGGTCACTGTTTGACTGGGTAGCTGTCGGATCATTGGTGTCCACACAGTTCGAGCAGGATGCTGTTAGCGCGGTCTCGCCACGCCAACTTGTTCCGTTATCCCAGGAATATTCGGTCCTGATTGAGAAGTTTGTGGTCATGTCTCTAGCCCAGAAGACCAAGAGGGTGCCATTACGGTCTTGTGTCAACGAAGGGTTCTGATCGTTCGCGGCCGGATCTGAGGTGACTATTGCCCTCGGGGCGGTCCAGCCCGAGCCGGAACGGTAAATGTAGTTCATCTGAAAATTGGAAAGGGAAGACTGCCCTCTCGAAAATACAATTCTTGGAACACCATCTTTCGGCACCATCACTGATGGTTCGAAGTTCCAATTGACGTCGTTTGGCAATGTTATGCTCAGCTCGTTCTTGGACCAACCTGTTGAGTTCAGAGTTTCATACCACAGCTGTCTCATTACAGGAGTAATGCCCGCGGCCGTGCTGTTATCCCTAGTCCATGCCAGCCAGATAGTTCCGTCTCTACCGAGAGCCGCAGATGGCTGAGTATCATTCAAAGTTGTAGGATTATGGAGTGGAACTTGGGTGTAGGTTGACCAGACACTGCCTTTGAGGTACCGGTAATAGAGCTGGTAATGGGTGGAGGTCGATGCCTTGTAGCTCCAGAACACGAACACAGTCCCATTGCTCGCCTGGACGATAGATGGGAACAGATTGCGTCCTCCACTGTTAGTGATCGAGGAGTTCCCAGTCCAAGTTCCATCCGTCATCCGAGAAGCATAGTAGATCATGCTCGCTCCGGTGAGCGTGATGTGCGTCCAGGCTAAACGGAGCGTTCCATCACTGGCTTGAACTACACTCGGCTGTTCATCGATTCCCGTTAGTGACTGGATTGGGCCACAGATCTGCCAAGAAGGTGACTGGGACGGGGAGCACGGAACCGCGGCTACCACGCGCATTGGAGCCAGAATGATTAGGATGAGAAGTGTCAGCACTGCAGCTCTAGACACGTTCCCAATTTTTCTCATGGTCGGAAAAACTGCCTAGATAGTTTCCGCCTCTCGCCACCCGGGTTCAGTGATTGTGCGTCTAATTTGAACAGGCGATATAAGTCTTGCAAGATTGAGAGCCTCTTGGAGATATACTCCTACCTCTCTAGCCGTCGCCTTCATGCTCCGGATTGACTTAGAAGCAAATCGCGGAGTCATGACTGGCGTCGCAGAAAAATAAGAAGGGGGGTTTGGATTCGGGAAGTTCTCTATGGACTCACTGTAAAGTGGGCTGTGCCTGCCTGTAGCGAACTAAACCCGGTTAACGCGCCTGGGTCGGTTGCGCTGACGGCGACACTCGCGGAGAAGGTGAAGGTCTCACCGATCTCTGCGGGCGTCAAAGTAAGAGTTGCAACGAGGTTGTTGGCGCTTGCACCAGGAGCTATCAGGACAATGGCAGTCTGTACGGTGAACGTGTCGCCGAGGTTGCCTGTTCCCGTGATCGTTACTTGTGCGTAGATGTTCTGGGTAGCGAAGTTTGTTACTCCAACCTTGAAGCTCTGAACTCCGCCGGCTGCGATTGATACTTTGTGGCTGTAGACGATCTGTCCGTTGTGAGGAGCGCGGACTATGATCAGCGTAATCCTCTGGCAGTTGATGAGAGTCCCTGTCAAGCCGCAGACATCGACTAAGTAGGTTCCTGGCAGTGTGTTCTTGAGAGCATCAGCGGTCACTTGGTAGAAGTCCGGATTGTTCATAACATATGGGTCCGCTTCGAGATCGTTGGGTATTGCATAGCCGCCGAAACGGCATCCGCCACCGTCAGTATCTCTGACGACAGGCCCGTTCGCCGCCAAGTAGGAGCGGGGGATCAAGGTTCCATTGCCCCAGTACGTCTGGTACATGCACACACTGAAGCCTAGTTCTGGGACAAATGTTCCTCTGCCTGGACCGGTCGGATCGCCAGAAGCGATGACACCCGTTGAATCAACGCCGAAGGTTCCGAATCCACCGAGAGCGTTGATTTCTGTCCAAACGACCGCAGAAGCCCCGCCGTTTGCGCCGGTCTGGGTCGTAAGGGTGAACGTGTTGCACTGTTCGCCAATGAACACTTGCGGGAAGAATCCGTTAGGTGATGTGTCGACTTCTGTATTGCCTGAGCAGAAGCTTGGTCCGAAGACGAAGTCTGCGACGTTGAACGAGACAGTGACAGAATGGGATATGCTGCCGCTTGTAGCGGTTATTGTTGCAACGTAGTCGCCTGTAGCTGTGTTACCAGGGTTTGGAGTTCGGCCGATCTTGACTGTTCCACCCGAGAAGGCCGCCGATCCGCTGCCACCGGCCGTTAAGGTTACGGTGGGAGGTAGGAACGATACAACGATATTGTTTACTCCAGTTCCAGAATCGAGAGCGATGGGGGTAATGGTTGCACTGAGAGTCACTGTGCCAGCGAAGGATCCGAGACTGACCAGGTTGAGACTCGACACGGCAGAGCCGCCTCTTGGAACACTCTCAGCGGCAGGAGAAGCAACGATGCTAAAGTCTAGGGCTGGGACTGTGACAGAGAGCGTTGAGCCCCCAGTCACGGCGAGGCTGTAGACTCCAGTAGCTACTGAGCCTGCGACATTCACGGTGAGGGTGGAGGTTGCTGTGCTATAGCCTGAGGCGTCATGGGTGAGAGTGACCATCGATGGGCTGGCCGAACCAGTGATGCCGGTGGGACCAGTGGCCGTGATGGAGACGCTGCCGCTAAAGCCGCTGACGCCGGTCAGTGTGATGATAGTGGTCGCGTCGGAGGTTCCGCGTGGAATGGTGACGCCGGCATGGTTGAGCTTTGAACTGAACCCGGCTGGGCCAACGTGCAAGGCGATATTCGCGGTGTGACTGATGCTGGTGCTGAAGCCCGTTGCGGTCACGGTGACAGGGAAGTCACCGTTGGTCGCGGAGCTACAGGTTAGCGTGTCGGAGCCAGTGGGGAAGCTGAGGTCGACTGAGCCGGTTGCTAGTGTGCAGGGACCCGTTACGGTCTCGGTGAGCGAGTCAGAGAATGCGCCTTTAGCAGTGTAGCTGATAACGTCAGAGATGGGGACTCCCGCGGGAGTGCTGAGGCTGGCAAAAGCTGGAGTCATGTCAAAGTCGTTCAGGTTGGCGAATGTTGTTCCGAGATCTGTCTCAGGGACAGCAGTTGGGCTTCCGTTGGATATGGTGACACAGTCGCCGGACACGCTAGTGCCCGAGCATCCTGTGTTGAAGCTGATTGGTGTGCCAGCGCTATTTCCTACGACATTGTAGTTTATCGTGAAGAGAACACCCGAAGCACTTGTGAGAGATCCGATCTGTGCGGCGCCGAGATGTACGACACCGTTTGCGTCTTGTGGAGCGCAGGTCGAGCCTACTACGAGGATTCCGTTGATGCACTCAATCACTATTGAGGGTGAGGCAAGGACGGAGCCTAGGCTGACACTGGCAGCTGATAGGATGGTTGGGTCGGCGAAGACTTGAATGTCGAAGCCGTTTAGCGGGTCGGAGCCTGCGATGTTAATCGGGACGCTGACGGTAGCAGGGGCTTGAGCAGAGAGTACTTGAGCACCGCCGTTTATGTTAACTTGTCCGGTAAGTGCGTGAGTTTCGTTTTTTATGCACCCGTTTTCCGAAGCAACATTCCGAGAGAGTCAATATAAGAGTTTTCGGAGTTATGCTTCGCGCTTATAGCCACGAAACACTTGAGATTGAGAAAGACTTCTACGGTATTCCAGAAATATACGGTAGAGAAACGCAGTCGAGAGTAGCCGAAGACAGCAACAACCATCGGAGACAAGACCCGATGAACATCGTTATCTTGAAACATAGCTTGTCTCTGGATCGCAAAAATCAGTTCTCCTTTCCTGGGATGACAGCGAAAATCAGACCGGGACGGTGAGGATTTTAAGGCTTCGTAAATTGGGGTGCAAGATTACGTCGCTCGCATAGAGGATACGTGTTATGCGAAACGAAAAGTCAGGACAAGCGCAGGGTTATCACTGTAAAGAAATCTCCTGCAGCAAATCGATTCCTTCTTTGCCCAGTTCTCGAGAGTCTATGCGCGAAAAATCTTTATTCTTCCGTAATCGCAAATTTTCTAACTGGGATAGGTTCGGAGGGATCTAGTATTTGGTGTCAGGTGAAAATGTCAAAGTTTCTGGAGACGACGCCAATGTCAATGATGTCGATGATTCCGTTGTTGTTGACGTCCGCGTAGGGATTCCACCGACTACAATTACACGCTGGCGTAAAGCCGTAATTGTAGAAGAATACGGAGACATCGGTTATGGTTACTGAGCCATCCTGGTCAATATCTCCGACGGGAATCAGGTGGACTTGATTTGTCACGGAGAAGTTGTTGTCACCCATGTTCCCAAGACTTTCACCAGGCAAAATAGCTATTGATGCCGTCAAGCCGTATCGTGCAGGAGTAACATTGGTCGTGTTCCAGTAATAGTAGAAGTTTACAGCATTCCCGGGGCCCAGGAGATTACTCACCGTTCCAACGGTGATGTTTGTGTTGTTCTTTGCAGT
>WNFY01005072.1_pt1 | contig 12208 bp, 11 predicted proteins | sample 5400091 | NCBI WGS metagenome assembly WNFY01 (sample SAMN13153364, study PRJNA577476) | soil metagenome | isolation source: 60 cm soil or saprolite under grassland replicate 1 | place: USA:California | collected 2016-06-15 | reverse complement strand
GCGTCCGGGTGACCCCAATCTGGTCAGTCTAGGCCGAGCAGGGGGTCCAGGCCGAAGGTCAGCCCGGGCGGCAGCGAGGCGACGCCCCGGATCCCGAGCAGTACCCCGGGCATGAACGAGGCGCGGTCGAGCGAGTCGTGCCGGATGGTCAGGATCTCGCCGTGCCCGCCGAGCAGCACTTCCTGATGCGCGACGAGGCCGGACAGCCGGACCGAGTGGACGTGCACCCCGGCGAGCGCCGCGCCGCGCGCGCCGTCCGCCGCGGTGACCGTCGCGTCGGGAGACGGGCCGAGGCCGGCGGCCGACCTGGCCGAGCCGATCAGCGACGCCGTCCTGGACGCCGTACCCGACGGGGCATCCGCCTTGCCGGCGTGATGAAGCTCGATCACCTCGGCCGACTCGAAGAACCTGGCGGCCTGCTCCGCGAAGCGCATCATCAGCACGGCCCCGACGGAGAAGTTGGCCGCGATCAGGACGCGGACACCGGGCGGCTCGCCGAGCCAGTCCCGCACAGTGGCCAGCCGCGCGTCATCGAACCCGGATGTGCCGACGACGACATCGAGCCCGCTGGCGATGCACCAGCGGAGGTTGTCCAGCACCGCGCCAGGATGCGTGAAGTCGACGACCACGTCGCAGCCGGCCAGCGGATCGCGCGCGTCGCCGGCGTCGACCGCGGCGGTCACCTCCATGTCCGGCGCGGCGTCAGCCGCCCGGCACACCTCCTCGCCCATGCGCCCCTTGGCGCCGAGCACCCCGACCTTGATCATCGCGCTACCTCACTGGCGGCTGGAGTTCGTCCTGCGGGCGGCAGCCCGCAACCGGCCCGATCCTAATCCGGGCCGCCCCCTGCGGCCCGGCCGGCGCCCGCGCGACGGACCGGGCAGGCTAGCGCCAGCACCGGCAAGAGCCGGCCGCGCCGGATACTCACACGGAACTCACACACAATTCCGGCGATGTCCTGAGGTCCGCCGACAATGATGGCGCCAGCACAATCAGCCGCCAAGCCGTGAGGACGACGAGATGACCGACAGCGCCCGCGGCGGCTTAGCGGCAGCGCCGCCGCGGCGGGAGCGCAGCTGAGTGGACACCGGCGCGGACGAGAGGCAAGGCTCCGCGCGGCTTCGCCGCAGCTCCAACCCCGACCCGGTGCCGGCCATCGCCATCCAGGCCCTGCAGTGGACGCAGAACGACCCCAGGATCCTCGCCATCGACAAGGCGTGGTCGGCCTGCATGACGCACCGCGGGTTCAGCTACCGCACGCCGCAGCAGGCAGCGCAGCGCAACTGGCCGTCCGCCCCGAGCCCGGTCGAGATCGCCACCGCCGTCGCCGACGTGACGTGCAAGACGCAGACGAACCTGACGAACACCTGGCTGGCCGTCGAGGCCGCCTACCAGCTGGCGCTCATCAGCCAGAACCTGACCGCGCTGTCCCAGCTGCAGGCCAGCTTCGCGACCCTGCTGCGGCGGGCCGAGGCGCTCGTGGGCGCGGCCGGCCCGCCGGGCGGCCGGTAGCGGAAACAGTCAGCGTGCGCGGCTCAGGTCAGCGCACAGGGTTCAGCTCACCGCGGCGGCGAAGGCGTCCGCATCGTCGAACGGGCCGACGACGGCCAGTGCCTTCGGCCTGGCCAGCACCTCGGCGGCGACCGCGCGTACCTCGTCGTGCGTCACCGCCCCGATCGAGGCGAGGATCTCGTCGACCGGTTCCAGCCGGGGATAGACGAGCTCGGACTTGCCCAGCCTGCTCATCCGTGACGACGGATCCTCAAGGCCAAGCACGATCGAGCCGCGCAGCTGGCCCTTACCCCGGTCGAGCTCACCGTCGGTCAGCCCGTCGGCGACGACCTTGGCAATCTCGTCGCGGCAGATCGCGAGCACCTCATCGGCCTTGGCTGGCAGGCAGCCGGCGTAGACGCCCCACATCCCGGTGTCAGCGTGCTGCGAGCTAAAGCTGTAGACCGAGTATGCGAGTCCTCGTTTCTCCCGCACTTCCTGGAACAGGCGGGATGACATGCCGCCGCCGAGCGCGGCATTCAGCACCCCGAGCGCGAACCTGCGGTCGTCCGTCCGCGACAGTCCCTCGCAGCCGAGCACCAGGTTCGCCTGCTCGATGCCCCGTGATACCAGCCGCACCCCGGTGCCTGGCTCGCCCCATGCCGGGCCCTCGGCGGCCAGCCTGGGCGGCAGCGGCCCGGCATCGCCGACCGCCGCGGCGGCGAACGCACGGCCGGCCAGCTCGACCACCTGCGCGTGGTCGAGGCTGCCTGCCGCGGCGATCACCACGTTGTCCGGCGTGTATCTCGCCGCATAGTGCTCGGCGATCTGCTCGCGGGTGATGGCGTTGATCGAGTCCACGCTGCCCAGGATCGGGCGGCCGAGCGGCGTGTCGCCGAACAGCTGGGCGGCGAACGCCTCGTGCACGGTGTCGGTGGGATCGTCGTCGTTCATGGCGATCTCTTCGAGGATCACGCCGCGCTCGGCATCCACGTCCTTCGGCTCAATCAGCGAGCTTGTCACCATGTCGGACAGCACGTCGATGGCGAGCGGCAGGTCGGCATCGAGCACCCGCGCGTAGTAGCACGTGTACTCCTTGCCGGTGAACGCGTTCAGCTCGCCGCCGACCGCGTCCATGGCCGCCGAGATATCCAGGGCGGTGCGGCGCCGCGTCCCCTTGAACAGCAGGTGCTCCAGGTAATGCGTCGCGCCGAAATGCGCGGGGCCCTCGTCCCTGGAGCCGACCCCGGCCCAAATGCCGAAGGCGGCTGACCTGACCGCGGGCAGCGGTTCGGTGATCACCCGCAGCCCGCCGGGGAGGACGGTGCGGGTGACGGTGGACTCGCCACCCGCAGCGGGCTGTCCGTTGTGGCTGCTCATGAGTTGCGGGGCCCGCGGTGGCGCTCCCTGGTGCGATGGTGATCTCCGCCGCGGTCACCGCCCCGGTCGCGGTCGCCGCCGCGGTCACGGTCCCTGGACCGGCGGTCGTCATGCCCGCCGAGGTCCTCGCCCGCGGCCTCGCGCTCGACGACCTCGACCGGGACCAGCGACAGCTTCCCGCGGTCGTCCACCTCGCGGATCTCGACCTGGATCTTCTCGCCGACCTTGATGACGTCGTCCACGTTGTCGATCCGGACGCCGCCGTGCAGCTTGCGGATCTGGGTGATGTGCAGCAGCCCGTCCCGGCCCGGCAGCAGCGACACGAAGGCGCCGAACGTGGTCGTCTTCACGACCGTGCCGAGGAACCGCTCGCCGACCTCGGGGATGTGCGGGTTGGCGATCGCGTTGATCGCGGACCGGGCCGCCTCGGCCGACGTGCCGTCGGTGGCGCCGATGTAGATCGTGCCGTCGTCCTCGATGGTGATCTCGGCGCCGGTGTCGTCCTGGATCGAGTTGATCATCTTGCCCTTGGGGCCGATCACCTCGCCGATCTTGTCAACGGGGACCTTGACCGTGATGATCCGCGGCGCGTACTGGCTCATCTCGCCGGGCGCGGAGATCGCCTCGCGCATGACGTCGAGGATGGCCAGCCGGGCGCTGCGGGCCTGGGTCAGCGCCGAAGCGAGCACCGAGGCCGGGATGCCGTCCAGCTTGGTGTCCAGCTGCAGGGCGGTGATCAGGTCCTTGGTGCCCGCCACCTTGAAGTCCATGTCGCCGAAGGCGTCCTCGGCACCGAGGATGTCGGTCAGCGTCACGTACTCGCCGCCCTCGTGGATCAGCCCCATCGCGATGCCGGCCACCATGTCCTTCAGCGGGACGCCTGCGTCGAGCATCGCCATCGTGGACGCGCAGACCGAGCCCATCGACGTCGAGCCGTTGGAGCCGATCGCCTCGGAGACCTGCCGGATCGCGTAGGGGAATTCCTCGCGGCTGGGCAGCACGGGGACGAGGGCGCGCTCGGCCAGCGCGCCGTGGCCGATCTCGCGGCGCTTCGGCGAGCCGACGCGCCCGGTCTCGCCGGTCGAGTACGGCGGCATGTTGTAGTTGTGCATGTAGCGTTTGGTGCGCTCCGGGTTGAGCGTGTCGATCATCTGCTCCATCCGGAGCATGTTCAGCGTGGTGACGCCGAGCACCTGGGTCTCGCCGCGCTCGAAGAGCGCCGAGCCGTGCACCCTCGGCAGCACCCTGGCCTCGGCGGACAGCTGCCTGATGTCGGCCAGGCCGCGGCCGTCGATGCGGCGGCCCTCGGCGATGATCCGCTGCCTGACCAGCTTCTTGGTCAGCGCCCTGAACGCGCCGCTGATCTCGTTCTCGCGGTCTTCGAACTGGCTGGCGAGCTTCTCCTTGGCCAGCGCCTTGACCCGGTCGGTCTCGGCGTCCCTCTCTTGCTTGCCGGCGATGGTGAGCGCGGTGGCGAGCTCATCGGAGACCTCAGCGGCGACGGCGTCGAAGACGTCCTGGCCGTAGTCCGCGAAGACCGGGAACTCCGCGGTCTCCTTGGCGGCATGGGCCGCGATCGCCTGCTGCGCCTCGCACAGCGCCTTGACGAACGGCTTGGCCGCCTCCAGGCCCTCGGCCACGGTCTCCTCGGTGGGGCCCACAGCGCCGCTTCCCGGGTCGGCCACCAGCCGTAGGGTGCTGGGCGTTGACTCGGCCTCCACCATCATGATCGCCACGTCGCCGTCGGCCAGCACCCGGCCGGCCACGACCATGTCGAAGGTGGCGTCGTCCAGCTGCGAGTGGGTCGGGAACGCTACCCACTGGCCCTTGATCAGGGCCACCCTGACCCCGCCGATCGGGCCGGAGAACGGCAGCCCGGCCAGCTGGGTGGACAGCGAGGCCGCGTTGATCGCGATGACGTCGTACAGGTGCTCGGGGTGCAGCGCCATGATCGTCTCGACGACCTGCACCTCGTTGCGCAGCCCGTGGGTGAACGACGGCCGGAGCGGCCGGTCGATGAGCCGGCAGGTGAGGATCGCGTCCTCGGACGGGCGCCCCTCCCGCCGGAAGAACGAGCCGGGAATCCGGCCCGCCGCATACATCCGCTCCTCCACGTCGACGGTGAGCGGGAAGAAGTCGAGGTTGTCCTTCGGCTTCTTGGACGCTGTCGTCGCTGACAGCACCATGGTCTCGTCGTCCAGGTAGACGACGGCCGAGCCGGCCGCCAGTTTGGCCAGCCTGCCGGTCTCGAATCTGATCTTGTGTACGCCGAACGTGCCGTTGTCGATGACGACCTCGGCGGTATACGCACCCTCCACGGGTGACCTCCTTGACTTGAGGTCCCGCGTCTGCCCGCCGCCAGCGGAGCGCCATGCACGGGCTTCGTGCCGTGCCGGCTGGCCGGTCTTCGATCGAAGCCCTCGGCCCGGGTGCGCAGCGCCGTTGCCGGCGCGGGCGTTTCCCCTGGCCCGAGAACCACTACCGAGGACCGGCCCGTTGGGCGCCCTGAGCGCTCCGGGCCGGGGCCGCGGGACGTCGTTCCTTCGTGGTTATTCAGTTGTCGGCATGCGGGCCGTCACCGGCCCGCCGCCATCTCAACCTACCTGCGCAGGCCGAGCTTCTCGATTATCGTCCGGTAGCGGGCGATGTCCTCGTTCCGCAGGTACTTCAGCAGCCGCCTGCGGCGGCCGACGAGCAGCAGCAGCCCGCGACGGCTGTGGTGGTCGTGCTTGTGCACCCGGAGGTGCTCGGTCAGATCGTTGATCCGGCGAGTCAGCAGTGCGACCTGGACTTCCGGCGATCCGGTGTCACCCTCGTTGGTCGCGTGCCCGGCGATGATCTCTTTCTTCACCGTGGTGTCAAGCGGCACGTTGCTCCCTATGGTCGTTCTCATCATCGAGTGCCCTCGCCATCTGGAGGGCGCGCCCGGACGGCATGCCTTGCGGCGGCGGTTGGGCGTCTCCGAGTGGTCACCACAGGAGGGCACGGCTAAAATGGGCCGGTAACTCCGGCCAGCAATTACGGTACCACGCCGCCGGACTCGCGGGGTCGCGTCAGCGCCCTCCGGGCGCCGGCGCCCGGCCCGGTGGCTGACGCCCGCCCGCGGTCAGTGCCAGGGCGACCGGCTAGCCCCGCCCGTGAGCTGGCGGGCAGCATCGACGTCGCGGTGCATCTGGGCGACAAGCTCACTGACCGAGCCGAACCGGACCGTGCCGCGCAGCCGCTCGGCGAAGTCCACCGCCACGTGCGTGCCGTACAGGTCAAGATCATCCCGATCCAGCGCGTACGCCTCGACGGTCCGCTCCCGCCCGTCGAACGTCGGGTTGGTGCCGATCGAGATCGCGGCCGGCCAGCGCTCGTCCTCGCGGCCGTCCGGGCCCAGGGTCGCCAGCCAGCCCGCGTACACGCCATCGCCGGGGATGGCGGTGTGCGGCAGCGTCTCCAGGTTGGCGGTGGGGAAACCGAGCGCGCGCCCGCGCTGCTGACCGCGCACGACCACGCCCTCCACCCGGTGCGGGCGGCCGAGATCCCGGGCAGCGCCCGCGACGTCCCCGGCGGCGAGCCGCGCCCTGATGCCGGAGGAGGAGATCGTCTCGCCCGCGTCGGCCAGCAGTGGTACCCCCTCGGCGGTGAAATCGTACTTCTCGCCGAGCTCGCCGAGCAGCGCGACGTCGCCGGCCGCGCGGTGGCCGAACCGGAAGTTGTCCCCCACCACCACCCTGGCCGCGTGCAGCCGGTCCACCAGCACCGCCTGGACGAACTCATCCGGGCCGAGGCGAGAGAACTCGAGCGTGAACGGCAGCAGCAGGACCGCGTCCACGCCCAGGCCGGCCAGCAGCTCGCCGCGCCGCCTGGCGGTCGACAGGAACGGCGGGTGCGTTCCCGGCCGCACCACCTCGTCCGGATGCGGATCGAAGGTCACGACGGCGACCGGCAGCGCCAGCCCGGCGGCCAGCGTGGCGGCGCGGCGGACGATGCGCTGGTGACCGAGGTGCACGCCGTCGAACACGCCGATGGTGACGACCGACCTGCCCCAGCCGGCCGGCACCTCGTCCAGGCCCTGCCACCGCTGCATATGCCATTCCCTCCCTTGCCCGCCCCGGCGGCGTACGGCGGTGCCATCAAGCCTGCCATGCGGCGGGCGGGCCGGCCGCGGCGCCGTCCGCCGCCGCCCCGGCTACGGCAGGAAGACCGCGAGCGGGCGTGCCTGGCCCGCCTCCTCGGTCAGCAGCGCGACCAGCATGCCATCGGGATTGAACGCGGCCACCGGGCCACTCCCGGTGCCGAGCGCAGGCAGCCTGGCGCCGTGTCCGACCTTCGTCGCCTCTGCCGCGGTGAGGTCCCGCCGCGGAAAAACCGCCGCGGCGGCATCGGCGAGCGGGACCACCTCGAAGGACTCCGCCAGCTCGGCCAGGGTCCGTGCGATCGCGGCGGTGTACGGGCCCACCCGGGTGCGCCGCAGCGCCGTCAGGTGCCCGCCGGCCCCGAGGGCGGCTCCGGCATCGCGGGCGATCGCCCGGATGTAGGTGCCGCTTGAGCAGGTAACCGTCACGTCGGCGTCGAGCAAGTCCCCGGCACGCCGGACCGCGAGCAGGCGGAGCGCGCGCACGGTCACGGTTCTCGCGGCGAGCTCGGGCGGCGTTCCCTCCCTGGTGAGCTGGTAGGCCCGTCGGCCGCCCACCTTGATGGCGCTGATGCCCGGCGGGACCTGCTGGATCTCGCCGGTCAGCGCGGCCAGCGCGGCTTCGAGCGCCGCCACGGAAACGCCGGCCGCCGACGCCGATGAGACAACCTCGCCGTCGGCGTCAGCCGAGTCGGTGGCCTGGCCGAGCCTGATGGTGGCGGCGTATTCCTTCTCGGTCAGCGCGAGGTGGCCGAGCAGCCTGGTCGCCTTCTGTACGCCGACGACCAGCACGCCGGTGGCCATCGGGTCGAGGGTCCCGGCATGCCCGACCCGGCGCGTGCCCGCCAGCCGGCGCACCCGGGCCACCACGTCATGCGAGGTCAGGCCGGCCGGCTTGTCGACGATGACCAGCCCGCTCGGCGCGGTCACCGGCAGCTGTCCGACCCGCCCGCGCCGCCGGCCCGGCCGGCCGCGGCTACGCTGGCGGCCTGGCCCGCTGTGCTGGCCGCCTGGCCCGCTGTGCTGGCCGCCTGGCCCGCTGTGCTGGCCGCCTGGCCCGCTGTGCTGGCGGCCCCGTCGGCGAGATGCTGGCGCAGCCCGGCCAGCGCCTCATCGACGGTCCCGGTGGCGGTGAAACCGGCCGCGCCGCGATGCCCGCCGCCGCCCGCCCGTGTGCACGCACGGCCCACGTCGACCCGGCCCTTGGACCTGGACGACACCAGCCACTGGCCGTCGTCGTCTTCCTTGAAGACCACGGCGACGTCCGCCTCCTCGGTACGGCGCAGCACGTCGATCACCGACTCGGCAACGTCGAGCTGCAGGCCGTGGGCGGCCCGGTCGGCGCGGCTCACGGTCGTCCAGACCAGGCCGTGGCCCGCGGCCGCGTCCGGCTCGAGCACCGCGCGGCCGAGCACGGCTGACAGCATCCGCAGGTACCCGAACGGCGCCTTGTCCCACAGTTCGAGCGACACCGCGCCCGGTTCGATGCCGGTGGCGAGAAGCTGCGCGGCGATCTCGTGCACCCGCGGCGAGGTACTTGAGTACTTGAAGGAGCCGGTGTCCGTGACGATCCCGGCGTACAGGCCAACCGCGATGTCCCTGCTGATCCCGATGCCCAGCCGACCGATAAGCTCGTGCGCGAGCACCGCGGTGGCCGCGGCGGACGGGTCGATCAGGTGCAGCGTGCCGAACCGGGTGTTGGACGCGTGATGATCAAGCACGATCAGCTCATCCGCCCGCGCGGCGCAGGACTCCAGCACCCCGAGCCGGTCCGCGCTCGCAGCGTCGAACGTGACCATCACCTGCGGCCGGGCCGGGTACGACTCCGGCGGGCTGAGCAGGGCGGCGCCGGGCAGGAAGCGCAGGATCCTGGGCACCTCGAAGGGCTGGTCGCCGAACGACGCGATGACCCGCTGGCCGGTCGACCCGGCCCGCGAGCGGAGCGCGTGGGCCACCGCCAGCATCGAACCGAGCGCGTCGCCGTCCGGCCGGACGTGACAGGCCAGGCAGATCTCGCTGGCGCTCTGAAGGATCGTGACCGCCCTGGCCCAGCAGGCCTCCGGGTCTGCCGCTCCGCCGGCCACCGTAACCGCGGCCCGCCGCCCGGCCGCCCGGCCTTCCGCGGCCTCCGCACCCGGCGAGACCGCACCCGGCGAGACCGCACCCGGCGAGACCGCACCCGGCGAGACCGCACCCGGCGAGACCGCACCCGGCGAGACCGCACCCGGCGTGATCGCACCGGGCGAGACCGCACCGGGTATGACGCCCGGGTCTTCCGTGATCAAGGACGTGGCTGGCCGGGACGAGTCAGGGCCGGATCCGGCGATGGGCGGATCTGCGGGGGTTTGCCCCGGTACAGAATCGCCCTGGACCTGCGGGCGCTCGGCAGTCACGACCGCGAGTATCCCGCGCCGCGCTCTCCGGGTGCCGGGGATTCGGCGAGATGATCATCTTCGCCGCGCGGTGCGGCCGCAGGCGGGTAGCCCAGGCCGGCTGACGCATCCGCCAGGCCGGCTGACGGTTCCGCCAGGCCGGCTGACGGTTCCGCCAGTCCGGCTGACTCGCTCCGGCCGGCCTCGGAGTCGTCACCCTCGGAGTCGTCACCCTCGGAGTCGTCACCCTCGGAGTCGTCACCCTCGGAGTCGTCACCCTCGGAGTCGTCGTCCTCGGAGTCGTCGTCCGTGGCGGCGGGGACGCGGTACGGGTCGGCATCGCCGGCCGGCTCCGCGCCCTCCCTGACCGCGGCCAGTGCCGCGTCCGCCTCCCGGGCGCGCGCGACAAGCTCCTCGATGTTCCTGGCGTTGTCCGGCACGGTGTCCAGCCTGAATTCCAGCGACGGAGTGTGCCGGAGCCCGGTCTGGCGGCCGACCTCCGACCGGATCACGCCGACCGCGCTGGCCAGTGCCGCTGCCGTGCCGGCGTGTTCCTCGGCGGAGCCGTAGACGGTGTAGAACACAGTCGCCTCGCGCAGGTCGTTGGTCAGCCGGGCCTCGGTGACCGTGACGAAGCCGAGCCGCGGATCCTTGATCCGGCGCTCCAGCATCTCAGCCACGATCTGCGCGATCCGGCCGCCGAGCTTGCGCGCCCTGGCTGCGTCCATGAGTCGCTCACTCCTCCTCGTTGAACAGCCGCTGCCGTGCCGCGAGCAGCTCGATCTCCGGGCGCCCGGCCACGAATCGCTCGCATGCCTCGAGGACGTCGGTGCAGTGCGCGGCGGTCGAGGCGACGACGGCCACGCCGATCTCGGCCCGCCGGTGCAGGTCGAGGTGGCCGGTCTCGGCCACCGCGGCCGCTGGGTAGCGGCGATGGATCTCCGCGACCAGCGGCCGCACCGCCGAGCGCTTCTGCTTCAGCGAGCGCACGTCACCGAGCAGCACGTCCAGCGTCAGGGCACCCACGTACACGTCAGCCCCTGGGGGCGTCAGGCACGCGGCTTCTCGCGCATCTCGAACGTCTCGATCACGTCCCCGATCTTGATGTCGCTGTATCCGATGCCGATGCCGCACTCGAAGCCCTCACGCACCTCGGTCGCATCATCCTTGAACCTGCGCAGCGACTCGACCGTGAGGTTGTCCGAGACGACCACTCCGTCGCGGACCAGCCGGGCCTTGCTGTTCCTGGTGATGGTTCCGCTGCGGACGATACAGCCGGCCACGTTGCCGATCCGCGGCACCCGGAAGATCTCCCTGATCTCGGCGGTGCCGAGCTGGGCCTCCTCGAATTCCGGCTTGAGCATGCCCTTGAGCGCGGCCTCGATCTCCTCGATCGCCTGGTAGATGACCGAGTAGTAGCGGATGTCCACGCCCTCGCGCTGCGCGAGCTCGCCGGCCCGGCCGGCCGGCCGGACGTTGAAGCCGATGATGACCGCCTCGGACGCGATGGCCAGGTTGACGTCGTCCTGGGTGATGGCACCGACGCCGCGGCCGATCACCCGGAGCACCACGTCCTCGCCGACATCGATCTTGAGCAGCGCGTCCTCCAGGGCCTCGACCGACCCGGACACATCGCCCTTGATGATGAGCAGCAGCTCTTCCCGCTGGCCCGACTTGAGCGCGGATTCCAGGTCCTCCAGGGTGACCCTGGGCCGCCGCTGCGCGAACATCGCGCTGCGCTCGCGCGCCTCGCGCCGCTCGGCGATCTGCCTGGCCACCCGGTCGTCGTCGACCACGAGGAAGCTGTCACCGGCGCCGGGCACGGCGGTGAGGCCGAGCACCTGCACCGGCCGCGATGGCGGCGCGTCGCTGACCTGGTCGCCGTTCTCGTCCAGCATCGCCCTGACCCGGCCGAACGCCTCGCCGCAGACGATCGAGTCGCTGACCTTGAGCGTGCCCCGCTGGACCAGCACGGTCGCGACCGGGCCCCGGCCCTTGTCCAGGTGCGCCTCGATCGCCACGCCCTGGGCCTGCTGGTGCGGGTTGGCGCGCAGGTCAAGCTCGGCGTCCGCGGTCAGCACGATCGCCTCGAGCAGGGCCTCGATGCCGGTGCCCTGCCGGGCGGAGACGTCGACGAACAGCGACTGGCCGCCGAACTCCTCGGCCACCAGGCCGTACTCGGTGAGCTGTGCGCGCACGCGCTGCGGGTCGGCGCCCTCCTTGTCGACCTTGTTGACTGCCACCACGATCGGCGCGCCGATGTGCTGGGTGATGCCGCCGGCCTCGTGCGCCACCAGGTTCGTGTGCCTGATGGCGTCGAGCAGCTTGGTCTTGCCGTGGTCGACGTGACCCATCACCGTCACGACCGGCGGGCGCGCGACAAGGTCGCTCTCGTCGCCCTCGTCCTCGCCGAACTCGATGTCGAACGTCTCCAGCAGCTCCCTGTCCTCTTCCTCCGGGGAGACCACCTGAACGGTGTAGTTCAGCTCAGCACCGAGCAGCTGCAGGGTCTCGTCGTTTACGGACTGGGTTGCGGTGACCATCTCGCCAAGGTGGAAGAGCACCTGCACCAGCGAAGCCGGGTTCACCCCGATCTTGTCCGCGAAGTCGCTCAGCGAGGCACCGCGCGACAGCCTGATCGCCTGGCCGTTGCCACGCGGAATCTGCACGCCGCCGATGGCGGGCGCCTGCATGTTGTCGAATTCCTGGCGCCGCTGCTTCTTCGACTTCCTGCCGCGAGACGGCCGGCCGCCTGGCCGCCCGAAGGCGCCCTGCGTACCGCTCCTGCCACGGCCGCCGCCAGGACGGGCCGGGCCCATGCCGGGACGCTGGCCGCCGCCGC
>WNFY01004893.1_pt1 | contig 12208 bp, 4 predicted proteins | sample 5400091 | NCBI WGS metagenome assembly WNFY01 (sample SAMN13153364, study PRJNA577476) | soil metagenome | isolation source: 60 cm soil or saprolite under grassland replicate 1 | place: USA:California | collected 2016-06-15 | reverse complement strand
TTTGGACGACGAAGCCGTTTCAGCTGCCGGGATTCAGTTACGAACGATTGATGCGCGGCACGAGCTATCTCCGGGTCATTGGAAGAATGAAACCAGAGATTACGGTGAAGCAGGTATTGGCGGCGTTGCCGTCACTCGACCAGAGTTATCGGACCCAATATCCGAACAAGATCGATAGCGTCTTCACGACGACGCTGCGGACACTGCCCGAGGACGTGACGCGCAATTTCCGCGCGGGTTTCGCCACTCTTTTCGCCGCGGTAAGTTTCGTGTTGCTCATCGCGTGCAGCAATGTCGCCAATTTGTTGCTCGTTCGTTTCAGCGGGCGTCGGCGCGAGATCGCGTTGCGAATGGCGATCGGTGCCTCGCGCGCCAGCATAGTACGGTTGTTCGTTTTCGAAAGTTTACTTGTCAGTTTAATTGCGGGAGCGGTCGGCGCGTTCGTGGCGTGGCGTTTGGTGCCGTTGGTTCCAAGGATGGCGTCCAATTTCCTTCCGCTGGAAGCGAACACAGCGACGAGCTTGTCGATCCCGGTGCTGATTTTCACGATCGCATTGTCGATCCTCACCGGACTGTTGATGGGAGTTTATCCGGCACTCCAGGCTTCCCGCGCCGATTTGGTGGGCGGATTGAAAGAAGGCGGCCGCGGCGCGAGCGGCAATGTGCGGCAGCAACGTTTTCGCAAAATCCTGGTCGGCGCGCAAGTCGCGCTCTCGGTGACGCTGCTAGCCGGCGCAGCGCTGCTCATCACGAGCTTCATCCGTTTGAGTCAGCAGAACATCGGCTTCCGTTCCCAAAATCTTTGGACGGGCGCGATTACATTGCCGGTCTCGCAATATCCCGATGCTGCGTCGCGTCAGCGTTTTGCAGAACAAACGCTCAATGAGCTGCGCGATGTTCCCGGTCTCGAAAGCGCGACAATCAGCGGCGATATTCCTTTGAATGGAGGTAATCGAACGCTTTACGCACGCGGAGACCGTGATGTTCTGCCCATGGAGAAACGCGCCAGCGCGCCAAGCCACGACATCGCGCCAGATTATTTGAAGACCTGGGGTATTCCGCTTCTAGCTGGACGCGAATTCAATGAGCACGACACGGCCGATGGACAGAAGGTCTGTCTGATTAGTCAGGCTGGCGCGAAGAAGGTTTTTCCGAATGAAAATCCAATCGGCAAAACACTCCTGGTGACAAGCCTTGCCGTGCCGTGTGAGATCGTCGGAATCGTCGGAGACGTGCGCTCGATTCGAGTGGCGGAAGCGCCGGGCATGGAATTTTATCTGCCATGGGCGCAAGAAAATTTTCCGTTCGCTAACGTGACTGTCCGCAGCAATCTCAAAGTCGATGCGGTCACGAAGCTCGTGCAATCCGCGCTCAGCAAAGTGAACCCTGGATTGGCAATCGCGCTGCCGCAAAGCATGGACGCTGTTGTCGCGCAGGCTCTGGGCCAGGCGCGTTTGATGATGTGGCTGCTTGGAATTTTTGCCGGAGTCGCCTTGCTTCTGGCCAGTATCGGAATCTATGGGGCGGTCGCTTACACAGTTGAGCAACGAACGGGCGAAATCGGTGTGCGCATGGCGCTTGGTGCGCAGACCGCGGATGTACTGCGGCTTGTTGTTCGTCAGGGAATGGCTCCTGTCTTGTTGGGACTCGTCATCGGAATAGTGGCTGCTCTTGCGTTGGGTCGTTTGCTCACGACGCAGCTTTACGAGGTTTCCCCGCATAATCCGGCGCTTCTTGCTACCACAGCGCTCATTCTCGGGGCGGTCGCATTGCTTGCATGTTTCTTGCCTGCTCGGCGCGCAACATTCGTAAACCCAATCGAAGCGCTTCGGGCAGAATGACGAACTAAATGCAAACCTTTCTCCAGGATCTTCGCTTCGGTTTCCGATTGCTTCGCCGCACTCCTGGCTTTTCCATTCTAGCTATTCTCTGCTTGACGCTGGGCATCGGCACGAACGCAGCCGCCTTGAGTTGGATCGAAGGGATTCTCGTCCGCCCCTATCCGCTCGTCGCGCACCAGGACCGGATGGTTGCGCTCAGTGGCACGACCCGCGGCGCGGAAAGCGGCGGACTTTCCTATCCCGACTTTCGCGATTTCGAAAAGAACTCGATGCTTTTTGAGTCATTCATTATCGATAAAATCACAGGCACAACGCTGAGCAATGGGGACCGCGCCGAGCGTGCGGTCGGAGGAATGGTGTCCGCGAATTATTTCGACGCGCTCGGCGTGCACCCGATTCTCGGCCGGGGATTCAGACCCGAAGAAGGAACCGGACGCAACGCGCATCCGGTCACAGTCATAAGTTACATGACGTGGAGGAACCGGTACAAGGGCGATGCCGACATCATTGGCAAAACGCAGTATATGAACGGCGTTCAGCACACTATCATCGGCGTGGCGCCGGAAAAATTCCACGGCACGTTCATCGGCTATTCATTCAACTTCTGGGTGCCGACGTCGATGCAGGAGACGTTCGATAACACAGGCTACAAAATGGAGGATCGCGGCGCGCGCTGGATTGAGGGTTACGCGTTTTTGAAACCGGGCGTCACGCGGCAGCAAGGTCAGGCGGAACTATCCGCGATCGCGAAACGACTCGAGAACGATTTTCCGGAAACAAATCGCGGCCACGGCATCGAGATTCTTCCGCTTTGGAAAACCCCGTTCAATGCGGCAGGCGGGATTTCGACGACGCTCGGCATCACTGCGGCCGTCGTTTTCTTTGTCCTCCTCATCGCTTGCGCCAACGTGAGCAATCTCCTCCTCGCGCGATCACTCTTGCGCCGACATGAAATGACCATGCGGCTTGCGCTGGGCGCCGGACGCCGCCGTTTGGTCAGGCAACTTTTCACCGAAGGTTTGCTCCTTTCGTTGATCGCCGCGCTCGGCGGAATCGCAGTCGCCTATTGGAGCCGCAACGCGCTCGTGCTCGCGTTTCCGCCATCGGTGCCCGGGATTACGATTGATTATCCAGGACAGATAGATTGGCGCGTTCTTCTGCTCAGCGTCGCGATCTGCATTGGATCGACAATGCTTTTCGCGCTCATGCCCGCGATTCAATCGAGCCATGTCGATCTTTCCAGCGCACTCAAAAGCGAGGGCGCCGGCGTGGTCGGCGGCAGCGGCCGATCGCGATTGCGCTCGGCTTTGGTGCTGGTGCAGGTCTCGTTAAGTTTTGTCCTCCTCGCCGGCACCGGGTTGCTTTTGCAAAGCCTGCAGCGAATGCAAAACGCCAGTCCCGGTTTCTCAACCAACAATGTGATCGTGTCGGTCACGGATTTGTTTTCGGCAGGTTACAAACTTGATCGCGCTAAAATTTTTCATACGCAGTTGCTCGATCGCGTCCGCGCGCTTCCGGGTGTCGAGTTTGCGGCTTTGACTCGAGTGATCCCGTTCAGTTACAACCCTCCTTCGTCCGCGCCGATCGAGATCGCCGGCTACCAGTCCGCGCCCGATGAGCAACCAAATGCGGAATACGTTCAGGTCAGCGAGGATTATTTTTCCACTCTGGGAATCCCACTGGTCGCCGGCCGCGAGTTCACTCGAAACGACGACGAGAACGCGCCGCGGGCGGCGATCATCAACGAAACGATGGTTGCAAAATATTGGCCGAGAAAAAATCCGATCGGCCAGCGGCTAAAGGTTAAAGACACTTGGATGCAGATCGTCGGTGTCGCGAAGAACGTGAACTACGAGACGAAGCTCGAGGCTCCGAAGTCATTCTTTTATGTGCCGGTGCGCCAGAATTTTTTTGTCGGGAACGTCTTGCTCATTCGAACACGCGAAACTCCGGGCGCGATCATGAATGCACTGGCGCGCGAAGTCCATGCGCTCGATCCGACTTTAGCGCCGTACGCTGCGTCTCGTTTGCAAGAGCAGGTGGACGAGAGGGGCTACACTCAGCGACTCGCGGCTACATTGCTCGGGATTTTTGGCGCGATGGCGTTGTTCCTGGCCGCGATCGGACTCTACGGAGTCATGTCGTATTCGGTTTCGCAAAGCACGCGCGAGCTCGGATTGCGCATGGCCCTCGGCGCCGCGGGACGTGACGTTTTGCGATTGGTTCTTTCGCACGGCCTGCGACTGACAACGGCAGGAATCCTTATCGGGGCGATCGCCGCGTTCGTGCTCACGCGTTTGATGGGCAACCTGCTTTACAAAGTCAGTCCACACGATCCGCTGGCGTTTGGATCCGCGCTCGTGGTGATCACAATCTTTTCCCTGGCTGCGTGCTTTGTGCCGGCATGGCGCGCGACACGCATCGATCCCGTTCAGACCTTACGCGAGCAATGATGAATGTGCCTAACGATTTCCCAACCGAGGCCCCTTGGACTGAATAGAACAGCGTTTACCTATGTTTAAGGACTTTCGATTCGCTTTACGTCAACTGTTTAAACAACCCGGGTTCGCGTTCATTGCGATCCTTGTGCTTGCGCTCGGTATCGGCGCGAACACTGCGATTTTTAGCGTTGTGAACGCGGTGCTGTTGCGGCCGCTGCCTTATCCACATTCAGAGCAACTGGTGTTGCTGCGTGAAAGATTGCTCGGGCCGTCCGGTTTCGAATCAGGCTCCGTCAGTTACATGAATTACCTCGATTGGCGGGCAGCACAGAAAAGCTTCACCGATCTTGGACTGGCAAGGACGGAGGGTGTGAGCCTCTCTGCTTCCGACGGAACATCGCCGCCGGAAGCGGCTCGAGCCGGGCGCATCACCGCGAATTATTTGTCAATCTTGCAAGTCCCCCCGCTGATCGGTCGTGATTTTGTAGAGGGCGATGATGTTCCTGGCGCGGCGAAAGTTGCCCTCATTAGCGAACGAGTTTGGCGGAAGCAATTTGGCGCATTGCCGATTGCGATCGGACAACGATTGAATATCGATGGCGTGCCGCGCGAGATTATCGGCGTTGTTTCGGAACGCGTTCGTTTCCCGCGAAACTGCGACGTTTTTCTGCCGTTGGCCGATTTGCGCGCCGATCACGATTTCTTGTCGCGTGGAAATCACGAAGCTTTTTCATGTCTGGGCCGCCTGAAATCAGGAGCGACGTTGAAGCAGGCAACAGCGGAGCTCAATACTATCGCGGCCGATCTTTCCCGGCGCTATCCGGATTCGAACACTGGCAGGCAGGTTTCCGCAAAGTTGCTGCTCGAATATTCGGTAGGCCAATACCGATATCTTCTTTGTGTGCTGCTTGCGGCCGTGGCTTGCGTCTTGTTGATCGCGTGCGCGAATGTAGCGAATCTTCAGCTCGCGCGCGGTCTAACGCGCCGCAAAGAACTCGCAGTGCGCGCTGCGCTTGGTGCCAGCCGGTGGGACCTGATGCGCCAAGTGTTGATGGAGAGCGGAGTCGTCGCCTTGCTAGGAGGCATTTGCGCCGTGCTCATCGCCGTGTGGAGCCTTGACGCAATTCGCTCGCTTGTTCCGCCTGATGTGCCGCGATTTCAAGAAACGAATATCGATGGCTTGCTGCTTGGGGCCACCATCGTCATTTCAGTGTTCGCCGGATTGCTCGTCGGAATGTGGCCAGCGTTACGTGTCTCGAACACGGCCTCGCTGGCAGTTGAGTTACACGAAGAGGGTGCCCGCGGCAGTAGCGGCGCGCAACGACAGCGGGCCCGCGCAATTTTGGTGATTGCACAAGTTGCGCTTGCGGTCCTGCTGCTCGCGGCGGCAGGCTTAACGTTGAAGAGCTTCTGGCGCTCGCAGCAAGTGCCGCTTGGATTCAATCCACGAGGTGTTTTGACCATGAGCATCGCATTGCCGGCGTCGCGCTACGATTCGCCGGAGAAGATCGTTCGCTTTTTCGATCAATTGGTTGAGAAAGTGAGAGGGATCCCGGGTGTGAGCTCTGCGGCGGCTTGCAACAATGCGCCATTCGATCATCACGAATGGGACAGTTCATTTCATATTACCGGCACGCCTCCTGATCCTCACGGCCAGGAGCCGATTAGCGAGATGGCGATTGTTTCGCCAGATTACTTTCGCGCGCTTGGTATGCCGATTTTGCGCGGCAGAAATTTTGGCCCGGAGGATGTGAGAGGTCGCCCGGGATCGGTCGTGATTGATGAGCTTGCCGCACAAAAATTTTTTTCCGGCACCGACCCGATCGGTAAACAAATCGATGATCCTGTCACCATAACGGACAACATTTCGGGCGGCGTTCCGCTGACGATCATTGGAATCGTGCCGCACACCCGAAACAACGCCCCGGGCGAAAAAGAGGACGCGCGCAATTTGCCGATGATGTACTTCAGCGGGTCGCAGTTTCCGAACGTCGAGCAGAACTTGATCGTCCGCGCGAAAGCCGGGTTCAATCCGCATTCGCTGGTCACTCCAATCAAAGACCAGATCGCGACGCTAGATCGTGACCAGGCCATTTCCGATGTCGCGACAATGGAGGAAAACATCGACGACAGCCTGGCTTCACAGCGCCTAACGATGACGTTACTCAGTGTATTTGCAGGACTCGCGCTGATTCTCGCGAGTATCGGGCTTTACGGCGTCATGGCATTGATTGTCACCCAGCGCACACGCGAGCTCGGCATTCGGTTTGCCCTCGGTGCCAGCCGCGGTGATGTTCTGCGACTTGTCCTTGGCCAAGGCGCTGTGCTGGTCGGAATTGGACTGGCTGCGGGATTGTTTGGAGCGCTTGTTGTCAGCCGCGCTCTGAGAAGCGTCCTCTACAACGTCGCGCCGTTGGATCCGGCGGCGGTTATCAGTGCTCTACTGACGCTTTCACTCGTGGCGCTGATCGCCTGTTTTGTGCCCGCGCGGCGTGCGAGCCGCGTGGATCCCATCGAAGCACTACGCGCGGAATGAATGGAATTGCCAAATTGTTGATTGAAATCGTATGAGCGATTTCCGATACGCACTGCGCCAGCTTGTAAAATCTCCCGCCTTTACTGCCGTCGCCGTGCTAACGCTTGCTCTTGGGATTGGAGCGAATACCGCCGTGTTCGGTTTGATTAATGCGCTCCTCGTAAGGCCACTGCCATATCACGATCCTTCCAAGCTGGTCTTGCTTTGGGAGCAATTCCCAGCCCAGGGTCTGGAGCGCATTCCGGTTTCAGCGCCCGAATACATCGATTTTGAAAAAGGATTACGCAGCTTCACGCAAATCGCAGCGTTTAATTACTCCACGTTCAATCTCGCCGGTGGCAATGTTCCAGAGCGAATCTCGGGCGCGGTCGTTTCGCCAGCTTTGTTTCCAATGCTGGGGATCGAGCCAATCGCGGGTCGCACCTTCGCACAAGAAGAACAAGGGGAAGGACACGATGATCTTATTGTCATCAGTGAGCGATTATGGAAACGGCGTTTCAATTCCGATCCGTCGCTCATCGGTAAACCTCTGCTCTTAAACGGACGGAATTACATCGTGATCGGCATCATGCCGGCAAAGTTTGAATTTCCAATTCCGCTGTTCAATCTCCAAGGCGGCCAATTTGCCGAGCGGGTCGATATTTGGAAGCCAGTCGCGTTTTCCCAAGACGAACTGAAATCGCGGGGTAGCCGTTCTTACGGCGTTATCGCGCGGCTGCGCCCGAATGTGACCTCAGCAACAGGGCAGGCTGAGATCGACACGACGGTTGCGAACTGGGTGAAGGCATTCCCGAATAATTACTCCGCCAGGAACAGATTCGGCGCGAAGATTTATCCGCTACACGAACAAGTGGTCGCAGGAATGCGCAAAGGTCTTTTTATTTTGATCGGCGCCGTCGCATTTGTGTTGCTGATCGCATGCGCGAATCTGGCGACGATGCTCCTGGCTCGGGCGAGCGCACGTGAGCGCGAACTCGCTATCCGAATGGCACTCGGCGCTGGCACATGGCGATTGTTGCGGCAAATGTTAACCGAAAGTATAGCGCTGGCTTTGGCAGGTGGAGCGGCCAGCGTGTTGTTGTCCGTGTGGGGCCTGGAACTTCTGAAGCGCGTTGGGGCGCGCACGATTCCGCGACTGAATGAAGTCACGCTCGACTGGACGATTTTGCTGGTGACCGCAGTAGTCGCCATTGGAAGCGGAATTCTGTTTGGTTTGATTCCGGCGCTGGCGAGCGCAAAACCCGAGTTGACCGAAGCCTTGAAAGAAGGCGGTCGCGGATCGACTAGCGGGGCGCGACCCAACCGTGTCCGAAACATGCTAGTGATCGCAGAAATTGCGCTGGCATTGGTCCTGTTGGTCGGCGCCGGTTTGCTAATGAAGAGCTTCGCGCGATTGCAGGGCGTCAATCCAGGGTTCAACGCGCGCCATGTGCTGACGATTGAACTTTCGCTGCCGCAAACCAAATATCCATCAGGCGCAAATCCAAGTTATCTTGGCGGTGACAGCACGCGGAATTTTTACCAAGAAACTCTCCGCCGCATCGCTCGCCTGCCGGGAATCGAAGCCGTTGCGTGCACGGATATTCTCCCACTCAGCGGAACAAACAGCGATTGGTCCTTTTCGATCGAAGGTCGGGAAATGAACAAAAACGAGCCAGGACCGGATGAAGAAATTCGCGTGATCACCCCGGATTACTTTCGCGTATTGCAAACGCCATTGCTGAAGGGCCGCTTCTTTACTGAGGCGGATAACGCGGATGCACCTCCGGTCGCGATTGTGAACGAAGTTTTGGCGCGCAAATATTTCCGCGGCGGCGATGCACTCGGCAAACGCATCACCCTTGGCGATCCGCGTAAGCCCGATGCAAAATGGATTACGATTATCGGGATTATTGCGAACGTCCGACACCGCGCTCTCGAGCTGGAGCCGCAGCCGGAATATTACATCCCGCATCCGCAATTCCCGATGCGGGAGATGATCCTGGCCGTCCGCAGCGCACAGGACCCGCGCAGTTTGACTGCAGGAATCCGCAGGGAAATCCAATCGATTGATCCTGATCAGCCGTTAGCAAACGTGCGCACATTCCATCAGGTCGTTTCCGAGTCTGTCGCGCCTCGTCGGTTATCGGTCGTCCTGCTCGGGATTTTTGCTGCAATCGCACTAGTGCTCGCCGCAGTCGGCACATACGGAGTCATTTCTTATTACGTCGTTCAACGGACGCACGAAATTGGCGTGCGCATGGCCTTGGGCGCGCAACGTCGCGATGTTCTGCGACTCATTGTGGGACACGCAGCGAAGCTGGTTGGAATCGGCACCATTATTGGGTTGATTCTCGCTTTTTTGTCGACTCGGTTACTTTCCGCTTTGCTTTACAATGTTGGCGCATTCGACGCCGGGACCTTTATTTTGGTCACAATCTCGCTGGCGGCCATCGCGTTGCTCGCCAGTTACATCCCAGCTCTTCGCGCAACCCGCGCCGATCCGGTGACCGCGCTCAGCCACAACGCCTGACTATGATTCGCGATTTCAAATTTGCCTTCCGGCAGCTGTTCAAGGCGCCAGGGTTTACAATTGCAGCGGCAGCTGTGCTGGCGCTCGGGATTGGCGTGAACACCGCTGTATTCAGCCTGGTAAACACTCTTTTCTTTGCTCCTCCCTCTTACGCCAAGCCGCACGAAATGGTGCAGCTCTTTTCTCAGGACAAGAAGGATCCGAAGAAATTTCACGGTTTTTCTTATCCCACTTATCTCGATATCCGCGAGCAGAACACGGTGTTCAGCGACGTAATGGCCTTCAATCTCGCGTTGATCGGCCTCGGCCAGAAAGGCGATACGCGCCGCGCGTTCAGTGCCATCGTCACCTCGAACTATTTCTCCGTCCTCGGCGTTCCATTGGCGCGCGGCCGTGCATTTTTGCCGGAGGAGGAAACGCCAGGCCACAACGCGCAGGTCGCGATCGTCAGTTACAGTTACTGGGCAAAGCATGACCTCGACCCAGGCGTGCTCGGTTCTCACTTACCGATCAACGGCCGCTCGTTCACGATCGTCGGAATTACGCCGAAGGGTTTTGTCGGCACAATGCAAATTCTTTCGCCGGAAGTTTGGTTGCCGATGAGTGTTTACGATCAGCTCGCGAACGATTTTGAGTCGGACAATAAGACCACGATTAGCGATCGAAAGGGAACGGACCTGCGCATCGTGGGCCGGCTTAAACCCGGCATGACGGCGGCCGCGGCCAAGCCTGCGCTCGAAGGACTTGCGGCCAATTTGGAAAAAGTCTACCCAGTCGAGCAAAAGGATCAGACATTCCTAACGGCGCCGGTGCCGCGTAATTCATTAAGTAACGATCCGACGCACGAGAGCGGGATAAAAGCCATTGCGCCATTGCTGCTCGGAATGGCGGTGTTGGTGTTGCTGGTGGCATGCCTTAATCTCGCCAACATGCTGCTCGCGCGCGGGACTGCGCGCCGGAAAGAGATTGCGATCCGTCTCGCGCTCGGCGGCACTCGTTGGCGTATCGTTCGCCAGCTTCTCACTGAAGGTTTCGCGCTGGCGGTACTCGGCGGTGCAGGTGGACTCGTTCTTGGACTTTGGTCGTCGGATTTGCTGGTCGCCTCGATGCGCAAGCTGATGCCGCTCGACATTGTGTGGTTGAGCGGCCCAAACCCCGCAATTTTGGCGGCAACGTTTGGATTTTGCCTGCTCGGCACGCTCATGTTTGCGCTCGGGCCGGCCTTGAAAATTTCGCGCAGCGCGGTCGTGACTGATCTTAAGGAACATGCCGGGGAAGATGTGATGCGCCGGCGCTGGAAATTTTTGCCGCGCCACCCGCTCGTGGTCGTGCAAATCGCCTTCTCGCTCGCGCTGATCACCGCGGCGGCTTTGTTCATTCGCGGCGCAGGCAAAGCCGCGTCCGTTGATACCGGACTAAAACCGGGCGCGAGCTACATTCTCGAAGTCGATGCGAGCCTGGCGGGTTACGAACCGAAACGCGCGCAGGAACTTTATCGCAACTTGAATGAGAGACTTGCAGCGCTGCCGGGCGTCGAGCACTCGAGCATCTCTTCGATTGTGCCATTCGGAATGTTTGAGTTAACCAGAAAAGTCCAACGCGCTGGTCTCCATGTCGCTCCTGACGCCAGGCCGGCGACCGCGGCCGAAGGTCTTGCCTTCGACGTGCCATGGAACAGTGTCGGAGTGGATTATTTTTCAACCGTTGGACTGCCGGTGATTCGCGGTCGCGCGTTCACCGAAGCAGAAGCCACCCAGCCCGGTCCGAAGGTCGCGATTATTGACGAAGTTCTAGCAAAGAAGCTCTGGCGGGATGGTGATGCACTCGGACAACGCATCCAATATGCGAATACAAACGCGCCGTCGGCCCAGGGTGGCGGAGGCGGCCACTTCGGAAGTAGCGCCGATTTGAGTGAAGCGGAGAAGAAGGAAGAGACGATCGAAATAGTCGGCATCGTGCCGGCAACACGCCACGCCCTCTTTGAAAAGGAGCTGGCCGGCGGGATTTACTTGCCGTTCGCACGCGGATTTCAAAGCGACATTTCGTTTATTGTTCGCTTTCATTCGCTCCCTCCAGGAAACGAAGCCACTACGGCCGGTTTGCTCCGTCGCACAGTGCGCGATCTCGATCCCTCAATCCCAATCCTTTCGTTACGAACTTTCGCTCAACATCTTGATTCGAACCTGGATCTTTGGCTCGTTCGTGCGGGCGCGGCTTTGTTTTCCATCTTTGGCGGACTTGCGCTTGGTCTGGCTGTCGTGGGTCTTTACGGAGTCAAAGCTTATTCGGTGGCGCGACGCACGCGTGAGATCGGCATTCGGATGGCGCTTGGAGCGCAAGCCGGAGCGGTGTTACGAATGATCATGCGGGAAGGCTCCATCGTGTTGGTCAGCGGAGTCGCCATCGGCCTGCTCCTGGCTGTCGCGACCGCAAAAATTGTCAGCGGACTTCTTTACGGAGTTGGCGCCCTTGATCCGGTCGCTTTTACGGTCGCCCCGGTGGTGTTGACCGTTGCCGCACTTGTCGCCACGTGGCTACCAGCAAGACGCGCTACGCGGGTGAATCCAGCCCAGGCGTTGCACGCTGAGTAAACGTATGATCCGTCTCCGAAATCTCGAACGCTCTTATCCGTTGGCGAAAGAGAAGTTTTTTTACGTTTTGCGCGACATCAACCTGGAGGTCGAGGAAGGAGACTTCGTCTCGATCATGGGGCCTTCCGGCGCAGGTAAATCGACGCTGTTGCACATTCTCGGGATGCATGATCACGGCTGGCGCGGTGAATATTTTTTGGGTGGAACCGCGGTGCATCATTTAAAGCCGAAGGAACGCGCCACGTTGCGGAACGAGCAGATCGGATTCGTGTTCCAGCAGTATCACT
>WNFY01005468.1_pt1 | contig 12211 bp, 7 predicted proteins | sample 5400091 | NCBI WGS metagenome assembly WNFY01 (sample SAMN13153364, study PRJNA577476) | soil metagenome | isolation source: 60 cm soil or saprolite under grassland replicate 1 | place: USA:California | collected 2016-06-15 | reverse complement strand
TCGAGGCCGCCCTCATCCAAACGCGGATGCAGATTCTGGAGATGCAGCAACGCATCGCAGAATCGATCGGAGCAAAGGACGCCGCCATTTTCGACGCCCATCTGCTCGTAGTGGAGGATCGCACTCTCATCGATGAAGTATTGCATAAATTGGAGACCGACCTTTGCAATGTCGAGTGGGTTTTTCAAGAAGTCGCCACGCGTTACGCCGAAACGTTGAGTAAAATAGATGATCCTTATCTGCGTGAGCGCGCGGTTGATATCCAGGATGTGACCAAGCGGGTGATCCGCAATCTCCAGGGAAAAGCGCCCAAGAAATTTCTTGATTTAACTGAGCCACATATCCTCATCGCCCATAACCTGACTCCTTCCGACACTGCCAGCATGAAGCGGGAGAACGTGCTCGGGATTGCGACGGATCTTGGCAGCCGCACATCGCATACGGCAATCATGGCGCGCTCGCTTAACATTCCGGCGATAGTCGGTTTGCACGATATCACGGCAAAACTCGAGACTGGTCAATACGTGCTCCTGGATGGGACGGATGGCTTGCTCATTGTCGACCCGACGCCGGAAACGCTTGCGTGCTACGCGGACATCGAATCAAAAAGGGCCAAGGTCGTAGCGCAACTGAAAGAGCTGCGCGAGACAAGTTCGACCACGCGCGATGGCCGTCACATCGTCCTCTCTGCAAACATCGAGCTTCCGGAGGATATCGATGCAGTCGCAGCCAACGGCGCTGAGGGAATCGGACTTTATCGCACGGAGTTCCTTTATTTGAATCGCCACACTTTGCCGACCGAGGAGGAACAATATGAAATCTATCGAAAAGTGGCGGAGCGCGTGCGGCCTAATCCGCTGATTATTCGAACATTTGATCTTGGGGGCGACAAGCTCGCTCCAGGCACTGTCGATATCACCGATGAGCTAAACCCATTCCTTGGCTGGCGCGCAATCCGTTTTTGCCTCGAGAATATCGACATCTTTAAAACACAGCTGCGCGCCATTCTGCGTGCCAGTGCTGTCGGTAATGTAAAAATCATGTTTCCGATGATCTCCGGCCTGGATGAATTGCGCGGCGCCATAAAAGTGCTCGCTGAGTGCAAAGAAGAGTTGCGGGAGGCAAAGGTCGACGTCGGCGAAGAAATCGAGGTCGGTGCGATGATCGAAATCCCGAGCGCCGCGATATCCGCCAATGTACTCGCGGCCGAGGTCGATTTTTTCAGCGTCGGCACGAACGATCTGATTCAGTACACGCTGGCGGTGGATCGCGTCAACGAGAAGATCGCGCATCTTTATGAACCGACCCATCCGGCGGTAGTGCGTTTGCTTAAATGGATCGCTGATGCAGCGCATGCAAACAATATCTGGGTGGGCGTTTGCGGAGAGATGGCTGGAGATGTCGCGCTCATCCCGCTTTTGCTGGGTCTCGGCGTCGACGAGTTGAGCGCGGGTCCATCGCTCGTGCCGCGAGTCAAGCGCGCAGTGCAAAGTCTCGCCATTCCCGAATGCCGGGAATTGGTCGAAGTGGCGCTCACCCTCGATACTGGGTCAGAGATTCTGGCGCACTGCTTCGAATTAGCCACCACGCGCTACGGCGATTTGCTCGGCTGAGGCCGGTGCTAAGAAAGTTACAACGTTACAAGAGGAGAATTCCTCATAGGTTTTGACAATGTAACCTTTTTAACGCTTTTAACGGATTACTTATTCTTCCGATTCCGTTTCCGGATCGGGCTTCAACCCTTCTTCCTCCATCTTGCGCAAGACATCGCTCATATCGTCCACTTCGTCCCAGACGTCCTGGCTCACATAAATGGGAGCCTTTTGCTGCGTGGCCATCGCGATGCAGTCGCTTGGCCGGCCATCAAGCTCGATGATCTTTTTCTGCTGCAATTCGTTTTCGACGCGAATGATGGCCCGGGCGTAGTAGGTTGCATTTTTCAGATCGTTGATAATCACTCGATCGACTTTTGCGCCGAGGGCCGTCATCAAGTGCCCCATCAGATCATGGGTGAGGGGACGTTCCTTGGTAATCTGACGCATGAACATGGTGATGGCGCTGCCCACCGTTTGATCGACATAAATAATGAACACCTTGTCGTTATTGCCGATAAACACCGCGCATCCGCCGCTCGTCGGCAATACTGCCTTCACTTGCACCTCGATCACCGTTTTGTTCATCACGCGAAGGGTACCTGCGGGGAAAGGAAAGACAAGCGACCCTCTGTAGCCGCTTCGCTGTGCGAAGCGCGCCGCCAGCATGTTTGGAACGCGCGCGCTGCGCGTTTCACGGAGACGCTACAGTTGTCTCGCAGCGCGAAGGCCGGCGTCCATGGTTGCGCGATCGCAAAAATTTTCGGGAAATTCTCGTTCGAAAGGCTTGCATGTTCGACGCGCTGATTGAATATGCGCTTTGTTCGGCAGATGCCGGACGGCCGCGTGATGAATCGAAATGAAAACCGAGTGGGACCTTGAGTCCGCCATCGCCACCTACAACGTGGAGGGATGGGGCAACGGTTACTTTACGGTTAACAGCTCAGGCAACGTCGAGGCAAAGCCGTTGCAAGAAAACGGCGGTTCCATCGACCTGCTCGAGGTTGTAAATGAAGCGCGCGCGCGGCACCTTGGTTTTCCGCTCGTAATCCGATTCCAGGATTTGCTGCGGCACCGGGTCGAATCAATTAACCGTGTCTTTCAAACCGCGATTACGGAGTTCGGTTATCGCAACGAATATCGGGGCGTTTTTCCGATCAAGGTCAACCAGTTGCGCGAAGTGATTGAGGAAATCGTCGATGCAGGCCAGCCGTTTCATTTTGGTCTCGAAGCGGGCAGCAAACCGGAACTGGTCGCAGCGCTCGCCATGCACCAGGACCCCGAGAGCTTGATCATCTGTAACGGCTACAAAGATCCTGCTTTTATTCGCATAGCCCTTCTTGGGCGCAAACTTGGCAAATCGGTCGTCATTGTTGTCGAAAAGCTGGAAGAGCTCGAGCAAACAATTCGTATTTCAAAAGAAGTCGGTGTCGAGCCGTACATCGGCATTCGTGTGCGCCTGCACAGCAAAGGGTCTGGCAAATGGTCACCGAGCGGCGGCGAGAACGCAAAATTCGGCCTCGATACGACCAACCTCGTTGCTGCCAGTCAGATGTTGAAAGAGGCCGGTCTGGCACACTGTTTCAAACTTCTTCATTTCCATGTTGGATCGCAGGTGCCAGATATCTCGACGATCAAGCGCGCGGTGCGCGAAGCGGCGCGCTATTACGCGAAGCTGTGCAAGCTTGGGCACGATCTCGGCTATCTCGACGTGGGCGGCGGTCTTGGGGTCGATTACGATGGGTCACGCAGCGATTTCGATAGCTCCACCAACTATTCGCTCCAGGAATATGCCAACGACGTCGTCTGGAACATTATGGACGTGTGCGATTCCGAAGGCGTCGCGCATCCCGCCATTGTTAGCGAGAGCGGACGCGCCATTGTTGCGCACCATTCCGTGCTTGTGATGGAAGCTTTCAGCTCCATTGAACGGACCGCGCCCAAGCTCAGGGTCGAAGCCACCGAGAAAGATCACAAGCTGGTTCATGATATTCTCGAGGTGAAACAGCGTCTCAAGCGTGGCAACCGCATTGAAAGCCTGCACGACAGCCAGCACATTAAGGAAGAATCGCAGCAAATGTTCGATCTCGGGCTGCTCGATCTCGAATCGAAAGCGAAGATCGAAACCGTTTACTGGCAGCTCGCCCAACAGATCGTGAATATGCATCGCGGTCTGCGCTTTGTGCCCGAAGAAGTAAAACAGCTCGAGACTTCATTGGGAGACCAATACATCTGCAACTTCTCCGTTTTTCAGTCGTTGCTCGACCATTGGGCGCTCGGTCAGCTTTTCCCGATCATGCCGATTCATCGGCTCACTACTCCGCCCGATCGCAATGGCATGATCGTGGATATCACCTGCGATTCAGACGGTAAAATATCGAAATTTATCGACCTTCAGGACGTAAAGGAAACGTTGCCCCTCCACCGCATTCCTTCTGGGGAAATGTATTACATCGGCGTTTTTATGGTGGGCGCTTATCAGGATATCATGGGCGATCTGCACAATTTGTTTGGTCGCGTCACGGAGGTGCATGTTTTCCTCGATCCTGACGAAGAGTCGGGCTGGTACATTGAGGAAGTAATCGAAGGCAGCACCATCGGCGAGGTGCTTGCCATGACTCAGTGGGACAAAGTTGAACTGATGCGGCTGCTCAAGTCGCAAGTAGACGCCGCTATCAAAACCGATCGGCTAAAACCAAATGACGCGATGAAACTTCTCTCCGACTACGAGCGTCTTCTCCAGGAATATACTTATCTCAGTCTCAACGGGGCCAAACCAGAGCCCCAATCAGGCAACTGGCTGCCGCTAAGCTAACCGTTTCGCGCCGGGACAAACCTGGGATCGCTTAGGAAACCCAGGAACGCAGGAAAGCCCCGTAACACAGCGCTTCCAGCCTATTTCGAATCCGTCACGAAATTACGGAAGCTTGGTGATCTGTACCGGCTCGAACGCGCGGATCATACTGTGAAACGTGTTACGACCGACGGTCGTGTGGTCGCGTGATCCGGCCGGGATGCCGACTGCCTGGACCCTGTCGTCATCATAGAATCCAGGGAAGCTACCAAGGAACAGGGCGTACGTTCCGTCCAGAATTCGTTCCTTTCCGACGAAGGCCGTCCCGCTGACGCGTATTTTCAGACCTTCATCTACCACGCGCGAAATCGTTTCATAGATTACGGTTTTGGGAAGAAGAATGGCAAAGATTGATTCGTGCACAATTAAGGAAAATCATGGCTGGGGGCGGAATCGAACCGCCGACACGTGGATTTTCAGTCCACTGCTCTGCCAACTGAGCTACCCAGCCTTCGCTAATGTGGATCTTGCCTTCCATGTCGCGCTGCGGGCCTTCATTAAAGCAGAAAACTGGAAGCACTCAACGGTCAGGCTGGTAGGGACGGACCGCCGGGCCGTCCGCGAATGTTCTCAGGGGTAATTCCACGGCGCGCCCAGCGGTCGCGCCCTACCTAAAATTTCCTTGGCAATTCGATGGCTCTGCGCAGGAGACGCAGATAATGGCTCCTCGAAATCTCGATGCCGCCGAACTGTTGCAGGTGCGGCGTGAGCCATTGTGTGTCAAGCAATGCGAATTTCCGAGCCCGCAAATGTTCGACCAGCGCCACTAACGCAATCTTTGATGCATCCGTTACGCGATGAAACATCGACTCGCCGAAGAATGCGCCGCCAATCGCGACCCCGTAGAGTCCACCGGCGAGCTTGCCGCTCGCCCACGCTTCAACCGAATGCGCATACCCGAACTCATGCAGCTGAATGTAGCTTTCAATGATTTCCCGATTGATCCAGGTATCTTCGCGTCTGGCGCAAGCTTCGATCACTTTCGAGAAACGATTGTTCATTTTAATCTCAAAAACTTTCTTGCGCAGGAGACGCCGCAGCCCATGCGGCACATGAAAATCTTCCAGAGGCAGGATCGCGCGTGGATCGGGCGAGAACCATTCGATCGTGCCGTCCTCCATCGCCATCGGGAAAACACCAAGCCGGTAACCCTGGAGCAAAAGTTCGGGGTCGATCATGTCCGTTGAAGCGGCAACGAGAATCCGTGGATTCACCGCTTTAACCCTTCATCGCTTCAACCCTTCAACGATCCTGCGCTCTTGCAATGCAACACTTCGTTCATAAAATAAGCAGATGAAACGCACGTCGCTCCTGCTCATCCTCGCATGGACGCTCGCGGGCGGCTGCACTGATCCCCTTGAACAACGCAGCGCGCAGGAAGTACAAGGGCAATTTGAGCGCGGCGTAACCGGGCAGGGAACGCTCGGCCCAATCGAGCGGCCTCCCAACGATCCGGCTAGTCAGCATAGCGTCCCGGAAACTCATCCGTAGCGTAGTGAAGACAGTGGCTCCATTGGCGCACTCCAAGATTTTCATTCTGGATTTCGGCTCGCAGTACACACAAGTCATCGCCCGGCGCATCCGCGAGTGCCAGGTTTATTCGGAGATTGTTCGTTTCGACACGCCGGCGACCGAAATCGCAAAGCTGAAACCGAACGGCCTTATCCTTTCCGGTGGCCCGGCCAGCGTTTACGACAAAGGCGCGCCACATCCTGATCCCGAAATCTTTTCGCTCGAAATCCCGGTGCTCGGCATTTGCTACGGAATGCAATTAATGGCGCATCATCTTGGCGGCGAGGTGGAGTTCAGCCCGCGCCGCGAATACGGGCCGGGCATGCTGCACATAACCGGCACCTCGCAATTATTCGACGGACTCGGCGAACAGATCGACATCTGGAGTAGTCACGGCGATAAGGTGACGACGCTTCCTGCCGGTTTCCGCGGAGCAGCCCGCACGGAAAACTCGAAATTCTCCGCAATAGAAGATCCCAGACGCAAACTTTACGGACTGCAATTTCATCCCGAAGTCGCGCACACCCCTCGCGGGAAGGAGATTCTGCAAAATTTCGTTTATCAAATTTGCCATTGCGCGATGGACTGGACGATAGGCTCCTTCATCGAAGAAGCTTGCGCGCGCATCAAAAAACAGGTGGGCGATCAAAAAGTCGTGCTCGGTTTGAGCGGCGGCGTCGATTCTTCAGTTACGGCTGCGCTCCTGCACGAGGCGATCGGCGACCAGCTCACCTGCATTTTTGTTAACAACGGACTGTTGCGCTCGCGCGAAGAAGAAATCGTGCAGCGCGTCTTCGGTGAAAATTTTCATGTCCGTCTGAAATATGTGGATGCGAGCGAACGTTTTCTCGCGCTGCTAAAAGGAGTGACCGATCCGGAAACCAAGCGAAAGCTCATCGGGAATGAATTCATCAAAGTGTTTCAACATGCGACTGAGGAGTTGCTCGAGGAAGATCGAAGAAATGGCGCGCGCAAACATGGTGGCTACAGATTTCTCGCACAAGGCACGCTTTATCCGGATGTGATCGAGAGCGTGTCGATCGAGGGCAATCCAGCGCAGGTGATCAAGAGCCATCACAACGTGGGCGGGTTGCCCGAGAAAATGCACTTCGAGCTGGTCGAACCGGTGCGCCAATTATTCAAAGATGAAGTGCGACAGGCCGGTTTGCAGCTCGGCTTGCCAAAAGAGATTGTTTACCGCCAACCGTTCCCGGGACCCGGTCTCGCCGTTCGTATCCTTGGTGAGGTTACCCCCGAGCGCCTATCGATCTTGCGCGAAGCGGACACAATCGTAGTGAGCGAGATGGAATCTTTCGATTGGTATTACCGCGTCTGGCAATCGTTCGCCGTCTTGTTGCCGGTCCGCTCGGTCGGCGTGATGGGCGATCAACGGACCTACGAAAACACAGTCGTCCTCCGCATCGTCGAAAGCCAGGATGGCATGACCGCAGATTGGGTGCGGTTGCCCTATGAATTGCTCGCCCGCATCTCGACTCGCGTCAGCAACGAAGTCAAAGGCGTCAACCGCGTCTGCTACGATATCTCAAGCAAACCACCGAGCACAATCGAGTGGGAATGAGCATTTTGGATTTCCCGACTTTCGATTTTGATTCCGGAACGTGCTTCGCCTGCGCGGTAGTCAAGTCTGGGTAGCGCACGCGTCTCGCGTGCTGGCGATGGCGTCCTCGCCATCGCGAACTTTGCTACATCTGTGCTAAGACTTCGGAGGTGGAAGGGTTCACGAAAGATTGTTTCGGCGGGACACCGAAACCAGCACGCGAGACGCGTGCGCTCCCCAATCCTCCGCCATCAGGCGCACGCAGTCTCTCCAAATTAGTCAATCTGGGCGACAGCGCTCATGAACTCGGCAAAGTCCTTCCCGTTGCGCGCGGCGTGATTGAGCGCGCTGAGCCTGGCGTCCGCGGCCGCTTCGGGCAAAACAATGCGATGTAGTTGCGATTGATTTTCAAAGACAATCTCGTCCCACTGGATCGACGAAATCTCATTATTAAAACGCGCCACCGAACGGCCGCGAAAAAATGCGCGCGTCGTTTCGGGCGGACTAAAGATCGACGCCTTGATTTCGTCCTCCGGCACGACACGGCGAACTGCGCCCTGTCGCGCCAGCTCATAATACAAGCCACGCTCAAAATCGAGATTGTGATATTCCAGATCGATTGATTGCAGCCAGGGATCCCTCCAGGAAAGCTTTTCTTCTTCCTGCAACGCATTAAGGAGAAATTTCTTTGCCGCCCAATCGACGCGGTCGCGCGTCAGCATCACGTCCCGTTCGAGATCGTTGAGAACATTTTCCCACTCGCGCAAGATCCATTGTCGATCTTCGTCCGTGCCATCATCGATCCCAGCCGCGGCCTTCAGATAAATCCGTTGCACATCAATCGCGGAAATCTTTCGGCCATCTTTTAGTTCGATGATCCAATTATAGGTTTGGTCGCGGCTGATCGATTTGTTGGCATTGATCGGTTGGGCGATCTCGAGTTGCGGAGCTTTTCCGCGTTCGATCAGATCGAGAACAAGTGAGGTTGCACCGACTTTCATGGCGGTTGCCCATTGGCTCATGTTCGAGTCGCCGAGGATGACGTGAAACCGGCGATAGCGGCTTGCGTCGGCATGGGGCTCGTCGCGCGTATTGACCAGCGGGCGGCGATTCATTGTGTCAATACTCACCAGGACGCTGAAAAAATCCGCACGCTGCGAAATTTGAAAAACATCAGGCTCACCCGATGCGCTTTCCGCTTCGACACCCATTTTTCCAGCGCCGGCGAAGATTTGGCGGGTGACCAGAAACGGCAGAACACCGGCGACGATACGGTCCCATGCGATGTCGCGGCGCATCAGATAATTATCGTGGCAACCGTAACTGTGCCCGACAAAGTCGGTATTGTTCTTGTAAAGCCGAACTTCATAACCAGGCGGCAACTTCTGATTTCGTCGGCGCGCGCATTCCGCGAGAATGCGTTCGCCGGCCTTATCCTGCGACACGATTTGCCGAAGCGTGGTGCATTCCGGGGTGGAATATTCGGGATGTGCATGATCGTTGTAAAAACGGGCGCCGTTTGAAAGAACGAGGTCGCTTTTTATTTCCTCGAAGCTGAGCGAGCGATTTTTGTCGATCTCGTAGTAGGCCGATTCGTCGGTATCCTGAAGTAATTCGCGGGCGCGAAAACCGCGTGCGTCAAGATGTGGATCTTCCAATTCATAGTCCCACTTCATCAGCGCGCCATGCTCGGTGTAACGGCGCACCAGCTCGATCGATTCGGCAACAACGTCGACGCTCTCCGCGCCACTGAGAGTGATCCCGTACTCCGTCTCCAGCCCAAAGACGCGTTTCATCTCTCGCCAACTCTCATCATCGTTCCCCCCGATGCCTCTGAAATCGGCCATAATAAACGCGAAGCTGTCAGCTTCCCCTACAGCCATTCGCATCGCGTCTGTAGCGATTGCGCGTTCATTAAATCACTCCCGATGCAGGCCGCGATCGTGAATCGGAGATCGGTTTCACCGGCGAAATTTTGACGACGTTTTCCGGATCGTAATCGATCAGCTTGAGCCAATCTTCAGTGATGTCGGTGGTCGGGAAAATGTCGTTCTCGACGTACTCGGCATTGAACGCCAGCTGCAAATCGGTTTCCCGAATTCCTTCCTCCTGTTGCGTGGCGATAGCGCGTTTAATGGCCGTCGCTTTCGCGCGCTCGACAATCGAGGCAATAATCGCGCCACTGATAACATCGCTGCGGTAGAGGGTCTCTTTGCGTCCGCTGCGTAGGGTCACTTCGAGAAACTTGTTTTCATCACGGCGTGTAAATTGCCAGTCGACAAAGCGTTCGATCAAGCGCTCGATCGACGCGCCCATTCCATCGGCTTCCTTCGCAAGCACGCCATCGTAAGGCAGCTCGTCAGTGAGATAGATCCGGTAAATTTCACGCGTGCCCTGCTTGTCCGGGCGATTCACTTTGATTTTTCGGTCGATCCGGCCCGGGCGCAAAATGGCGGGGTCGATCAGGTCGGCGCGATTGGATGCCAGGATAATTACCACGTCATTGAGCGAATCGATCCCATCCATTTCCGAGCAAAACATGGGGACAAGCGTGGAAAGAATATTGGAATGACGAGACGCCCGGCGGGTGCCGAGAATTGATTCAGCCTCGTCGATAAACAGAAATGGCATAAAACCCTCGCCGCGCTTCTCACGAGCGGTGGTAAAAATTTCGCGCACCATTCGTTCCGATTCGCCCACCCACATGTTCAATATTTCCGGGCCTTTGACGTGCATGAAATATTCCTGCATTTCCACGCCCGTTTTTTCCCGAAGCTGCTTCGTTAAATTATAAGCGGTGGCTTTTCCAATGAGCGTCTTCCCACAGCCGGGAGGACCATAGAGGAGGAAACCTTTTGGCGTAGCGTGCTGAAATTTCTTGAAAAGATCGGCATGCAACAGCGGAAGCTCGATCGCGTCTTTGATTGCCTGAAGCGCAGTCTCCTGCCCACCAACCTTCTCCCACGGCAGCTCCGGAACATCATCAAGATAATGTTCGTGCGATTTCGTGCTCGAGAGCATTTCGAGCGCCATCCGGTAATTCGAATCGACCCGAACTTCGTCGCCCGACTTCAACGTGGATTTCGCCAGATCAGCAGAGCGCTGCAAGACCATCGATTGGAGGCCATGCTCCGAGCCAACGCGCAATCGATCGTCGCCCAGGATTTCGGTAATTTTTGTAACCGGGCCAGCCGTTTCAAATCCGAGATCGCCAACGATGACGAACGCTTCGTTCACCAGGACGCGCGTCCCCTTTTTCAATTTCGCGAGCGAGATTCTCGGATCGACGTTGCAATAATAATCGGCGCCGCCCACCACGATGTGCGCCGTATCATTCGAGGTGGCGCCAAGAAACGTGCCGATCCGATTTGCGGGAGAAGTCACTTTTTTAACGACTTCCTCGAGCTTCTCGATCATCCGGCGCGCTTCGATCATCGTTTCTTGCTGATCGAAAATTTGCGGGCGCAATTGCAGCAGTTCGCGCCGAATCGGATCGCCCGGAGGCAGCGACGCGATCACCTGATCAAGTGAATCGAGAAGATTACCCGGAATCGAGTCTCCCTCGGCGCCCTGAAGTGCCTCGCTGCGCTCGTCGCTCATTTATGGTTTGGGTCAATCCGCCGAACCGAGTGCCAGTATAACTTCGTCACGCGCATTCCGCAATCTTCGACGCCGCGTGCATACAAAATGTTCAACCATTACGTCGACCTTGTGTTGCAGAGAAAATCCACGAACAGATTTTTCGTGGCCAGATGTAGAGGACTGTGCGCTCGCTTTCACGTTGCTTGCGGCTGGGGACAGCTGCCTTTAAACTGGAGCCTTAGCTCAATTGGTTAGAGCGCCGCCCTGTCACGGCGGAGGTTGCGGGTTCGAGCCCCGTAGGCTCCGCGGTGTCATCAGCCAATATCTCCCTGCGCCGGGACGCTATTTCTTTTTCCACTGGGCGCCAGCGAGTAACGGCAATACGAACAAATTTGCCAGGATATCAATGATTAACCCGCAAAGCACAACGAGCCCGAAACGTTGCGTCGGCGGAAAATCCGACAACGCAAAAATGGCGAAGCCGGCGGCGAAAATGACGTCTGAATAGACAATGCCGCGCCATTGTTCTTCCCGTCCAGCCACCCATGCCGACCAGCCTTTCTTTCCGGCGCTTTGCGCGCGGCGGACGCCAAAGACAAGATGAATCATCGAATCGATCGCGATCCCGATGCAGACATTCGTGGCCGGGGCCGAGATAACGTCCATCGGCACATGCAGCCAGCCGATGCCGCCAAGCATGCACAGCGGCACGAGCGTCAAGCTCGCGATCATCGCCAATGCCCCGCGTACCGAACGGGCGACAATCCACGCGATCCCGATGAAGAAGAGATTCAGCCAGAAAAGGCCGGTCACCAGGCTCGAAGCGACCAGCTGCGCTAGCCGCCCTTGCAGATAGTAAATGCTGCCGACGAGGACAGTCTTGAATCCGTGTTTTCGGGCAATTGAACGCAGATCGTTGACAACATCGATTCGATATTTATCGCGGCGGGCTTCGACCATTCGAAGGAGAAACACCGCCTGCGTGCGGTCCTCGTTGACAAAACTTTTCGCGACGCGCGCGTACTTGGGTTGCTCCATGATTTCCAGCATTTTCTTGTAACTCAGCAGAAACGAGAACGGCACACGATCGCCTTCAGCCAGGAGCGTCGGAAG
>WNFY01004889.1_pt1 | contig 12213 bp, 18 predicted proteins | sample 5400091 | NCBI WGS metagenome assembly WNFY01 (sample SAMN13153364, study PRJNA577476) | soil metagenome | isolation source: 60 cm soil or saprolite under grassland replicate 1 | place: USA:California | collected 2016-06-15 | reverse complement strand
CCATTGGGCGAGCCCGTAGACCGGGGCGGTGTCGGCCAGCTTGCCCGCGGCGCGCAGGGCGTCGCGGCGCCGAGCTGCGGCGTGCATCAGCCAGACGGTGTAGGCGAAAGTGCCCAGGCCGCCGAACACGACGGCCAGGTACGGCACGTCGGCGTGGCCGATGATGTTGATGCCGACACCGGTGCTGATGGAGCAGGCGGACAGGATGCGCCAGCCGTACGCGGTTTCGCCGACGCGCTGGCGGGCGTCGGCGAACGCGGAGGTGACGACGCCACCGAGGTCGAGGACGGCCGCGAACGGCGCCACGATCAGCGCCCGCCACCACCAGTCCAGCTGCGCGGGCCAGGGTGGGGTGTCCACGCCGACCCAGATCTGGCCGATCGTGGAGCCGGACGCGGCGATGAGGTAGAACACCCAGGCCGCGTGTTCGGCGGCGCGGCTGTGCTCGCGGGTGTTCGTGTTCGGGATGAGGTTCATCAGCCACCCGCCTTGCGGCAGTTGCGGCCGGTGGTCGAGGTCATTGGGTTCCTCCTGCAGGTGTGCGCAGGCCCAGCGCCCCGGTGCGGGACGCTGAGCCTGGTCGGCGTGCGCGTCCCGCGGGCGCAGGCACCGGGTGGCGCCCGCGCCCCGGCGGGATGACGGGTCATGGGGTGGTGATCTGGAACCGAGCGGGTGCGAGCGTGGTTCGCCGCACGCGGCCGGCCGCGGCGAGCCGCACCAGGTGCCGGCGGACCGTGCCGTGCGACAGGCGAAGCAGCTTCGCCAGCTCGTAGGGGCTGAAGTCCAGCTGCGGGTGGGCGCGCAGGTGCGCCAGCATCAACAGCACGACCTGCCCGTCAGGGCGACGGGCGGGTCCGGACGCGGTCACCGGATGCGCCACGGCGGCGCTCCGGGGCTGTCGCAGCGTTGCCGGCACGGCGGCGGATGGTGCTCCACGATGGCTCCTCCGACAGGTGGGGTTGGCCGTGCAGCGCGGTGCGCCGCACGGGAAGGCTGAGGGTCGTCGTGGGTCGCAGGCCCGCGGGCGTTGGTCAACCCGGACGGGGGCGAAGGTGGCGCGAGGCTGCGCCACCCCGGCCCGATGGTGTGGTCGGGTCGCGGCGACCCACGGTGAGTCGCGGGCGCGCCGCGGCGACTTGCAGGCGCCCGGCGTGGGTCGCGGGTCAGCCGGTGCGGTGGCACACGATGGTGCCGCTGCCGCCGGAGCTGATTGGGCTGCGGTGGCTGGGTTGCGGCGACGAAGCTGGGAGCCGGGCCGGCTATCCAGCGATTTGCATGAGGATTGCGTGGCGGCGTGCGCCGCGCAGGTAGATCGGCAGCCGGTCTGCGATCGCGTGCACGGCGACACTGTCGCCGTCGAGGAAGGTGAGCACCTGCTGCGCGAAGGCCGGGTTGAGGATCAGCGGGCGGGCCGGCCCGGACAGATCGGCGATGGCCACGGGTGTCGTGTACATGGGTGCGCCGGAGTCGGCGCGGACCACGATGTCCAGGACACCAGCTCGGCCGGGTTCGAGGCGGACGCGCGGGTGCCGGATGGTCGCGGTGAGGTCGTGTGCGGTGCGCACCGCCGCGACCAGCGCGGTGCGGTTGACGCTGAAGGTGCTGGTCGCGTCGTCGAGCACGTCTTCGCGGATCTTCCCCAGGTTGGGAAAGGCACGTCCGCCGGTCTTGGCGGTCAGGCGTATCCGGTCGGTGCGCCACACCACGTGGCTGTCGTCGGTGTGCACGCGCACCTGCCCGGCCGGGTCGAGGGTGTGCAGCAGCCGCACGGCGCGTCGGGCCGCGTCGGCGGGCATCCGCACGTCGACCCGTTCGCCGCGCGGATCGCCCCAGGTGCCGCGGTGGATGCGGTAGGAATCGGTCGCCTCGACCATCAGCACGACCTGCGGGTGGTCGCGGAGCAGCCGAACCACCGCCAGTTCAGGGCGGGTCGCCTCGCGGCCGGCGGCGGTGGCGACGCCGCCGACCAGGTCGCACCAGTCGGCGACCGGGCCGCAGGTTACCGGCTGCTCGTGCGGTTCCAGTCGCGCGGCGACGGTCGCCGGGTCGCCTTGCGGGGTGTCGGTGTCCAGCCCGACGGCGGGACCGTCACCGACGGACAGGTACAGCCGGTCGGCCTCGCCGTGCACCGTGACTGTGACGGCCTGGGCGGCCTTCCCGGCCGGTTTGACCGCCGTCAGTGCCTTGATCAGGGTGTCGGGTGGCAGCGCGCACCACCCGTCGGAGACCGCACCGCACAGCGGCATGCTGGCGGTCTCGTCGCCGGTGGTCGCGGACAGGGTGAGGGTGTCGCCGTCGGCGTGCAGGTACAGCAGCCGGGTGCGGGTGCGCCAGCGTTGCGGTGTCGTGTAGGGCTTCAGCGCCCGCGCCGCGGCAAGCAGCGGCGTGAACGCGACCACCGCCTTCATCTGGTCGTGCTCCTCTCGGAAAGGGGTTGGTCGCGTACGGCAGCACCCGGCGCCTGTCCAGGCGCTGCCGCACGCGGTGGATGGGTTGGTGCCACCCGAGGCCCGCACGAGGCCACACGGTGGCGGTGCGGGTGTCGGGGCGACAGGGTGACGTACCGGCGGGTCAGGGTCAGCAGTTGCCGGCGGCCCGGCTCTTGATGTCGTTGTTGCTGCCTTCCAGGACGGCGGTCGCCCCGGCGGACAGGTCGCGGCCCCGCAGCGGCCCGGCCGGATCGGCGAGGGGCTCACGCAGGTCCGTGTCGCAGCTGACGACGATGTGCCGTCACCGTGTGGGTGCGCCGCGAGACGGCGGGTCCGGCGGCGGTGTGTCCGCTCCTGACGGTCGTCACGACTCGTCGCTGCCGTCGCTGCCGTCGCCGTCGCCGTCGCTGCCGTCGCCGTCTTCGACCCAGTCCAGGCCGGCCGCTTCGGCGATCTTGTCACCGACGTGGTAGGCGTAGGACAGATGGTCGATGCCGAGCTCGACGATGCTGCTATGGTCGGTGGGCAGCTCGGTGAGCCGCGCGGCGGACAGTCGCGCACCGTCCGGGTCGCTGTAGTTCTCCTTGAGGTAGCGACGCACCCGGTCGCGGGTGGCGTCTTCCTGACCCTGGTAGGTCATCGGTATGTCCTCCTTGGTGATGAGGGACTGCCTCGACACGGTGCCGGGGCAGAAGGTGCCGAAGGGTTGGTGCCGACAGCGGTCGCGGTGCCGCGCGGCTCGGCCGTCCTGTCTGGCCGACCGGCTTCACAGGGTCGTTCTCGACCGTCTGCTGTGGAGGGTCGGCCGGGCCGGCGGTTGGGTCAGCTGGCGGCTCTCGCTGCCTTCTGATGGCAGTGGCGGCGCTGGCTCGGTCTTGACGGCCGTGCCGTTGCCGGGTCGGGATTGGGTCCACCGACGCGGGCCGGGAAGCGGCCTGCGCTGCCCTGCTGCGAGGAGTGGAGGGGGATGACGGGGTTGTCGGTGCGGGCACGGCGGTCCAGCACCTGCAGCGGTTCCCGCTCGGCGCCCGGTGGGCGCGGTTCGTAGCGTTCCTCCAGGCAGCGCACGTAGTCCACCTGGGAGTCGAACGGGTAGTAGGTACTGTCGTACCAGGCGCCGCCGAGGCGGTCGCACCAGGAGACCGAGACGGGGTACCAGCCGTTGAGGCTGACCGTCACGCAGTGCCCGCAGGTCAGGTCCAGTTCGAAGGTGCACAGCCGTTGCAGCTCGGTCGGATCGCCGTGTGCGGCTGCGGTCTGCGGCTGCGCGGCGTGGGGTGCGCCGGGCCCGACGATGGTCGGCTGCGCGGGGCGGCTGGCATCGGTCATTGGGCACCGATCACAGCGACCAACGCGCGCATGTGGCGGATGGCGCGGCGCTCCAGGCCGCGCACCGCCTCCCGGGTGCGGTCCATCTCGATGGCGGCGGCGTCGCGTGGGTAGCCGGCCAGGCGCAGCTGCACCGCCTGCCGCTGCCCGGATGTCAGTTGCGCGCCGGCGATCAGCGCAGCCACGAGCGTGACACGCGGCGTGTCCGGCCGGGCCTCGGCCTGCGGGAGGGGCTGCTCGTGCAGTTCGTGCGCGGCGCGCCACTGACGGCGGACGTCCCAGACGTGCCTGGTGCAGGAACGGGCGGCCAGGCGCAGCAGCCAACCGACCACGTCGTCGTCGGCGTCGGCCAGGCCGATCAGGGCGTCGGTGAAAGTGTCGTGGACCAGGTCGTCGGCGGCGTCACGGTCGTGGGTGCGCACGTAGACGTAGCGGCCGATCAGGCCACGGTAGGTGGAGTACAAGGCGGCGAACGCCTCGATGTCGCCGGCCTGGGCCCGGTGCAGCAGGGCGACGGCTTCCGGCGTGGTGCGGGTCCGCCCGTCGGTGCCGACGGCCGGGGTGATCGGTAGTGCCATGTCAGACCTCCCAAGGATTTGGGCAGGACCGGGCACGGCAAGAAGGCCGTGCCCGGGGTGCGCGGGGTGCGCGAAGGTGGCCGGGCAACGGCCGGAAAGGATGTTGGCGGAGACCAGTCCGCCGGATCAGGTCAGCGCCGCCGCAGCTGGGCGACGGCGAGTTGCTGCGCGGTGGTGCTGTCAGGTGCGAGCACGCTGGTGGACCACAGTCCGCGCTCGGAGACGGTGGCGCCGTCGTGGACCTGGTGGTCGCCGACGATGACAGCGAGCGGGATCGGGTCGTTGTCCGACCAGACCCCGATCACCGTGTAGACGGCGGCCGTACCGCGGTGGCCTCCAACAGCACGGCCACTTCACGGTTGACCAGGTCGGCGATGTGGCCGAGTGCTTCGACGGCGGCGTCGACACCGCTGGTGGCCTCGTCGTCGACGAAGTCGTCGAAGCCTTGGTGGCGGGAGCCGATCCGGATGGTGCCCTCGCCGACCCGGAGATCGGCGGTGACCACCGCGCCGCCGTCAACGCCGTCTCCGTCCGCGGTGCGCCACAGTTGCACGCACTCCAGCGGTGGCCGGGTGGCCCACACCTGCGGTTCCGCGTTCCACGCCAACGCTCCCAGCAGGTCTTCCAGCCGGGCCACGACGGTCACCTCCACGGTGCTGAAGGACTCGTCGATGCCGAACTCGTCGGCGGCCCACTCGGTGAGCCACCGCCTGGCGGCGTCACGGTTGTAGACCACCGCCACCGGCTTGGTGCCGCAGCGCAGCGCGGCGAGTTTCTGGGCCAGCCCACGCCATTGCCGGATCTTGACGGCGGGTTCGTTGTGGTCCGGGTCGGTGCAGGTGCCCTCGTCCCAGGCGACGCAGTCGAGGTCGTCGTCGGTGCGGTTCGCCGCCACGGTGAGCGCGGCGAGCAGGTGGTCGTGCTGGCCGGTGTCAAGCCACAGACCGCGCACCGCGGCTGGGGGCGTGGCGTCGAGGTTCGCGTCGTCGGTCACGGATGTTCCTCCTCGCGGGACGTGATGGGGATGCGGTCGCCCGGGGTCACCGGGCGGGGCGTGGGCAGGTGGCCGTCACCGTGTCGGCTGCGGCGGCCAACAGGTCCCGGTGGACGGCGTGGATGGACGCGGTGACGTCGGCGTCGACCAGGGTCGGATCGTCGGCGGTGACGGGTGGCGGCGTGCTCGCTGCGGGTTCGTCATCGGCGGCGCCGATCTCGTGGGGCAGGCTGCTGAGCGCCGCGCGGACGGTGTCGGCGTCGGTGTCCAGGGCGAGCCCAAGCAACGCGCCGAGGATGTCTCCGAGCGCCTGGCCGGCGGTACGGGCCTGCGCCAGCAGTTGTTCGGGTTCGACCAGTTGGTCGGTCGGCCCGTAGGCGTAGGCCTCCAGCAGCGTCAGGCTGCGGTAGAGCTGGCCCAGCGGCGGCAGCTCACCGACGACCGTGAACGCGCACTCGCGGGGCAGCCGGAACCGGCCGTCGACCTGTTCGATCTGATCGGCTGGCAGGTTCGCCTCGACCAGCTCGACCTGCCCGTGGTCGGCCAGGCGTAGCGTCCACCCGAGCGCGGCGACCTGCGCGGGTTCGTCGCCGAGACTGGCCAGATCGGCCAGCAGGTGCCGCGGCCGCAGCGGCGAAGGAGGTCGGCTGCGGCCGGGCACCGGGGCTCAGCCGTGTGCGGTGGTGAGTTGTGCGCGGAGTTGGGTGGCCAGCTCTCGCCAGCGGTTGACGCGCGCCCAGTCGCCATCGTGCAGTGTGCACGCGGTGTCGCCCGCGCAGGTGGCGCAGTCGATGTCGGCGCAGGTGCGTTCGGCGGCGGCGCCGAGCCCGTCGAGGACGTCCTTCCAGTCCGTGGCGCCAAGGTGCAGTGCCACGGCGGGTGTCGGGTCTGGTCGGGTCATAGCCGGTACCGGGTTTCGCCGCGGTTGTCGACCTCGACGGCAAGATCGATAGGTGGGCGGCCTTCGTTCTCGATGTGCACGTACAGCTCGGGCGCTTCGCCGACGCGTGGCGTACGCAGTCGGATGAGCACGGAGACGCCGAACACCTCGGCGACGTACATATCGCTGGCGTCGTCGCTGCGGTCGAACACCCTGATCTGGGCCTGCCGGACGCGGAAGTCCTCGTATGGCAGGGCCGGGTCGTGGTCTGGTTCGCTCGGCGGGGCCGCGGCGGCGCCGGTCGTTGGGTCGTCCATTGTGGATTAATGTCCTCGCTTTCTCCGCCTCCGGCGGTGGCACGTCACCAGCCGCTGGTGGTGCACCATCCACGGACGCCCGGTGGTGTCCGCTCGGCTGGGAGCTGGAGAGCTCCACCTGGTGCTGCCGAGTCGGGGTGTTGCTCTGCGGCGGGCCCCCTTCCGGTTGTCGGCCTGCGGCGCGACAACCTGACCGCGGCCGGCCTGCTTGGCCGAGCGCATCGCGATGTCGGACCGTACGAGGGCCAGCCGCGCGTCGTCCGCGCTGTTCGCGGTGAGGGCGGTAACGCCGCGCAGGCGCTGACCGTGACGGTGAGCGGGTGTCCGATGAGGTTGATCTCGGTCGGCTTGGCAACCGCCGCGAGGAGCTGGGCGGCCAGACCGGTGGCGTCGGTGACCGGCCCGTTGACGATCGCGGCAAGCTCGTCGCGACGCAGCCGGAACGATGACCCGCCCGCTGCGGCAGCGAGGTGCTGTACCCGTCCGGCGATCAGGACGAGGAGCTCGTCGAGCGCGCGGTCGCCGAAACGGCTGACGGACGGCCGTGACCCGTCGAGGTCGACCAGGACTACGGCGGCTCGGCGGCGCCGGCTGACGGCGGTGGCCATCGTCTCGTGGAAAGCGAAGCGGCTGCCCGAGCCGGTCAGCGGGTCACGGCGCGCCGCGTGCGCGGCGGCGAGCAGCGTCGCGCGCTGCCGTGCGTCAGTGCGGCGCCTGAGGACACGCCAGGTCGCTTCGGCGGCGACAGCGACGGCCGCGAGGACAATGAGGATCTGTGCTGGGTGGACATTGGTGCCCACACCTCCATCCCTGGGTTGGGAGGTGCTGGGGCAGCCGGGATGCGACCGGCTGCCCTCACCTCACTGGTGTGATGGCCCCACCGAGGTCGGTGGGAATGCCGGCGGCGCCCGTGCGGGCACCGAAGGTGGATCAGATGGTCAGCTGCCGCCCGGCGCGTCGCGCCTCACCGCGGGCGGACGGCCTGCAGGTCGGCCAGGAGTTGGTCGAGCTGGTCTTGGGTCAGGCTCACCGTGTTGGCGCCGCGGACGCCGGTGACGACGATCGGTCCGACGTACGCGGCGGCACGGCCGCCGAGGAGCAGGACCAGGCGGGACCCGACCGGGTTGACGGGCCGGCGGCGCAGGCCGCCTTCCTCGTCGCACCACAGCGCGAGCGTGCGGTCGGCGACCCGTATGTCTTCCAGCCAGCCGCCCACAGCCGCGCGGACGACGTCGTCGATGGTGTCGGTGTCGGCCATGCGGTGGTGGTGTTCGTGGCTGGTGCCGTCCTCGGCGATGACGAGGTACGTGAAGGTGGCTTCGGTCATTTCGTGACCCGTTCCTTCCTTTGTGGACAGACGGGTGGGCGCGACTGTGTTGCCGCGCCCGGTGGTGGTGTTCGTTTGCGGGTGGCCGGGCATCGGCCGGGTGAGCGGTGCTGCGCGGTGGTTGCGGTTGCCGGGCTGCGAGGGTGGTCAGCTGTGCGCGGACCATTCCCCCGGCGTTGGCGCGTCGAGTGGGTAGGACAGCTGGTGTTCGTGCTCGGCCGCGACCGGTCGGGTCGGTGTGGTCGAGACGGTGCCGTCGTCGCCGATGACGGCCGGGCAGCCCGCGACGGTGCAGACCCGTGGGTCCCGGTGGAAGATCACCGCGTAGACGAAGCCGCTGGCGTTGGTGACGAGCAGGGACAGGTGACCCTCGGCGATGATGGAGGTTTCCGCGCCAGACCCCATCGAGAACAGGCGGGTCAGGTGCCATCGCCAACTTGTGGCGGCCCGGTCGTAGATGTCGGAGTCGAGTCCGAACTGGCGCCCGAGCGCGGTGACGTGCTCGGTGCAGGCCGCGATGACGTCGGTAGCCTCGCGGGACACGCGTAGGTGGTGGATGGCCGGCCTCCGATCGGGCAGCTGTGGCGTGGGGTCAGGGACTGTCGGGTCGTCGTAGGACGACGGCATCGCGTTGATCAGGTTGATGGAGATGCTCGGTACGGTGCCCCACTCGTCGGCGCGGTTGGTGGCCGCGGCGGCGATGGCCTTCCACTGGCTGGTGGGGATGGCGAATTCGGTAGGGTTGAGGCGCTGGTCCGGTCCGAGCGCGCCGAAGGTGCGGCCCAGATCGGCTAGCAGCACGGTGTAGAGGCTGTTGATGGTGGCCACCAACACCTCGCCGGTGCTCGTCGCGGCGGCGATGGCGTCGAAGATGCCGGCCAGTTCGGCGTCGCTCAACGCGCGCCGCACGCCGGTGGGGGTCGAGGACACGGTGTCTCCCGTCGGCGTCACTGGTGGGTTCCGGTCCCGGGCAGGGCCAGGCTGCAACGGGCGCCGCACACCGGGCAGTAGATGGCGGACACTCCGCCGCAGTCGCAGTCGCAGTCCAGATCGGTGTCGGAGTCCTCGTAGGCCGCGCAGGCGCGGCAGGGCCGAAATGGCGCCTGCGGGTCCGGGCCGAACACCGCGGCGATCGTGGTGTCCTCGCCCTCGTGGTCGATGAGGCTCCGGCCACCGTCCCAGGCGAGGCGATGCCCGGTCGGACAGACGATGTCCACCGTGCTGACCTGGTACCAGTAGCCCTCGTCGGTCGTGATGTCCGGGTGCACGACCGGGTCGCCGTCCTCGACGATCACAATCGCGACCGCCTGGGTGGTGGGTCCCGGCGCGGCGGCCAGGATAATGCTGACCGGCCGGGTCAACCGTTCGTCGTCCTGGTAGATCGGCGCGCCTTCGCTGACCGGCCAGCCGCGGGCGGCGCACCACAGCACCACCCGGCTGATACGTCCATCGACGTGACCTGCTCACGGAACAGGTCGTGGCCGGTGAACTCGCGCAGCAGCGCGGTGACGTCGTCGGCGCGCTCGCCGACGCGCTGGTCGACCCAGGCGTCGGTGTCGATGAGGTAGTAGCCGCGTTCCATATGCACGGCAGGGTTCATGGTTGCCTCTCCGATCGGGGCACCTGCGGTGCCCGGCGTTGGATACGAAGAACCGCCGCCCCAACGGGTGGGTACGGCGGCGAAGGGCTTACTGCCGAGCGGGTTCAGCCGGCCGCGCAGTCGTGCAGCAGGTCGTGGGCGTACCGCGTGGCGTATGCGTGGCCGTACAGTCCCCGCACGGCGTCGACCTCGCGCCACTGCCACGTGGCGGTGGTGGTGTTGTCGTCCCAGGTGGTGGTGCCGCTGTGGTGGCGTTGCACCTGCACGCCGTAGACGTCACCGTCCAGCCACGCCTGCCACTCGCCCCGCTCAGCGGACAGATCGGCCGGCGGCTGCATGCCGACGTGGTCGCGGTAGTCGGCGGTGTCGAAGATGATCACGTCCAGATCGGCGGTGCTCGCGACGGTGATCGCGGTCACGCCGTGCCACCTGCGCAGGTACCGGCAGAACCGGTCCCGGTCGGCCAGATGCAGCCACGCGGCCAGAATCTGCTCGGCGTGCCCCGGCAGGTAGACGCCTTTTGCCGGCCGTGGCCGGCCGCGGCTGGAGGCCAGCAGCGCCGGGGCGAGCGCGTCGCCGTCGGGCTCGCCCGCGCAATCGTCGTGGATCAGCCGGGCCCGCCAGCCGGGGTGCCGCTCGTCGGTCACTGTCGCCGAGGGGTCGTCAGACATCGCGTCCACCGCCGTGCTCGGTGTCGTAGGCCCAGTGGCCGAGTCGCTCCCGATGGCGGTGCAGCGGCGGGGTCTGGTCGGTGTCGGCGAGGTGTTCGGCGAGCACGACCGCCATCTGCGCGTGGTGCGGGCGAAGCCGCCGGAGTGCAGGTCCACGCCGGAGCACACCAGCGTCCCAGCGAGGTGCACCTCGTAGATCCAGTCGTTGTCGGCGTACGCGACCCCGACCGTGCCGCCGCCGACGGCGGCTATGCGGATCTGCAGCGGCGGGTCGCCGTCGGCCAGCGCAGCGACGGTGTAGGTGGCTTCCGGCTCGCAGCGGTAGACCTCGAAGTAGCTCAGGGCGGCAGGTTCGTCGTCGCTGAGCCCGCACTGATCGCAGCGCTCGTCCGCCGGCGCGGTGGCCCCGCACGGGCAGCGGCGCAGGAACCCGGCGGCGATCATCAACTCGTCCAGCCAGGGCAGGCGATCGTCGTCGGCCGCCCGGTACAGGGCGGCGACGACATCCTGCGGGGCGACCCGGCCGCTCATCGCGCACCCCGTACGGGGGTGGCCGGCGCCGTCGACCCGGTCGCAGTCGCGGACGTGGTCGACGATCAGGTCGGCCTGGCTGGCGTCGATGCTGGTGCCGCAGCCGGGACACGACCACAGGTCCTGGGCGGTGCGCAGCAGGTCGGTGATCTGGTCGTCGGTGGGCCAGGTGTCGAAGCAGCCGTCCTCGGTGAGGTCGGCGCCGGTGTCGGTACGGTGCACCTCGAAGTTGCGTCCTTCGTCCTGCCAGACCAGTTCGGTGATGTGCACTTCGATGCCGTCGACGGTGCGGGTACCGCGGTCAATCTCGCGGATGATGCGGCTCATGGACGCCTCCGGTGCGGGGCTGGCGGTCAGTTGACGGCGGGTGGGCGTGCTCGGTACGGCCGGCGCTTCAGTTTCGGAGGGCTGCGGCGGTGCCGGGCTGGGGTGCAGGCTTCGCGGCGGAGGCACGGCGGTGTCGGGCCGCGAGCCGTTGCTCGTGTCGGCGTTCCAGGTCGACGTGGCGCTCGTACTCGGCGAACGCGGCCCACAGCCGAAGGATCAGGCGGTTGGTCGGTGCTGCGGAGTCGAAGGGTTCCCGCACGGTCCGCACGGCCACCGATGCGGCGTCGAGCTCCTCGACGACCTGCTCGACGTGCTCCATGTTTCGCGACAGCCGGTCGAGCTGGTGCACCAGGAGCAGATCGAGCGCGCCGGAGGCCGCGGCGTCCAGGCGGTGTCGAAGGCCCGGGCGGATCGCCCGCCAACCGCCGCTCGGTGCGACGTCGCGGTAGACGGCAACGACCCGCTACTGCGGCTGGTGGGTGGAGAGGTAGCGACGGCATGCGGCTTCCTGACCGTCGAGACTGGATGGTTCGTGCCCGGTGGTGTACAGCGCGACGCGGGGTGTGGCCGCGTCGGGTTCGGTGCTGTCATCGCCCGAGGGGCGGTACACAACTTCTTTGGTCATGACCTTTCTGAGTTCATGGGGCGGCGTCGGCCCGGCCGGTGGCGGCGCTTGGGCAGGAGCCGCGGACGTGGAGTCCGGCGGTCGGTTCCAGGCGTGGAAGGTGGCCGTCGCGATGGCGGGGCCGTCGCCCCACGGGTGCAGCAGCCCGGCGGTGGCGCCGAGCTGGGCGGGCCAGCGCATCGGGAACCGGACGTCGTCGAAGACGACGTCCCAGTCGTCGAACGCGTCGGTGGGGCTATCGCCGTGGCTCAGGCCGCCGGTGGTGTAGGCGTCGAGGCCGGGGTGTCGTCCCGGCCGAACCGGAACCGTGGAGCTGGTGGAGTTCCTGCTCGGCGAGCTGGCGCAGGTGCCCGGCGCGGGCGGCCAGGTCGTCGTGGCCGCAGTCGTCGGGCAAGGTGTCGTCGGCGATCCAGCCGTACTCCAGCAGGGTGCGCAGGTCTTCCAGTGTGGCCTGCTGGGTGAGCTGGCTGGCGGTCGCCTTCGCGGCGGTGAGGTCGATGGTGGTGTCGGCGGGCAGGTGCAGGGTGCGGGCCATCATGTCAGCGCCCATGGCAGACGCCTCCTTCGGTTGGAGTGGGAGTTGGCAAGAGCGCGCCAGCGCGCCA
>WNFY01010166.1_pt1 | contig 12218 bp, 10 predicted proteins | sample 5400091 | NCBI WGS metagenome assembly WNFY01 (sample SAMN13153364, study PRJNA577476) | soil metagenome | isolation source: 60 cm soil or saprolite under grassland replicate 1 | place: USA:California | collected 2016-06-15 | reverse complement strand
GGCGATCTTGGTAATGGTCCCGGTTACGATCTGGCCGGGTGTATAGCGCTGTTCCACCGTTGTCCAGGGATCGACCTCCGCGCGCTTGATCGACAGGGCGATCTTCTTTTTCTCTTTATCAACACTCAAGACCTGGACTTCGACCTCCTGGCCGACATGGAGCACCTCGCTGGGATGATTGACGCGGCTCCAGGCCAACTGGCTGATATGCACCAGTCCATCGGCGCCTCCCAGATCAACAAATGCACCAAAGTTCGCGAGATTGCTGACGACACCCCGGCGCACTTCTCCAGGCTTGAGTTCATCAAGCAACTCTTCGCGTCGCCGCTGGCGCCACTCCTGGACGGCCAGGCGTTCTGAGAGGATGAGGCGATTGCGGGTACGATTGATCTCGATGATCTTGAGTTGGAGTTCTTTGTCCTTCATGCTCTGCAGCTTGGCCGCTGTCTCCTGGCTTTCGCCGCCAGCAGCGACCTCTTCGCGCTTGAGATTGAGGATTTGAGAGATAGGCACGAACCCGCGAATGCCGGCGACATCAACAATAAGGCCGCCCTTGTTATAGTCGATCACCCGGGCCTTGAGCAGCTCATTGTCACGATATTGCTGATCAGCGATGCGCCACTGCCGCTCAGCGTTGGCTCGTTTGAGCGAGAGCAGCGCGTGACCATCGGGCGTTTCGGGCTGCATGACGTACACAAGGATTTTATCATCGATATGCAGTTCGTTGAAGGAACCATAGCCAGTGGCTGGCAGTTCTTTGGTCGAGAGAACGCCTTCGGATTTGAGGCCAATATCGACCAGGATCTCGTCCTGATCAATCCTCACGATTACGCCCTCGACGACATCGCCGCGTTTGATGGTGATGGGATTGGCAGATTCGCGCAACAACACTTCCATCTCGTTGATTTCGCCTGTCTCCTCCGGCGTGCTGTTGTTGCTGTTTTGCTCTTCTGGATCATTTCCTTCGTACATCGTCTGTACCCGTCCGCTCTTAAGATTTGCCGCTGGCATTGTCGAAAGGTCGCCGTGCTGTTGTACTTGCATGGGTAAAATACCCCCTTCGATCCACGGTATTTGCCAATTCTATCAAGCCATCCACCTGCTGATCAACGCAGTTCCGGGCGAAATCTTGCCCAAAGGTGACGAATGAAACTTCACGCCGGGACTCTGGGGAGTGCACTTTCGGACATTGGCTTTATCGGAGGAGGATGCTTTAGACCCTGATCGTTTCAGTCTTCAGGCTTCTTCAATCTCAAATATTCACGAGATTGGCTACACAGTTACTCTTGCCCTATTTCCAGAACGTTCATACGAAACGATGCTTGCAGATAGGGAAGCCGCCATACGAACACAAAATGAGCCCGGACGTTAGCATACCCCCACTCGATGCTCTAATTATACCAAAAGCCGTACCTGAATGCAAGCAATCCTTGACCATTTAGCACATCTCCCCGATGTGTTATTGTTTGTCACATTGTATCATAGCAATGCAAGTAGTATGAGTAGTAGATCGTGCTCAAATAGGGCATGTGTTACAATGAGGAATATGAGTTTACAGAATAGCGCAGAAGTTATTTCGATCTTGCGGGAGCGGTTGGAGCCGGCGGAGCGTGCTGATTCCTTAGCCGATGCGATCAAAGTTCAGTACCCTCCCGCCCGTAAGGCAGCTGTCTTGTTGGGGTTATTTGATTATGCAGGAGAGACCCACCTGGCGTTTATTCGCAGAGCTGCTACTCTGCGTTCACATAGTGGCGAGATCGCCTTTCCTGGTGGTGCCGTTGATCCCGGCGATGATTCAGTGGTTACGACTGCGCTGCGCGAGGCACGAGAGGAGATTGGACTAGATCCTGCAAGGGTAGAAGTGCTGGGTGTTTTGCCGCCAGGGTTCACTGCCGTCAGCAATTTCGTGATTATGCCGGTGGTTGCTTTTCTCCCACGAGGGTTGGGGACGTTACAGTTACAGGAGGCTGAGGTCACAGAGCTTATTCTTGCTTCGTTACACGGCCTTGCCAATCCTGCTATTTTTCGTACTGAGCAGTGGACGCGCAGTGGCATGACACATTCAGTTTATTTTTATGAATATGGCCCCTATACTATCTGGGGAGCTACGGCCCGTATGCTCAATGCGCTCCTGCAAATGCTGGGCGCTGTATGAAATGTACCAAATAGTCATGGTCTCTTGACTCTTTCCACTCATTAACTACAATAGAAACAGAAGAAGTAGGTTGTAGCGCGTTCACCGTACACTGACCCTTTAGAGACGCGGTTGGCCGTTCAGTGCCCTAAGCGGAGAGAAGCTGTGACACTACCCACACCTGATGCTCAGTCTCCAAGATTCCTGTCTGATTACTCACACTCGATTGCTGTTGCCCACTCGATGCCTGCCCCTATCCCATCTACATATGCACATTCTTCGGTGCCACCCTCGCTTTTACAGCTCCACAGTACAGGACTCTCGGGAGAGATTGTTCATGGTCGTGCCGATGATTCTACAGCTTACTCCTGGGACCTGGCGACGGGTGGGTTGAAGGCATTGACCGCAAAGCGGGAGCTGCCGCCCCGACTTGACCGGCGTCCGAGTGGAAATTTGCAGGAGAGTCTACCTGCTCCTCGCAGCTATACGTTAGCTCTAGTTTTGCTGGCGTGTATTGTAGTCATGCTGATTAGTGGAGGTGTTGTGCTGTTTATGATGGTACAACCCTGATGCCAGGTGCTGCTATTCCCCGAAATTTTCTACTCTTTAAGGAGAGGAACGTGCAGCCGGCGTGTCATGTAATTCTGTTGCATTGTGAACGGCCTTAACAATGGCGCGTGCCAGTGTGGTAGCTGCCACTGCGCCTATCATGCTGACTTGTAGTGGATCCATCTGCACTTGCGGCTGTGAACCTGATGCCAGGGCAAAGATGGTATCACCATCGAACATAGTATGTGCAGGACGAATGGCCTGCGCAATGCCGTTGTGCGCCATTTGCGCTATTTTGTTGACAGCTACTTTGGATAGCGGAGCGTTTGTGGCGACGGCGGCAATAGTGGTGTTCCCAAAGGGACCGGAGCCAGGGAATAGAAGGCCTGGTTCCATGGGACTACGTGTCCCGGCGATGACCTGCTGTGTCTGTGGGTCAACCACGTCGCCAAACGCATTGACGACAACCAGCGCTCCGACAACTATGTCATTTGCCAGTTGCGTGCTGGCGGACCCAAGCCCTCCTTTCATGGCAAAGGCAGGGCCTAGTGTTTTGCCCACGGTGGCGCCTGTGCCCGCGCCAACGTTGCCCTGCTTAATTGGGCCTGTTGTTGCTTGCTCGCATGCGCGATAACCCGCGGCGTCGTCGGGACGAACACTGGCAGAACCAAAGGCCAGGTCCAAAATTGCTGCGGCCGGGACTATGGGCACGCGTGCTACCCCGATATCGAAGCCAATACCATGTTCTTCGAGATAGCGCATGACTCCACTGGCTGCAGCGAGGCCAAAGGCGCTTCCTCCCGTGAAAAGGATGGCGTGAACCTCCTCTACCATTTGCAGCGGATGCAGCAGATCGGTTTCATGGGTCGCTGGAGCGCCTCCGCGCACATCAACGCCGCCAACGGCCGGCATATCACAGAGCACGACAGTACATCCTGTCCCCGCCTCAAGGTTGGTATCGTGACCAACACGCATACCTGGAACATCGGTGATGTCATCATGCATAGTTATACTATCGCCTTCCTAATTCTACTGCCTTTTGTTCGGCTGGTTTGATAATTCTGGTTTCGAGCGACGCAAGTAAGTCCGATAGATTCTTGTAGCGGTATCCAGGCAGCACCCAGGGGTATTTCTTGAACTCAGGGATTATACTATAGACGTTCTTTGAGCTGCTCAGTAACGGTTGGACTGGTACCGCGATGTGGGGAACGAAGGTTTGCAATTCCCGTGCAATGCTTTTGTGATGGGTGAGGTCGGCAATAATGAAGCGAGCTATGTGCGCCAGCGTACTGACCATGACGCTAAAATCGCGGCTGAGCGGTCTCTCGAAGTCGAACAAGACAGGTAAATAGTTCTGCTTGCGCAACTCATCCCGAATAGCCTCCAGCGCCGGTTTCCGCTCGGGTGTAAAGCGACCCAGGATAAGCACTATGTTGGAGTTGATCGTGTTGATGACTTCGCGCACCTTTTCGTTGTGCAGCAGTAAATAGAGGAATTGCGTTTGCCTGGATCGCACCTTGCAGGTGAACATCCCAGATAGAGATGCCATAAATAGAGCAACCGGTCAGGTTGGCTTCCTTGAGGTTTGTCTCAACCAGGATGGCGTAGTTCAATTCTGCGCCGTTGAGGTTTGCCGTGGAAAGGTCAGTTTCTCGCAGCGTTGCTATGGAGAGGTTCGCGGTGGCGAAGTTTGCGCCGGCACATTTGGCCGCGGTGAGATCAGCCTTCCAGAGCCTTGCTGATGTGAGGTCTGCCTTGCTGAGGTCTGCGAAGGTCAGGTCCGCGAAGCCGAGGTCGGCTTTGTGGAGATTGGCTTCGTACAGGTTGGCATCGTTAAGAGATGCGCCCGAGAGATTGGCTTCATGCAGGTCGGTTCCAGAGAAGTTTGCTTCATTGAGGTTGGCGGAGGTCAGGTTGGCCCGGCTGAGATTCATGCCAGCCAATGCAGCTTCATGCAGTTCGGGTCGAACATCGGGATTTTCCTTCCTCCATTGATTCCAGGCAGCAACGCCCTGCTTGAGCGTGCTGAGGTGCTGTCGGTTTGCCACGTCGCTAGCCTCCTAAAGTGAAGTACCCCACAGCTAAAGCTGGGGGCTTCTACGCCGTTGCGAGCGTTGGACGCTTCCCGCCCAGGTGTTGTTGGCCTAGAGCAAGTATGTTCTTGGCGGCGTTGACATCGCGGTCTAATTCTGCCCCACAATCGCAACTATGCCAGCGCTCCTCTAGCGTCTTTTTGCGCACAGTGCCACAACGAGAACAGACCTGAGAGGTAGAGTGTGGGGAAACTTTGAGCAGTGTTCTGCCAGCTCCTGCCGCCTTGCTAGAACACATACCTACAAACATTCCCCAACCCGCATCTAAAATGGACGTGTTTAAGCCGCCCTTGGCAGCCGCTCCATTCGGGAGGTACTGCCCTGTCTCTTCATCCTGCATCACCTTTGGTCTTTTGACGAGGTTTGCTATGTGCAAGTCCTCGAACACGATCACCTGATAGCGATTGACCAGTTTGCGGGACTGCTTGTGATGGAAGTCCCGTCGCTGATTGGCTATCTTGCGATGTGCTTTGCCGATGAGTTTCTTGGCTCGTTCCCTGCGGTGACTGCCCTTCTTCTTTCTTGACAAGGCTTGCTGTCGCTTCTCTAAAGTCTTCTTGGCTCGCCAGTAGTAGCGAGGATGCTCGATCATCTCTCCATTAGACAAGGTAGCCAGGTGGGTGACACCCAGATCAATGCCCACATCCTCATAAGAGATTGGCAATTTTGCAGGCTCCTCGACTTCGCACGAGAATACGACGAACCATTGATCGACTTCGCGCTTTATCGTGACCGTCTTCATCTTGCCCTCGATCTTGCGATGGAGCCTGACCTTGATATCCCCAATCTTGGTGAGATGCAATGTGCCTTTGAACGAGTTCCCTTGCTCTTCTACGTCCAGCTTCCAGCCTGCCCCATCAGGGTAGGTGAAGCTATCATAACGGGTACGTCCTTTGAAGCGTGGAAATCCTGCTCCATCAAAGAAACGCTGGAATGCCCGCTCCACGCGCAAAATCACATCTTGCAGCACGTGAGAGGCAATGCCTTGGTACTCTTCACGCAACGCCTTGATCTCGACCAAGTCGCGCTTCTGCCCATAGTAGCCGATTGCCTTGACGCGTTGTTTCGCGGTCATCGTCGCAGCGACGACCTGCACGGTTTCTGAATTGATCTGATCTGAAGCTGCGTGCGCTCGTACAACTGATAGGAGTCCTTCCGTTCTGATAAGGCCGCGTTGTACAACTCCCTACACCTGTTGAGCGTGAAGTACAATTTCTTTTCAGTGGTTCGGTTCGGATAGAGGCGATACTTGAATGCTTTGCGCACGACGCTTGCCTCCTTTCCTCTGCTTTGCGTATTCGCCTAATATCCAGATCATCTCTCCATTGATGGAGCGTGCATCCTCTTGAGCAAACTGTTTAAGCGTTTCCAGCAGGTCAAGAGGAAACCTGATGGAAAACCGTTTTCCGCGTTCCATGTATACACTATAACATCGTTACGTATCCGCGTCAAATATCCCCTATGCCCAAGCTCCAATAAGGACCGCGCCCTTGACCCATAGCTAAAGCAAGGGGGATGCGGGCGCGGTCTGCTCACGACATTAGGAAAAAGGCGCCTGAGATATGCCAGCATTAAATTGCTTTGCGCAGCCTTTCCATAGCCTGGGCAACGCTCTCATGCTCGTTGTATACAGCGGAGCCAGCAACGAGCAGGTTAGCCCCAGCTTGCACAACCAGCGGAGCCGTTGCTTCGTGAATACCACCATCGACCTCTATATCACAATGCAAATTCCGCTGGGCAATCATCTGGCGCGCACGCGCAATTTTGGGCAGTGTCTCTGGTATGAATTCCTGGCCGCCAAAGCCAGGATTAATAGTCATAATCAACACCAGGTCGAGGAAGGAGAGTATGTCTTCGAGCATGAAGACGGGCGTTGAAGGATTCAGGGCTACGCCAGCCATTTTCCCGGCTGTTTTGATCTGGTGAATAACGCGGTTCAGGTGTGGACAAACTTCCTGATGCACGATGATAACATCTGCTCCGGCCTCCGCGAAATTCTCTATGGATTGTTCCGGGTTGGTAATCATCAGATGGGCTTCGAGAGGGAGACCGGTACAACGGCGCACAGCTTCGACAACCATGGGTCCCATGGTGATATTGGGAACGAAGTGGCCATCCATGACATCGATCTGAATACGCTGGGCTCCTGCCGCCTCTGCCTCGCGCACCTGTTCTCCCAGGCGGGTAAAGTCGGCTGAGAGGATTGATGGGACTAGTCCAATCATAAGCGAGCCTTCCTTAAATTATGTTTCTCGATGACAAGTATATCATAAGATGGGCAAGACCACAGGGGAGGGGATATAAGCTGGAGTCTGGCACCCGCAAGGGGTGCCACTACGTTCGCAATGCCTACAGTGGACTTGGGCGAATGGTAGAGGCAGAGCTCGTGCGGTCCCCTTGCCAGGTGCCTGCCAGACAAAAATGACCCCCACCCATACGTATCACTGATCGATGTTGACGGTACCTGCGGCTAATGTTGTATTATAACTGCGTACCAGATGCAATCTATTATGAGTAGAGAAGGCTGGTTTGTTCTTCGAGGTGAACGGTATGTCGAACGGGAACAGTTACATTGGTCAGCAGATTGGTAATTATCTCGTAATAAAAGAACTTGCCAGCGGCTCATTTGGCAGCGTCTACCAGGGTAGACATATGGTTTTTACAGATGAGCCGATTGTTGCTATCAAGCTGTTACACGCTCATCTTGCCTCTCAACAGGAGTATGATCGCTTCTTTCAGGAAGCTCGATTACTCAAAAAGCTCAAGTATCCTTATATTCTGCCCATTATTGACGCTGGTGTTCATCAGAACTTCCCATATATAGTTGCTGAATATGCCCCAAACGGTTCACTGCGAGACCGCTTAAGGCGTCGGCTTGCTCATCCGTTGCCAACAGAAGAAATACTTACGATTCTTTCGCAGGTTGGGCAAGCACTCCACTACGCTCATCGACAGAATATTGTTCACCGTGATCTTAAACCAGAAAACATCCTCTTCAACGTCAAAGGTGAGGCGCTCCTTGCCGACTTTGGCATTGCTACGGTGCTGGCTACAGCAAGTGTCAAACAGACTACAATTATGGGCACTCCTTCCTAATATGGCACCGGAGCAGTTCCGAGGAATCATTAGCAAGGAGAGTGACCAATATGGCTTAGGCTGTATAGCCTACGAACTTTTTACTGGGAGTAAGCCTTTCAATGCACCTGATTTCTTTGCCTTGGGGTATAAGCATTTGACAGAGTATCCAATTGCCCCGACGCAATTTAATCCTCAGCTACCGAAATATATAGAGCAAGCTATCTTCAAAGCAATAATGAAAGAGCGTGCTGATCGTCATATTGATTGTTCTGCCTTCATCAGAGCGTTGAATAAACCTTATACGGTGGAGCAGGTGACAGGCCGCAGCCTGAGCCTGGTAGTAGGGACACGTACGGACCCTGGCATCAAGCGCAAGCATAAGCCAAACGAAGATAGCTTGTTTGCCATGCAAGGCGCGCGTACTCAAAACACCCAGCCGGAGCAGTTCGGGCTGTTCGTCGTAGCAGATGGCATGAGCGACCATATAAACGGGCAAGATGCCAGCCGCCTGGCCATCCAAACGATCATCAATTATGTGCTGCCGATCCTGTCGGCAGGCGGCGAAATGCATGACGAAGGGTTTGTGAAACTGTTGTCGGATGGAGTGCAGCAGGCCAACCATGCTGTTCACCAGAACAATCAGGAGCGCCGGGCCGACATGGGCACGACCAAGACCGCTGCCCTGGTCGTCGGCTCGATGGCTTATATAGCAAACGTAGGTGATAGCCGCACCTACCTGTACCGTGAGCCGGAAGGCCTCACCAAGATCACTCATGACCATTCAGTTGTCGCCAGCCTGGTTGATGCCGGTGTCATCAAGCCTGATGACATCTACACCCATCCCAAGCGCAACCAGATCTACCGCAGCCTGGGTGAGAGCGACTTCGCCTTTAGTGATATTGGCGTCGCTGGCGCGAGCAGCAAGGCGGTTGTCGAGGTAGATACGTTTAAAGTACAGCTCCAATCAGGTGATAAGTTGCTGCTTTGCTCTGACGGCTTGTGGAAGATGGTACGTGACCCCGACATTCAGCGCCTGATGCATGCTCCTGTGTCCGACCCATCTCAGACGACGAGAGGGCTTATCCAGGCAGCCCTGGACGGAGGGGGCGAAGAGAATGTCAGCGTGATTGTGGTACATATGACCGAGGTTACCCGACGCTCTGGTGTGCAAGGCATTCAACTGCTTGCCAAACCTGACTCGGTCCGTATACCGAACATGTAGAGGTAAACTCTAAAGTGAGGATCGTTCCTTATGATCATTTAATTGATATCCTTGATTTCCTCAATGTGCTGGGCTCGCTCCTGACTCCAGATGATATGCTGGCAGGTAAGTGTCGAGCTTCAGCCAGGAAAAGGAAAGACATGCCCAAGCCGTTGGTTTGATGTTGGGAATAGCTACGATCGCGTCGCTTACGGTCTAAATGCTACACCTTCTCCGCCTCGGCCAGATTCTCCAGTTCTATTTCCTGCGATTCCACGGGCAAGACCTGGCAGGCCTGGGGTGGGAAAGAAAGCTGCACGCGCTGGGCAACGAAGTAATCTCTTGCCTGTTGGCTGGGGATGTCAGCAGTCAGAATTGCACTGTCGCTCACCCGCACATGGAAGCGCGTGAAGGGCCCAAGGAAGGTACGTAACTCGATTACGCCTGCGATATGGTTTCCGAGGCCGCCGGCGCTTGCACCGGCTGTCTCCCTGGCATCCTGTATAGTCACCTCTTCGGGTCGGACGATGACCAGCACATGGTCGCCGTTATGGAGGTCCGGCATAGGCGGGACATGCAGAGTATACTGGTCGGCCTGGCACAGGCCTTCAGCAGCAGAGGTCAACACCCCCAGGAAGTGATTGCTGGTGCCAACGAAGGTGGCGGCGAAGACTGTACGCGGGTTGCTGTAAATCTCCTCAGGATGGTCAAGTTGCTCAATCTTGCCTTTGGCCATAACTGCAATCCGATCAGATATCGCCAGGGCCTCCTCCTGGTCGTGGGTGACGTAGATAGCGGTCATCTTGAGCTGCTGTTGAATGCGGCGAATCTCGTTGCGCAGCGAGACACGGACTTTGGCATCGAGGGCAGAGAGCGGCTCGTCGAGCAAGAGCACTTTGGGCTCGATAGCCAGTGCACGGGCCAGGGCAATGCGCTGCTGCTGGCCTCCAGAGAGCTGGTGAGGATAGCTGCGGCCTTTGTCGCTCAACCCGACGAGTTCGAGTAACTCGGCACAACGCTGTTTGATCTGATCCTGAGGCAATTTCTTGACGCTCATGCCAAAGGCAATGTTTTGCTCGGCAGTCATATGCGGAAAGAGAGCATAGGACTGGAAAACCATGCCCATGGGGCGTTTGCTTGCCGGGCGATTAGTGATATCGTCACCATCCAGCAGAATATTTCCCTCGTTTGGTATCTCAAATCCGGCGATCATACGTAGCATCGTCGTCTTGCCGCACCCACTTGGACCAAGCAAGGTAAGGAATTCGCCTTGCTCGACTGCTAAGCTAACATGATCTACGGCGGTGACCCGTCCGAAATATTTAGTAACGTCTTCTAGCTCAAGAAAAGCCACGCTATGCTCCTTACTACTTGGCAGCTACAATGTCGAGCTTGTCTCCTCTGCTTACACCACCAGCTCCACGTCGAACAAAGAAGATAATGCCAAGCACGCAGATGAGGGTAAATATGAAACTAAGAATGGAAAGGGATGCTGCCTTGTGAGGTTCATTTTGTCCAACCGTATTCAGGTAGATCGGGAAAGTAAAGATTCCGAAGAGGCTGGCCAGGGTAAATTCACCCATAACTGTAGAAAAGGTCAACAGGGCAGCGCTGATTACCCCAGGCCAGATGTTAGGTAGAATTATTGTCAAAAATGCTCTCCACCAACCGCTCCCCAAGCTGTATGCTGCCTCGGTGAGAACTGTCGTGTTGATCGCACGCAAGCTATTGTCGATGGGGCGATACACGAACGGCAAAGCGATAATCACATAACTGCAGGCCAGTAGAGGTGGTGTGTTGACGATGTTGAAAGGGGGATTGCTCAATAGTGGGACCAGCCCGAGAGAGAGAATGTTCACCAGGGCGTTATCGCTTCCGTAAACCTCGACCAGTCCCAGCGAAAGGATGATAGCGGGCACCGCAAATGGCACCAGAGAGAGAAAGTCCAGCAAAGGGCGAGCTTGAGGCAGGCGCAGTTGCACCCAGTAGGCTGTAGGTGTAACCAGCACGACAGCGAGAATGGTAGATGTGAAGGCCAGTCCCAACGAAAGCAGCAGCGTCGCTGAAAAGTTAGAGTCACTGAAAATTTGTTGATATGTAGAAAAATCTATGCTCTTGCCGTTAGAGAGACCAAAAACCAGCGTTGCCGCCAAAGGTACGGTAAGATAGAGCACAACGAGAATGAGGAAGAGCTTATCCAGTCCAAAACCACGCCGGGATGTCTGATCTCCTGGTTTTGCAGCCATGGCTTTTAGGGTGGTGTTTACTGTTTGCCCGGCATTCATATTCCGTTTACCTCCCCTGCCAGGTGTTCACGCGGCGCAGCATGGTAGTATACAGCGAAACAGCTATGAGCAATACAACGATCATGCCAACGGCCAGCGCGTTGCCCAGGCCTGTGTCAATGTCTACATTGCCTGCCACTACGAAACCTATTATGACGGGTACAATATTAATGTTCCCCTGCGCGAGTGCGACCGCTGTGGCATAGGCGCCGAAAGAGTTGGCAAACAATAACATAGCGGCTGCGATGAGCGAAGGCAGCAAAATAGGGAGCGCCACTCGTCGCCAGTAGATAAAGCTGGATGCTCCCAGGTTCGTAGCTGCCTCTCGCCATTCTGGCCGCAGAGCGCTTAGAGCCGGTACCGTCACCAGGATCATCAGCGGCAGTTGAAAATAGGTGTAGACGAGTACCAATCCCCCAAACGTATACAGGTTGAAGCCGAGGTCATAGAGACTAATATGCAGCCAATCGTGAAGAGCTACAGTTACAAACCCTGTCACTCCCAGTGTGGCGACAAAAGCGAAGGCCAGTGGTACACCGGCGAAGTTCGCGGCAATGCTCGAGAAGCCGATCAGAAAATTCCGTAGCCAGTTAGTGCGTAAGTTGTAAGCACCCAGGGCAGCAAGGAAGCCGAAGATAGCTCCCGACAATGCAGTGGTAAGGGAGATAGAAATGCTGGTTTGAAAGGCATGCAGGTTGCTGATTTGAGAGAACATACGCTGGTAGTTGTTGAGTGTGGCTGCATTCGTATTACTATCGGTGAAACTCCCCTGGATGATTACCACAGCAGGCAAAAGTTCAAAGAGCAGGCAGAATAATAAAAATGGTACCAGCCCCAGCCAGCCCGTGAGGGTATAACTCCAACCTCTGCTTGATAGT
>WNFY01004880.1_pt1 | contig 12220 bp, 8 predicted proteins | sample 5400091 | NCBI WGS metagenome assembly WNFY01 (sample SAMN13153364, study PRJNA577476) | soil metagenome | isolation source: 60 cm soil or saprolite under grassland replicate 1 | place: USA:California | collected 2016-06-15 | reverse complement strand
CGTCGGTCAATACGCGCGTGGTCTCCTGGAACGACGCCGCCGAAATGAACGACTGCGTCGTCAGACTCGCCTTGGTGATCCCCAGGAGCAGCGGCTCGTTGGTCGGAGGCTTGCCGCCCTTCTTCACGACCCGGTCCTTCGCGTCGGAGAAGGTCTGCTTGTCCACGTTCTCCCCCTCCAGGAACTCCGTGTCCCCGGGCTCGACGATCTTCACCTTCTGCAGCATCTGGCGCACGATCACGCCGATGTGCTTGTCGTTGATCTTCACGCCCTGCAACCGGTACACCTCCTGGACCTCGTTGAGCAAGTACTCCTGCACCGCCCGCGGGCCCTTGATTCTCAAGATATCGTGCGGGTTCACCGGTCCCTCGGTGAGGCGGTCGCCGGCGCGCACGCGGTCGCCCTCGTGCACGCGCAAGTGCTTCCCGGCCGGCACCTCGTACAGCTGCGGCTCCCCCTCTTCGGGGTGGACGTAGATCTCGCGCTTGCCGCGCTTGATCTCGCCGAACCGCACCGTGCCGTCGACCTCGGAGATCGTGGCCGGATCCTTGGGCCGCCGGGCCTCGAACAGCTCGGCCACACGCGGCAGGCCGCCCGTGATGTCGCGCGTCTTGTACGCCTCGCGCGACACCTTCGCGAGCACGAGCCCGGCGTACACTTCCTGACCGTCCTCGACGGTGAGCTGCGCTCCTTCCGGGATCACGAAGTCGCGCAACCTCTTTTCCTTCTCACCCTTCTTCTGGATGATCTCGATGTGCGGGTGCAGCTTCTTCTCCCGGTCCTCGATGATCACCCGCTGGCGCCGCCCGGTGAGCTCGTCCAGCTCCTCGCGCACCGTCTCCTCCTCGACGATGTCCACGAACCGCACCACGCCCCCCACGTCCGTCATGATCGGGTTGGTGTAGGGGTCCCAGGTGAACAGCACCGAGTCGCGCGCCACCTTGGCGCCGTCCAGCACCATCAGCGTCGCGCCGAGCGGCACGTGGAAGCGCGAGTGTACCGAGAGCTTCCCGCTCCCGGTCTCGCCATGGGACGCGGCCTTGAGGATCAGCTCGCCCTCGTAGCTCGTCACGATCTTCTGCTTCTCCGGCGTCTCGACGAAAATCAGCCGGTCGCCGTACTCGATCACGCCCTCGACCTTGGTCTTGCGCACCGTCTGCTCGGCGATCCGGGCCGCCGTGCCGCCGATGTGGAAGGTCCGCAGCGTCAGCTGCGTGCCCGGCTCGCCGATCGACTGCGCCGCCAGGATCCCGACCGCCTCCCCCAGGTCCACCATGTCCATGGTGGCGAGGTTGCGGCCGTAGCACATGCGGCACACGCCGCGCTTCGCTTCGCAGGTGAGCACCGAGCGGATGCGGACCGCCTCGATCCCCGCGTCCTCGATCGCCTGCGCGGTCTCCTCGTCGATCAGCTTGCCGGCCTCGACCAGCACCTTGGCCCGCTCGTCCTCGTCCAGCTCATGCGGATCGCTGACCTCGTCGAGCGCCACGCAGCCCACCAGGCGCTCGCGCAGCGGCTCGATGATGTCCTCGCCCTCCTTCAACGCCGACATCTCGAGGCCGAGGATGGTGCCGCAATCTTCCTCGGTGATGCTGACGTCCTGCGCCACGTCCACCAAACGGCGCGTCAGGTAGCCAGCGTCGGCGGTCTTCAACGCCGTGTCCGCGAGACCCTTGCGCGCGCCGTGGGTCGAGATGAAGTACTCGAGCACCGACAGCCCTTCGCGGAAATTCGACTTGATCGGGCTCTCGATGATCTCGCCGATGCCTCCCGTGAGCTTCTTTTGCGGCTTCGCCATCAGCCCACGCATCCCGGCGAGCTGCCGGATCTGGTCGCGCGAGCCACGGCTCCCGGAGTCGAACATCATGAATACGGGGTTGAACCCGCCCTTGGAGCGCTGCATGGTCTTCACCATGGCGTCCGCGATGTCGTTGTTGGCGTGCGTCCAGGCGTCGATCACCTTGTTGTAGCGCTCGCCGAAGGTGATCTGGCCGGTAGCGTACGCCCGCTGGAACCGCTCGACCCGACCCTCGGCATCGTGCAGCAGACTCGCCTTCTCGGCCGGAATCTCCAGGTCCTCGACGCCGATCGACACCCCGCCCATGGTGGCGTAGCGGAAGCCGAACTCCTTCAGATTGTCGAGGAACTGCACGGTGCTCGCGAGCCCGGCGCGCCGGTAGCTGTTGAACACCAGCTCCGACAGGTCGCGCTTGCGCATCGCCTGGTTCAGGAACCCCTCCCGCCGGATCCCCTCGGGGAGGATGCTGTGGAAGATCGCCCGTCCCGCGGTGGTGTACACCCAGCGCGCGTCGTCCCAGAAGTGCACCGGGGAGTGGTACGCCAGCCGCTTGGTCGCGAGCCCCATGTCGAGCTCCGCGAGCGAGCCCACGCGCGTCGCCTTGGCCTTCACCTCCGCCTGCTCGAAGTCGGCCGGTTCCTTCGTGAGGAAATAGCAGCCCAACACCATGTCCTGCGACGGCTCGGCCACGGGCCGGCCGTCCGAGGGCTTGAGCACGTTGTTGGACGAGATCATGAGCAACCGGCACTCGATCTGGCTCTCGAACGAGAGCGGCACGTGCACGGCCATCTGATCGCCGTCGAAGTCGGCGTTGAACGCGGCGCACACGAGCGGATGGATCCGGATCGCCTTGCCTTCCACCAGCACCGGCTCGAATGCCTGGATGCCCAGGCGGTGCAGCGTGGGCGCGCGGTTCAGGAGCACCGGGTGGTCCTGGATGATTTCTTCCAGGATCTCGTACACTTCCGGGGACTCCTTTTCGACGATCTTCTTCGCCCGCTTGACCGTCTCGGCGATCCCCTTCTCCACCAGCTTGTGGATGATGAACGGCTTGAACAGCTCCACCGCCATGGCCTTGGGGAGCCCGCACTGGTGCAGCCGCAGCTCCGGGCCCACCACGATCACCGACCGGCCCGAATAGTCCACGCGCTTGCCGAGCAGGTTCTGGCGGAACCGGCCCTGCTTGCCCTTGAGCATGTCGGACAGCGACTTCAGGGGCCGCTTGCCACGCCCGCGGATCGCCTTGGAGCGGCGGCCGTTGTCGAACAGCGCGTCCACCGCCTCCTGCAGCATGCGCTTTTCGTTCCGGAGGATGACCTCCGGCGCCCGGTGCAGGATCAGCTTCTGCAACCGGTTGTTGCGGTTGATGACGCGGCGGTACAGGTCGTTGAGATCGCTCGTCGCGAAGCGCCCGCCGTCGAGCGGCACCAGCGGCCGTAGGTCGGGCGGGATGACCGGCACCACATCGAGGATCATCCAGCGCGGGTCGTTCCGGCCTTCGCCGGCGTTGCCGGAGTTCCGGAACGCGTCCACGATCTTCAGGCGCTTGAGCTGCTGCTTCTTGCGGTGCTGGCTCGTTTCGCTCGCGACTGCCTCGCGCAGCTCGTCCGCGAGCTTGTCGACGTTGAGCCGTTCGAGCAGCGCCCGCACTGCCGGCGACCCGATGTCGGCCTTGAACGCGGCGTCGCCCTCTGCCTTCGCCTTGGTGCGCAGCTCGAGGTAGCGGTCTTCATCGAGCAGCTCCTTATCCTGCACTTCCTGCTTGCCCGGCTCGATCACCACGTAATTCGTGTAGTAGATCACCCGCTCGAGATCCCGCAGCGTCATGTCGAGCAGGTTGCCCATGGGCGACGGCAGCGTCTTGAAGAACCAGATGTGCGCCACCGGCACCGCGAGCTCGATGTGTCCCATGCGCTCGCGGCGCACCTTGGAAAGGGTGACTTCCACGCCGCAGCGGTCGCAGATGACGCCGCGGTAGCGGATGCGCTTGTACTTGCCGCAGTGGCACTCCCAGTCCTTCACCGGGCCGAAGATCCGCTCGCAGAACAGCCCATCCCGTTCCGGCTTGAAGGACCGGTAGTTGATGGTCTCGGGCTTGGTGACCTCGCCCCACGACCACCAGGTGCGCTGGCCCTGCAGCTCGAGGCGCTCGCGCTCCTTGGAGTCGCGCGGGCCCCGGATCTCCTCCGGGGAGGCGATGCGGATCTGGATATAATCGAAGCTCGAGCTCTTCGGCTCGCGCCCGCTTCGGAAATCGATCATCCTGGTCTCCCTCCCCTTACTCTTCAACGTCCTCGGTGGTGCCCAGGGTCACCTTCAACCCCAGGGCCTGGAGTTCCTTCACCAACACGTTGAAGGACTCGGGGATGCCGGGTTTCGGCAGGTTCTGCCCCTTCACGATGGCCTCGTACACGCGACTGCGTCCGTTCACGTCGTCCGACTTGACGGTGAGGATCTCCTGCAGCGTGTGCGCCGCCCCGTAGGCTTCCAGCGCCCAGACTTCCATCTCGCCGAACCGCTGGCCGCCGAACTGCGCCTTGCCGGCGAGCGGCTGCTGCGTCACCAGCGAGTACGGCCCGATGGAGCGGGCGTGAATCTTGTCGTCCACCAGATGCGACAGCTTCATCATGTAAATCGAGCCGACGGTCACGTCGGACGAGAAGAACTCGCCCGAGCGGCCGTCGCGCAGCCGTGCCTTGCCCGTGGGCGTGAGTCCGGCCGCCTTGAGCAGCTCGTTGGCCGCCCGGTCCACGTCCGCTTCGGACTTGGGCCCGAGCAGCGCGGCGAGCGCCGGCAGCCCCATCGCCTCGAGCACCTCGGCCGGCTTGTCGTGCTCCAGGAACTTTTCGCTCTCCTTGAGCCCCGCCTTGAGCGCGGCCTGCTCCGGCTTCGGCACGTCCTCGCCTTCCAGCCGGACCTGGTGGAACTCCCGCTCCGCCCGCCGCAGCTCGAGCTGGCGCTCGGCCAGCTCCTTCGCGGCGGCGCGCAGGAAGTCCACGAACTGGTGATGCACGTCGCGGGTCTCCTGCGCGAGCACCCGGCCGGCGAGCAGCTCGATCCCCGCCTTGCTCAGGTCGGGCCGGCCGCCGTTCGTGGCCGGGAGCCGCCGCAGGTCGTCGGCGATGCGCCGCACCGTCTCCGGGTCGATCTCCGGCGGGCGCGTCGCGAGCTGCAGCCCCTCGGCCGCCCAGGTGAGCCCCGCGAGTCGGAGCAGTACGCCGATTTCCGTTTCGTCCGCCCCCTGGAACACAGGCGTCTTGGCCACGAAGCCCAGGATGGTCGCCGCCCAGCCGAGGTGGGTCTCGAGGATCTGGCCCACGTTCATGCGCGACGGCACGCCCAGCGGGTTCAAGACGATGTCCACCGGCGATCCGTCGGGGAGGAACGGCATGTCCTCTTCCGGCACGATGCGCGCGATGATGCCTTTGTTGCCGTGGCGGCCCGCCATCTTGTCGCCCACCGAGATCTTCCGCTTCTCGGCGACGTACACCTTCACGAGCTGGATCACCCCCGGCGGGAGCTCGTCCGGCTGGAGGATCTTGTCGATCTGGTCCTCGGACTTTTCCTCGATCTTGGCGCGCTCGGCCGTCGCGGCGTCGAGCACCGCGCGGATCCGCTCGTTCACCGGCTTGTTGGTCACCCGCAGCGTCTTCAGGTCGACGTCCGCGAAGTTGATCTCGGCCAGCTGCGGGCGCGCCAGCTTCGTGCCCTGCGGCAGGTACTCCTCCACCGTCCCCGCCTTGAGCATCAGGCCGACGTCCTGCCCCGCGAGCAGCTCGCGGAGCTCCGCGAACATCGCCTCCGAGATGCGGGCCTTCTCGTCCGCCTCGAGCCGGCGCACCTCGCCGATACGCTCGCCGCGGTCCTTCTCGACCACCTGGTCCTCGATGCGCGAGAAGATCTTCACGTCGATGACCACGCCCTCCATCCCCGGCGGCACCTTGAGCGACGAGTCCTTCACGTCCTTCGCCTTCTCGCCGAAGATGGCCGTCAGGAGCTTCTCCTCGGGGCTGAGCTCGGTCTCGCCCTTGGGCGTGATCTTGCCCACCAGGATGTCGCCGGCCTTGACGTGCGCCCCGATCCGGACGATGCCCCGCTCGTCCAGATCGACGAGCGACTCCTCGGCCACGTTGGGGATCTCGCGCGTGATCTCCTCGCGGCCGCGCTTGGTGTCGCGGACGTGCAGCTCGAGCTCCTGGATATGGATCGACGAGTACACGTTGTCCTTGACGAGGCGCTCCGACAGGACGATCGCGTCCTCGAAGTTGTGCCCGTACCAGGGCATGAACGCGACCAGCACGTTCGCGCCCAACGCCAGCTCGCCCCGCTCGGTGCCCGCGCCGTCGGCGACGATCTGCCCCGCTTTCACCTTCTGGTCGAGGTGCACCAGCGGCCGCTGATTGATGGCCGTGTCCTGGTTGGTGCGCCAGAACTTCTTGAGGCGGTAGCGGTCGTGCTGCTTGAGCCGGGCCAGGGGGTGATCGCCGGCCTTGGCCTCCTCCTCGCCCGCGTCGATGATGATCTCGTCGGCCGTGACGCGGGTGACCACGCCGGCCCGCCGGGCGATCACCACGGCGCCCGAGTCGCGGGCCACGGTCTCCTCGAGCCCGGTCCCCACGAGCGGGGCCTGCGGGAAGAGGAGCGGCACCGACTGCCGCTGCATGTTCGAGCCCATGAGCGCGCGGTTGGCGTCGTCGTGCTCGAGGAACGGAATCAGCGCCGCGGCGATCGACACGAGCTGCTCGGGCGCCACGTCCATGAAGTCGATCCGCGCCGGCGGCAACAGCGGGTAGTCGTCCCGCTTGCGGCACAGCACCAGCTCGTCCGCGAAGTGGCGGTCCTCGGTGAGGCGGGCGTTCGCCTGCGCCACCGCGTATTCCTCCTCTTCGGAGGCCGACAGCCAGCGCGTCTCGTCCGTCACCTTGCCGTTCTTGACCACGCGGTAGGGCGTCTCGATGAAGCCGAGGTCGTTGACGCGCGCGTAGCAGGAGAGGCTCGTGATGAGCCCGATGTTCGGGCCTTCCGGCGTCTCGATCGGGCACATGCGGCCGTACTGGCTGTAGTGCACGTCGCGCACCTCGAAGCCGGCGCGCTCGCGCGTGAGCCCCCCCGGCCCCAGGGCCGAGAGGCGCCGCTTGTGCGTCAGCTCCGCCAGCGGGTTGGTCTGATCCATGAACTGCGACAGCTGCGAGCTGCCGAAGAACGCCTGGATCACCGCGCTCACCGTGCGGGCGTTCACCAGGTCGTCCAGGGTGATCCGCTCCGGGTCGTTGTTGATGCTCATCCGCTCCTTGATGAGCCGCGCCATGCGGGACAGTCCCACCGAGAACTGGTTGGCGATCAGCTCGCCCACCGAGCGCACCCGGCGGTTGCCGAGGTGGTCGATGTCGTCCGTGTAGCCGCGCCCTTCCCGCAGCTCGATCAGGTAGCGGATGATCGCGATGAAGTCGTCCTCGGTGAGGACCGTGTGGTCCTTCGCGACGTTCACCTTGAGCCGCTGGTTGATCTTGTAGCGGCCCACGCGCCCCAGGTCGTACCGCTTGGGGTGGAAGAACAGCCGCTCGAGCGCCTGCCGCGCCGTCTCGAGGTTCGGCGCCTCGCCCGGCCTGAGCAGCGCGTAGATCTGCTCCAGCGCTTCGGCCTCCGTGTGCGTCGGGTCCTTGAGCAGCGTGTTCTTGATGAGCGGGGACTCGCTCCGCCCCGCCGGCAGCAGCACGTCCACCTTGGTGACGCCGGCCTTCAAGAGCTTCTTCTTGAGCGTGTCCGACAGCTCGCGCCCACCCTCGACCAGCACCTCCCCCGTCTCCGGGTCGGCCACGTCGAAGGCCAGGATGTACGCGCCCTGCCGCTCGCGGGTCGACGTGGGCTGCGCCTCGTCGCGCAGGTCGAGCGCGGTGTAGCCCGCGAACACCTTCACCTTGCTGATGCCGGCGCGGCGGAAGGTGTTGAACTTCTCGAGCGTCAGCTCGTCGCCGACCTTCCCGAGCGGCTCGCCTTTCTTGTTCTCGGGATCGGGCACGTCGGCCGCGAGCAGCGTCCCCAGCACTTCGCGCTTCTGCGCCCGGCCTTCGAGCTTGCCGGTGATGTCGATGTCCTTGGTCGCGTAGAACAGCGTCAGGATGTCGGCATTGGTGCCGTACCCAAACGCCCGGAGCAGCGCCGACGCCGGAAACTTCTTTTTCTTGTCGATGTGGACGTAGATCACGTCGTGGATGTCGATCGTGAACTCGACCCACGAGCCCCGGAACGGGATGATGCGCGCCGAGAACAGCCGCTGGCCGTTGGGGTGGATGCTCTCTTCGAACACCACGCCCGGCGAGCGGTGCAGCTGCGACACGATCACCCGCTCGGCGCCGTTGATCACGAACGTCCCGAGCGGTGTGAGGATCGGCAGCTCACCGAGATAGACTTCCTTCTCGATGATGTTCTTGGGCCGCTTGGTCTTGATGGTCTCGCCCACCTCTTCCATGACCACGAGCTGCAGCGTCGCCTTCAGCGGCACCGAATAGGTCATGTCCCGCTCGATGCACTCCTCGACGGAGTACTTCGGCTCCCCCAGGCCGTACTTCACGAACTCGAGGGAGTAGTTCCCGTTCACGTCCTGGATCGGGAACACGTCCTTGAAGACCCGCTCCAGCCCGACGTCGGTGCGCTCGGCGCCCTTCCCGTCCGGCTGCAGCAGCGACGCGAACGCACGTGTCTGGATGTCCAGGAGATGCGGCATCGGCATCCCCTGCTCGAGCTTCGCGAACGACAACACCGGAAGCGTCTTCGTCATGTCGTAACCTCAGGCAAATGCAAAAGGCCCCGTGGCCCCCGGCCGGGACGCCGGTCGGGGGTGAACCGAGGGGCTCGTACAAGCGAGCAGGAGTGTGGCAAATCCGCGCATGTCGTCGACCAAAGAAGACCGAGAGTGTAGCCCGGCGGGCCCCTATGGCCCGGCGAGTCAAACCCCTGGTCTACTTCAGTTCGACGGCCGCGCCCTGCGCTTCGAGCTTCTTTTTGATCTCTTCGGCTTCCTGCTTGGACACGCCTTCCTTCACGGTGCCGGGCGCGGCTTCCACCAGGTCCTTGGCCTCCTTGAGGCCCAGGTTGGTGATCGCTCGGATCTCCTTGATGACCTGAATCTTCTTCTCTCCACCACTCTTCAGGATGACCGTGAACTCGGTCTTCTCCTCGGCCGCAGCCGCGGCCGCTGCGCCGCCTGCCGCCCCTCCCCCCGCCGCGGGCGCCGCCGCCACCGGCGCCGCGATGGTCACGCCGAACTTCTCCTTGAACTTCTCGATCAGCTCGGCGAGCTCGACCACCGACAAATTGCCGATGGCTTCGATGATGTCGTCGTTGCTCAACGTCTGTGTCGCCATTGTCCCGGTCTCCTACTGGGTTAAGACGCGCGCTTGGCCCGGAGCGCCTCGAGGGCACCCACCACATTCATCAGTACGCCGTTCAACGCGCCGAGCAAGCCCGCCAGCGGCGCTTGGAGCGTCCCGCCCAGCTGGGCGAGCAGCTCGTGTTTCGTCGGCAGACTGGCCAACCGCCTCACCAGATTCGGCGTCACCGTCTTGCCGTCCACCAACCCGACCTTGATGGCCGGCTTCTCGAATTCCCGCGCGAAGTCGGCGAGCACCTTGGCCGCCGCGATGGGATCCGCACCGGTGAGCACCAAGCCCGTCGGCCCCGCGAGGTACGCTTCGAGGCCCTGGACCTGCGCATCGGCCAGCGCCCGGCGCGCGAGCGTGTTCTTCACCACCACGAAGTCGGTGTCCCCCCCCGCCCCCCCCGCTCCCCCTGCCCTCCCCACCTGCCGCAGCCGGCGCCGCAGCTGCGTCAGCTTCGCGACGTCGAGCCCCGTGAAATCAGTGACATATATCGTGCGTGAGCGACGCAGGCGCTCCGCCAGCGCGGTCACGCTCTCCTGTTTCTGCGCCTTGGTCCGGATCATGCGAACACCGCCGGATCCACCGGGACGCCCGGCCCCATGGTGCTCGAGACCGTGATCGACCGGATGTAGTGCCCCTTGGCCGCCGCGGGCTTGGCGCGCACGATGGCTTCCATGAAGACCCGCAGGTTCTCCTCCAACGCCTCGACGGCGAACGACTTCTTGCCGACCGCGGCGTGCACGATGCCGCTCTTGTCCACCCGGAACTCGATCTTCCCCGCCTTCAATTCCTTGACCGCCCGGGCCACGTCCATGGTCACCGTCCCGGCCTTCGGGTTCGGCATGAGGCCCCGCGGCCCCAGCACCTTGCCCAGCGGTCCGAGCTGGCCCATCACGTCCGGGGTCGCCACGATGACGTCGGTATCGAGCCAGCCGTCCTTGATCTTTTGCACGTACTCGATGCCGACGAAGTCCGCGCCCGCGGCTTCGGCTTCCTTGGCTTTGTCGCCCTGCGCGATCACCAGCACGCGGATTTTCTTCCCCGTACCGTGCGGCAGGCTCACGGTGCCGCGGACGATCTGGTCCGCGTGTTTGGGGTCGACGCCGAGGCGGACCGCGATGTCCAAGGACTCGTCGAACTTGGCGTACGCCGTCGCCTTGACCTTCTCGACCGCCTCATGCGGACTATGGAGCTTGCGGGGCTCGAGCGTCGCGACCGCAGCCCGGTAGTGCTTGCCGTGCACGCGCATCAGTCCACCACCTCCAGGCCCATCGAGCGGGCCGTCCCCGCCACCATCTTCACGGCAGCGTCGAGGTCGTTCGCGTTCAGATCGGGCATCTTGAGCTCCGCGATCTTCTGGAGCTGCGCGCGCGTGACCTTCCCCACTTTCTGCCGGTTGGATGTGGGGGACCCCTTCTCGATACCGGCTTCCTTCTTCAGGAGCACGGCCGCGGGGGGCGTCTTGGTGACGAAGGTGAACGTCCGGTCCTTGAAGATCGTCACCACGACCGGCGTGGTCATCCCCTGCGCCTGAGCCGTCTTGGCGTTGAACTGTTTGACGAACTCCATGATGTTCACACCGTGCGGCCCCAGGGCCGTACCCACCGGCGGGGCGGGAGTCGCCTGCCCGGCGGGCACCTGAAGCTTCACGACGGCGGCAATCGGCTTGGCCATTTAGTGCGCCTTCAACTGTAAGTAGTCCAGCTCCACCGACGTGGGGCGGCCGAACAGCGACACCGCCACCCGCACCTTCCCCTTGTCGGGGATCACCTCTTCCACCGTGCCCGAGAAGTCCGAAAACGGGCCTTCGGTGATCTCCACCACCTGGCCGATCAGGAACGGGATGGTCTCCTGCGGCTCCTCTTCCTTCGCCGCTTCCTCGATGCCGAGGAGGCGGTTCACCTCTTCGGGACGGAGCGGCATCGGCAGTCGCCCGGTGCCCACGAACTTGATCACGCCCTGGATGCCGTTGATGACGTGGATCGTCTCCTGGTTCAAGACCATGTTCACGAGCACATAGCCCGGATAGATCTTGCGCTCCGCCGTCACCTTCTTGCCGTTCTTGATCTCCACCACTTCCTGGGTGGGGACCAAGGCCTGGCGGATCGGCTTCTCTTCCTCCGGACGCGGGTCGTCCTTGATCCGGCGCTCGATCAGCGAACGCACCTTGTTCTCGTGCCCCGCCGTCGTTTGAATCGCGTACCAGCGATGCTCCGACATCAGAACAGCTTCGCGACCAGGGTCACGAACACCAGCTGCAGGAACGAGTCCAGCAGCCCGATGAAGACCCCCAGGGCCACGACGAAGACGATGATGACGACTGTCGCCTTCTTCAGCTCGTCCCACGTCGGCCACGTGATCTTACGGAGCTCCGAGCGCACGTCGCGCAGGAAGCCCACCACCCGGGCCGGCCAGCTCTGCCTCGGGCTGGCGAGCGCGTCCGTCGTCACTACTTCGATTCCTTGTGCGGCTGGTGCTTATTGCACCGCGGGCAGTACTTCTTCCACTCCGCCCGTTCCGGGTGCTTCCGCCGGTTCTTGGTCGTGAAGTAGTTCCGGCCTTTGCACACGGTGCATTCCATGATGATGTTTTCCCGCGGCATCGACTCCGCCTTACTTCAAGATCTTGGTGGCCACGCCGGCGCCGACGGTGCGGCCGCCTTCGCGGATCGCAAACCGCAGCTGCTCCTCCATCGCGATCGGCGTGATCAGCTCGATCGTCATCTTCGTGTTGTCCCCCGGCATCACCATTTCCACGCCGGCGGGGAGTTCCACCGTCCCCGTCACGTCCGTCGTCCGCAGGTAAAACTGCGGCCGATAGCCCTTGAAAAACGGCGTGTGCCGGCCCCCCTCCTCCTTCGTCAGCACGTACACTTCGCTCTCAAACTGCGTGTGCGGCGTGATACTCTTCGGCTTCGCCAGCACCATCCCCCGCTCCACGTCGTTTTTCTCGACGCCCCGGAGCAGGAGCCCGACATTATCCCCCGCCTGCCCCTCGTCCAGCAGCTTGCGGAACATCTCCACCCCCGTCACCACCACCTTCT
>WNFY01005277.1_pt1 | contig 12221 bp, 9 predicted proteins | sample 5400091 | NCBI WGS metagenome assembly WNFY01 (sample SAMN13153364, study PRJNA577476) | soil metagenome | isolation source: 60 cm soil or saprolite under grassland replicate 1 | place: USA:California | collected 2016-06-15 | reverse complement strand
TGTCGAGATCGTGAATCATTAGATCCAAGACGACGTCGATATCCAGCGAGCGCGCTGTAAACTCTCCCACCCGGTGGATTTCGAAATAAACGGGATTGCGGACATGAGGGCGCAAGGCGATCATCGCCGGATTGAAGCGTTCGAGGTGTCCTATCTGCAATATTGCTTTGCCTTTTTCCGCGGTCCGAATCATCTGATCGGCTTCTGCGAGCGTGCGCGAGATCGGTTTCTCGACCAGGACGTGAATGCCGGCAGCCAGAAGACCACAGGCGATTTCGCAATGTGACTCGGTGGGAACGGCAATGCTCACTGCGTCCACACGGTCAATCAACTCGCGCCAGTCGCTTACGTGATCGGTTCGTCGTTCGGCGCTAACAGCGCCCGCAGTTTCCGGATTGATATCGCAAACGGCAACGAATTGCGACAAGCCCTCCGATGCAAGATTTGCGTGGATGCGTGCGTGTTGACGTCCGACGTGGCCAACGCCGATGACGGCTGTACGTAAAGGCATAATGGTTGATTGGTCCGTAGTCAGTTGTCCGTGGTTAGTTGTTCGTCGTCAGGACTTCGTTGCGAATTTGTGTATGCCCTCTATTTCGTTGATACTCCGTTGCTCAGTTTCGGAGAAATGGTTCGGCCAATAGCGACAGGATCCCTGACAACCGACCGCTGACAACGGACAACTTACCACTTCGGAGTCGAATATACTTGCAACCTTCAATGCTTGCCAAGCGAGTCTCCTTTCTGCTTCTTCTCGCAATCATCGTCTTTTATTTTTATGGACTTGGCCGTATGCCCTTCCTCGGTCCGGACGAGCCACGCTATGCCCAGGTAGCTCGGGAAATGTTCTTACGTGGTGATCTGATTACACCCACACTGGGAGGTCACACCTGGTTTGAGAAACCGGCCCTTCTCTACTGGATGATGATCGGCAACTTCAAGATGTTTGGCGTGACGGAGTGGTCGGCGCGTTTAGGCCCGGCGCTTTCAGGACTCCTTACTATTGCTGCTGTTTGGTGCGTCGGCCGACGGGCCGAACGTGTCGCTTCCGCGAGTGACATAAGTGGCCTCGGTTTTTGGAGCGCACTCGTGACGGCCACCAGCCTCGGGATAATCGTCTTCTCTCGCGGAGCGAGTTTTGACATTCTAATCACTATGACCACCACGGGGGCGTTGTCGTTCTTTGTGCTCCAGGAACTGGCAGAAACACAGCGAGTCAGAACGGCTTTGCTGGGTGGTTTCTACGCCCTGGTCGGCATGTCTCTTCTGGCGAAAGGCCTTGTCGGTATCGTTATCCCCTTTGGGGTTCTTATTTTCTACTACCTCTTTAGACGAGAGTGGCCGGATCGACATGTTTGGCTCAGTCTGTTTTGGGGAGCGCCCGTCGCTCTGGCGGTTTCTGCAATCTGGTATGGGCCCGTAATCGCGCGTCATGGATGGCTGTTTATCGATCAATTTTTTATTCAGCACCACTTTGCTCGCTACATTTCAAACAAGTATCACCACCCTCAACCGGTCTACTTTTATCTACTCATCATCGTTCCTCTGACACTGCCGTGGACGGCCTTCCTCATTGAGGGAATTGCCAGGATCAGAAGCTCGCATCTGCGCGACGTGGATGGCTTGAGCAAACTGCGAGTGTTCTCGCTGGCCTGGTTGGTGCTTCCTATTCTGTTTTTCTCCTTCTCAGGATCAAAGTTGCCTGGCTACATCCTGCCAGTCTTGCCCGCGGCCTCACTTCTAGCAGGTGAGCGCATTTCACGTCTTAACGCCGCTTCAGCCATCCGGAGTTGGTCACTGCGTGCGACCGGAATAATCTGTTTGATACTGGGAGCGCTCGCCCCCGTCTTCGCCGTGCGTACATCGGGACTATCGATGCGTTGCGCCATATTGGTCTCTCTGCCGTTGTTTCTCGCAGGGATCATTACGATCGGCTGGGCTCAGTTGCCGAGCACGTCGATAGTCCTGGTCGCCTGCGCCACACTCGCGGCCGTGGTTACCCTGCTGAATTGTGGCGCTTATGACCTTGCCAGGGGCGAGTCCGTCCGCGATCTTCTTCTCCTTGCTGATGATTATGGCTACGCTCAGGCGCCCGTCTTCGCTCGACGTGGCGACGATCGTACGGCGGAGTTTTATGCAAGCGGCAGAGTAGTCTATGGTGCAGATGGCGAGGTCACTACACTTGACGCGGCCCCGGAAATGCTGGCCGAGGCGCGAAAGCGTGGCAAGCCGATCCTTGCCCTGGTGCCGGTTGATAACCTACCGCAATTCGGTGGAAGCGCCGGGCGAGAAGGAACAGAACTGTTCGGGGAATCGATCGGAGGAGAAATAGAAATAATCGGTAACAACGGTCGGGTTGCGATAGTCGGAGTTAAACCACAATGAGCCTCTATTGTTTCCGCAGGTTTTTGTCGAAGAAGTCGATGACGATGCGATCGTAGCTTTCTCCTTGTTCTCCCGTTGCCGAGGCAAGGTCAAGACCGGTCAAAGGCAGGTTGGTACGGGTTTCCACATTTGCCTTATTTACAAAGCAGTGTTGTAGAGAAGCAGTTGATTCTCTGAGAAACCCCGCTTCGGCGCCTGAGAGAAGGAGAACGTACTGGTCGCGGAGTGAAGTGGCAAGGTCGCACGCTTCTGCATTTTCATTGCGGCCCAGGAAATAGACTTTGGTGGCAAGGCGCGTGAGGTCCTGTAACGCCTTGTTGTCAACACCGACATTTTCCGACAACGCCAGCTCCAATACTTCGTTCGTATTACGTGGCACGGAATCTAGTACGAGCAATTTCACCTGACTGTCCTGTGTTGCAGCCTTGAGTGCTGTGTAAGCGCCAAGCTCCACTCCATATAGTCCAACCCGCTCGCTTATCAGCTTATTCTTGTTTTCTGACTTGAGTGTCCTCAGAAAATCGAGAGCAGCCAGCAAATCATCGCTTTCGCTCGACCCAAAGGAGGTCCATTTCACAGGGGGGTTCAGGCCGTGTCCGCGCAGGTCGGGCCAGAGGATTGTGAAATTGGTGGTCTCATTAATCTTGACGCCCAGGTTAAACAGCCAGGAACGATCCCCGCCATAGCGATGCAGAAGAACGACAGCTGGTGCTCCTTCCGCACCTTTTAGCAACCAGCCGCGCGCGCGTGTACTGTCCAGGTTAGTCCACGACTCATCCGTAACCTTCAGGATTGGTCCGCTGATTTGTGAAAACGATTGAGGAGTTACCAGATATGCTTGTCTCGGAGGCCGTGTGGTTCTGTAAACAATGTAACCGAGCGAAATGACTAGTGCCGATGCCAGCACTAGTAGGATTGGCAGAAAAGACCTAAAAAGTTTTTTACCGAGTCTGCTTCGCGAAGGCATTAGGTTAGTCGACTGGGGAAGCCCGCATAGGTGATTAAACTTAACTCCGCGCAATTAGTGCTGAACGACGTCTCCTTTCCGCGTCGCATCATAATAATCTGCCGGCGTGTTGATGTTAACAAAAAACTTTTCCGCATTGTCCAGATCCTGGAGTTCTGCAAAAGGTAGCCAGCGAGTGTTAACAGAGTTGAGGAGATTCACTGGACGTCGTTGGCCGGCCTCAATCAACTCAGTAGCCGGCCCCAGGCAACGGTCAACCCGGTAGAGTGAGCAGAGCGGTTGAGGTCTACCGTCTCGCTGCACCGGAGCGACGGCGTCGTGGTTTTTGCGCAGGGCTGCCATGCGAGTAAACAACTCAGCGGTTACAAACGGCAGATCGCAAGCCACTAACAAAGCCCACTCCGTTCGGGCTGCAGCGAGCGCTGCGTGGACACCACCAAGCGCACCCCATTGCAGGTACACATCGGCTGTGCTCTTGAGCCTTGGATCATCAACGTCGCGGCCCACAATGGTGACTGAGCTCGCGACCTTGAGCAGTGTATTGGCGATACGCTCGATTAAGGTTTGTCCTTCGAGTAGCAGCCGGGCCTTGTCGGTTCCCATTCTGCTCGATGCTCCCCCGGCTAGAATAAAAGCCTCAATAGGGTCCATAGCGTTACCAAATATCCTAACACGATCAGGTTCCGCCCACGCTTCCACCGCCTTCACGGGCACTGGCTCAGTTTCGGTATTTGAGCAGCAGCGATTGAATTGGAACCTGCCCCTTAGTAGTGATCCGTGGGGCCAAAGTAGTGATCCGGGCCAAATCATGCGCAATGAAAACGTCGGTTCGCCATCACTCCATAATTTAGCCCGTGCCACTTGTTCCGGCTTCTTTTAAAAACTTGGTGAATTCAGTGAAACGATTTGTCAGTTTGCGGCGTCTAAGAAGCCGCGATGGAGCGGTCCTGTTGGCCCTCCAAACCCGCCTGGGCTGGTGGAGAGTTCTGGACTGCAGGCCTGGCGGAAGTACCTTGACCGGTCTAAGTGCGACAGCTATAGTCGTCCAGAGGTCGCGCCTGACTTTATCTGTCGTCACATTCCCAAGAAATGGGTGCACGTAGTAAGAGGTAGTCTTAATGAAAAGATTTGCATTAGTTCTGGCGGTTATGATCGGTCTGTTATCTGCTGGCCTTGCCAACGCGCAAAAAGTGGCGACTGACAGGCAGGCAAAGGATCTGCGACTGTTTCCGCTCGAGGATTTGAGACCAGGAATGAAGGGTACCGCGCGGACGGTATTTGCCGGAACGGAAACGCAGGAATTTGGAGTTGAAATTCTGGGCGTGCTGCCCGGTTTTCCAGGTCCTCGGCAATCAGCAATCATCGCCAGATTGAGTGGGGCAAACGTTGAGAAAACAGGAGTCTTTGCCGGCATGTCCGGCTCGCCTGTTTACATTGATGGAAAAATCGTTGGTGCCATCGCGTTCAGCTTTCCTTTTTCGAAAGAACCTATCGCGGGCATTACGCCAATCAAACAGATGATCGATCTCTTCAATAAGGGATCCGAGAACATTCAAAAGCCCCAGGAACCTCGCGCTGTTTCTTTCGCCCAGTTAGCGTCAAGCGAGTGGAAGCCGAGTTTGCCCAAGCCCACCGTTTCGTCCGTGTCGCTTCTGGCACCGGTCTCCGCAGCCTCGCCTCTGTTTCCTCTTCTCGGGCAGCAGATGACTCCAATCGCCACACCACTGGTTTTCACTGGCATTAGCCAGGAATCCCTTGCGATGTTTGCGCCCCAGCTGTCGGCCAGCGGACTCCTGCCCGTTTCTGGTGTTGGCGGTTCGGCTGATATCACGCCACTTGCACCGGCCGATGCAAATACCTTTGCGCCGGGAAGTTCGATTAGTGTGCAACTGGTGCGTGGGGACTACTCGCTCGCCGCTGCCGGCACCGTCACGCTGCGCGATGAGGATCGCATCTACGCTTTCGGACACCCGTTTCTCAGTCTTGGCTCTTCTGACATGCCCATGTCTGAAACGTCGGTAGTCACGGTGATTCCGAATGTAAATAACTCTTTCAAGCTGTCAGTGCCGGGGCGCATGGTTGGTTCTATCTCTCAGGATCGAGCGTCTGGAGTTTTTGGTTTGCTGGGACGCGCACCAAAGATGATCCCGGTGACCATCAATCTGCATACAAGCCGCTATCGAAAAGAGACCTACTCCTATGAAATAGCCAGCGACTCATTTCTGACTCCTTTGCTGCTCAACATAACAGTCTTCAACACGATCACATCAAGCGAGCGCGCGTTGGGAGATTCGACTCTTAGCCTTAGGGGCGAGATAAAGGTGAAAGGTGAAGAAACCGTACAGATAGATCGGCGTTTTTCTGCGGCGAACTCTGCCGCCCTGGCTGCGGGCTCAATTGCGGCACCGGTTGGATCATTACTGGCCAGTGGTTTCGACAACGTTCAACTCGACGGGATCACACTCGATATCTCCTCCACCGATACCAAGTACGCAGGCACACTGGAAAGAATCGCTCTCGACAGGACCGAGGTCGGTCGCGGGGACAAAATTGAAGTTCAAGCTTACGTAAGAACCGAATCCGGCAAGCAGTTTGTACAAAGAATACCGGTGCAAATTCCCGACGATGCCGCCCTCGGACAGTTGCTGGTTTTTGTTGGCGACGGTGGCGCGCTCCAGGAAGGTTCGGCGGCCAAGGCGTTTGTGCCGCAGGATCTCGGTCAGCTGGTTCGTGCCATTAACACCGTGAAAAAGAGCGATCGCCTTTACGTCAAGCTGTTTCGGATTACGTCCGGTGCGGTGATAGGTACAAGCGAACTTCCAAATCTGCCGCCTTCGGTTGTAGCCACATTGAATAGCGATAGAACGTCGGGAGGTTACACGCCTACCGTCTTGTCACCGCTTTTTGAAATGGAATTGCCGCCGGCAGAATTTGTAATCTCCGGACAGCAGATGATCGCGATTGATGTGGTGCGCTAGTCTGATAACCTTCCGGAACCTCTGATCAAGGTGACTCGAGGAGTGGCGTTGCCACCTTGCTGTGGTAGGCCTCTGAGCTTCTGATGAAAATAGGGAGCTTTCTTCAAGAGTCTGCAGGTATCCGACTCTATTTTCCAATCGAAGTAAGCGTCTTTATTCGCTCGCGAAAGGCACCCGCCAGTTCATCTACGTCTCCCGGCGAGTAGTTTGCCGCGCGAAACGCGTCCCTAATCTGCTCGTCGTTGAGGCGGCCAAGCCAGCCGCTAACCCAGCGAGCGTCGGCAACGCTAATGTTGTCGAAGAGTTTTTTGTTCTTGCCATCATAATGAAAAGCGATTGTGTCGCCTTTCACCTTTTCGATAAAGTGGGCCTTGACGTAATCAGACGGCTTGTTTCGGCTGCGTGAAATTGCCCCGCCCGTTTTCCCAAATGAACCCCCCAAATCACTGATGATGTAGCGTAATTCACCGTCGGCTGTTGCTTCATCGCGAGCAGCGAGGATCTGATTGTTGTCATCTTTCATGTCCCAGTTGTTTATTAACAACATCATTATCTTAAGGCCTTGAAACTCCGGAGTTCCCTTGAACGGATTGTCCTCCCATTTCCAGATGCCAGTCCGCTTGACGTTCCTCGGTCGCGCTTCAAGGCGAACGTTGTCGAAAGTGCCCTTACCATCAATAACTAAGTGCGGGATGAGATAAGCAATTTCGGTTTCGTAACCCACTGCCCATAACAACCGATTGGCAGACGTGTCAGACTGGGCCTCCTTCCCGATTTTAGCTACCCACTCGTTCCCGGCGGCGTCGCGCACTCGGTACTTTGTGGAGTAGCCGCTTTCTTTCTGCTCGATGAAAGTTATCTGGCTAATGTCTGGCTTCATCGCATCGCCTCCTGCTCCCAGCAGCAGGTTGCGCGATTGAATATCACCTGGCTCACGCCAAAGCACGGGAGTTCCTCCCGCGGCATTCTGGTTCTTCTTGTTTTTATCGCTCTGAGCTCGAGTTGTAACGGGAGGAAGAAGAGGCAGCAGGAACAGGAAGACCAACAATCGAAAAAATAAGCGATTGGTCCTTTGATTCGACATGAAATCCCCCTCAACTGGCACTGCTCTGTAAATTTCTCGTACAAGTCGGCACAAGCTGACGTCTTGTTAACACTCACAAGACACCGACCTGCCAAGGTTATGGTCCGACAACGCAACCGTAGTACCGAAGAGAAGAGAAGAGGATTGGAGGGAGGAATCAAAAGCCGAAAGTCCAGCGCTGGATAAGCAGACGCGGGACTTGGAGTGAACGATAATAAGTGGTCCTATGGTCTCGGGGTTGGAGGCCTTGCGCCGCGAGGGGAGAGCCACAATTCCACAATTAGCTCTTCTTTGGCTCCACCCACTAGGGTTACTATGCGCCGCGCATCAATACCGCGGGAGTTGACCAGATAGTCAACTACTCGCGTGGTATGTTTTTGCACCTCGCCCGGTCGTCCGGCTCTACCGGGGTAGACGATCACGTAGGCAGTGGCAGTGGGATCATTTTGAAGTTCGACTGCGTAGTTATCGAGTCGTGCTTTCTCATCATTGCGAGCGATGTCAGGGAATTCGTCAAACTTGCGGGGGTGCAGCTCGGGTACTGGCATCTGCACGGAACAGGTGTCCGAACAGTCTTGAGTGTAGCCACCCATTGACAGTGTGGCCCTTATTATTTGGCCGGCGAGCCCGTTTGTATCCACCTTGATCGTGCTCGTGCCCTGGCCTTCGATAATTCTTCCGGCTGAAACGTTCCAGTTGTAAATAGGCGCGACACCCGATGTCACGCTGGCGACATTGGAGCGGAACGTCAAAGGCTGATCGATCAGCACCTTGTCGGGGCAAATAATCGAGACACGGGGGCATACAGGTTGGGCCGGTGGACAAGAATTGACCAGCACGTTGGTGGAAATGAATGCCTGGCACTCGCCATTTGTGTCTCCGGTTTCAATTTCAACGGAGGCTTTATAGTACCCTGGTTTTAGTCCAGAAAGATCCCACGTTACTACGGCACCGTCACCATTAATGCGGCCGGAGCTCGTGGACCAGTGGTATCGCAGTGGATTCCCTCCCGGTGAGCTGACTCGAGCATTCAGATGCACTTGTGGTCCAGCAAGATTACCTTCCGCGCAGGCAGTTACGACGCTGGTATCGGCTGTCAAGGTGAGACTGGGCGGAGTAAAGGCCACCGCGTCTGATTTCTTTTGGGCCGATGCCGGCGAACCAAATAAATGGAGTGCTACCGCTACTGGGAGCAAAAATCCGATTAGGCGGCGTTGGCGTCTGAACATCTCCACTCCTTGTCTGCGATGTGATTCTTACTCTGAAGTCCTCGGTCCACGAGCCGAGCTGTCTCCTCTGAGAAAAGGCAGCTGATAGAGAAAAGGGAGAATTGTGCCTTGTTTCCACAACGAAGACCGTTTGTGGACACTGCATCTCGGTAGTTTTGTGATCATGAGGCAGTTTGACTCAGGTTGGGAATTGGCGTAGATACGTTGTGTTCTACAGATTTGCACCTGCACCAGGGTGGACAGTGTGATCGAGAAGACGCGACTGAGGCTCTTAATCTGTTTGACGTGCTTGTTGCTTCTTCCGATGGGTTGCAGGAGAAGCCACACGAACGGATCTAATGCTAATGCGGCTCCAGGCAGCTCGACGGGTTCGATCGCAGATCGTTCGCAGGCGCGCGTTTTTCTCGATAGTGGCAAGGAGCTATACCGGAGCGATCAGGATACTCAGGCGGCCGAGGCATTTCAGCAAGCCGCCAAATTGGATCCCGATCTAGCAGAGGCTCACTTTCGTCTAGGCCTTGTGTACGATGCTCTTAATAAGCTGGAAGAGGCCGAAGGCGAGTACAAGAAGGCCGTCGAGACTTACAAGAAATACCTAAATGAGAACCCCAAAGATGCAGAGGGTCACTACAATTTAGCCCAGGCTTATTCCGCTCTGCATCTCTACAGCGAGGCGGTCAGGGAATATCGTCAGGCAGCTAAACTAAAGACCGACGATGCCGACATTTACTACGATCTCGGAATGGCGCTCACAAAGCTGGCCCAATATGATGAGGCCGCAGTGGCTTTTTCAAAATCACTGGAGATAGATCCGGAAAACTACAGAGCACAAGATGCTCTGGACGAAGCTCGAGAGGGAGTGAAACGAATTGTTGCTGGTAAGAAACATCAGGAAGCTCTACTCAAGAAGCAAAAGGAAGATGAGCTGAAGAAGGGTGATGGTGGAACGCCGGAATCTGGCACAGCCAAGCCGACACCTCCCAAAAAGCCCGAGCCGCAGCGAATGAAGGAGAAATAGATGGCTACATACACACCACCCCCTTACTTTCCCCAGGGCTCGCTGGCGCCTCCTGACGAAAGTCGCTATAAGAAATTCAAGTTGATAGTAGTGCTGGTGGTTTTGTTGCTTCTGGGGCTGCTGGGAGGAATCGGTGTGGCGGCTTGGTACTTAGTGAAGTCGGCGTTCTAGGATGTCTGAGTACCTGTATTGACAGGTCAGAATAACAAGTCTATTGTTTGTGGCACTTCATTAAGATTTTGCGTTGGCAGTCAGAGCCCTGAATTTTGGTCCGCATCCAGTTCGAAAAACCACGTTACAGTGTTCGGATCCAGAGGCATTGCTTTCTTTATTCTGTATCTAGCTGTAGCCATGCCTGGGCTGCAGATCAGCCACGCCTTAAAACACAGGCTCACCAGCCTCGATGAAAAATCCAGAGTGACCAGAAACCCGGTGCAGGTCCAGGAGAAGGAGTCGCGTACGCCTGAGCAAAAGAAGATCGACTCGCAACTGCTTTATGCGATCTATCAAATGCGCGGAGAGGCCGAAGCCAAAGGGGTACCGACTGAAGAGATAAAATTGCGAAAGGATGCCAAGGGTCGGGTATTGGTGGATGTCAGAGCCCGAGTCAGTAAGAAGCTCATTTCATGTATTGAGGAGTTGGGCGGAAAGATCGTTTCCACCTCCGAACGTGATCATTCACTAATAGCTTACATTTCACTCGATAAATTGGAAGACGTAGCACGATCAAAGGACGTAAAGTTCATCAGTCCGGCCGCTGAAGCTATAACACACTAAGAGGGCAAACTCTAAATTAACTCTCTTTCCCTCGGAGGGTGCGGACTCCCTGGCGCTTGTGAGTCAGCAGTTGCGCAGGCACAGAATGCACTTGAACAAAGAGCCGGGGCAATTCCGACGCCTTGAATCAACCGACACAGTGAATTTCGTCCCGCCGAGTGCACCAACGTCAAGCGCGCGCTGAAGTTCGTGTAAACAAAGCAACCCGAACTCCGGTTCCCCGACTTAAACGAATACCAAAAAGGAGCTCCCACGTTTATGCACCAGCATCAATCAAAGCGAACCGCTTCTAAAGCCATTCTAAAAGGTACCCAACGCCCTACCGCCCGGCCTACGCTTTTGCTTTCACTGCTAATTGCTTTCTGCGCAATCGCAGTGGGCGCAAGTGGCGTTCTGTTCTCTAATAAGCTCCCCAAAGCCGACGCTGGCGTTCAGTCGTCGGGAGACATCAGTCCCGAAGCGTTGGCTCAGATCGAAGCCTTGATTAGAGAGAAGGATTCTCGCACCGGGACACAAAAGAAAATGGACTCTCAGCTTATTTATGAGCTGAAAATGGATCGCGGCGAGACGATCGCCGGCGGCATTCAGAGGCTGGAAACTGACGTGCACGTTAATGACAGCGGAAAAGCTGCTGTCGATATCACAGCGACCGTATCAGACGGACTATTGGCCCAATTACTAGCAGACGGTGCTGAGATCATCAGCACCGTTCCTGAACACAATAGCATCCGGGCGCTCGTTCCCCTGGGCAGTCTGGAAGCGATTGCCGCGCTGTCGGATGTCAAATTCATCCAGCCCAGGCAGGAAGCGACGACAGCAGGTAACGCCGGTAGCGAAGGCCCGGCTGTAATGGACGACCGGCCCGGATCAACTTCTCGGGTGCAGCCCAGGTTTGCCAATCGCGCCGCCAGAGTACTAAATCTCCTATCAGCGACCCTGCAAGGCGGACCGCAAACCAACGTGACTGCCATCTTGCCCCCCACTGGCCAGGGGAGCCGAACTACTGAGGGCGATGCAACGCACAGAGCGTTTTCCGCGCGCGCGTTCAGTGGCATCGCGAACTTCGCGCAGAATATCCGAAACCTCCGTACCGCGGGATGCGACATCATCGTTGACGATGTTTTCTACTTCGTCGAGACTCCATTCCAGGATGGGCAGCCTGCTCCCACCAACACCAACGGTGGCGCTGTGATTCAGGCCGTGAATGATGTGACGGCGGCCGGAGCGCTTTACTTTTCATCGGCAGGTAACGAAGGTAATCTCGACGACGGGACCGCGGGCGTCTGGGAAGGCAACTTTGTCGACGGCGGCCCAACCTCTTCCCCACTGCCCGTTGGCAGGCTCCACAACTTCGGCGGCCAGAATTTCAACACGCTGCTGGCCAGCGGGGGCACCCTCATCAACCTTTACTGGTCAGACTCGCTTGGCGCTTCGGCGAACGACTATGACCTCTTCCGCCTGAACGCTGCGGGAACAGCCGTAGCCGCGAGCTCAACCAACATCCAGAACGGCACACAGGATCCCTATGAGCAGATCAGCACGAGCACCACTAACCCGCGCCTTGTCATCGTCAAGAAGACGGGCTCAGCTGATCGCTTCCTGCACCTGAACACCCAACGCGGACGCCTGTCTATTGCGACCTTTGGACAGACACACGGCCACTCCTCGGCCGCGAATGCATTCAGCGTCGCTGCTACTCCTGCAGCGGCTCCATTCGACGTGCCGCCCAACCCGACAGGCCCATTCCCTGGACCATTTAACGGAGCGAGCCTGAGCGAGTTGT
>WNFY01004879.1_pt1 | contig 12222 bp, 11 predicted proteins | sample 5400091 | NCBI WGS metagenome assembly WNFY01 (sample SAMN13153364, study PRJNA577476) | soil metagenome | isolation source: 60 cm soil or saprolite under grassland replicate 1 | place: USA:California | collected 2016-06-15 | reverse complement strand
ATGGTCGCTGTCTTCTACTATAGAAGTACCCTCTTCATATATGAATTCAGTTCCAAAAACTCTAGCCTGTCGCTCAAGTCTACTCATAAGCTCAAAACCACCAATATGTTCAAAAGCAGGATAATTTTCTATGTTATCTGTTAGAAGTGCCTGTCCACCAATATCTTTTGTAATCAAGACTGTCTTTAGACCCTGACGACTAGCATATAGGGCAGCGGATAAACCAGCGGAAGCTCCGCCAATTATTATAATATCATTCTTTTCCAATGAATTTGAGGAAGATGACATGGATCTATTTTGTTCAAATCTATTTATAATAGCTCTGTCGGAATTCACCGCTGGTGGACGGATACGAAAATAGTCGAGCAATCGAACTTTCTGTCGCCCCTGACCTTGTCCATCCACTCCGCTCAATGGAAGACGAGCAGCCTTTGGGTTGTAGACTGTGAGATTTCAATTCTAGCATTAAAACGATTTAAAAAGACTTTGGTCAATCAAGACTATGACAATTATAGTTCTAACTGGAGCTCCAGGAGTCGGGAAGACTTCAGCCGTAATGCGTGTTGCCCGGGAATTAAGAGAAAGAGGAGTGAAAGTAGGAGGTATAGTTTCAAGAGGGCTAAAAACAAATAATACGAGGATAGGATTCGAGTTCATCGATCTTACCACAAATGATAGAAATGTTTTGGCATCTATCACTGGAAATGGTTAGCGGTATCGATCATCCTCTATCCCACAAATTCAGAAATAAATCTAGTCTTTTGATCAAACTCAATGATAATGGAAAATGAAAATTTTTGATTTTGTAGATACAGGTTAATAGATATGAAAAGATAATTGAGGGCTATGGTATAGGCGCACCACCACACATATACAAATGCATTGGTGCGTTACCGCTGTTTTTGGTGGTAACTGTCGAATATTCTTTTAGTTCTGCTAAATCAGATTGTTCTTCTTTTGGTGAATGCCAGATCGCGCGCACATCACACTTGCTATTTGATAGGATTGTATCATTTACTATCGGCGATATTGGTAAGTATGTCTTTTGTTTGAGATACGGATTCCATGCATTATATACGAATGCAATCGCCGGAGATATGCCTGCCCTTGTCAGCTGGTTTGGTGTATTTTCGGTAGGTTTTTCATTGACTACAGTAGTGCTATTTACGGGTGTTGTTTCGTTGATTCTTGGGCTTGTTTGATTGACTCTGATAGCGCTGATTGTATGATCCGGTTGTTGTAAAGATGTTAATAGGATATCTGATATAGAGAGACTAGCGGTACTCGGAAACACTACACGGTTGTCTGTAGGGTTGAAAAGCTCTATATATGTAATTGTCAAGTTGCCTGCTCTCACTGCAGGTCCTACTCCTTCTGATCTTGGTATGTTGGGTACATTAGAGTCCTTACTTGTAGCCTCAGGAGTAACCACAGAATCGTGAGTAGTTGAGGTAACATTTGCATAATACATACACGCGTATCCTGGTTGTGACAAACCAGTAATCAGCTTGAGTTGAACTGGCCTGATGTCGGATGGTTGACCTACACGGATTTGCAAAGGTGATTTAGAATTAGAGTCACAGGGAAGATTCGCAGCTATCTGGCCGCTTAATATTCTAAGTGATATAGCAGCATAAACAAGCATAAAATCCTTAGGCGGAATTATTTGGTGTGATAAAATCAGTATTCTCGGATCTATGACTGATATGGTCGCTTTGTCAGCTGCTGTCTCATTATTGCCACTAACGGATCTTGCAGTACTATTACGAATCTGATCTATGGCTGATCCTAATAAAACCTTTGGGTTCATAAGAGAATCAAAAGCAGTTGTTAAATTGGCTTGAACGTCTTGTGGTTTTGTCAATACCGCGTTGCTTTGTGCTATTAGGGATTGGTTGTTATTTATGAAAGAAATAGATGCTAACAGTAAAGTGAGAAGGGCAATAGTTATGGATGCCATTTGGATTCTGTTCTGCTGAAAGTTATCTTGCCAATCCAAAAAGGACAGGTGTTAGATTTTGTTGATACTTGTCTCATCTACTTTTGTTAAAGTTCGATCGTTTCCATTCAAATCACATCACTCAGCCTTAAATCGGAATATAATAAAGGACATTAAATCACGAAATCTGACAACTATGGTGTTATCGAATACAACTACAACTACAACTGTTGTGTTATCGAATCAGATAGTTCAAGACCGTTTCACAAGGATTTAGCGCATTAACTATCTTATTGAGTTGATCGAATGGAAGCTTCTGTCCTACTTCAAGACAATCAATAGCCTTGAGTTTCCAAAAAGTCTCAACTGCCCTTCCTATCAACAACTACTATCATCCCAAACGACGTAAAGTGAAGTCTGGACGCTGTCAGACCCATTGCCATGTGATCTGTCTACAATCTGTCCACGGCATGATCCTTTGATTGTTGAGATGGTCTTTCTAGTATTTTAGATTGATAATAGAACTTGAGAAGAGATTCGGAGTTTGACAAACATGTCAAAAATGGCATTCAGAACGGCGCTTGGGTTTGGAGTTATCACTTTTATTTTTTGTTGTTAGTAGTTTTCTAACACTGTTTTCATAGGCGATCCAGTGTTTTAAGGTATATTTCCAGTACCTGTACTCTGAGATATCTATTCTTAGTCAATAATGGAGGCCCAAACAAATTACCTTAAACTCAGATGAATACGCTGATTTTTTCGTAAATTGTACAGTTAAATTAGAATTACAAATTATTATAATCGTCAATTTATTATTTTGAAGAATTCTTCTATTCTGGCAATAATACCGGAACATCAAAGGACGCTAACGCAACTTCACCTTCTTTTGTATTTATCTTGACTATGATCTGATGTGCACCTTCTTGCAAGAACTGATAGTTTAGGGAGAAAATTCCATGAGTAGCAGTTATATTATTAATTGCAATAAAATTGTTCTTGTTATTGCCTGTGTTGGTGTTATTGAAACTCGCAGTCACATTTGTTATCAATGCGATATGTAAATGTGTAATCTCCAATGGTCTGTCAGTTTTTGAGTTTGTTACTTTGAAACCTAGTTCAGTTTTATTTCCAACAAACGGGTACGGTGGTAAATAGCTAAATTGAATTTTGACATTGTTAGTTTTATCCATCCATGTTTGGATATTATTGGCATATGAATTTGTTATTATACATGTCTTTGTTTCGCTTGTTTTTACCATGCCAGAGCAATCAGATGAAACAATCTCTCCGTAAAACGCAGATACTTTAGACTCAGTAACGTTGTAATTACCTGGCCCCAATGACACTGTGGTACCTGCCTCTGACCCATTGAACATTCTAGGGTTTGGGTTATTACCTGATACAGATATGGTTGAATTATAAGCTGACAAACACTCGGCAGAACAACCAGTGTTATTAACCTGGTTTATTATTTTTAAATGAGCCATTGGATCAGTACAATGTTGTCGATGTTGCAACTGTTCTGTAGAAGTATTTAAGCGATGAGTAGGAACCATCATATGTTGAATGGGCGCTACAGTATTTGGCGTCTCAATATTTACACATGATTGTGCATGTGTTTTTGTAGGAATAACTACAGCCGGAAATGAAACAGGAATGACTAGCAAAACCATAATCCATAGTAGTCGCAATTTGATTAAAATGCGAAGGATGGCATTAAGCCGTAGATACAAATGAATTTTTGCTCACCAGATATGCAAAATGTTAGTAGTCGTTATAAAAGATTTTTTCCATATATTAACCGAATCCCATTAAAACAGGACAGGAATATGAATATAATATACTCTTAGGTACAAATCTCTAAGAGCGAATAAATTGCACGTACCTATTATGATTACGCTTAATGACTAAGCTTAGATAGGTGCACCTCATGTTGTACAATTAGTATACCATCTATATTCATATATTTATTTTAGTCACTGTTATAATAAAATTGCAAAATCATTCTGAAATGCAAATAATATCAAGTTAAGATGAATTTATTTGTAATCCCTGTCTCTAACCATTATACGTCTGTATAAACTATGTAAATTGAGGGACTAAATTACCGGACATTAGTATAGCTTGATTTAGAAGAAAAACAATAAGAAAGGTGCAGATGTTTGACAAGATACTCGGCTACGAACGAATAAAGCGAACCTTTCTCAGATCATAAAAGTCTAAAGAACCTGTACATATTCTTCTTCCAGTTGGACAGTGCGTTTCCATTATAGAAGTATGATAATGATAGCTGACAGATTTTCTTACCCCTGATCATACATGATATATTGTAAGAATATCTTGTACATTCGACGAATGTACCGCGAAAACAATAATAGTTATCTTTTCTTATTTATTTACAGTCGCTAACCAGGCTGTGGATTCAACCTTGAGAGTATTTATGCCACTTCACTCATCCCTTAGAGGTGAGACCGAGCTTTGAAACCAGCAAGAGCTATGAAACAAACATTTATGCCTAGCAAACCCAAGCTATTTCTAATAATAACAGCATTGACTACTGCTGTATTAATACCAGCAGCAATTCTTCCTCATATTAACCACCCATACTTCGTATACCGAATTTCTATTCATATAGCAAGTATTATAATATCGGTTTTTCTTATTGTAGTCTCAATTCTTACTTACAGGAGAACTGGAAGTATAAAGATATTATACACATCAGTTGCCTTTCTTTCGCTTCTGGTAGTTGAATTGATATTTTTACTTCAAATAATCGATGGCAGTAGTAGAATAATGATCCCTGTGGCTTATACGGAACTACCGCATATACTTCTATTGAGTATGCTAGCCCTTTTTGGATTAGGGGTGTTGAGGGTAGAAAAATAATGTGACTTTGTTCCTAACTATATAATGAATCTTGTGCATCGTATCTTTCCTATAACTGCCCAAACATGTCGTAATACTCATTTGCCATCTTGTCTACAGAGCTCTCTTCATACTTGCACAATACTTGTTTCACAAGATTATTGTTTACTACTCTATAGAGCTGGTATTCTTGTCCGAAAGTAGCTGATACTATTCCAGCTTCGGAAAGTCTCTTTAAATGCCAAGATGCTGTAGACGGTGCCTTACTAATCTGCTCAACGATCTCTCCAAAAGTGCAGAGATCATGTTCAAGGATGAAATTTACTATTTGCCTGGCGACATTGTTTCTGACATGTCCCACTAGATGTGCCTCATCGGCTGAAATGTCGATGGGATAGTATCTGGCTCTTCTGCCATCAAGCCTCTCGACCTTTAATTTATGGATCCTCTCCAATATTTTTAAATGATATTCGAGCCTTCCGTTGGTTAAACCAGTTGATCTCAAAAGCTCTCTGTATCTTATCGCTGGAGATTTTGCGATTTGTTCCAGGATTATGGTCTTGGCATTGATGGTTGTAGTGTTATGAGGGTTAACCTTATTAGAAATTGTACTCATATCTATTTTCCAGCTTTAATACTTCCAATTACTTCAATACTGCGTAATATTAAGACCTTGATTAACGTTGTAAATTAACATTGTTACCTTACATTTATAGATTGATCTGACTATTTAGATTTTGCAGGAGGAGCCAGGAATAAGCGTCATTTTCAGACAAAACGCCTAGAAAGACATGAACGCTAGAAAAATTTATTTATGTACTGTAAAGCTAAATATTTGATATTTGATCTTTGTCGTACTGTGTCACCTAAGGGCAGGATACTTCTAGCCTTCGGAATTCTTGCTATCTTCGGAGTCAGTGTTAGCGTGGTAATAATTGCAATAGGAGGGGGATTTTATGCCCCACTCTCTTCTTTCCTTCACCCTCCAACTCAAGCCGACTTGTGGTCGGTTGGTGAAAATATTCATCCAGGAACTATATTGAAGTATTCTTTGACAAGAATAGGAAGTCATAATTCACCTTGGAGCAGTCTAGGAGGACATACTTCGCTTATAAATGCAATCGTAACAATGGACTTTGTGAAGTCTGATGGAAATGCTTGGAATGTAATATTCTATGTCAACAACGGAACAACAACTAGAGCAAGTACAGTTTTACTATCGAAACAACAACTAACCAATGCTGGCCCAATTAACAAGGACTTCATATCATTCTATGAACCGATAGAATCTTCTCTACTAGAAATAAGAGATATCTCTCTGCAACCAAACTACTTGGCAATTGGGGCAGAATGGAATTCTCTCACTGTTGGGCCTGTTGGGTCGACAATTTCTGCAAGGATCACTGCTCAAGAAAAAACACAAACACAGGCTGGAACGTTTGATACGTCTGTACTGGGTTATACAATTGGCTCTAATGCCAGTAGGATTTCGCTGTCCCATAATATTCCTCTTCCAGTAAAAGCCGAAGTTTATAATGCACAAAATGAGCTTCAATACAAGTATTCATTACTTTACATAAAACCATAAGACAGTAGTAGTCGCCTTTTTGAAAATAATATGCGAGGAAATGAAAATGCGTTAGTACTCCACACTGCTCTTGGAAAAACCATTGTTGCCATGGCTCTTACGGCGGTCTTGATATTCAGCGGATTTCTTCTGAGATCGTTTGGGAAGGGAAAAGGGGAAGAGGGAAAATCTGGGAATGAAAGGCATCCAGAGTAGCGCAAAAACGGCTAACTCAATTGAATTCTTAAGCACAACTACAACGAAAACCGCAGGAGCAACCAACCAATGAAACAGGACTTGATTCCACCATGGCCGTAACAATTCCTCGTTTGCGTGGATTCTCTTCGTCTGTTGGTGTCGCATAGTAACGAAACTGATTTAAGTTATGATAGTTATGTTAATGTATGTGCGACTTCATAGGTTATGAACTCAAAGATAAGTGGCGTATGAAGAAGATTGTCGAAGATTTAGAAGAAGAGCAGCCAGAACTTGAGAAGGCACAAGAACAACCTCTCACCGTCACACAATAGATACTACAACTGCCTTGTTCTCATGTGCTTTCTGAAAATGTGTTGGAATGATCTACAAAGCATAGATACAACGAGTAAAGAGGATAAAAATCCTTATTTCATGATCTTAAGTGTGCAGTTAGTTGCCCGTTATATGTTACGATGGCTGCTGCAGAAATGAGTAATGATGTCAGTTTGAATATAGAGTATTGGTCAACAACTACCAAGTGGATGCACTCACACAAACCCCACATTTAACTACACTTAGATTTAACTGGTCATCAATCTAACATCGAATTAGCCCAAAAAATTGTATTTTTACCTATTATCGAAGTGGAATTCCAGCGTTCTAGCAGACAGATCATCAACCCTGAAATCGCAGGATAGTCTTGTAAGCAACCATTAGGCCTAGTTCCTTTTTCTTATTCTTGAAAAATACTAAGCTGATCGTAATCATACGCTCGTTTTAACACAGTATAGCGTACTGGTGTCCATTCTTATGTTGGAGATAATGCTTCTATAGGCACTATCAAAACCATACGCATTTTAAGGCATTTATGTAATTATGTCATAAAGGCAATGATCATAAAGTTAGATTTATCTTTCCTCAGTGGAGACCTAAAATCTATAATAGTTAATTCTGAGGAGATTAAATCATTTTCTATTGATAGATCAGCAGATCTTGATTATACTAATACTACCAATCGTACCGATGCTACTATAGTAGATCAACATGATCCTAAAACAATTATTACTCTTGATTATAAGAAAAAGTCATTAGAAGATTTTAAGATTATCTTACGAGACATACTAGTTAGAAACCATATGGACAACTTTGCAATAGCTGAAGATACAGAGGCTGAAAACACAGTTGCAATACTCAGAGAAGGGGATCTTGAACAATTCGGAATATATGTTTGCAAGCATTGTGGAACGACCTTTAAGAGTATAAAAGTTTTAAAAAATTTTTCAACCAACAGCATAACGAATATATCTTCACCAACATCATGCATGTTGCATTCGCATCAGTAAATTGAGGGTCAAACCTAAAACCAAGGTCCCTATTGTTTGATTGAGATCTTTTACTGACAAATTTACAAAAATTTTTGTAGTCATTGTATCAGAATAAAGATTGAAGACTATAAATGCATTGAATTATTAGAAGTGAGAAACGGATATTATATAAGTAAAACTCCAAGAGAGAGAAGAAGATATGAAGGATTATTTAGAACAGCTAATAAGAGAAGTCAAGAAAGATCAGCGTGCAGAGAAACGATTCATGAACAATCTGTATGCACGATAAGGTGAAAAATGACAAAGCGAAGTAATTTATTGTACCTTATGCCCAAATTAGATAAGTAAAACTTCGTCGCAATGGCCCACACCCAACTGTCCAGCAACTGGATTCGGAGGAACTGTTTTCATATAAATATTATAATTTCCTATCCTTTGAGTTGCAGCATTTGTAAGTATATCTGCTTGAGTTTGTCGTAGGGAAGATATTAATAATAGCGAGGAACCAATTAAAGCGATTATCATAATAAGCGAAACAAAACAGTTTCGCATTGTATAAAGTTTAGTAATACCTTCTTTAAAATCAAGCTATTATTGCAGCAAGCAAGCTAGCAGTGGATTCGTCGAATGTATCAAATTATTTTTATGCTTAATATCTACTTAAGACACATATGAATACATCAACTAGATTAAGAAAACGAAATGTAGCTGTGGTAATGACAGTTACTATATTATTAGTAAGTATCGGAGTATCGGCATCGGCTATCGTCTCTATTCAGAATGCACGAGCTCAGACGAACACCAACATGACAGGCCAAAACAAACCTAATATGATGATGGGCACTTATGGACCAAATATTACTGGATCTGTTGCCATAGGTCCTACAATAGCTAAAGCCATCGCATCGCAAGTTCATGTTAGTCTAGCTAATGCTAGTATCATTGCAGAAAAAGCAGTAGGTGTTAATGCACATGCAGTTGCAGTCAGAATTGGAGTGGTTCATGGATTTCTCGTATACATTGCATTCGTTGTAGATAGCAATAATATCTTCCATGGTGTGCTAGTAGACTCTGGAAACGGAAAGGTTCTATCTTCTACTCAAGTATCTATGGCAGCATTGATGCGTGGTGGTACGGGAATGATGGGATCTGGAATGGGTATGGGAATGATGGGATCTGGAATGCACCAAGGTATGATGACGCATTATCCTGGAATGGTGAATAAACCTCATCCTTAGGTGGAAAGCTGCGGTTAAAAACAATTAGTCGATAACAATCCTCTTCTTTCTTTTTTGTAAATAGAATCGGTTGTTGCACACCCCTGATATCCCAAATATATTGCGTTCAACGCGCTTCCGTTGTCCACCCTGCATGTAGAAGCTATCAAACCTACAATCCCCCTAATCAAGGTGTGTCATGTCCATATTTAGATACCAGATTTGCGTATCTGCGCTTCTTAACTAGGTATCCTAGGCTTGAGTCTCTTGAATTCAATACATGTTTTTGCTCATGAAGGGATCATAGAAAACTATTGGAATTTCCATAATTTTCTATTACTCTCCGAGCTCTTTATCAAGTTGCTTTTTCAATGACGCGTATCTATTATATTTCTTATCCCAGTTAGAAAAGAATCTTTGTTCGCTTAATCCAATAAATAACCACATCGAAGCAAGCATTATTGAAACTCCAATAAACAACAGGAGAAAGATGCCTACTTCGGGGATTCTGAACAGGATTCTATGCATGAAAAAAGGATGAATCACGAAGACACCAGCTAGTATTAAAGACAAAGGGGCAAGAATAAAGGAAGATAGTATCATTACCTTAAAGACGTTTCTTGTTGTATTCATATGAGATATTAGTTCATCTAGTACCTCAATGATACTAGTCTTATTTTGATCCTTTTCTGTGTTCTTTATCGAATTATTTGAATCATTGCCATTGCTGTCTGAAGAAGACATCACTACACTTCTATGAACCAACTCCTCTTAAAATATTTGACTAACTATGTTACTGATCTTACAAGAATCAATTTCATTTTCTGGGAAACAGTTGCTCGTACGGCTCTAAAATTCTAATACAAAAGTCTCTCCCTTTTTCTGTAACGGTATATTTTATTATTTTCTTATTACCCCATGGTTCTTCTATTCTCCTAATTATCCCCTTTTGTTCCATGTCTTCGAGTATATCCTTATGCTTTACGAGATTATGGCCACAGTAGCTTAATAGAGTGGTCTGGTTAAGCTCACCATACTCGCTCAACTTCAACAAGATATCCTTTCTAATGTAAATACGATCCCTGTATTCATGTGACAATTTTATGGCTTCATTGCTAAATATCTAGACACTAAAGCACACCTTAAAGTTTGTATAAATAAAACTTAGCTACTGAATATGGGAGGCTTTCTTTTTGATGGAGATAAGATTCTGACTATCATGTTTGTAATGAATTTATGAGTTTAGATACATCGGCAAATTCTTCTAGATTATTAGCAGTTGATGTGAAGTACCCCATATGCGATAGCGTTTGAACTGAATCCTGAGAACCTGAAAGCGTTTCTAACACTAAATGCTCGTGTTATTCAGAAGCTGGTATCACTATACAATTTGATAAAAGAAGTGGTTTCATATTCTCGATACAGGGTCACACACCTCGCTTCATAATTTTATCTTTTTTTAATTACCAATGAACAAATTTTGTTATCTATATATGACACTCTTGCTTATATCGTGAAATATTTCTTTTAGGTCCTTTACACACGATGCAAGTTGTTCAGAGCAATCAAAAACTGTGCAACACATGAAGAGTGAGCAATCCATTATGCATCATGGAAAAAGTCAAGCAATATTGGCTTTTGTGCAATTGATGAACTTGTTCCTCTTGTTACAGTTATCTGATAAGGATAGTCGGGTTGCTGCTTGCATCAAACAACCTGAACTACATATACGCATTGTTACCACCTACGGTAGTTAGAATGGGCGGATATACCTTAACAAATAGACTTAGCTATCGTTTGGCTACAGATGCAGGAGGCAGATTTTCCACGCTTTAGCCATCAGCATATGCCTTGTGATCGAGTACGAATGCAAATTATTGATGCAAAAGTACCAAGAGATAATATCATTATAATACTGGAATAGGCAGTAATTCTTAAAGCTGCTCTAGAGTACATGCTGTTCCGTCCATACTCCATACGAATAATATACTGTGCATTCTATCTTCTACCTTCTTAGAGCTTCTAAAGGAGAGAGACGTGATGCTTTCCAAGCTGGAAATATTCCTGCTGCTAGGCTTAACGCTACTGAAAGAATCCATACATTAAGAATATCATGTGGAATAAAGATAGGAGAAACCTGAGAGGCAGCTGCTCCTCCTCCCCCTGCTATTCCTGGAGCAAAACCCGTCATTATATAAGCACCCATAATACCCATCAGTATTCCTAGAGTTGATCCTATAGGGCCAACGAATAATGCCTCACTCATAAATAGGGAAAGAATAAATCCGCTCTTTGCACCGATAGCCTTCATAGTTCCAATTTCCTTTATTCTTTCATTAACTGTCGTGTAAAGGGTAGTAATAATTCCAATAGCACCTACAAGTAACGAAATAAATGCGATATCTAAGATAAATGAGCTATTTCCACTTTGAAATTGCTGCCTTGCTTGCAATATCGCCTTAGGAGTGGTTACTCCAATATTATTACTACCGTATATATTAGTAATTTCTTGTTGTGCTGCATTAACATAATCACCAGAAAGTGCAGCTACAGCCATTGAGTCATACTTTCCTGTTTTATGAAATAATGAATTGGCGGTAGCTTCATTGATTACTACTGCTTTGTCAATTTGGTTGTTACCTGTAGGTTGTATTACCCCAGTTACTATAAAACTCCTCGATGAGGTTTGTAGCTTTCCTGTGGTAGGATCTGCAAAGGAATAAGTTCCTTTGACAGTCTGACCCACAGTTATAAATGGAGTTGTCATACCTGGAGGATTGGCTATGCTATCGCCTACTAACATTCCAGTGGGATTATTTGCTTGTATCGAAGAACCAGGTACTAATTGAATAGAAGGAGAAATTAAATTGAGTTTTGTAGGATCCATTCCCATGACCTGAGAATTTTCAATATTACCCATTGCATTAAGCTGAAGTTGTCCTTGATATTCCGGAATAACCTGTTGAACATATGGAAGTGATTTTATCCTATTTACAACCTCAGAGTTAAAGATAATAGTTGGTGGTCCTGAAGGTCCGCGAAATCCATGTTGACCGGAGCTAACAGTCAATATGTTGGGTGCCAAAGTGCTTAACTGTTTATTTACAAAAG
>WNFY01004874.1_pt1 | contig 12224 bp, 9 predicted proteins | sample 5400091 | NCBI WGS metagenome assembly WNFY01 (sample SAMN13153364, study PRJNA577476) | soil metagenome | isolation source: 60 cm soil or saprolite under grassland replicate 1 | place: USA:California | collected 2016-06-15 | reverse complement strand
AATAACCTCCCCAAGTAAATGGGTAGCTACCTGTTGCTGTAGCATACACCCCATAACCCCATTGGCCTCCGCTCGTTAGAACACCACCAAAAAATCCATAATTCTTATATCCGCTTTGGGCGTAAGCCGAAACAGCAGCAACAGTACCACTGCTATTTCCGGTGGCTGTAAAATTTCCGCCATAAGCCCCACCAGTGCCACTGTTACTTGCAACAGAATAAACGCCATTTAAATAGGTTGAACTATTACCTGTTAAATAAAAATTGGCGTTTGTATTTCCACTCGTAGATTTTACGTCAAGCTTTGCAGCAGGAGTTGTATTGTTTATACCAATATTTCCATTATCTGCAACTGTAAGTCTTGCCAGATTATTTGTTTTTATGTTTAATGAAACATTGTCTGTAGTACCTAAATAATTTGATGCAGGAGTTGTTCCGCTATTACCGGTTAATGACCATCCTGTTGCTGCACTTGATTGTGTTAAATTCGTCCATGCGATGCCATTATAAAACCAGAAGGCATTTGCATCTGTATCATAAACCATCAATCCTTTTGCTGGTGATGCAATAGCTGTGCGTTGTGCAGTTGTCATTCGTGGAATAAGCATGCCCTTTGTTGTGCTTTGCACATCAAGCATGGCACTGCTGCTTGGTGCAGCGTTATTGTTATTGATGGCAACGCCTTGTGCCATTGAAAATTTTGCTGTAAGTAAAAGAGCGATAAATGTTGTAAGCTTTTTCATAAAGACTTTTTTTGTTTGTGATGAAGTTGTTTGTATGTGTATTAATGTTTAAAAAAATTTTTATAGTGTCTGACATTGTTAAAATGATGACCCTTGTTTTTTATTCGGAGAAAAATTTAATTTGATTTGTAATAAAGTTCAAAAGAGTGCAAAGTGTTGAAGAGTGCGACGCAAGTAAGATGCTATGAAATACAACTGCTCGTCACATAAAAAATATCAGCAATCATGTATTATTTCTGGAAACTTTTTACTGAACAATTATTTTCAGAGTATTGACAGAGACATCGACAGTTTTAATAAAGTAGATACCTGGCAATAAATTGCTGATGGAATGTGGTGTGCCCGGTGTTAATGTTAATCGCTGCAACAGCCTGCCGCTATTATCATAGATCATTGCTTCAGTATTTTCAGATCCACCGTTTAACAACAGGTTGAAAGGTCCCGTTGCAGGCAAAGGCCATGCTTTTAATTCATGGCTTCCCATGTTGGTTTTGATTGAGCTGTTATTCTCTGTTACAGCAGATAAAGCTGTAGTAGGATTGGCAATAGTGAATTCAGCAAACGATGCAAGATTTTTTTTCTCAATAAAATTGAGATTAACATCAGGTGCATTCGCATTCATATTTGTCCATACAGAACCGTTATTGGTACTTTTAAAAAGATTTGCAGCAGATTCATTTACGCCATTTAATTCTGCATCGAGATAATTGAATCCTAATGTTGCAGAGAGTTGTGTATTATTTGCAGGGATGATATTGTAATAACGTAAAATGCTTTTATTAAAAATGGTAGAGCCATTTTGCTCTTTATGTCCTCTTTTAATAGTTACAAGTCCTAAATTTTTTGATGAAGTCATTGTTGCACCAAGATTACCGGGATTCACGCTTTGCGGATTATTTAAGGTAAGCGCAATTACTACTTCGCCACCATTAGGGCCAATGATTCTTGTGTTTTCATTTTCACCGATGATCTTTGCAGCCGAATCAAGCAACAAATTTTTTGTATTCAGGTTTAGTAGCCCGCTTATAAGCGTTACTTTATTTCTTATATTGATATTAGTCGCAAGCAAAACATTTCCTGAAGATTTATTGATGTTAAGTTCTTTTACAGTGAAGCCATTTGCAGCACCAATATTTATATTATTTCCTCCGGTTAAAAAAAGAGTAGCTGAGGAAAGATCAACATTGCCTTCACCGGTTATACTGGATTTACTACAGGTGATTGCAACATTATTGCTTGAATGCACAAAGGTGCCTCGTTGTACGACAATTCCCTGAGCCCATGCAGCATTGGTACCCATAAATACCAGGAAGAAAATAAACAGGAAATAAAATTTGGAAGATCTCATACAGTTATTTTTTTTTTGGTGGATGAATAAATTGAGAGTTCAAAATTTCAACAAAACAAACCCCAGAAAAAACATATCAAGCCGGGATGTTGCATTCGTTTAATTAAGTGTAGTTATTGCAAAATGAAGTGATCAAAAACGATTCTGAATTTCTATTTATACTTTGAAAAATAATGGGAGGCAATTCAGGGTTTATATTGTGATAGTTGCTTGCATGATAGCATAAAAAAATCTCCTGGTTAGTAACAAGAGATTTTTTATCAATGCAAGCCATGTTGATGACATGCTACGTTTAACCGTTATGAGCCTGATATTTATTACTTTACTACAACCAATTTTTTTGACACAATCATTTTACCATTAACCATTAAAGTATACGTATAAGCACCTGCCATTAAATCATTGCCGTTAATAACTGCTTGTCCACTCTCATTAGCTTTTGAAGTTTTTGAAAGAGTACCATTAGCATCATACAAATTAATTTGACCCAAAGCACCTTGTGGTAGATGATAACGAATTATAGTGCTTTGATTAAAAGGGTTTGGTTGATTTTGTTCAAGTGTGGCACTGCTTATTTCTTTACTTATCGCGTTATTACTGCTGCCTGCACTATTGACACTGCTATGATTAATGGCTGCTTCTAATTTTGCAATGCGATCTTCAAGCGAAATTATTTTTTGTTGCTGCTGTTGATTAGTTTGTTCTTGTTCCACTATCTTTTGTTGCTGTTCCTGTATAGCCTTTATTGCCAGTACACCAAAAGCACTGTAGTTCATTGTGTATAAATCGTTGTTGCCACCATCCATTTTGTTATGGTACACTACTTCAGGAAAAATATTTTCCACTTCCTGTGCAATCAATCCGAAATATTTTTTATCAGTCGACTTATTTTCAAGAAAATGATATTTTTTTACATCAAGTTGTATTACTTTCTCTAAAAGGTCGGGCGCTTTTTCTATATCTTTTTTGCTTCTTGCATCTGATAAAGAGGTATAGTTTCCTGAAATATTATCAAAATCACCTCTTAAATTACCATTGGCCCATAACCATAATGACCCATTTATATCCGATGTATGAAGAGTCCAATGTTTACCATTTCCGCTATTTTGAAGTCGTAAACCATGATTGCCATCATTTCCAACACCATGCAATATATGAGCCTCTGCTGCAGGAGTTGCAGTTCCTATACCCAAACGGCCGGTGTTTGTTAATACCATTCTTATTAAATTGCCATTGGTTCTGAATTGCAGACCATTTGTGGTAGAAGAATTGTTGTATATTAAGCCCCCACTAACATTGCTTTGCGGTTTTCCAAATAAGATGCCCGTTTCGTTTGCATCGGGGGCAAGCAGATTTATATAATTGTCGGTTGAATTTTCAATAACCAATGGAGCATTAGAAAAGGCAGCAGCGCCGGAACTGCCTCTGGTTACTTTTACAGTGCTGTTTCCCAAGTTCACGCTAAATATACTATTACCGCCTCTAAGAAAATCAAATCTGTCTTCCACATCGTTATATTGTAATCCCCAATTAGGATTAGCGGGAGAATGCGCTATCACCATCCTGTTTGGATTAGATGTACCTGAAGAAAACATAAAGATCATCGGTCTAGGATTGGTACCTGGATTAGCAAATTGAATAGATGATTGATCAGAGCTAATATTAAGATTGCCGGTTTTAGTAAGTGACATTCGCGTTTTGTTGTTGGTTATGAAATTGAGCGCTGCACTATTAGTACTTCCAAACTTTTCTGTTCCGGTTAAATTATTCCCCGCTAATTGCCAATTACCGGTTTGGGCAAAAACGAATTGGCTAAATACAATAAGTGCTGCTGAAAATGTGAGTTTGATTGCGTTCATTTTTCTATAAATTTTTTTCTGTAAAATCAGTTTGTAAAATGTGTTAATCATGATTGGATAACAAAGATGTAAACCGAAACAGCGCAATAAAAACTTATTGCTCCATCATGTAGAAAATTTTTATTGAACCGGAAACATATTGAGATAAGGTGTCTTCTACGGTAAAGTTTATGGACCTCATCATCGTTTCTATAAATGACATGGACGTATGAAGTGTGTTCACTACAACGTAGCTACTCTACTATTTAATAAAGTCGCCGATGTGGTTGTTGGCAGGCAATTGCTCATTGTGATAGCAGAATGAATTGCACGCATTAACAGGTTCGTATTTCTTGAGAGCCGGCACAAAAAGCTCCCGGGAAAAAGTATCAAAAGAACGTGGATGATGACCGGTGATGCGTTCCACATCGCCTGTCTTAACGTTACCCCAATTCTCCCTGTATGCTTTCGAAAGGTCTTCCATCACTTCTGCATACCAGTCACCCATACCCATTGAACGTATAGACTGCTTTACAATTTCAGGCGATACAGAAATATATTGGATCGGATGTCCGAGGATGTTGGTTAAACGATTAGCAATATCATAAAAGCTTATGCTCTCAGGGCCAGTAAGCGTAAATATTTGATTGTCGTATGTATCTGAAATTATGCTTTGTTCTGCGCAGTCCACAATATCACGTAAGTCAATCATGGCAAGCTTTGCATTACCTGTTCCAAAGTAGAATCTACGTTCCTTTACAAGTGTATCAGCAATGGTAAAGAAAAGATTTTGCATAAAGAAAAGTGGGCGCAAGATGGTATAAGTAAAGCCAGAGCTCTTTATTTCCACATCGGTGCGGCCATGAAGGCGTGTAATATCAGTAGGACCATCAACGCTTGCTTTGAAAACCGATATGCGTACAACCTTCTTTGCACCAGCCTTTCGTGCAGCGACAAGCATGTTGTGTGCCTGGTCCGCAGCATTAGGGTTAGCCGAAGTAATTAAAACAATTAGGTCAATGCCGTCAACGGCAGCACGAACCGCTCTTGTATCTTCAAAAGTGCCTTGTATAAGCTCCACTCCTCTTGTTATCAGTGGCTTTGCTTTTTCTGCATTTCTTACAAAGGCACGAATGGTAACGTTATTGCATGCAGAGAGTCGTTGAATAAGTAAACTACCAATCTTGCCGGTAGCTCCTGTCACTAATACATGTTTCATAAAATCTGTTTATAAGAATGTTTCAATTATGATCGCACAACAAAGTTGTAAATGGAAACAGCGGAATAAAAACTTATTGATATATCGCGTAGCAAACTTCTATTGAATTGTAGAAGTATTGAAATAAAGCACTGACATCTCAAAGGAATTGCATCCAGGGGATATTATGCATGAGTTCGCTTCGAAAACTTTTATGAAGTGCCTTCTGCTTCATGTCTCAAACACTTATAAAAAAATGCAGGCTCTTTACCTGCATTTTTTTAACCATAACAAATGCCTGCTTAAATTCTTGCATTATAAAACAGGTGGCCGGAAATACGATCAGTTTGTAACCAAATCAGGTATTCCTGGCACGATCTGCGCTCCCAGCTGAAGAACGCGACCAAGATCATCAGCATTCCGCCAGGTTTCCTGGATCTTTCCGTCAATAATTTGATGAATAAACGTTGCTGTAAAAGTTTGAGGACGACCATAGCTTAACACTCCAAGAAAACTTTCCTGCACACAGTTATTTGTTGCCCGCACCACTACTTTGTTTCCTTCAGCAATTATATCTTCAATTTTCCATTGTTGCTTAATTTGACCAAAAGTTTCAAAAAGCTTACGCATCCCCTCTGGTCCTGTGGGAATTTCAAAGGAACTTAAACCTATGTGCATTGTCCATTCCGGAGCAATAAATTTGCAAATCTCCTCAACATTTCCCTCGCCAACGAGTTCAAGGAATTTACAGGCAATTAATTTGTTGTTTTCAATGTCAATTGTTGTTGTCATACCGATTCAATTTAATTTTAAAAAAAGAGCTTTCTGAAAGAAAAATGTAATTGTGTTTTGAAAGATCGTAATGCTATGTTGGTTATTTTACTAACACCATTTGCTTTGAATCAACTTTCACTCCCTCTACCTTTAATGTATAGAAATAAGTACCTGCAGAAAGCTCGCCTGCATTTAAGCTAATCTGCCCATTGCCTTTTTGCGTAAGAGTGATAGATTTAATTAACTGCCCGTTTGCAGATACAATTTCAATGGTTGCATTATTTTTATTTTGCGGCAAATAATAATTGATTGAAGTGCTTTCTCTAAAAGGGTTGGGTGCATTTTGAATAAGACGGGCTCCGGATAATTCTGTCGTCTTACTATCTAATGAAGATGCCTGGCTGCCTGAGGAAATTAACTGTCGTAATTGATCTATGCTGGATTTAAGATCATTAATAATTACTTGCTGCTCTGCGATGCGATCTTCAAGTGTTGTTATTTTTTGTTGCTGTTCCTGTATAGCCTTTATTGCCAATACACCAAAAGCGCTGTAGTTCATTGCGTAATAATCTTTTTCGCTGCCGTCCATTTTATTATGGTACACTACTTCCGGAAAAATTTTCTCAACCTCTTGTGCAATCATGCCATAATGCTTTTTGTCATCAGGTTTATTTTTAAGAAAATGATATTTCTTTACATCCAATTGCAATACTTTATCGAGTATATCAGGTGCTTTTTCAATATCTTTTTTCACTCTTGCATCTGAAAAAGAAGCATAGTCTCCTGAAATATCATCAAAAACACCTCTTAAGTTACCATTAGCCCATAACTGTAATGATGCACTGATATTCGAAGTATAAAGAGTCCATTGATTACCGTTAGGGCTGTTTTGAAGTCGAAAGCCATGATTACCATCCTCTCCATTACTATGAACTATGTGTACATCAGCCAGAGGAGTCTTAGTTCCTATACCCAGGTGACCAGCGTTTGTTAATGCCATTCTTGTTATATTGCCATTGGTGTTGAATTGAAAGCCTCTTAAAGTAGTAGAATTGTTATAAATAATTCCCCCATCTTCAGGAAGTAAATTATTGCCAAATAAAATAGCGCTTTCCTGAGTGCTTGGTGTAAGTAAATTAATAAAATTATCTGTGGAGCTTTCAACAACCAAAGGAGCATTTGGATTGGCAGTTACGGTTCCGGCACTGCCTCTGAAGATATGGAGATTTGCTTCAGGCATAGTAGTTCCAATACCAACAAAGCCATTGTTTGTTAACACCATCCTCGTTACGTTGCTGGTATTGAATTGAAAGCCCCTTGCAGTGCCTGGGCTGTTGTAAATGATCCCACCATCCTCCGCAAGCAAAGGATTGCCAAACAAAACACCACTTTTAATATTACTCGGTGTAAGCAAATTAATAAAATTATCTGCTGAGTTTTCAACAACCAACAGAGCATTTGGATTGGCAGTTATAGAACCGGCACTGCCTCTGAAAATATGCAGATTACCTTCAGGTGCAGTTGTTCCTATACCCAGCAAACCTGTGCCGGTGAGTGACATTCGTGTAGAGTTATTGGTAATAAAGTTAATCGGGAAATTGTTCTTGCTTCCCAGCCTTTCTGTTCCGGCTAAACTGTTACCAGCTAATTTCCAGCTACCGGTTTGGCCAATTGAAATTTGTTGTAACACGGTAAGCAGTAAAACAGTGATTGTAATTTTTGTGCGTTTCATGAAATTATTTTTTATTGTTACTAATGATTAGCAACTCAAAATTTGAAAGGAAGAAACAGTTATGAAAATTTATCACTTCAGGGTGTCTAATAATTTCATTAAGGTGTGGTCAATGAAAAATAAAAGGAAAACATTCTGATTTGCTGTTTGTGCTATTTTGATAGATGTACAAAAAATCTCCTGCATGTAACGGTTGGGGCTTGCCGAAGTACAGAAATTTTATGTACTTTCAGCTTAGCCTCTGTTCGAAGCAAAATAAAAAAACAATCGTTGGTATTTATTCTTCAGTCCGTATTTGACAAGCCCTTATTGGGCACGCTTTAATTTTCTGAGTAATTCCAAATCCAATTATTTTTAAACTTATCTATTCGTCCTAAGCCGGGAAAGTCAAAATGGAAGGCATTCACAAGCATATTTTCTTTATAGGCTAATTCAAGAAGTTTGACTCTGGATTGTTTCGCTTTTTGATGGTCGAAATCATAATTAGTTTGCCATTCTAATCTTTCTATATGGAGAGGGTGAAGAAAGGCATCCGAAATGTATAATAAATGCTCGTTATCGAAATAAATGTCTAATGCAATTTGCCCCGGGGTATGTCCATCGGCTTTCACCGCTGTCACCCCTGGTAACAGATTGACAAAATCGCCTTTAAATAAATGCAGATTGAATCCTTTTAGAAGAGTAATATTCTTTTCAATGAAATATTTGAACATCGCAGGCTGATTACCGCACTGTGAAGAGTGCCAGTAATTCCATTCGTCTTCATGCATATGAAACCGTGCGTTGGGAAAATTCAACTCTCGGTTCTCTGTAAATATGCCACCAATATGGTCGGGATGAAAATGTGTAATGATAACATCAGTGATGTCCTCCTTTTTTATATTTTCTTTCTGCAATAACTGGTGTAACCCGCCTTTGAAAACATATGTATTACCTCTAAAAATTACAGGTTTTTCTGAAAAACCGATACCAGTGTCAATGAGTATTTTTTTATCGTCATATTGAAACAATACTGCAATAAAGGGGGAGGGAATATTATCTGCGGTTACGCGATATTTATTTAATGATTGATTCAACTCCGCCTCGCTGGCATTAATGAAGAAATCTTTAGCCAGGTATTTAAACATCTGGTCCCGGAATATGGTACAATCACATTTTCCAATCTTAATTTTAACAACTTCATCATCTGTAAGAAAAGTTGAATTGAAGATATTAAATTGACTGATATCAATTAAAGGAAGCATACTAATTAAAGTGGTGCTGCTTTTAAGGAATGTTCGTCTTTGCATTGTATGGAGTTTTGCGTTTAATAAAATTACTCATAACAGGTGATTTTAATCAACCAAACTAAGGACAGTAGAATGTTTTAATGTAATAAAGTGTATCCCTGTTACTTTATTAAAACCAATTTTTTCGATGCAGTCATTTTACCATTAACCACTAAAGTATATGTGTAAGTGCCTGCCGCTAAATCATTGCCGTTAATTACTGCCTGCCCACTATCAGTAGCCTTTAAAGTTTTTACAAGAGAGCCATTGGTATCATATACATTAATTTGTCCGGAACTGCCTTGTGGTAAATGATAACGGATTACTGTACTTTGATTGAAAGGGTTTGGCTGATTTTGTTCAAGTGAAGCACCGCTTATTTCTTTACTTATTATGTTATTGTTGCTGCCTGTACTACTGACACTGCTATGATTTATAGCCGCTTCTAATTTTGCAATGCGGTCTTCAAGCGTTTTAATTTTTTCTTGCTGCTGCTGCGCAGTTTGTTCCTGTTCCTGTATCTTTTGTTCCTGTTCCTCTATCTTCTGTTGCTGTTCCTGTATAGCCTTTATTGCCAGTACGCCAAAAGCACTGTAGTTCATTGTGTAAAAATCGTAGCTGCCATCCTTTTTGTTATGAGATACTACTTCAGGGAAAAGCTTTTCAACATCCTGTGCAATCATGCCATAATGTTTTTTGTCATCAGATTTATTTTTAAGAAAATGATATTTCTTTACGCCCAATTGCAATACTTTATCGAGCACATTAGGTGCTGTTTCAATATCTTTTTTCATTCTTGCATCTGAACCACTAAAATATTCTCCTGAAATATTATGAAAATGTCCAACGTTATCATCTCTGAAAAATAAGTATAGTTTACCATCGAAATTGTCAGTATAAAGAGTCCAGTTCACGTTGTTTGCTCCGCTATTTTGAAGTCGTAAACCATTCTTACCAAAGAACTCATTGCCATGAACTAAATGCAGTTCAGTAGCTGGGGCAGTGGTTCCTATACCCAAACGACCAGTGTTTGTTAATACCATTCTTGTAAAGTTGCCATTGGTTCTGAATTGCAGACCATTTGTGGTAGGAGAGCTATTGTATATTAAGCCCCCACTAACATTGCTCTGTGGTTTTCCAAATAAGATACCTGTTTCGTTTGCATCGGGGGCAAGCAGATTTATATAATTGTGGGTTGAATTTTCAACCACCACTGGAGCATTAAAAAAAGGAGTTACGCCGGCGCTTCCTCTAACAACATGAAGGTTAGCACCAGGCGTAACTGTTCCTATACCCAGATTTCCCGCGTTTGTTAAAACCATTCTCGTAAAGTTGCCATTAGTTCTGAATTGCAGACCGTTTAAGGTAGGAGAGCTATTGTATATTAAGCCTCCACTAATACTGCTTTCTGGTTTTCCAAATAAGATTCCCGTTTCGTTTGCATTGGGAGCAAGCAGATTTATATAATTATTGGTTGAATTTTCAACAACCAATGGAGCATTAAAAAAGGCGGATACAGACCCGGCACTCCCTCTAAATACATGAAGGTTACCCTCAGGCGCATTTGTTCCTATACCCACATTGCCCGAAGTGGTAAGCGTCATTCGTGTAGAGTTATTGGTAATAAAGTTAATCGGGAAATTGTTTTTACTCCCGAGCTTTTCGGTTCCGGTTAAACTATTGCCGGCTAATTTCCAGTTACCGGTTTGTGCAATTGAAATTTGTTGCAGTATTGTAAGCAGTAAAATAATGAGTTTGATTTTTGTCCGTTTCATGAATTATTTTTTTATGTTCTAATGATAACAGTCAAAATTTGAAAGGAAAAAACGGCCAGAAAAATTTATCCCTTTAAAATGTAGAATAATTTCAATAAAGTGTATTCAATAAAAAATGAAATGGGTTATATTGTTTTTAAAATCCGGATTTTTACATAATATTTTTGTAACGCTTTTTGTCACTTTTTCTTCTATGTTGCATTACGTTTTCTTCTTTAAATTTGAAGCAGTAAAGCAATGTGCTCTTAAGTGTATGCCTTCTGCTCCAATAAAATTTATTATTGTATTTTTTACATTGTACCGGAATTGCCGCACTTCATTTTAAAAACACTACACTTCAGTTGGATAAATTTTTAATAAGTGTAACTGTAATTCATTTTTGTGTTGTTAAAATTATTTATCAACACAAATCATTATATTATGACAACAAAACAAATTGACCTTGTAAAAAGCACATGGGCTATTGTGGAAACGCTTGATATGATTGCAGTAGGCAGTCTTTTTTATAATCGTTTATTTGAAATTGACCCACAAACAAAACCAATGTTTAGCGTTTCAGTAGAAGAACAGGCAAGAAAAGCAATGAGTATGCTGAATTACATTATACGTAGATTGGATAAACTGCAGGATATCGCTAATGAAGTTAGGAAGCTTGGACAAGCCCATGCAAAATATGGAGTGGAGCCTGAGCATTATATTACAGGAGGAATTGCATTATTATGGACATTGGAAAAAGGACTGGGTGAAAATTGGAATGATGAAGTAAAAGAAGCATGGCTGGAATGTTATACTACGCTTTGTAATGCAATGATGGAGGCAACATATCCGCAGGCGAAAGCAGCATAGTTTATGTACGTGGGGTAATCATAAAAAAGCCTGTGCTGTGTGCAGGCTTTAATTTAATTTTATACCTCAACTCTTGTGCAGCATACAACCAACAAACCTTTTTATGATGACTGAAGAACAAATTACACTGGTAAAGAATAGCTGGAAGATTTTTGGCAATATAGACCCTGCAATCGTAGCTGACGTTTTTTATACCAAGCTTTTTTTTGATAATCCCAGGCTGCGAAGAATGTTTCCGAAGTATATGAATTTGCAGTATAAAAAACTGATTGATATGCTTACTTCAATTATAACCAGGCTTGATAAAACAGACGAAATTGACGATGACTTAAAAGCCCTGGCAATAAGACATGTAGATTATGGTGTTAAGCGCGAACATTATGCTTTGGTGGGTGAGGCGCTTATATGGACACTGGAAAAAGGACTTGGCAATGACTGGAACGATAAATTAAAAGAAGCATGGCTGGCCTGTTATACTATGATTGCTAATATAATGATTAACGCCGCCGAAAATCAAATGGTATAGTACAGTATTACCTATTAAGAAATAAAAGAATGTCTTGCATTCTGCTAATTAAATAATTATGCGAAAATCAATACACATAAAGCTTTGGTTAAAACGGTTAGGCTGGTCAGCATTCTTGTTTTTTCTTTTTAAAGGAGTAATCTGGCTGATAATTTTATGGCTTGCCGGAAAGAATAT
>WNFY01020757.1_pt1 | contig 12230 bp, 7 predicted proteins | sample 5400091 | NCBI WGS metagenome assembly WNFY01 (sample SAMN13153364, study PRJNA577476) | soil metagenome | isolation source: 60 cm soil or saprolite under grassland replicate 1 | place: USA:California | collected 2016-06-15 | reverse complement strand
CAGCCGGGTTTCAATTGCGGATGGGCTCCGAATTTTTGCTGACAAGCTGCCGAACGCTCTCGGAACGGCCTGGCCAATCTGGGGGGTTGCGGCAATAGGGCTACTCATGTGCGTTGTGAACCGAACCCTTCGCACTCGCGCCGTTTTTCTTACAATGTTCGCTTTTTTTTCCATACTCTCGGTTTGCCCAGGATTTTATTTTCGTCCGCATTATTTCATTCTTGTTCTGCCGGCCGTTTCCCTACTCGCCGGGGCGGCCGTCGCGGTTGCTTTCGACACCATTCGCTTTGGCGCACAGAACTTTCGCTTTGCCGTGCTCCTGCTGTTCGGATTCGCTCTGGCATGGCCAATGTGGTCAGAAGCAGACTTTTTCTTTGAGCGGCCGCTGGCGGAAGCCAACCGAATGGTCAATGGGAAAAATCCATTCCCGGAATCAGGTAAAATTGGCGAATACATCCGCGCGCAATCGAACCCATCGGACACGATCGCGGTATTGGGGTCGGAGCCGCAAATCTACTTTTATGCACAGCGCCGTTCGGCGACCGGGTATATCTACACCTACAGTTTGATGGAGCCACAGCCTTACGCTCATCAAATGCAGCAAGAGATGATCCGTGAAATCGAAGCCGCGCAACCGAAATTCCTTGTCCTGGTCGTCGTAAACAAGTCGTGGTTGGCCGGCCCGGATTCAGACCGATCTATTTTTAGATGGGCGCACGCGTATTGTACTGCAAATTACGAAGCAATCGGACTGATTAATATTTCCGATCTAGGCACGGACTATTACCTTTCAGGCAGACCAGCTAATGTGACACCAACCGCCGACCACATTCTGATTTACCGGCGAAAAGTATAACGCCAGGGTTCCCGGTTCGAGCCGAAGAGGTCACGGATAAAAGTAAAGATCCAGTTGCAAACAACCCCGTCGACGATCCGCTGCGGAATTTGCACTGCTACGCACCTCACCCGCGCAAATCCTCTGCTTTGAGGATGGGCACTTTGAACGCGCGCTAACTCAAAAGCGGGTTTGTTGCGGTTATGGTCGCGGTCTACAATCCGCCACGCTGTGCAAATCGAAGGTCGCATTGTTTCCACCGCCGTTCGAAAACGTGTTGCTTGCATTTTCGCTGCGAGGCTACAATCGCACTGGGCGTTTGCGCTCGTAGCCGTTATTGGGGCTGTCCTCATATTTACAAACCTCGGCTCCGATTATTTGTGGGAAGATGAGGGCGACACCGCTGCGCTGGCGTCGAACATTTTGAAATTCGGTGTGCCGAAAGCGTGGGACGGCGCTGCGTTTCTGGATTGCGACCACGGCGCGCGTCTCAATCGCGACCTGGTCATGGTCACGCATCCCTGGGTCCAATATTATCTCACCGCGGCTTCGTTCCTCATTTTCGGTCAGAACACATTTGCCGCGCGGTTTCCCTTCGCGCTTGCCGGGTGGATGTCGATCTTGCTGGCCTATTTTATCGTCTGGCGAATAACGGCTAACCGATGGGCTGCGTTTTGCACCGCTGGCATCCTGCTTTCATCGGTGCAGTTCCTCCTGTATTCGAGACAAAGCCGGTATTACTCGCTGAACATGCTTTTTACCTGCTTGCTGATTTGGACCTTTTTCCAAATGAAATCAGCGCGCGAGTGCGTGCTTTTCGTTCTCGCGGCGGTTCTTCTCTTTCATACCCATCCGTACGGAATCGCCCCCGTCGTGGCGCTAGGAGTTTTGAGCTTTATTTACCGACCATTTGCAGCGCAACGCCGTTGGATCTGGTTTGCCGCGCCTGCTATTGCACTGTTAACTTTACCCTGGCTCGCGCTTTCCTCGTTTTCCTCCAGCGGATATGCATTGAACACGACCCTCCCGCAATCGCCCGGAGAGTTTGTCGAACGTTGCGTCCAAGCGTTCATCGAATGCACATCTGTAACGCCGCTGATCGGAAGCGCCATACTTTTCATCGTGGCCGCATTGTTGATGCGGTCGAAAAAGAAAATGGCAAATGAAGTAGCACCGGATGCTACCACGACGCCACCCGAGAGTTCGCCCGCGCGATTAGGAACAAATGAAATGTCGATCCTGCTGAGTGTGGTGGCGACGGTACTTCTTTACGCGCTAGCAACCGCGATCACACAATCGAGCGATAGCCTCTGGCTTGCCGGAATGCGCTACGCTTCGGCGGTACTTCCGCTTGCAGCCATCGCCGCAGCGATACTTATCGCCAAAGTCAGCCGCGGAAATCCACTGATCTGGCTTTCACTCCTGCTCGTTTTCGGATTAACAAAGCTCGCTCAGTTAACACCTTGGGTCGCCGCAAATCCGAGCGGCTTTATGCATTTCGGCAGATATTCTGTGGGCGCGCATGTTCCTGGGAAAATAGTCGACCGTTTTTTTGGTACCGGAATGCTGATCTACGTTCGCGATTTGTGGCGTGAAAATCCCGGGACTGTCGCGAAGAGCTGCAAATTTCTGCGCGAAAACGCGAAGCCAGGCGATGTGGTCATTGTGAATTACGGGATGGAGCCAACTTATTTCTACACGCACCTGCCGCAGGCGATGGGGATTTTGGAAAACTATCCTGTCTATCAAACAGCGCGGCGCATTGGACTTCCGGAATTTGTCTTCGGCGTCGACCATGTCCGGTGGGTTGTCTGGCGGTCAGCGTGGGAGACTGGCCCCGGCTACGCGATCAACGATGTCTTGCGTGAAATCAGCGAACGCGGCGGCAAAATTACCAGCGTCATGGAGATGGAGGAGACGGTTTGGGAAAATCGGGAAGATATCCACTTCCATCGGTTCTCCGACGGCACCTACCTGTTTCCTCGAACCCAAACTTTTCCAACTTCACGCATTGCCCGCGTCGATTGGCCCTAACTAAGTTGGAATTTAGGTGGCGCCTATTTCCTCGCGACGGCCAACAAAGCGACTCCAAATGGCAGGGAAACGTTTCGTAGCAGACGCAACTCAAGCGCCATGATTTGCGAAAGCACCCGATCTGAGAATGATCCTCCTGCCCTCTCGAAATCGCGTCCCATTTTTGATCCGCCAAGTGTGCGAGCCGCCACGGCGAGCGGAAATAGAAATGTCGTCCAATAGGTCAGCCGACGGACCGTAAAATTCTGTTCCAGTAGCAACTGCCGAATCTCCGGTTTTCTAAATCGTCGCGCGGTCATGACCGCTTCATCATGCGCGCTGTGCAGAAATGGAAACGCTGGGACGTTTACCAGCAGGAGACCTCCAGGTCGAAGTACTCGATACATCTCGCGGACTGCGCCGGCAACGTCGCCGACCCACTGGTGATAGAGAACGCTCGAACAGATTACCGCGTCGAACGAATCGTCGGGACATGGCAATGCGCAAACGTTTCCTTGTCGCACATTGTTAAGGCCGCGTTGTCGACAGAATGAAATTGCCTCTGGCTCCAAATCGATTCCAACATTTTTCTCCGGATTTCCGAGCTGTTTCAGAACCGCACCCGTGCCGCAACCAACATCGAGAATTTCCTTTTCACGCCAATCAGGCAACTCGGCTTCCAATGCTTGAAAGATTAGGTGGTGCAGCGCTCTGTACCACCAATGCGTCTCTTCAATGCGAAACATCGCAGCGTATTCATTCGGTCGCATCTTTTCTGGCGGGCGCCGGAATGCCAACGGTCAGATCTGGAGTAATCCAAAGTTTATCGATCAGGATGGCAATCAAGGCGACGATGCTCAAACAGGAAGCGAACAGCCCGACGTAAACAGAAATGCGCAGCGGCTTGATCGAAAAATTCAGAAACATATTGAGCCACAGCCTGACCAGTCGGCGGAACGTATATCGCGATGGTCCGCTCAGACTGGCGCGATGCTCCACCGGAATTTGTCCGATGTTTCTGGTCACGCGATAAATCAAGCCGTCCGTGTACGGATATGGACCGCGATATTTGGTGATTTCGTTGACCAGAAAGCGGTTCATGACTTTGAAGCTCGAGAGATAGAGATCCTTCGGTTTGTGGAGCATTAACGTCGCGATCCGGTCGTTGAAACGACTGCCAAGATTTCGGAACCACGAATGTTTCTTCTCGATGTAATGGCCGTATACGACGTCGTAGTTCTTGCGTTTTAATTCGTCCAACATTCGCACCACTTCTTCCGGCGGGTTCTGACCATCGTCGTCCAGCACCGCGACATAACGGCCGCGCGCTTCCGTGAACCCCGCCAGGACAGCGCTGTGCTCGCCGAAATTCCGGCTCAAATGCACAAAGGTCACGGTTTCGGGAAACTTTTCCGCCAGCTGGATGCACACCGTTTCGCTCTCATCTTCGGAGCCGTCATTGACCAGAACGATCTCGAAGGATATCGATCCAAAGATCTTTGGGGTGTGCTCGACCAGCGTACCAATGGTTCGGCTGCCGTTGTAGACGGGAATCACCAGCGATAGCTCAGGAACGCTCGTCATGGCAGTTTGGTGGACTTCTGGCAAGCCTGCCCGATTTTGCCAAAAAAAGCGCGAAAAGTTATAGAAAATCTTTTGGCGCGCGACCTACAATTCCGCCATGCCTTGGGACTATAAGATCTTTGCCGACGCCGATGTCCTCATCACCGGCGGGCTCGGTTTCATCGGTTCGGCCCTGGCCCGGCGGCTAGTGGATCTCGGTGCAAAGGTCACCCTGGTCGACAGTTTGATCCCGGAATACGGCGGCAACCTTTTTAACATTCACGACATCCGGAATCGCGTGACTGTCGATCTTACCGACGTTCGCGACGCCGCCGCGATGTCGTCGCTTATCAAGAAGCGCCAGTTTCTTTTTAACCTCGCGGGCCAAACGAGCCATCTCGATTCCATGACAGATCCAGTGACCGATCTAAATATCAATGCCGCCGCTCAACTTCACATTTTGGAAGCATGCCGGTTGCACAACCGTGATCTGAAAATTGTTTTCGCCAGCACGCGACAAGTCTACGGCCGGCCGGAATATTTGCCGGTCGATGAAAAACACCCGATCAATCCGATCGACGTTAACGGCATCAACAAACTCGCGGGCGAGTGGTATCACCTGCTTTACAACGACGTTTATCAAATTCCCGCCTGCGCGTTGCGGCTAACCAATACTTACGGACCCGGAATGCGAGTGAAAGATGCGCGACAGACGTTTCTTGGAATTTGGATCCGCAAGGTGATCGAACAAAAGCCGATCCAGATTTTCGGCAGTGGAGAGCAGCGGCGCGATTTCAATTTCGTTGCCGATGTGGTGGAAGCTCTCTTGCGTACAGCCGCCAATGACGATGCGAATGGCCAGGTATTTAACCTTGGTCACTCCGAGCATATCAGTCTTAAAGAACTGGCCAAGCTGTTGGTGGAACTCAATGGCGGCGGAAAATACGAGCTGGTTCCATTTCCCGATGACCGCAAAGCCATCGACATCGGCGATTACTACGCCGACTTTCGCAAGATCGACAAGTTCCTCGGTTGGTCTCCGCAGGTGAACCTCGAGGAGGGCTTGAAGCAAACGCTCGAGTTTTATCGAGCGAATCAAGCTCATTATTGGGATTAACAATCTCTCGGTTTCTATTTGAGGCTATTCATGCGGCTCAAACCGGCGAGCTTTTTCATATTCGCGAGCGGCCGCTTCAGTTTCGCCTTTCTCTTGGAACGCAATTGCCAGATTGTAATGGGCATTGGAATCTTCTGGACGAAGTGTTAACGCCTGCTGGTACTGGCTGATGGCTCGATCAAGATCTTGTTTAGCCAGGAATGCATTTCCAAGAACAACATGGGCATCGGGATCAGTCGGCTGCAATTCCAACGCTTTCTCGCATTGCTGTATCGCATCATCGATTTTCCCTTGTTGCAGCAGAGCGCTCCCGAGATTGTAATGCGCTTCGGGATAATCGGCATGTAAACGAAGCGCCTGTCCGTACTTATCAATCGCATCGTCGATGTTGCCTTTTTCGAATTGAACGACACCGAGATTGTTGTAGGCCATCCAACAACCTGGATTTCTGGCGATCGTTGTCCGCCAAAGAGTTTCCATGTCGCGATACATCGCACTCTGCCGCCAGCTCAATAAGCTGAGACCGGCCAAAATCACGACTGCGCCACCCAACACGAGCCATTGCAGGTTCTTGAATGACCTGCTCAATATGGTCAGGCCTGCCGAAGTGAGCGCGATCGGGCCGATGCTGGCCAGGTACTGGTAATGGTCCGCTACGAACGTGTAACGAAACGTGTAAAGCATGATAAAGCCGAGAAGCGGGCTCAGCGTCGTCACAAAGAACAATGCAGCGACCTCGACACTTCGGGCAAAAAAGCGCCGACCAAAATAAATCGCGACGGCAAGAGCTCCGGCAGCGATCAACCATAGGTACGCAACCGGATTTGCGGCATCAATCCGCCATTGCGGATAAATGAAGGTGAGGTCCGATGGCCAAAATATTTTGCTCAGGTAAAACCAAACAGCGCGACTCGCGATCAGTAACCGATCAACTGGAGCGAGGGAAACAAGCATTCGTGTGCCTTGATGATATTTTTCCCACCAGACGGCGACCAAGCCAATACCGAGAGCAAGGACAATGAAGGGGACAATTTCCAAGAGTGCTCTGCGGCTCATCGGTCTCCTTTCCAGCCAGAGGATCAAAAGCAACGCTGCCGGCAATGTGCAGGCCGTGGACTTGGCGAAGAGTGCAAGCAAATAAAAGACGAGAGCAGCCGCATAAAAAAAGGGCCGACGTTCGCCTGTTTCATCGACATATTCGATCCACGCAAGCAGAGTGAGCAAAAAGAAGAATCCCATCAGGACATTCTTTAGCTCTGAAATCCACGCGACCGATTCGACCTGAACCGGGTGAAGCGCGAAAATTCCCGCAGCCAACCACGCGCCTGGCACTTTCAGCCGCAAAAGAATGCGCCACACAAGAAGTGCGTTGCCGAGGTGAAGGAAAATTGTAAGCGAGTGGAAAATATTGCGAGGGCGCGTCGAGCGAAAACCAGATCCGGCGCAAGCCGTCAGGCGCCGTTAGTAAATGGTTGTGCGTGACATATCGGTCGTCGTCCCAGATGAAGCCGCCATCCCAGACCGGCCGATAACTCACAACCGTCCCCAGGCAAAGAAATAGCACCAAAAAAGAGATCTGGACGCGCCGCCGCGTTACACAAAGTATCATTGCTGCGATATTATTTGAGCCAATCGAGACTGCCAAAAGGATTTGTCGAACGTGACAATCTGAGGTGGCTGATTCAGGTCGAGTGCTGCCGGTTCTGCGACAGAACACGGCAAGGACCCCGTTCGGGATGACCAACACCAGTGGATCTCGCGCCGTAAACAAAAAGGAAACGGCCGGGTCCCCTCTTGGAACCCGGCCGCTGAATCTTTAGTTATTTTGAGAAGAACCGCTAGAACCTTTTCTTGATCGCCACAAACCACAAACGGCCTTTGTCGTTGGCTTGCGATGCATCATAGCCCTGCGGGTCGGATTCAACGCTACCAGCAACGAAAGGCGGATACAAGTCGAAGACGTTATCCACGCCGAGCGTCAGCGTCATGTTGTTGAGCCACGCCCTCCATCCGCACGGGTTGTACTCGGCGGTGGAGACCGGCATCACGTTCTTCTCCTTGCCCTCCTTCATCTTCACGTTCTTGCCGCCATCTTTGGCGTAGCCCGCAACCTCCGATTGTGCCGCGGGCGGCGGCAGGTTGAACGTGTAGTTGATGACCAGGTCCATGGTAACCCATTCGCGGATTTTGCGATCCGCATCCGCGAGGTCGTGCGGATGGCCCGGGAGGTGTGCCCGTTCCGTGCCCTGATACCCACCGATGAACGTGTCTCCTTCGCTATCCCAGTACTGGGAGACATAGTGGACAATCACACCGGCGTCTATTCCCTGCATCCAACTTCCAGACGGACCATCGTAAAACTCGCTGAAATAAGCCCGGTTGCGCGGGAAGCTGGCGTAACCTCCGGGCCCTTGGAAGCCGGTGCCGTACTGGCCGACTATGGTGCGCCTTTTGCCGCCCTTAAGGAGCTGGATATCGGCATCGGCCAGATACGTCCAATTCATCGTGCTGGTGAACGTTCCGAAATCGCCGTGGCCAAATCTTGTGGTGTCCAGGATTTCAACCGCTTCGAAGTCCCAAGAGGTACTAATAAACCTGCCCAGATTTAGTAACACGTTATTTGCCGCAACAATTGCCCCGCCTGGCCCGTCTCGCTCGATCCAGTCTGACGTAATAGGCCCAGGCCCGTTGGTGAAGAGGAATCCAGGTACGCCTGCGTTCGCGAATGCTTCGATACTGGGATAACTTAGATTTGCGGCATAGTCGCGGAGATCAATGTGGACCAAGTCCGCGCTCAGGGTTAAACCCTGCAACGGAGCCCACCATTTACCGGGCGTAAGCACACCGCCGTAGGTCCACTCGTAGGCAAATTCAGGCGTTAAGGCTGGATTGGCCCTGATGAATTCATTCACTTGGTTTTCACCGATCGCTAAGCTAGCCGGATCGTGAGTGCTCGGGAAGGATTGGCTGGCTCCACCAAAGAGCTCGTTCAGGCCGGGCGCGTGAAACGCCTCCATATAAGCCGCACGAAGGGTGAGGGCCTCGTCGATCGGCTGCCAGCGGACGTCGACTTTCGGCCGCTCCACTGGCGCGGGGTAATCGTTGTACTCCTCGAAACGCTCGGCGTAACCGAACTCCAGGCTATGCGCGCCGGGGAAGTTCCAGGTCGGACCCGTTACGGGAACGCGCGCCTCCCAGAAAAGCGCCCATATATCACGGGTCCCGTGGGTCGGCGCGAAGCCTACGAAGCCGAGCGCCTGGTTCTGCACTATTATCGTATCCGGCCGAATGAAAATGGTATCGCCTTCGTGTTGGCCGCCGATAGCGAACCTAACCGGCCCGCCCGGAAGATCGAACATATCGCCTCGCAGCGTCAAGTCCTCGGTTAGAAGCGTATTCTGGGAGTCATCGAGCAGACTTGTGTACACGAAATGTCGCGCGTACGCTGTATTCTTACCCACACCAAACGGATTGAACGCGGTCGCCGGGTTCGTATCAAGCAAAGCAATGCGCAGATTGTAGTTGTTAGGAACTTGTCCGAAGAACTCGGTTTGATCGAGCTCGTTCCAACGGACACCAGCCTCCCATTCCCAGGTCTTCAGTTTGTCCCAGGCGTTAGCGAATTCTCCCAGGTTCCCTTTAACACCGCCGGTGAACTCGTAGCTATCGGTTCTGAGTTTATCGTCACGCCGGCCAATGTCGCGGAAACCACGGAACTTCACACCGGTGGTGAACTCGGTCCCCGCCGGCGCCGCACTCGCGGCAGTGATCGCGGCGAACGCCGGATTGAATCCACCCGGTGAAGTGTAATCTGCCACCGTGAACGGGTTAAACGCGTTCTGGGTCGGCACACTAATGCCGGTGCTATCCGTGCTGATGCCCAACGCGGTGGCCGCATTATTCGGATTATTATCCACCCATAAGTCCGGCACAAATGGCGAGGCCGCCAGTTGGCCATCCCAGTAATTGCGGGTGTATTTGAAGTCGGCAAATACAGTCAGGTATTTGTCGCAAATATCGCGGTCCATGGAACCGTACAGATACTCACGATCGGTAGCAGCCACCGTCGACGTATAATCGCCAAAGTTAAAGAGTACCCGTTCCGATGTGATGGCACCCGCACTTGTGTATTGAGTATTGTCGAACTGGTTGGCCGACGCGTGTGGAGTTGGCGTTATCAGATGTGGGTTTGGGCCCCAGAGAGACGGCTCGACACCTTTGAAAAGCCGGGTGCTTGCGCCCGTGATTCGACCGGGAAAGTTACTGCTGCGAAAGTCGATGCCGCCCCAACTTGTAAAGTCGGTGTCGTGGGCGATCTCCACATCGGCCGATTGAATCGACGCGCTATTATAAAGCCCGGCATAGACCACGATGTTGGTTTTGTCGTCGCCTGTGCCCGCAAGCAAATAGACGCTTTCCTGACCCGCGTCGTTAGCAAACCCAAGGTTCGTGTTGCCGTAGCTAGCATACAACTCCAAGCCGCGGAACCGATGGATCAGGAAGACGTTTACCACACCAGCCACGGCATCCGTGCCATAAATGGGCGAAGCGCCGTCTTTCAAAACATCGATGTGATCGATTAACCCCAACGGAAACGTGTTGAAATCAACGAAGCCGCCACCTACGGCGACACCTGTCGGCACGAGACGGCGGCCATCCTGGAGAACCAGAGTTTCTTTCGGATCGATACCGCGGAGGTTGATTTGGGTCGCACCCCCAGAACCACCGTTGGTCACGTTTTCACCCAGGGTAGAACCGGTTACTGAAGGAATCCTCTGGATGAGGTCGGTCGGAGTACGCACACCGAGCCTGGTGATGTCGTCACGACGATAAGTATCGACCGGGTTCGGGCCGACTTCTTCCGCAGTCGGAATGTTCGAACCGGTCACGATGACGCGTTCGGCGGTCGCTTCAGTTGCGCCTGGCCCGGCCGGCGCTGGTGCCGGTGCTGCTGGTGCCGGTTGTTGAGCGCGGGCGCTTGTTGCGATGATTAAAGGAAATGCCACGGCGGCTACAAGAGCGACGCGAATTCCCAACGTTTTTTGCACGTTTCTAGTCATTGGTTTCTCCATGGGTTTGGTTAGGTTTGCGCTAGGGATTATTGAAGAATCGTCAAGCTGACAAGGTTTTTTTTCAGTTTTTTGAAATTTTTTTGAACGGGCGAACCGAGCCAATTGTCCGGCTCGCTCCTCGTTTTTGGCGGTTCTATCGGATTTCGCTCCCGCTGCCTAGAAAAAAATTAAAATTTTTTTGGGTGGATTTCGGACTTTCCTGGCCCCAGCTCCGCGACAGCGCGATGGAGCTGGGCGGCCGAAATCGCCAACCGCTTTTGCTACGGTCATTCCGAGCGAAGCGAGAGATCTCGCAACCGGATTACGGAACACAGAAAGGACACAGCGCGATTAACCGACTTGAAATCAACAACCCCGCGAAGAATTTCGCGAAGTCCTTTGTTTGAACTGCGGAACCTGAGCCGGGTTCGCAGCAAAGAGTGCCTTGGAACGAACAATTCGCCCACCAAGATTAAGAAAACAGTCGCGCAGCGCCGGTGTGAAAAACGGCGAATCGTCACGACGCGGATTAAATTGAAGAAATAGGCGGCCATGCGGATTCAAAAATCGGGTGCGAATATCGTTAACAAAAAATTCCCAGTCCGCTTCGCGCCATTCGTCTCCGGGCGAATGTTGCGGCCATCCTTTGAAATGAAAGCAAACGCGTGTTGCCGCGACCAAATCGAATTTTCGGTCGAGATCCGGAAGCGGGACCTGTGCCTCAATACGGGAAACCACGCGCGGCACATTTAAGATGGCGAGTGTCTCTCGATAGAGAGGCTCGACGTCCGTGTCCAGCCCCATCCCGTCGTGGCCAAACAATCTGCAAATGTAAATGAAATAACCTGAGCCGCAGCCAAGATCGAGAATTTGCAAGGGCGGACTACGATCGAGCCAAAGGTCCTGAACGATCTCGATAAACTTCCGGACCCTCGCGGGGTTCGGTCGATATCCGTCGCGTGCGCGTACGCCGCTAAAATCCAAAGTGTCGAGGCTCGCGAAAATGCGCCGGCTATCCACCGGATGGAGCAACCTTCTGCCGTGTTCCCACGCGCTCACCAGCGCGATTGAGCTGAACAGCTTTTGCAATTTGTGCGAGATTTCCATGAATGGCCGATCAACGAAATAGCGTCGATGATCAGTTGAAAATTTCCAGTCTACTCACATTCTTTGCCGGAATTCCTCCGTGATTAGCCTCATCAATTTTATCGGGCAGATCAACTCCACTTGTGCAAAATTTTGCTCCCCCTCTCCGGTGGATCTAGCTCTTCGACACGACGCCAATTCGGACGGCGAAGCTGTTTCTAACAGAGCGTTCGAAGAACGCGTTCCACCCAAATCTAATGCGAGACCTGGGTGGCGTGCATCGGTTCTCCCCGGCGAAATAAATCCGCGCACTGTCGCAAACTCTCGGCCATGGCGACATTTCCTTGCTGCTTCGCCAAATTCTCGCCCCGCTCAGCCGTCGCGACGGCGTTCGCAAATTGATTGTTCTCGGCCTGCGCTGCGGCTAGCGTCCGCAGCGTGAAAGGGGTTTCGCCCCCAGACCGGATCGCGCGTTGGGCCAACGCGAGCGCTTCTCTGCCATCGCGCAAATCGGCGTCGGCCGCAGTGGCAAGAACCCACGCGAGGCCATTTGCGGCGATTGGAT
>WNFY01010344.1_pt1 | contig 12235 bp, 10 predicted proteins | sample 5400091 | NCBI WGS metagenome assembly WNFY01 (sample SAMN13153364, study PRJNA577476) | soil metagenome | isolation source: 60 cm soil or saprolite under grassland replicate 1 | place: USA:California | collected 2016-06-15 | reverse complement strand
CAGTTCATTCTTAGCTTGCATCCAACTGTCGTGCGCACCGGCACGATCGCCCGCAATGTCCTGTGCCCAGCCAAGCCAAAAACGGAGTTCGCCCTTGTCATTGCCCGGTGCTGAATCAGGCTTGGACAATATTTCTTTTAGCCGGGGAATAATTGGTGCTGTGCGACGCTCCAAAATCGCCTGGTAAACTTGTGTATTGATCGTGCCGCCATCGTCGGCTCTCGAATAGAGTGGAGTTAAGAGCGCCGAAGCTCGAGGAAGGTCACCCATTGCTTGAAAAATAGCGGCCTGACGCGCAACGGGCTGAGGATCGTCTGGTGTAATATTAAGAACGTCTTCATACTTGCGCACAGCGTCGGGAAAGCGGCGAAGAATTTTGTATAACACTGCGTGCTGGCCGATTATGCGAACGTTGCGCGGGTCTAACCGCTCGGCGCGGTTGAAGTACGCTTCGCTTTGCTCCCAGCGACCTCGCCGCCGTTCGACAAATGCCAGCGCCTCAGGAATCTGGCTGTCATTGGGTAACAGTCGGGCCGCTTGCTCAAAGTAACGCAAGGCGGTGTCGTAGTCCTTGAAAAAGACGTAATGATAAAATGCCTTAGCCGATACTGCCTCGCCAAGATTGGGCTGAAGTCCAAAAGCCGTTTCGGCTGCGATACGCGCCTCGTCGCGGAGGGCGTCGGTTCGTGGAAGAGTATCTGTTATGTAACCGGCGGAATCAACCGACGATAGCAATGACCAACCAAGGGCGAACTTCGGATCAATTCGCACCGCTTCTTTGAGATACTGCCGCGCCGGGATAACGTTGGCCGGTTCGAAGCCACCACTGCTCAATGTATAAGCGAGTCCGCGCAAGTACGCATCGTAGGCTTGAGGGTCGTCGGTCGGCTTCGCCGCAATTAATTGAGCTTCTTCACCCGTGAGTTTTGCACGTAATTGGTCGGCAACAGTGACGGCTACTTCACTTTCCAATGAAAGAATGTCGGTCAGTGGGCGATCAATCGTGTCGGCCCACACGGGAGAATTATTGACGGCTTTGATCAGATGAACGTTCACTCGCACTGTGCCGGCGCTCTTCTGCACGCTTCCCTCGAGGAAGTGGGCCACGCCAAGTTGCTTTGCTATCTCACGCAGATTTTCAGGCTTGTTCTTGTAATGCTGCGTCGAGTTGCGCGATATTACCTTTAGCCCTCCAACCTTCGATAAGCGCGTCAGGATTTCGTCCTGTATTCCCTCCGCCAGGTAGGCGTTTTCCTTGTCACCGCTTAGATTTTCGAAAGGCAAAACCGCGATTGATCGTTCCAGTTCTGCGGAGGATTTGCTGCGATGAAATAACCAAGCTCCCAACGCAATTGCCGGGATGAGTAACGCAGCTCCCACCGCAGCCAGAGCGGATCGTCTCCGACGCAAACGTGCTTCGGTGCTGAACTTTGTGGAGCAGCGGTAGACGGCTGAGAGTAGTTCGCCCGCAGACTGCGGGCGATCTTTCGGATCTGGAGCCAGCATCGACTTGAGCAGTGTGAGAATCCGGGCCGGAACGTCGAGGCCCTTTAATTGATCGACGGGTAACTGCCCTTCTTGTCTCGTGCGAATCTCTTCAAGCGTGCGCCCAACAAAAGGCACACGACCAGAGAGCAGATACCAAAAGGTAACGCCAAGTGAGTAGATATCGGAGCGCGTGTCGACGCGTGTTTGTCCAGAGCTGGCGAATTGCTCCGGGCTGGCAAAGGCAGGCGTACCAATGAAACCGGTCTGGGTTTGCTCGGCACCGCCTTCCGCTTCAGAGGCCAGGACTTTAGCGATGCCGTAATCAATTACTTTCACTACGAGCGCGCCGGATGCGTCGGCCTCCATCATGATATTGGATGGCTTGATGTCCCGGTGCACCAGGCCGCATGCTTCCGCAGCTGCAAGTGCGCGCGCAGCTTGCTCAATCACTTCGAGTGCCAGCGCGAGGGGCATCGGGCCGTCGCGGCGGACCACCGTTTCAAGCGTTTCGCCTTCGACCAACTCCATCACATAGAAACACTCACCGTCTTGTTCACCGTAGTGAGTGACCCGCGCGACATTAGGGTGACGGATTTGCGCCGCCAGTCGCGCTTCGCGCAAGAAGCGCGACCGTGCCCCGGGATGTTGCGCGACCTTTCGGTCGATTACTTTAAGAGCGACGACGGAATTCAACACTGTGTCGCGCGCGCGGTAAGTTATCGCCATTGCTCCGGCACCGAGCTCGATCGGAAAGCCGTCCGCGCCGACTTCCACTTCAAAGTGATCGTACTTCAGCTGTCCAGGTGTCAATCGTCGTCCGGTCTGGGATTTTTCCGGTTGTTGGCTGTCGCTTAGAAAACCAAGTCCAATGAGACAACGAAGGCATCTACCATCCTGCGTGAGTGGTCGTCCGCAGATCGCGCACGTGCCTGGGGCTGCGTCGCGTTCCATATCGGTAACTGGGAGGGACTTATTTAACTCCGGTTCGTGCAACAGGCCGATTCGGTGGTTGATGATACCCCCGCCATCGTTGAAGCCCAACCGAATTCGCTTCCTCCGCGAAGATGTGCCGGTTCTCGACACGTCGACGAGCGATGGATCGAGGTGAGCAATTTCAGGTGCGATGCTCATGCCGTCAGAATTTCATAGAGGTAGTGAAGTTCCTGATCGACATCGGATGGATCAGAAACTGTGCTTGCCACTTCCCTCCTCAGCGCTTCGCGATAACGCTGACGCAGACGCCAGAGCCAGGTACGCAGCGTCGCGATAGGAACTCCAAGTTTCTTCGCCGCTTCTTCTTGATTTGGTGGCGTCCGCCCGCTGCCGTCAACGAACGGCCTTAACACCTCAAGCCATTCCGCTTTCCCTTCCGCGTCAAATGCATCTTGCAAATGTTGCCAGGCGCGTTTCACGATATTCGAAGCCCAGACCAGATCATAAGCACGCGAATCGCTGAGATGAGCAGTGTCCATCATTGATGCTTCGGCTTCGGGCAGCTGCTCGTCGATCGACACAATCTGATGACCGCCGCCTCGTTTGAGGGTGCGACTCCGATCGTAATCGTTGCACAAAAAATTCTGAAGCGAGCCCAGCAGAAATGTACGGAGCCGGCCTTTCTCCTTATCTGCGCGACTTAACGTGTTCTCCTCAAGCAGGTGCGCGAAAAAACCCTGGACAAGATCCTGCGCTTCGGGAGAAGCGTGACCCCGACGTCGCACAAAGCTGTAAAGAGGCGGCCAGTAGGCTTCGCAAAAATTTGAAAGCGCCTTCTGCGACGCTATCTCCGATTGTGTTTGTCGCGCGCGCAAGACAACGGTCCAGTGCGTCGTTTGAAAGCCAGCCCCCCCCTCCTGCAATGTTCCAGGTATCGGTTTCATAAGTGCAGTCCCTAGCTAATCGGATGCCAACGGAATTCCAGTACGCGTCCGCAGTATCTTGCAGTCACACCTAGGTGGCAGCGCTCGATCCCTCGTTTGAGATAGGACAAGCTCCGTACGCCCCAAATAATTGCTTGTCCGATCATGACGGTTTGCTTTCTGTGGTTCCGTCTCCGTTCTTGACGCGCAGGACGATTTTTCCGTGAGTGTGACCGGATTGACTAAGCTCGTGGGCACGCCGCGCTTCGCTCAGCGGAAGAATGCGATCGATTACCGGCGCGAGTTTGCCCGAATCGATGATCTTCGCGATCTCAGCGAGCTGCGCGCCGTTCGGTTGCGCGCCAATGATCGCAGCCCGGACGCAGAGTTCTTTGGCTTTTTCCTCCGACGGCGGCTGGACTAACGAAACGAGATTTCCTCCCCTTTTCAAAACTGACCAGGAGCGTTCCTGCGTTTCGCCGCCTATGGTGTCGAGCACAATGTCGATTTTGCGCGCGACGTCTTCGAATCGTTGCTGCGTGTAATCGACCGGCTCGTCCACGCCGAGCTTGCGCAGCAAGTCCTGATTTTTAGTGGAGGCCGTCGCGAAAACGTACGCGCCCTTCCACTTCGCGAGTTGCACGGCCAAGTGACCGACTCCGCCGCTGCCGGCGTGGATCAATACGCGCTGGCCTGGCTGCAATTGCGCGGTGTCGAACAACGATTGCCACGCGGTTAGCGCGGCCAAAGGCACGGCCGCCGCGCGGATGTGATGGAGCGACTTCGGTTTAAGCGCGAGTTCTGGTTCGCGAACGACGATATAATCAGCGTAGGCGCCGTTGCGTGTCGGATCAGGCAGGCTGTAAACCTCGTCACCGATTTTGAATCGTCCCGCGGCCGCGGGACCCGGGCCCACTTCTTCCACGACGCCGGACGAGGTTCACTCCCGCCGCGTGGACTCGGATGAGAACTTCGCCCGCTTGTGGCTGCGGACGCGGCGCATTTTCGTATTTGAGGACCTCCGGTCCGCCGTAGTTGTGAATTCGAATCGCTTTCATTGTTCCTTTCTTTTCTATGAACAACGATCCGCCGGGTACCGCGCTCTTGGGAAAGACCATGTTTCTTGCCTTAGCATACCTTAAGGGCATTTCAGCGGGCGATGCCAAACGTGCACGTCAGATTGCACGATTGGAACATCAAAGACATTCTCGACGGGGTACGCGATGGCCGGCTTCAACTGGGGCTGATCGTTCCTCCCCCGAAGGCTAGCGCACTGCACGACCTGCGATATGAGGAGTTGTTTCGCGCACGCGTTTGCGTGGTCGTCGCCCCGCACCATCCGTTTGCTCGACGCCGCGCCATCCCGATTGCCGAGGTTGCGGCCGAACCGTTGATTGGCCTCACCCGCGAAGATTATCCGGGTTACTATGACCATCTCTCGATCATCTTTTCGAAGGTGAAACAGAAACCGCGGGTGGTGGAGGAGCACGACAGTTATTATGGCATTATCTCGGCCGTCGAAGCGGGAATCGGGGTCGCCATCGGTGTAGACGTCTTGCGTCACAGTTTCGGAAACCGAGTAAAGCTTTTGCCATCACTCCTGAGCCGAAACCATCTCGGTCGGCATCGTTGGAACAAAAGGCCGACTCAGCCCAGCCGCGGAAAAATTCTGGCAGTGCGCCAAAGAAGCTGCGTCAAAAAAATAGTCGTTTGTCAGCCCTTGCAGCAGGATAACGGTCCCATGCGCCTCGGCGCCTGCCGCCGGTGATTGCCAAGCCGCCGACACGAAAGCTTTTCGAGCGACGCGTGTCTCTGTTGTTTGAAGAACGCATCAATGCACTGGTTATGATTGAGCTTCCGCTGCTTTTCTCGAAATTTCGCCCAGCGCAGCTGAGAGTTTATCGGCAATCTCCGCTCGGACGTCCAGACGGTGTCTCTGGACGATCCACCTCGGTTCATTGTACGAAACCCACGTCTTGTGTGCAGCGTCCTGCCAAACCAGCGCCTTCAATGGCAGATCGATCCCGGCGGTTTGAGAGGCTTGCATCAGCGGCGTCCCGCCGCGGGCGTTGCCAAAGATGATGACCTCTGCTGGCCGTAGCTCCAGTCCGGCTTCGCGCGCTCCAGCGGCATGATCGATCCGCGCAAACACTGTCATGCCCTCCGCGTGAATCCCAGCTTCTAACCGATCCGTTGTCTCTCTTGAATCGAATCTACTCGGGATGGTGGTCAAGCCTTCCACCATGCCTGATGAATCAGACGCCGGCATAAACCAGTCTCGCAAAGAAATTGCCGTCGATGACAAACCCGCCCCATTTTGCGTCGTAGTCAGCAGTCGGTTTGGCGGCCACGACTTCATCGACAGACTTACCCTCTTTTTTGAGTGCACTTACCTTTTCGCGGACTGAAACGAGCATGTCGCGGAATTCAATGAGCTGAGCCTTGTTGCCGATAGGTCCATGTCCTGGAATAACAATTGTCTTGTCCGTCACTCTGGTGACATTCGCCTCGGCTGCGCGAATCATTCCATCAATGCTGCCACCGGTTGAGTAATCGATGAATGGAAAATGGCCGTTCCAAAAAGTATCCGCGACATGGAGGATGTCGGCGTCGGGGAATTCGATTGAGATGTCTGAGTCAGTGTGGGCCGGAGAATACTTCTTCAGCGTCAGGGTTGAACCGTTGAGATGAAGAGTTTGCTCGTTATCGAATAGCTTCGTAGGTAAGGCACCCGGCGGCGCTGGCGGAAAAGTGAAGTTCCAATCCTCAACCCGCGTGGTTTCGGCAAGATGTTTGCGCGTATTTTCGTGCGCGGTGATTTCCGCGCCGACTGAATGCAGCCATTCGTTGCCATCAGTGTGATCGAAGTGCCAGTGCGTGTTGATTAAATGTTTAACCGGATCGCTGCTCAGACCCGTCAACGCTTCGGTGATCCGGGTCCGCGAACCGGGTATGCCGGCGTCGACCAAAAGCTTGCCGTCGCTGCCAGTAAGAACCGCAATGTTTCCACCGGAACCCTCAAGAACACTGACGTTGCCGCGCAACTTTGTGACATTGATCTTCGCGGTCGCGGCCGCATTTCGAATGGTGATGACTGGACTTTCGGCCACGGCAAACAGCCTACGTGGCATTAACCAAACGCCGGTGGTTACGATAATACTGGATGCCAGGAAATGACGACGTGAAACCCGAGAGGCTCGATTTGCTTTCATTGCGATGTTCCGATTGCGGTTAACTCTTCATGAACGCGAGTAGATCTGCGCCTGACGAGAATTAGACGAATAAACTTGTACATGCACGTCAAAACGAAAATGCACGGCTCGATTTCGCTCCGTGCTAGAAACGGTTCACGCCGATCAAATCCCCTCCGAGTGGACCTGCGTCACCTGCAGCGCGACCAAAGGCGGTAGAACGTGGCGTTAAGAATTTGGAAGTGTGCGAAGGAAGCAGCTTCGAGAAACCCGCGCAGCCTTATCGACATCGCGCTCGAAGTCGGCTACACCAGCCCAAGCCATTTCGCCCAAGTGTTTCGACGGGTAGTCGGCCTAAAGCCAACGGAGTTCGGTGGTGCGGTTAAAGTGGTTAACATGAGCGACGCAGCGGAAAAGGAAGTAAGCGACCACTACGCCGGACAGCGGCAGGTCCTGATTAACGGAATCAACGCCTTTGAACCGGCAGTCGACCAATTACATGCGGCATATAAGCGACAGGAATTCCAGGATTGGCCGACGATCATACTCGCGACGACCGTTCAAACATCAGCGATTTCGTTATTTAAATTATTACCGCTCGAACGGCGACGCGAACCGCTGGATAAGCGATCGATAGCATCGATTATCCGTAATTTAATCGACACGCATGACTCGCTCGATCTACTGCTCAAGACCGCGACATTGGAAGAGTTTAACTTGCATCGCGATATCCTTGGCTTGTACCTGGCTAGTAGAATCGCGAAGGTTCAATCAAAGATAGCAAGCGATCAGGCGTCGCAATTCTATCCATATGCGGCGTCTACTTATTGGGACAAGATTCGAAAGTCGAAGCTCTACGACAAGTCAATGGATCGTCTGAAGCGTGGCGAATCACTGTTTTACACAACACGCGTTGAACGAGTCAAAAAGGCCTGCGGCGCACATACCGATTTTGTAATCGGTGTGAATATCTGATCTATCAACCTACGTACATTCCGTGCCACCAGGTCTGTGGTTTTCGGATATCGGCGAATTGTATGCTGATACCGATCAGCAAAGGCCGATCGTCGGCGTCTGGCTCCGCGTCGCGAACTTTTACCTCGCTCGCTCGTTCTCGATGGTACTCGACATCTTTCCGGTGGCTAATACAACGGAGCTCAAAGATTTCATATCTCGACATCAAGCGGTCTTTGCGTCCTGAGGCGATGCGAGATAACTCTGCGTCAGTTGCTACCGCAGTCGTGTATACGTCTACCTATGACTTTCTCTCGATCATCTTTTCGAAGGTGAAACAGAAACCGCGGGTGGTAGAGGAGTACGACAGTTTTTCCGCCGTTATGTCGGCCGTCGAAGCGGGAACCGGCGTCGCCATTGCCACGGACTTTGGTTACAGTTTTGGGAACCGCCTGAAATTTTTGCATATTACTCCTGAGCCGAAACCAATCTCGGTCGGCATCGTCGGGACAAAAGGCCGACTCAGCCCAGCCGCGGAAACATTTTGGCAGTGCGCGAAGGAAGCCGCGTCACAAAAATAGTCGTTTGTTCGCGCCCGCGAACCGCTGACCTGTGATCTCTGACGTGTGACGTCTAGCTTCGTTTTTCTCCTGGACCGCGACCAAAGGCGTTAGGTGCGCGGCGGTAAGAATTTGGAAGGGTGCGAAGGAAGCGTTCAGCGCCCTCCCTTAGTTTACGGCAATAGCGGAATCGATAGAGGGTTGAACGCATCGACCGGCTGATCCTCCTTCACGCGGAGAACAATCTTGCAACGGACGCGGCGGATGATTGATCGTCACCCGTCAATACGCGGGCGATTCGTTGCCTTTGACGTTGGGATTACTCACTTGAGTAATTATCATGGTTCGATTGGCGGCGGCCCATCATCCTGAACGTCTAGCACCTTTGTCTGTAACCATGTAACAAAGGTAACCGCACCTTGAAAGATCTTCATTGAAGCGTCGACTAGGGAAAGTCCATTAAGCCCAGCTCGCGCAAGCGCGACGACGTAATTCGATCCTTTTCCGTGCGCAGCCCCTGCCGAACGAACTTGTTGGATTGTTCTTAGAGATTCAATTTGCTGCTTGGCTTCTACAAAACCCGCATTCGTAAAGAAGCACTCTAGACGATTCAACGAGCCATCAGGCGGGTCTGTTTTAAGTTCCTTGGTGATCGCAGCCACGTTTAAAAAGTCGATTATTAGTTTTGCAAGTAAGCCATTCTGCTGGTCGAACTCAGCTTGGTTCTCGTCTAAACAAACGTGCACCTGTTGGAAAACATACTGATCTTCTGATTCAGGCTCGCGCCATAGCGGCCAGCCATACCGCTCAAGCCACCATTTGTTCACGCGGGGATATAATTGCTTCAATCTTAGATCAGGCATCTCCGGATCAGCAAACCACGCTCGAATGTTGCGAGTGTAAAACGTCTTACTTGGCACGCCATCAGGCGGGACATTGTATTGCCGCCAGTGCTCACGTTCGCCTCTAGGCAGTCCTTGTCCAAGGTCCTTAAGCCAGGCGACAACGTACCGAGGATGATCATTATCCATCCGCAGACTCCAGAAGCCAGAACATCGCAGGTCGCCATCAGTGACGTCGTACCTATCCGGTTCTGCAAAATATCGTCGCAGGACAGCGCGGTGAAAGAATACAGGCGTCAATGCGTTATCATTCCCTTTGGCCTCTTCATCCCACGAGTCCATGATCGGCTGACCGGTGTCGTCTTGCCCAATGATGAACTGCGGGTAGGAACTATCGTCATCCGAATACGGATCGCGGTATTCGATGTCTCCCGGACATGGGATTATGACTTTGCCCGATAAAAGCGAAATGCTCTGGTAGTCCTCTGCTGAAATCTTGTTAGAGATATTGAACCACCAATGGAACAAATCGCCGGCCTTCTCTCGTTCACCAGCCGAAAGTTCTAACGCTTCCAATGGGTGGCGGCTCCAGTAGTTACCCTCTAATTGCATTGCGAGGTGCATCTGTTTCGCTCGAAGGTAATCAATTAGAAAGCGAAGTTGTATTTCAACGCGAGATCCATTAATGCGAACGACTTCGTGCTCAGTACCGTCCTTATCACAATGAAGTAGAACGTTCCGACTCTTGTCCTGAATATGATACAGGTTCCAAAATAACCGAAACTCCTCTGCAATTTCGACCTGAGCAGGATAGTTCTTCCAATAGTACCGCGTCCGTACAAGTGCCTCAGCTCCGGATTCGTTGCCATGTTGCAGATAATAGATTTTCCGCTCACGTCTTCCATCAACAAGTCCTTCTTCACATTGCACAAATGGTTTGAAATCATCGTTCCGCTTGTCCCACGATCGATAAGAAAGAAATTTCTCCTTCTGGTCGAACGGCAAAAGGAACGAAAACCGGTGAAAGCCATCGCGTAAGTCTTGGAAGGAGTGTACGCAGACAAAAGACGAGCGAGTTGGATGTTCAATAAATACAATCCGCTGCGTCTGCATCAAACGCTCAACCTCTTGAAGTTTCTGCGTGTCATCTATCATGATGACAGGCCCGAGAGTCGTTTGTTCGCCGCCTCGATCTGACGACGGCGAATCGCTTAGTGACTTGGGAATATACAGAGAGCTACCGATTTCCCTCGACTTCAAGCCCTGTCCCTGTGCTTCATATTCATTAAAGAAGGCATCGATTATTGTGAGGGGTAGGCGAACGGATTTTCGAAGCTCAATGCCATTGAGCGGTTCTTTAGCAGACTCGATTAGTTCCTCTAATTTCGCGAGGGTTTTCGGATCTTCATTGAGCCGCGCAAGCTCAACAAGAAAGGCAGACTTAAGCCTCAGTCCTGCGCTGAACTCTCCGTCGGTGCCAAGAGTATGTGAGCCTGTTATTGCCCCGGCAGCCTCATGTCGTCGCAGTTCCTTGATGAACGGTCTTAGAGACGGAACAAAATCAATATGGGTGGTGGCATGATCTTGTGGCTGCGCTTTGATCAACGAGTACAAGAGCTTTTCCAGTTCTTTGCGTTCGGATGAAGACTGCCTAATCGGGCGGTCAGGAACCTCTTTGCGGCGGCTACCACTTTGGCCGCCCTCATTTTCTCTTGCAGTCGACAAACTTTTTCGGAGAGCCGTGATTTCACAGTCCAATAGCTTTTCCTCCCATTTCGAAACCTCGGCGATCTCACCAATGACGCGGAGCTGAGCTCCTTCGTTCATGAAGGCTAGTTCGGGACAGTTTTCGGGACTTGCGTCACACCAAATCATCCCTTCGTGATCAAGAAACGTTAGTACTACCGAAAGAGAACCATCGTCCCGCTTTCGGGCATTCTGCAGTTTCCCGGTTCGTTCTACGCGAATTCCCCTGTAGTGCTTGATAATATCCTCGCGCTGCAAAGGCGGGACTCGCTCGATATTCTCGACAATCTGTTCATGGGTTAGATCTGTGATCTGCTTTCGTTTTTTCGCCGTGCTAATCGCTTCGTCGGATGGAGACTTGCCCGGTTGCGGTAACGATCTCGTAATTGGTTCAACCGGGCTTGACGGATTCGAAGAATTCTTAGCCTCCTTTTTTCGCAGCAGCCAGGCAACAACTGCCGCTAATACAGTGCCAATTGCACCGATCGTTGCGCCAATGATACCAGAATCAGTCATAGAAAAATCGGCCAATAAAAAAGGGACGGCCACTCATCGTGATCGTCCCCGTGCCCGGAACTTCACCTCGTTCCGTTGCCAGTCAAGACAAAATCGTTTGTGCTAAACGTCTTGCGGAGATGCCAGTCCTACCGAAAAAGATTAACTTTCGCCAGATCGACAATTTCGTCTCTCCGTCCGCTCAGGACAGCTTTGAGCATGAACACGCCAAAACCGGTGGCTTGTTCCAAAGTGATCGTTCGAACGCGCGGCTTCGTTGTTTTCACCGTTGCGAGATGGGCGCAGCCGCACCATCAGAAGATCGACAATGTAACGAAAGTGTTCTGCCTCGACTTCATTGTGCGGTTCGAGCCTCGATTCGAGCGCGCTCTGGCCAGATGTAGTGGAAAGACGAATGCGGTGACGAGGAGTCCAAGAAGGATTCCAACGACACGATTGCGGGCGTTATCGACGCTGTAGAAGCGTGATCGTTAGGCGCCTTTGTAGGCGTGTTTGTTGATCCTTAGTGTCCGAATTTTCCCCTTTTGACACTTGCGCGATCCGATCCGTCGGTATCAAACATCCCGCTTGCTCCACCATTTGCGTTCAAGCCTATCCAGTGGGGAAAAGATGATACACCCCAGCTCCGTGTGCTTTCCAAACAGAAGACCGGGAATCGCCATCACTTCGCAACCGGGAGCGGCGCGCACGCCCGCAACCACCAATGAGATACCGAGAAACGTGACCGCTGCTAACGCACCCTTTCCGCTACCGACAACGGGCAATCCAGTGGCACCGATAAAATACAGCACCACAAGCAACCCATTCGCCACAATCGCGCCAAGCCCCGAAGCCAAAGGCAGGATTCCTTGCGAGACAGTCATATGAAGTAGGCTATAAATGCCAATCAACCCGACGATCAGCAGCAACGAGCCCAAGCTCACTCGCGCCGGAACTTGGAAATAAACAGGCGCAACGTAAACTATCAGTGCGAGGCCGAGAAGGACGCGGAGCGCACGACCTACCGGTGGAGCTTGGCGAGCTTGTTGGGCTGACTGCATTACACAACCAAGTCTAGCTGCTTCGCATTATCGCCACCTCAC
>WNFY01008366.1_pt1 | contig 12235 bp, 9 predicted proteins | sample 5400091 | NCBI WGS metagenome assembly WNFY01 (sample SAMN13153364, study PRJNA577476) | soil metagenome | isolation source: 60 cm soil or saprolite under grassland replicate 1 | place: USA:California | collected 2016-06-15 | reverse complement strand
CTCGAGGAGTTCGCCGCAGGGTGCGCCGCGCCCGACGGAGGCGAGGAGGTCCAAGCGAGCTGGCTGCGGCAGGCGAAGCAGTTTTCCGCCGAGGAGATGGCGGTGGGGCTTCAATGCCTGGCGTCGCTGGACTTGCGCGAGCGGTTGGGCGACGTCCGTGTGCCGTGCCGGATTCTGCACGGCGACGGAGACTGCATCGTGCCGCTGGGCAGCGCCCAGTTCCTGGTCCAGGGAGTCGCGGGTGCGGAGTTGGAGCTCCTGCGTGGGCGCGGCCACGCGCTGCCCTTCACGGCCCCGGCAGAGATTGCACGCTGTATCGCGGCAGTTATAAAGCAAGTCACCAAGCAAGTCACCAAGGAAGCCACCAAGGAAGCCACCAAGGAAGCCACAAAGGAAGCCACAAAGGAAGCCACAAAGGAAGCCACAAAGGAAGCCACAAAGGCAACGGGATCCCCAGTGCGCCCGCCGTTGGCCGGCTGGGGTGGAACGGTGTTGCGATGAGTGGAATGAGCGGAACCATTGCGGTGGACAAGAACGCGTTGGCGCAGCAGTTCTCCGCTGCAGCCGAAAGCTATGACGTGTGGGCGAAGGCGCAGGCGGAGATCGCCGCGCGGCTGATGCAGCACATCCCGGCGGAGCTTTCGCCGGCGCTCATGGTGGACCTGGGCTGTGGCACCGGACTGCTCAGCGCGCACCTGCTCGATCGCTATCCGGCGGCGTCGCTGGTCGGCATCGATCTGGCGAGCGGAATGGTGAATCATTGTTGCAACAGCTTTCAGGCGGAGACCTTTCACGCGGAGACCACGGGGGCCGGGGCATCGGGCAGAAAATCCCGCGCCCGATTTGTGCTCGGCGATGTGGAGGATCGCGCTTCGCTGGTGCCGCACGCGGAGCTCGTCGCCTCAAGCTGCGTTGCCCAGTGGTTTGCCGATCTGCCTGCGACGGTATGCATGTGGGCCAAGGCACTGGCTCCTGGTGGCGCGATGGCATTTGCCTGCCTTCTCGAGGGCTCATTCTGCGAGCTGGAGGAGGCCTACTACGAGGCGCTTGAGCGCAGCTTTCGTGGACTTTCTCTGCCCAGCCCTGAGGCGCTGCCGCGGCTCTTTCGCGCGTGCGGCCTGCGGCCCATGGCATGCGTTGAAGACGGGGTGAAGGCGCGCTACGCCGGCGCGCGCATGGCGCTGCGCTCGTTTCAGCAGATCGGCGCGGTCTTCCAAGGCCAGCCCGATCATCCGGCGCTTGGCCCGGCGGCGCTGCGGCGGCTCATCGAGAGCTACGACCGGCGCGCCGATGCGGAGGGAATGGTCTCGGTGACCTACCGGGTGCAGTACATCGTTGCGGAGCGCAGCCGTTGATTTCAGGAATCTTTATCGCCGGCACCGGCACGGATGTAGGCAAGACCGTGATCGCGGCCGGAGTGCTGCGCTTTCTGCGGCGCCATGGCGAAGCGGCGATGGCCATGAAGCCTGTGCAGACCGGCTGCGAGGTGGTCTCAGACGGCAGAATGCGGGCGCCGGACGTCGACTTTGCCTTGCGCGCCGCCGGACTCGAAGTCGATGAGGAGACGCTCGCACATCTCGCTCCCTATTGCTTTGCTGCCGCCTGCTCGCCTCATCTTGCCGCGCGGATGGCTGGGCAGCGGATTGAAATGGAGAAGATTCTAGAGAGCGCGCGGTGGCTCGAGGACCGCTACCGGCGTCTGGTGGTGGAAGGCGCGGGCGGAGTGCTGGTGCCCCTGAACGAGACGCAAATCATGCTGAGCATCGCCTGGGAGCTTGGGATGCCGGTGCTGCTGGTGGGCCACTCGGGGTTGGGCACCATCAATCACGTACTGCTTTCGCTGGAGGCGATTCGCCGCCGCGGCTGCGCAGTGCTGGGAGTGGTGTTGAATGATGCGCATCCGGTCGCCGCGCAGGAGAGCTATATTCACGAGGACAATGTCGCGAGCGTACGGTCGTTCGGGAAAGTGCCCGTGACGCGCATTCCGTATCTTCGCTCTTCGCCAGACGCCCCGCTGGATCTGGCGCGGCTTGATGCAGTGTTGGAACAATGCGAATTTTTGAATCTGTATGAGTATCGATCATGAGTAGCCACGCTTCAAGTTGTCCAACCCCCGGCAACGGATCTCCGCATCAGCAAGCGCTGAGTTACGAAGAGCTGCGCCGCCGCGACATCGCATATCTCTGGCATCCGTACACCGAAATTTCCTCGTTTGAACAGATGAAATTTCCCATTGTCGAATCCGCGCAGGGATGTCGATTGCATGAGCTGGACGGGCGTGTGCTGTTGGATGGCATCTCGTCCTGGTGGTGCGTGAACCTGGGACACAGCCATCCGCGCCTGGTGCGGGCCATTCAGGAGCAGGCGGCGAAGCTGCAGCATACGCTGCTCGGAGGCATGTCGCACCCGCCGGCGATTCTGCTGGCCGAGCGGCTGGCGCAGGTTGCGCCGCGGGGTTTGGGCCACGCCATGTTTGCCTCCGACGGCTCCTGCGCGGTGGAGGCGGCGCTGAAGATCGCGCTGCAGTACTGGACCAATCAGGGCGAGCCGCATCGCACGCGCTTCATCACCCTGGAGGACGGATATCATGGCGACACGCTCGGCACAATCGGCGTGGGCTACATCGATGGCTTCCATCGGCCGTTTCTGCCTGCGCTGCGGCCGGCGTTGGCCGCCGTCGCGCCGTACTGCAACCGCTGTCCCGTTGGACTGCGCCCGGAGAGTTGCCACGCGGAGTGCTTCGACTGCAGGGAGTCCAGCTCCGGGAGCTCCGGTTCGATGGAGACGCTCATCCGCCGCCATCACGACGAGTGCGCGGCAGTGATCGTGGAGCCGCTTTGCCAGGCTGCGGCGGGCATGCGGATTTATCCCGCGCTGTATCTGCAGCGGCTGCGCGCGTTGTGCAGCGAGTACGGAATTCCGCTCATCGTCGATGAAGTTGCGGTCGGCTTTGGACGGACCGGCGCGATGTTTGCCTGCGAGAAGGCCGGCATCGTTCCCGACATCCTGACGCTCGGCAAAGGCCTGACCGGTGGACTGCTGCCGATGAGCGCGACCCTGGTGACGGATGCGATCTACGACACCTTCCGCGCCAATGGCGAGCAGCCCCGCACCTTCTTCCACGGCCACACCTTCTGCGGCAATCCGATCACCAGTGCGCTGGCGCTGGCGGCCTTGGAGGTCTACGAAGAGGAGAAGACGGTGGAGCAGTTGCCGGAGCGGATGCGCATTCTGGAGGAGGGCATGCGCAAAGTGGCGGCCGTGCTGGCGGGTTCGCCGCTGCGCACGCTGGGGATGATTGCCGCCATCGAGATTGCGCCGGGCGCCGGAGGACGGCTGCGGGCGCGGAAGATCGCCGCACGCGCCTACGAGCTGGGGCTTTTTATCCGCTCACTCGGCAGCACGATTTATCTGTGGCCGCCGTTGAACAGCGAGCCTGCAGAATTGCAATCGATGGTTGAGATTCTCGAACGCTCCGCCCGCGAGACGGCGTAAGTCGCGCGAGTCAGGGTTCTTCCATGAATTTAATCCTGAGCGCAGCGAAGGCCCCCTGCAGAATCGCCCCTCTCAGCGCTGTCCCAACCTTTTCAACCACTACGTTTCTCGTATGCGATGTTTCAAACGCATGAGCAGAGAGAAGGAATGGCCCTGCGTTCTCGGTTGAAAAACTCCGGACGTCTCCTGATGATGTGCGCCGCGCTGGGTCCTTCGCGTTGCTCAGGATGACCCGCAAACATATTGTTCAAGAGATCAGGTGGACCTTTGGAGAGAACGACTACCGGCTTTCCGGCGGGACCGCTTTGCTCGCCATCTTCACGCCGCTGAGCCCACTCACGTAGCGGGCAATGCCGCGGTAGAGCGACTCGGCGATCTTCTGGCGATACTCGGGATTCTGCAGCTTGCGCTCGTCTTTGGGGTTCGAGATGAAAGAGATCTCGGCGAGGATTGAGGGCATGTTGGCCCCCAGCAGCACGATGAACAGGGCCTTCTTGACGCCGCGGTCACGGATGCCATTTTCTTTCCCGCCCACACCCACATAGAGCGAGCGCTGCACGTCCACGGCGAATTCGCGCGACTCCTCCACCTTGTCGCTTGTGGCGATCTTCTTCACAAGGTCGCCCAGCTCGTGCACCGACTTTTCGCTCACCGCGTTTTCGCGCGCGGCAACTTCCATCGCTTCGGGGGATGGGTTGAAGTTCAGATAGTAGGTCTCCACGCCGCGCGCCGATGGGTCGGGACTGGAGTTGGCGTGGATGGAGATGAACAGGTCGGCCTGCTGCTCGTTGGCGATTGCCGTGCGCGTCTCCAGCGGCACAAAAGTGTCGTCATCGCGGGTGTAGACCACTTCGGCGCCCAGCTTGTTCTCCAATATGCGGCCCAGGCGCAAAGAGACGTCCAGCACGAGGTCCTTTTCCAGCATCCCGTTGGGGCCGATCGTTCCGGTGTCGTGGCCGCCGTGTCCGGCGTCAATAACGATGCGTCCTACCTTCAAGCCAAGCGCGCGAACCAGCGAGCGCTGGCCTCCGGATGTCGGCTGCGCCGCGCGGAATTCGGCCTCGCGCTGGCCGCGCTTCTTGGCCGGAAGCTTCCCGGCTACGGGCTCGGCCTGCTCCGGCTTGCGTTCCGCGGCGCGATCTGCATCGCGTGGCGCTGCGTCACGCGGGGACACCACCTCTACCGTCGGCTCGGTCGTGGGCTTGTCGGTAGCCTTGATCTCGGAGGTTGCAAGCTTTGCGACCTCGGCTTTCGTGGATTCCTCCACCGCAGCAAGCGAACTGCGCGCTTGTTGGGGACCCCGGTTTTGCGCCTCTCGGGGCTCTGCCGCCGATATGGTCCTGCCGCGCTTCACCGGCGGCTCAGCCGCGTTCCTTGCATTCTGTTCCGCCGCGTTCTTCGCCGAGGACTCGGCAGCCTTCTTCAGCGCAGGGTCCTGGATTGTGGCAATCGAGTTGGCTTGCGAGTTCGAGAAGAAGCTCCCGTCGGCCCTGCGCGGCCCGAAGTCGGGGTCCCCGGAAAGCCCGCCTTTGGCTTTCTGGGGTGGGAAGTCGGGGTCCCCGGAAAGTCCGCCTTTGGCTTTCTGGGGTGGGAATTCTGCGTTCGCCGGCTGTGCCGCGGTTGATCTTGCGGACTGCACAGCAGGAGCAGCGGACGGCTGCTTTTGCGTGGATCCCGCGCGTGCCGTTGCCGTGCTGAGGTGGGAATTCGCCTGGGCGGTCTTTTTCTCCTGCGGCTCTCCCGATCTTTGTGCGGGCGTGCTCTGCGCTTGTGCAGCCGGGTTCTGTGTTTGCGAGGCTGCGGTCTGCGAGGCCGGTCCCTGGGCCTGCAGCATCTCCGGCTTGCGCCCGTGAATGTCGATGATCAAGCGATACGGGTTCGGCAGCAAGAAGGCCGAATAGTCGGCGACGGCGTCCACTTCCAGCACCACGCGCACCATGCCGCGCTGATACTGCGCCACGCGCACTCGGTGAAGAAAGCTGTCGGAGACTTCGAAGTTTTTGCCCACGAGGGTGGAGGCGAGTTTGACGTCGTGCAGGTCGAAAAAGATTCGGTCGGGGCTGGGGACGCGTCCCGCCTCATACTTCACTTCCTGCTCCAGGTCGATTGCGACGCGAGTGTAGTCCGGCGTTGACCAGTGGCGGATTCCGGTGACCAGCGGCACGCCGCTGTGCGGCGAGTTGTCCGAGTTCTCGCCCATGCTCGGAGGCAGCTTATTCTCTTGCGCCCGGCCCTCGGGCGGCTTCGCGCTCAGGGCGCGAAGGGCTGCGGCCTTCCGACGACCGCGCGCCTCCTGGTCCATCTCGGTGATGGCCTCGTGCGCGTCGGCCGCAACCTGCAAGCGCGGATAACGCGTTATGACCTCCTGGAAGGCTGCCCGCGCCTTGTCGTTCTCTCGGAGGTCTTGCTTGTAGATCTGCCCGATGGTGAACAGCGCGTTGAAGCGATACTTGCTGCCGGGGTATTCGCGGCGCAGGAACTCATACTGCGCGACGGCATTGCGAAGGATATTCTCGTCGTCGAAGGCGCGTCCGCATTCGGCGAGCAACTCGGCCACGGCCAGCACGCTGGCATCGGCCTTCGAGCTGTCGGGCGCGCTGTGGTAGACGCTGCGGTAGGCGTCGGTGACGCGCTCGTATGCGCGGCGCGAGCGGTCCTTTCGCGGAAGTCCGTTCAGCTCTTCGCGCAGGCGCTCTGCCCTTTCAAACTGTGAGCGGGCCTTGTCGCGGCGAGCCTGACCATTGGACGTCGATTTGGAAGATGCTGAAGCGGGAAAAGCGAAACCAGGGAGGACCAAGCCGGGCGCGATCAGCAGGCAGAGCACAATTAACGCGGCCAGCCGGCCTGTCCATGCGCGCCCAGTGAGTTGTACCATCGACCGCCCCATCTCCGCAGGCCAAGCGGCCTGGCGAAAGCTACTCCATTTTACGTCAATCCGTATTGCTGATCATCAGTACGCCGCGCTCATCGCGGCGTACTTCAATCGGCATCGACGATGTGCCGGCAATGACCGGCTCCGGGATTGCCAGGCTAATGCCACCAGCCAAAAGACCCGTGATGCGCCGGACGTAGTTCCGGGTTTCCGTGTAGGGCGGAATTCCTCCATTGCGCTCCACGGCTCCCTGTCCAGCATTGTAGGCCGCAAGCGTCAAAGTTACATCCCCCCGGAAGTTATCCAGTAAACCTTTCAGGTGGCGGACCCCGGCATCGACGTTCTGCGCGGCGTCAAACGGATCGGTGACATCGTACTGGCGGGCGGTTGCCGGCATCAGCTGCATCAGGCCCATGGCCCCTTTGCTGGAGACGGCGCGGGGATTGAAGTTTGACTCTACTTTGATGAGGGCGCGCACCAGGTTGGGGTCGACATGGTGGCGCGCGGCAGCTTCGTTGATTTGTCGGTCGATCTCGGCGGCGCTCGCCGAGCGATTGGCGGGGATCAAAGAGTAGATTGAGCTGGCGGCCGCTTCGCCCTTTTCTGTCGTTTTATCTGCAACCTTCGGATCCGCCGGGGCTTTCGGGTCGGCCGGATCAAGCTGCGGGCGAGAGGTAAAGTGGCTGGAGACCTCGTTTGCCACGGCCCGCGCAGATCGCAGCGCCCGCGGCGAGGCGGCGCGCACGGGCCTCCAGCGCTGCTCGGAATCGCTCCAGTACACGTACTCTTTGGAGGTGCCGGCTTCCGTGCTGGAAGGATTGTCGTTGGTCCACACCACGCGCCCTTCTTCCTGGACTGCCTTCGGCGATTGGGCCACGAGCGGCAGGCTCAGCAAGCCAGGCAGCAGGGCGGCGGCCGCAAAAAGATATACGCGCGGCGCGCGGATGCGGGATGTGCAGACGCCCAGATTCATAAGCATCAATGCGGGCCGGGCCCGACGGATGGGAGCCCGGAACGTACAGAATCAGCATAGGACAACGCAAATCGAGGAGTATGGGGAGAAATTCCCGCGGAGGTTACGGCAGTACATGGTAAGAGGGGACTTCGGATTCCCAAGGATCGGTGGCCCACATCTGCCTTCTTTCGGCAAATGTGGGGATTAGCCGAGCATTTGCTCAACAGTCGCGTAGCTTTCGCGCAGCGCCTGGTCGAGAGCCTCGGGGTCCTTGCCGCCTGCCTCGGCCATGTCGGGACGTCCGCCGCCGGAGCCGCCCACCTTCTGCGCTACCTGGCCGACGATTTTGCCCGCCTGCAGCCGCCCGGTGAGGTCCTTCGTCACGCCCACGATCACGGCCACCTTGCCGTCGGCCACCGAGCCCACGATCACCACGCCCGAGCCGAGCTTGTTGCGAAAGTTGTCCACCAGCGTGCGAAGCTGCGAGCGGTCGAGGTTGTCGGCGCGATGGGCGAGCACCTTGACGCCCTTGACCTCGCGCACGTTCTCCTCTGCGGAGGCCACGGCCGAGGCGGCCGACTTCATGCGCATCTGGTCGAGCTCCTTGCGCAGCTTTTTGAGCTCTTCGTCGCGGCGCTCGAGCTCCTGCCTGAGCGCCTCGGCGGGACTCAGCTCGCTGCGTCCAACGAAAGTTGAGACCACGCCCTCCAACTCGTGATCGCGGCGGAAGTGGCGCAGCGAGTGCTCGCCCGCAACGGCTTCCACGCGGCGCACGCCGCTGGAGACGCTGGACTCCTTGAGCAGCTTGACCAGGCCGATTTCGCCCGTGGCGCCGACGTGCGTGCCGCCGCAGAGCTCGGTGGAGAAGTCGCCGATCTTGATGACGCGCACCCGCTCGCCGTACTTCTCGCCAAAGAGCGCCATAGCGTGGTACTCATTGATCGCCACATCGATGGGCACGTCCACGATGGTTTCGATCTTCTGATTGGCGAGCACCTGGCGGTTGGTGATGTCCTCGATCTCCTGCAGCTCTTCGTCGGCCACGCCGGCGAAATGCGCGAAGTCGAAGCGCAGATGGTTTGGTGCAACCAGCGATCCGGCCTGCTTGACGTGCGTTCCCAGCACCTGCCGCAGCGCCGCGTGCAGCAGGTGCGTCGCCGTATGATGCCGGCGCGTCGCCGAGCGCAGCTCAGAGTTGACTACCGCGACCAGCCTGTCGCCCACAGCGATCGGGTGGCGCGCGGTGACTTTGTGCGCGCGCACGCCCTGCACAGGCGAGTGCACGCCTTCGACCTCGGCCACCACCACGGTGTAGTCGCCCGAATAGAACCAGCCCTTATCGCCAACCTGGCCGCCGGACTCGGAGTAAAACGGCGTGTGGTCGAGGACGACCTCGCCCTGCTCTCCGGCTGCCAGTTCGCGCACACCCTGGCCGTTGTGGATGATGGCGAGCACCTCGCAGTCGGACGACTGCTCCTGGCGGTAGCCTTCAAAGACCGTGTGCGGCAGTGCCGCGAATACCGGCGAGGCGGTCTTCTGCGAGCCACCCTTCCAACTGGCCTTGGCGCGCGACTTCTGCTCTTCCATGGCCGCGGCGAACCCGGTCTCATCTCCTTGCCGGGAAGTATGCCCTCCGGGGCAGCGTCGAGGAGCGCCTGCAGCCTGGCCAGGCCGATGGCGACCGTGTTGGCAAAGCGCGTCTCCTCGCCCTCGATGATCCTGGCCACGCGCGCCGCCGAATCCCTGAGCTCGGGATATGCGCCCGCCATCTCCTTCACCACGGCGTCGACCATCTTGTAGAGGAACGGCTGCGTTTGCCCAAGCAGGCGGCCGTGGCGGATGGCGCGGCGGATGATCTTGCGCAGTACGTATCCCCGGCCTTCGTTGGCGGGCAGGATGCCGTCGCTGATGAGGAAGGTCGCGGCGCGCGAGTGGTCGGCGATGACCCGCAGCGAACCGGCGTGGTGCGCCTTTTCCTCCTGCGCCTCTGTCTCCTTGCTCTGCTTTCCGGTCAGCTTCGCGGCGCGTTCGATCAGCGGCACGAACAGGTCTGTGTCGTAGTTGCTCACCACGCCTTGCAGCACGGCGGCGACGCGCTCCAGGCCCGCACCGGTGTCGATCGACGGCTTAGGCAACGGGTTCAGCACGCCCTCGGAGTTGCGGTCGAACTGCATGAAGACCAGGTTCCAGATCTCGACGTAGCGGCCGCACTCGCACGGAAACTTGCATTCGCCGGCTGCGCACTCGGGCAGCTTTTTGTCGCTGGACTCGACGCCCATGTCGTAGTGGATCTCCGAGCATGGGCCGCACGGGCCGGTATCGCCCATCTGCCAGAAGTTTTCCTTCATGCCGAGCTCGAAGATGCGCTCCGGCTCGACGCCAGCCTTGAGCCACAGGTTGTAGGCCTCGCTGTCGCGCGGCACGCCGGCCTCGCCGCGGAAGATCGTGACGTAGAGCTTGTCCTTGGCCATGGCGTACCACTGCGGCGAGGTCACCAGCTCCCACGCGTAGGCGATGGCCTCCTGCTTGAAGTAGTCGCCAAAGCTGAAGTTGCCGAGCATCTCGAAGAACGTGTGATGGCGGTTGGTGAAGCCCACGTTTTCGAGGTCGTTATGCTTGCCTCCGGCGCGCACGCACTTCTGCGAGCTGGTGGCACGTGTATAGTCGCGCTTCTCCGCGCCCAGAAAGACATCCTTGAACTGGTTCATGCCCGCATTGGTGAAGAGCAGCGTGGGATCGTTGGCGGGGAGCAGCGAGGAGCTGTGCACCTCGCGGTGCCCCTTCTGGACGAAAAAGTCCAGGAACATGCGTCGGACATCGTTTCCGGTAGGCATATGAAAAGACGATTTTAGCATTCCGGGTTAAAGCCCATTGCCGGCCGTGCGTTCGCGGTCTGGTATTTCCAGTCGATTCCGCCTACCCGGAGAGCGCTCTGGCGCGGGGACCAGCCGGGTGCAGCGCCATTGGTAACCTTCCGCGGCCCGCGCGCGGCAAAAATTTCCGCGACAGATCCAACTCTGGATGCTCATAATGTCCAATGGGCGTCGTCCATACGCCCGAGCGAGGTTTGATCGAATGGAGTTTGATCCCAGCGCTGCTAAGCCCGGCACAATCCCAAGACGCCGTGAGATGCGGCTGCCCGCCACCCTCGAGGTGCGCGTGCTGGGCATTGACGCGACGGGCAAACCCTTTCATCAATCAGCGACCACGCTCGACATCAGCCCATCCGGCGCGCGGATCACCGGAATCACGGCCAAGCTCAAGCAGGGTGACATTGTGGGTCTGCAGAGCGGCGGAAACAAGAATCGCTTCCAGGTGGCCTGGGTCATCGGCAATCGCGACTCCACCTACGAGCTGGGGCTGCAATGCCTGGAGCGCGGCGCCAGCCCATGGCGCGAGAGATTACAGCCGAACAAGAAACCCGGCTCCGAGCGGCGCGCGGGAGAGCGCTTTACCTGCAATGGCTCGGCCTCACTGCGCTCGTCCGGGCTGCCCTCACCCATCTGGGGCAAGATTCGTGATATCAGTGAGCATGGCTGCTATGTGCAATCCGAGTATGTAGCCAATGTGGGTGAAATTCTCAGCGGGCAGTTCACTGTCAGCGGCATACAACTGAACGCCGTGGTTGAGGTGCGCAGCTCAATGGACACGGTCGGCATGGGACTGGTGTGGTGCGACGTTGGATGCGATGGAGAAGCCAGGCTGGAAAGAATCCTGCGCCCGCTGAACATCAACCGCTTTGATGCCGGTAATGGCCGGGCGCTGGCGCTGGCCCAGCTCGATAAAGTGCGCCAGCTGGTGGCCACGCTACGAGAGCGGCTGGAGGATGATCAGTATCAGGTGAGGCCGAAGATCCTCGAACAACTAGGTGAGGTGCAGGAGGAGCTCACGGCGGCGCTGGGGAGCGTACAACCGTAGCCGCTCGCCAAGGTTCTTAGAGCAGATGGAACGCCGGTACGTCTCCCTCGTGCTGTTGGCTGTTCTGATTGCCTGGTCGGCGCCCGCGTTTTCCCAAAACAGCAGTACGGCCCAGAGCAGCGGGCATGGGGCAGAAGAGCCGATTGCGCCCACGGAAATTTCCGCCGATCTGGGTGGCTGCTCGGCGCTGATCACTGTGACCGGCTCCAACGCCAAGCCGATCTTTAACGCAAAGGTCAGCACCCGAATCCGCTACGGCCTCTTCGGCGCAAAGAAACTGGACTTGGAGGTCTACACCAGCGCCTCAGGACAGGTGAAGATCGTGGGACTGCCGGAGTCGCCCAAGCGTCCCATCTTCTTCCAGATCAGCAAAGGCGAAAGGTCCCAGACGTTAGAGTTCAAGCCCGACTCAACCTGCCAGACTGTTTCCAATGTGCAACTGAAGTAGGCGCGCAACCGGGTGGAACCGCTGCTCGCGAAGCAAATCTCGATCAACCTTCCTCATCCACCGGAGGCGAATCCATGGCGATTTCGCTCTCCTGCTCCAGCGCGCTCAGCGTCTCGTCATCCACGCTCCATTTACGCAAGAGCTGGATGATTGCGCGCGAGGAGAACCCCGCGCGCGCCATTGTCCGGAACACCCGCGCCGACTCCTTCTGGTCCTTCGGCTGCTTGAGCCGTTTGCGCGCGGCGAACTCGCGCAGCAGCTTCAGTTCATCCACCCCGGCGTAGCTTTCGCCCACCGACTTCTCGATGACCTGCGGATGCACGCCCCGGGCCTTCAATTCCTGTGTCACGCGCATGCGTCCGAGCTTTTCGTTATCGCGCCGCAAGGCCGAATAGTATGCGGCGTAGTTGCTGTCGTTTAGGTAACGCTGCTCTTTCAGCCGCGCGGTGACGGCTTCGACCAGGGCGTCGCAATCGGGCTGGTGCGCGGCGCGGGCGCGCATCATGCGTTTGAGCTCGGCCACGGTGCGCATGCGGCGCGACAGCGC
>WNFY01023524.1_pt1 | contig 12239 bp, 6 predicted proteins | sample 5400091 | NCBI WGS metagenome assembly WNFY01 (sample SAMN13153364, study PRJNA577476) | soil metagenome | isolation source: 60 cm soil or saprolite under grassland replicate 1 | place: USA:California | collected 2016-06-15 | reverse complement strand
CCGGTGCCGCAATGCACGAGACGCGGGCCGACCCGCAGGCCGCGCTTCAGTTTTCAAACGCGAACGAAATTCCGTCGCAAATTGAAGCTGTTCCGTCCGCGCCAGCGACAGGTCTGATGATCCAAGCTACATTCGACAGCTCCATCACCGGCAACCCAAACGCGGCGGCGATTGAGGCTATGATCAACCGCGCGATCGCGATTTATGAGTCGCTGTTCGCAGATTCGATTTCGGTTCCAATTCAGATTCGTTTCCGCTACGCGACGACTGACGCGAATGGCACTCCTCTGGCGCCCGGGGTTCTCGCGCGAAGTAACTCCGTCGTCTACACGGTTCCATGGATCACGTACATCAATGCATTGAGAAACGATCACCATACCACCAACGACGCTACCGCGAATGCGAGCCTGCCGGCCAGCGCATTGTCCGCGAACCTGGTGCCGTCGAGCGCGGACGGACGAGCAGTGGGATTAAATACGCCGCCGGCTATGTTCGCAAACGGCACAGTTGGCAATGGTGGGCCGTACGACGGGATCGTTACGCTTAATTCTTCAGCGCCATTTCAATTCACCCGGCCTGCCAACGGTAGCCACTTCGACGCGCAGCGTTCGCTTGAACATGAAATGGACGAAGTGATTGGCCTTGGATCGCATCTAGGCCATGTTGGCAACGATCTTCGCCCGCAGGACTTGTTTAGCTGGTCATCGGCTAACCACAGAAACATCAGCACTTCGGGCGCGCGTTATTTCTCAATTAATGCAGGCGTCACCCACGTCGTTAATTTCAATCAGAACCCAAACGGCGATTTCGGTGATTGGCTGAGCACCGCCTGTCCGCAGGCGCATCCGTATGTGCAAAACGCGTTTGCCTGTCTTGGGCAATTGTCGGATGTCGCGGCTACATCGCCGGAAGGCATTAACCTCGACGTCATAGGTTACGATTTAGCGATGTTCACCACACCGGCAACCAATGTCTTGAATTTTTCAGCCACGCTCCACGGCTCGGTTAATCCGCACGGATTAACCACAACCGTGCACTTCCAATACGGAACAACGACAAGCTACGGGCATAACACTGCATCTCAGAGCAAGACCGGGACCACGTACCAGAATGTCAGTGCGAACATCAGCGGCTTAAGCGTGAGCACAACCTATCATTTCCGCATCGTGGCCACTATCAACGGTCACACCTTCTACGGCAGCGACAGGACTTTTACCACACCTTAGCGAAACGGCATCTCCGCTCGCCGCCATCAGCGCAGCAAGCAATAAAGTGAATCTGACGGCGGCAGGTGTCGGGTCAGGGCAGGTGCAAATGGTGCAAATGGGGTCAGAGCTAAGTATTGACTCTCTTAATTAGCGCAGTGGTAAAGCCGATTGGATACATGCGTCCAGGTTCCCATGTAAGAATGCATGCCGTCCTAATGTGTGTCGATACTTGGCTCTGACCCCTTTCTGCCCCTTCTAATGTAACTGACTATTCAGAACCGTTTGCGGCGCGACTTTGTTCAGTTCAAGCTGTGCGCTGACTTTCTGTAGGCCCACAGTAAGCGCTTCAATTTGCTTTTGCTGCCGCGCGATCGTCGCGTCTTGTTCCTGCACATGCTGATGTTCCTTGAGGAACTCATTCAATAACATCGCGTTGACCTGCTCGTAGCGGACCGTCTGTGGTCTGCCCTGGGCGTCGCGAATCACGAGATCAGGGTTTATTTTTTCCACGTCCTCAGCCACCAACCCAAACTGTGCGACGCGTTGCGGATCAACTTCTTTCTTGTAACGAAAGCTCACCGGCTTAAGTGCCAGAATGGCTTCGCTCGCTTTGTCCATCGGTTTGATCTCATCTTTAAACCGCGCCGAGGAAGTCAGCGTGCCCAGCTTGCCTCCTTCTCCAACTACGAACACCGCAGCGCCTCCACTGGCCGTCGCTCCGCTGATGCCATCGATAAAGGTCTCGGTGATATTTCTGCCGATACGGATCGTGTTGCTTTCGCCAGCAACACCAGCCACCTCGGCGCCGATATAGACGTTATTGGAACCGGTTGTTTGATTGGAGCCGGCACGAAAGCCCAAGGCCGTGTTGTTATTGCCGGTGTCGTTCATAAAGAACGCATAAGCACCGCTGGCGGTGTTGTGGTCGCCGGTGGTGTTGAAAGTAAGCGCAGCAGCGCCGGTGGCTGTGTTTCCAATGCCGGTGGTGTTGGCTCGAATCGCAGCATAACCGTTTGCCGTGTTGCTATGGCCGGTGTCGTTGTCATGGAGGGCCACCGCTCCGTTGGCCGTGTTGTAGCTGCCAGTGGTGTTTCCTTCAAGTGACAAGTACCCCACCGCCGTGTTGAATCCGCCGGTGGTGAGACTGAAGAGGGCGCCTGCCCCTTCTGCTGTGTTCTGTCTGGGATAGCCTCCGTCCGGCGCCGGACTGACAGCCTGCGCTCGTGGCAAAAGCCCAACGCAGACAATCCCGATCAAAATGCGAATTAAGTTTTGACGTTTCATGTCTATTTTTCCTCTGTTAAGTTGATCCCCGACGGGTTGACCCTTGGCAGTGCACGTCTGAAAAAGGGGAGAAAGCTCCGGGAGAAAAGCTTCCTTCCCTGACCCCGATTCCAGACGACACCGAGTCTGAAAGAGTTCCCGTCTGTTTAGCAAGGAGAAATTGCCAGGTTACAAATCTTTTACGGATTATTGAGTGCCATTTGCTGTGGTGGCCTGCCCATTTCAAGGCCGCCCTGGGACGGACTCGCTGCGGCGAGGTGCGTGCTCACCTTTTGAAATGGCAAATGGGGTCAGAGCTAAGTATTGATACTCCTTAATTAGCGCAGTGGTAAAGCCGATTGGATACATGCGTCCAGGTTCCCATGTAAAGATTCTCTGCGATCCATTTTAGGCTGACTGCCGTCTCCTTACGCAGCCGCCGCGCGACCGCCTCCTTGGTCCAACCCAGTAATCTGTGTCAATACTTGCCTCTGATCCCTTTCTACCCTCATTCGCTCGTCGGAACATTGTGGTGATCAGTCGCCGTGCAGCAATTGAATTGTAAGTGGACTTGGTTCGGCGAATCCGCTGGGCTACCGGTGCATAATCCAAGCCGCCGAAAAGTTCGCCGATCTCGCGCAGCGATTTGCTTCCGGTCTCCCAAACCATCCACCTCGCCGCATTCTTAGCGTGCAGGTGACCGCTCGAGCGATGCCGCCGATTAAAATAAACCGTGTTCCCTGCTCAAATCGAAAACGCCGAAAATATTGGCCGGGAATATTCTTCAGCGTTTCAGTGATCTTTTACATCGGGTTGGGAGCATTAACGCAATTCCCCAAACACGTGTGATATGCGTCGTTGCATATCTTCAAGCTGCGGATTGGATCGATAGACTTGTCAGCTGAGTCACGACATTGGACATATCTTTCCCGGCATACTGTTTGGCAGTCTAGGCCTTGTGCTAGTGCCTGCCAAAAAAGACCCAAACCCAGGGAAATTAGAATTGCGCCTGTTATTTTTCTCTTCATTGATTTTTATCTCCTTCGGAAAAACCCTTGAATCGCGTTTCGGTCATAAACACAAATCACGGCTTCAGTCGTCTGGCGAGGCTGTCAACTTTGTTTCGAATACCGGCTCGAAGTTGCTCGTATGGCAGCGGCAAATTGATGAGAATCTAAAGGGCGTCCCACAAAGGTTGCAATTCTTGTCATCTAAGGCCGCCATTCGCCAATTCGAAATATCTTTTGGTGTTTTGGATGAATGTATTGATCAGCCTTCGTGTCAATACTAGGCTCTGACCCTTTTCTGCCCTTTCGACGGCCAGCCGCACAGCGTCCGTTACGATGCGGTGAATGCGATGTTGCTCAACGAGTTCCTCAAAGAACACGCGACGGTGCAGGAGCAGGGAGCGACAATTGCGCGATTAGGAAAGCAGATTGAAGCTCTTACTACGGGCCTACAGAAAGTGAGCGCACAGCTTGAATCGAGTAAACCTGCGCCGCAGGTAGTCAACAATCCTTAAAGCCGGTTCACTGGTCTTTCGTTGCTGATGTGTATCGCAACGACGGAAAGCGTTTCGTGACTGCGTTTCTGGAACCGGCATCCCGATTCGCGCTTGCGGCGAATAGCCTCGACAAGCTGGCAAATGTTTCCGAAACTCCCGGGATATGAAAACCTGCATTTCATCAGTTCTAATCACGCTCGCACTCATCTGCTTTGTGCTTGTCCAAAACACGAAGGCGGTAAGTCCGCCGCCGGACGGCGGCTATCCCGGAAGCAACACAGCCGAGGGCGATAACGCTCTGCTTAACGTCAACACTGCGATCGGCATCAACAATACCGCCGTAGGTGCCAATGCGCTTCGTGACGATACTACCGGCCAATATAACGTGGCGGTTGGTTCTAGGGCGCTTGCCAGCAACACCACTGGCAACTTTAACATGGCCATTGGGACGGACGCGCTCAGGGACAACAATGCCAACTTCAACTTGGCCATTGGTTTTCGAGTGGGCTTCCAGAACACTACCGGCAGGCACCTCACCGGAATTGGCGCCGCAGCGCTGAGGAACAACACCACCGGCAGTTTTAATACGGCCATTGGTTCCGATGCGCTTAAGGAGAACACCACCTCTTCCAACAACACGGCCATCGGCGCTGACGCGCTCTCAGAGAACACCACCGGCAGCGACAATACGGCCACTGGTAATCAAGCACTCCTGAACAACATCGCTGGTGTAAATAACACGGCCACTGGAGCGTTCGCCCTTTTTACCAACACCACGGGCAGCGACAACACGGCCAACGGTTTAGGCGCACTCATGAGGAACACCACCGGCGGCGAAAACACGGCCACCGGTGTTAGTGCGCTCTCCTTCAACACCAGCGGCAGCCAAAACACGGCCACTGGTACTGGCACGCTTGCGAACAACACCATCGGCGCCGCTAACACGGCCAACGGGAGTGGCGCGCTCGGTCGAAACAGTACCGGTAACGGCAATACGGCCGAGGGGGTTACCGCCCTCCAGAGCAACACCACCGGCAGCGGCAACACCGCCAGTGGTGTTGACGCCCTCTATAGCGATACCGGCAGCAATAATACCGCCTTGGGCGATGGCGCCGGATTCAATCTCACCACGGGCGATGGCAATGTGTGCATCGGCCAAGGCGTCCAAGGTGTTGCTGGCGCGAACAACACCACTTGGATCCGAAATGTTCACGCTTCTGTCGCGAGTGACCGAGCAGTGTACGTCAATGTAGACGGCAAACTGGGCACCCTTATGTCCTCTCGCCGCTACAAGGAGGAGATTCAACCGATGGGCAAAGCGAGCGAAACGCTTTTTGCGCTTAAACCGGTTACCTTCCGCTACAAGAAGGAAGTAGATCCCGCACGTGCCCTCTTTTTTGGACTGATTGCTGAGGAGGTGGCCGAGATTTGCCCTGAGCTGATAACCCGCGATGAGAAAGGCAAGGCCCAAACTGTCCGCTACGACCAGGTGAATGCGATGTTGCTCAACGAGTTTCTCAAAGCACGTCGCCAGATTGACGTGCAGCAAAAGCAAATTGAAGCGCTCACTGCGGGCCTAGAGAAAGTGAGCGCACAGCTTGAATCGAGTAACCTGCGCCGCAGGTAGGACTGCGTTTCTGGAACCGGCATCCCGATTCGCGCTTGCGGCGAATAGCCTCGACAAGCTGGCAAATGTTTCCGAAACTCCCGGGATATGAAAACCTGCATTTCATCAGTTCTAATCACGCTCGCACTCATCTGCTTTGAGTGCATACAAATGGGGTCAGAGCCAAGTATTGACACTCTTCAATTAGCGCAGTGGTAAAGCCGATTGGATACATGCGTCCAGGTTCCCATGTAAAGATTCTCTGCGATCCATTTTAGGCTGCCTGCCGTCTCCCTACGCAGCCGTCGTGCGAGTGCCACCTTGGTCGCATCGCCCTTGCGCCGTCGCTTCAGCTCCGCCTTGGTCCAACGTGCCACCCGGTGCGCCGGCAGGTCTGACCCAATAAGTTCAGAAACAGTTTTCAATCAGCGTCAGTTCGGAAGATCGCTTCGCGCCGGTCCCCCCGGCTAAGCAGATGACAATTGCCCCGCATACTCGATGCGCAACGGTCGAGCCATTTGGCGAAAAAATGCACGTCGTCGTCATGTGTCAATACTTGGCTCTGACCCCTTTCTCTCTTTCCTCGAATCGGCTGTTTTCCTCCAAGGTTGCAGCGAATTGGCTTGACTAGCTGGCGTAATTTTCGCCAGACTTGGTGTCCTCAAACGGATTCGAATCAGGCGGAGGGCATTCCCCGCTAGGTCCTTCGTCTCCTCCGGACCCGCAATCGCAGAATCAATGTAGCGGGGAAAACAAAGGAATTGTCCCATGCACACATCGATTCAGCTCAATAAAGCAACTCCACTGTCTCTCCTCGCACTGGGCGTCGTCTGCATTGCGTTTTCGCCCCTGGTGCAAGCGGTTGTCCCGGCGCCGGACGGCGACTATCCTGGCGGCAACACTGCAGAAGGGCAGGCTGCCCTTTTTACCCTCACCAGCGGCACATTCAATACTGCAGTGGGTTTTCTTTCGCTCAGGAGCACGACTGAAGCCAGATTCAACACGGCCATCGGCGCCGGCGCGCTGCTTGGCAATGTCGCAAACTCAAATACAGCCACAGGTGCCGGGGCGCTTTTGAGTAACACCACCGGTAGCGTGAACACCGCCAATGGAGCGTTCGCCCTTGTTAGCAATACCGGAGGCAGCTTCAACACGGCCAATGGTTTTTCTGCGCTCAGTAACAACACCACCGGCTTTGAAAACACGGCTACTGGCGTGCAAGCGCTCGAGAGCAACACCATCGGCAGCAACAATACGGCCAACGGTTTTTCTGCGCTTAGTAATAACATCATCGGCAGCCAGAACACCGCCACCGGTTTCAATGCGCTCTTTGAAAACACTGGCGCGCTAAACACGGCCAACGGCTCTAACGCGCTTGCTAATAACACCAGCGGTAGCGGCAACATCGCCGTGGGCGTTGGCGCCGGCGGCAGTGTCACCACTGCCAATCACGTTATTGCCATCGGACACCCCGGTGCCAACGTGGACGACAGTTGTTTTATCGGCCAGGTTCGCGACGCTCTGGTAGCCCCGGACGCCGCGCAAGTGTTAATCGACTCCGCCGGCAAGCTTGGCACTACGAGCGGCTCATCGCGCCGGTTTAAAGAGCAGATTAAACCGATGAATAAAGTCAGCGAAGCCATCTTGGCGCTCAAGCCAGTAACCTTTTACTACAAGAGCGATAACACAAATACATTGCAATTTGTAAAGTCTAATGCTGTAAAGCAAGAGGCGACTATTGCGCGTCTGGAGCAGCAAATTGAAGCGCTTACAGCAGGTATACAGAAAGTGAGCGCACAGCTTGAATTGAATAAACCCGCGCCGCAAACGGTTAAGAACAACGACTAAAGATGTCGGTGATGTCCATCGGAAATCACAAATGGGGTCAGAGCTAAGTATTGATACTCCTTAGCTAGCGCAGTGGTAAAGCCGATTGGATACATGCGTCCAAGTTCCCATGTAAAGATTCTCTGCGATCCATTTTAGGCTGACTCGATGCGCAGCGGTCGAGCCATTGGGCGAAAGAATGCATGGCGTCGTAATGTGTGCCAATACTTGGCCCTGATCCCTTCTGACCTGACGGCTGAGATGCAGCCTACATTGCAACCGGCCTTGCTGAGATTGTCAGCGATTATTTCCCAGTATATGTCCCGACGCTAGAGTACGCTTGACAAGTAGGAAGTGGCCGGACGAAAAGACCGCCTCCACCTCTCGTAATATCCAACGGCATAAAATCGTAGCATCGGCCAGGATAAGCATTGTAAGTCGCGAGTGACTGACAACCGGATAGCTGGCATGTCAGAACTAAAGCACAAGCTAAATTGAGGGTAAGAAAGAACTTTTTCATGAGCCGAGGTTATGACGGAAAAACGTCCGCACTACAAGCTTCAGTTTCGGATCGCCTCAATTTTCATCACCGGATGAAATCTCCCACGCCGCGTCCCCTTGGAGATCAGTTCTCCGGTTTGAGTGATCTACGGGGAGCGTGGCCGATATCGAAGAACGCATCGACGGTGGCAGCCGAAATTATCTTTTCCGTGAATGTCCTGCCTGCTAAAGACGGTGTCTTATGAAGCGCGCACTGTCCCTCCTGTTGGTGTTCTTAGTCGTTGGCTCGGCTCTCGGTCAATCGCCGGAACCAGCCAAGGTTCGTATCACAACTTGGAATCTGGAATGGTTTCCAAACGGCTCTCCTCGTGAAGCGACGCCAGAAAAATAAGCGCAACGGATACAGGCGGCGGCAGATGTTCTCAAAAAACTAAATCCCGACATCTTGCTGCTTCAGGAGGTGCGCGATTACGATGCCTGCGCCCGATTAGGAGAGGCAATTCAACCAGGTGCGTATCAGGTCGCCATTTGCAGCGCAAGCTGCGTGGTCAGAATCTTGGAAATCAATGGAAGGAATCGATCCACCACGGGGATTCGCTTTTGCGTGGTTTAAGATTGGAAATGCGGACATTGGCGTTTACTCGCTGCATTTGAAAAGCAATCTCGTCACGCACGGCGATCCGATAGCAGAAACCGCAAAGAATATCCGAAAACGAGAAATCGCCATAGATCAACTGATGACGCACGTCCGCGACTTCATCGGAGCGAAAATCCCGGCGATAAATAGGTTCATTATTGGAGGGGATTTTAATACAAACCACGATCAAGCGATGTTCGCTGCAGAGAAAACATTGGACACTCTGGGCACTGGTGCACTTCGCAGCGTGTTTGACGCAATTCCCTTCGAGCAACGGATTACGCATCCCGGCACTCACGGCTTCCCTGACGCAACGTTTGATTATTTCTTCGGTAAAAACGTCAAGTTTGGAAAGCCAATAATCACGCGGTCAAACGTCTCTGACCATTTGCCTGTAACTTGCGACGTGATGATCCAATGAAGGACGGGACCATCCAGTTTGCCACCACACCCTTCTCTGAGCGAACCGCCGAGCGACGAGAAAATTTCCGATGATGACTTCAGGTGAATATATCGGAACAACGAGTTTCTGTTTCGCGATACGCTTTTGAAGTTGGTAAAGGCTGAGAAGTTGCCATACGCAGAACTCACGAAGGCGGCCTAGTTCATTTGATCTTGTTTCGCAGAATGCTTAGCTGGCCATAACACGAGCCGACGCAACGCTGATAATAGTTCGCCCAGTCATTGAGTGACCCGTTCGTCGGTTTCTTGAATGTGAGGAAGTAGGTAAGACGATCATACTCAGTGATAGTTGCGAAATTTTTCCTCGCGAATTGCTGAAAGTCGTCCAACCAACCCGGTGCTGCTTCTGCGGCGTCCTTTTGGGTTCCGGCATCTACAAGTCGCTCGCGAAGTGCCTTACCGCCCTCGATCCATTTGTCGGATTCCTCTCTCAGTCGAAGCCCTGTTAACGGAGCTTTCTCAGGAATCGGCGAAGACTTGGCAAGGACGGCTTCACGAATCAAAATTTCACCGAATGGGTCATTTAATCCTGGTTGATATAGGATTGTGTCCGTGGATTCCGAACTACTTTCAGTTACGTATTCGTTTCCAAATGCATCTGAAAAAACCACACTTAATCTAGGCCGAGCGGTTCTTAGTCGATCAAATGATATATCCTTCGTTAGAAAAATAAGGTACCCGATCTGTCTGCCTCCCTTTGGTATTGGAGTATTTTCGACCCTTTCATAGAGCATTTGCGAAGTCTCAAGTTTCACTGGATGCCCCTGACTATCCCAAATTGTAAAGTCCTTCTGAAAGTGTGTTGCTCTGTATTGAAATTTTCTGCCGTCTAGTTCAATAATCAGCCCCCAGCGATCAACGATTGTCGGATCGCCTCGATTAGTTATTTGGAGTGCTACAACAACTCCATCGCGTTCGTTCGGTCCGTCAAAGAATGCGGCATGAGGTATTCTTCCAATCAATCCCCCGGCTAGCTTGTCCGACGATTGAGACGGCGCGGGCTTGCCTCTTTCTTTGCGGTTCAACAGCCACCAACTGACTAAGCATAAAATTGCAAGGACAAGTGGAAACCACGTCGAGCCTACCACGACTGCGGCGTATTTGAGATATACGGGCCAGTCTTTCACAATATCCCAAATCCATTGGGCTGTGCTGGCGTGACCAAAAAAGTCCCACAGGGCGCGCAAGATCGTCCATGTAATCGCCACGATCCCGCCGCCCTTAAACAGCTTCCTAAATACAATTCGCATTTCGCTACTTTATTCATAGGGACGTTGTATGAAAGACACAATCTCCTGACTTCAGCATTCAAGTCCGCAGCACAGCGCGTGTTCGTCGGTGGTCCTGAGCTTCTTCTCGTTAGAGTCCAGCGACGAAAGTCTTGACGCCTTTGACGCGCTTGGGGTAAAAGGTGTTTACGCACAGGAACGCAAGCAAAGTGAAAGCGCATTTTGACGCCACTACCAGAGCACGTGTGGTTCGAGGCGTGTTTTACCTGCTTCTGCTGATCGCTGTGTGCGCGATTCCGTTCGCGCTGGCGGAACGGAACACGACCAAGCCTGGGAAACCATCGCTCAGGCCGGTTATTGTGGGCATTTCTGCGGCGGCCGATTCGATCCAAAAGTACAACCTCAGTATGCCCGCCGGCTCGCCAACGCCGACGCCTACCTGCGGCGGCCCGGTCGCATGGCAACCCGGTCCCGATCAAACTCCGGCCCGTTATGCCTTCCAGGCAGCTCTCGGCACCGACAACATGCTTTACGTCGCCGGCGGCCAGACCGCGGACATGGTGCCGACCCTGTACGACCAGGTCTCGCGGTATGACTACACGACCAATACTTGGAGCAACGTCGCCCCGCTGCCGGTCCCCTTGGGCCAGGGCTCTATCGGCGCCTGGAACGGCAAGATCTACGTCGCCGGCGGCTTCATTGGTGGTAGCAGCGTGACCAATGCCCTGCGCATCTATGACATCGCCACCAACACCTGGAGCAGCGGCGCGAACATGCCCACCAGTCCCGGCGTCGAAGCGGCGGCGGGAGCGGTATGGCAGGGCAAGTTCTACGTCATGGGCGGCGACGACTTCAACAACGCGCTGAACACCAATTTCATCTACGACATCGCCACTAACACCTGGACTACGGGGGCGCCGCTGCCGGATAGCCGCACCAACACCTATGGTACGGCCTACGGCGCGGCCGTCATCTACGTCTATGGCGGCGTGATGCTACCGGGGTTCACGACGACGGATACGCTGCTGCGCTACGACGCGTCGCACAACACTTGGGACAACCTTGGCTCGGCAGGCACGGCCGGGCACGGTAACTACGGCGGCGTCTCGGGCTTCGGCTCTGGCGAGGGCCCTATCGAACTGCTGATCACCGATGGCGCAGATTCCATGGGTAATTCCACTACCGCAACCCACCTCTTTATCACCAGCAGCGGTCAGTTCCGCGCTGGCCCGCCGATGATTGGCAACCGCGCCGGGCACGCGCAGGGCAGGCTGCCCGATGGCCGGGTGCTGGTCGCCGACGGCTTTAACACGGCGAACACCACGGTCAGTACGGTCGAAGTGCTCAATGGTCCGCCGTGCCCCACTGCGACACCTAGCTGCGAAGTATTCAATGGTCTGCCATGCCCCACTGCGACACCTAGCCAGCCTCCGCCTACGGCAACAGCAACCGCGACAGCGACTCACACACCGACTGCAACGCCGACAGCAACCGCAACTGCCACTGTGACCGCGACGCCTACGGCAACATCAACACCAAGTCCGAGGCACACACCGACGGCGCGACCTCGCCCAACGCCGGCGCCTCGTCCGTAGTTCCGACGCTGTATCAAAGACGGCATCAAGCCAATGGACAAGGCAAGCGAAGCCGTCTTCGCGCTTAAGCCAGTCACTTTCCACTATAAAAAGGAGATCGATGCAGCAGGCACGTCACAGTTCGGACTAGTGGCCGAAGAAGTAGAAAAAGTGAATCCTGACTTGGTGGTGCGCGACAAAGAGGGAAAACCGTACAGTGTGCGCTACGACCAGGTGAACGCGATGCTGCTCAACGAGTTTCTCAAAGAGCACCGCACTGTGCAGGAACTAAAGTCTAATGCTGTAAAGCAAGAGGCGACTATTGCGCGTCTGGAGCAGCAAATTGAAGCGCTTACAGCAGGTATACAGAAAGTGAGCGCACAGCTTGAATTGAATAAACCCGCGCCGCAAACGGTTAAGAACAACGA
>WNFY01015489.1_pt1 | contig 12241 bp, 10 predicted proteins | sample 5400091 | NCBI WGS metagenome assembly WNFY01 (sample SAMN13153364, study PRJNA577476) | soil metagenome | isolation source: 60 cm soil or saprolite under grassland replicate 1 | place: USA:California | collected 2016-06-15 | reverse complement strand
ATGCGCTGTCGCACTTCGATCCGGACTTCACGCGGGCACTCGAAGACATTCAAGAGGCCGCAGAGACGGTGCTCGTCACCGGATCATTTCACACGGTCGGCGACGCCCTGGAGCGGCTGCCCGGTTTTGCGCCGGTCGGTTAACGCGCCTAAATTGTTGTGATGCAAGGGAAAGCGCTCCCCGGCTTCCGCGATTTCTACCCTGAAGACCTGACCCTCCGAAACCACATCTTTGCGACCTGGCGCAGCGTCGCCGGGCGCTACGGATTCGAGGAATACGACGGTCCGCCGCTGGAATCGCTCGAGATGTACACGAAGAAAAGCGGGGATGAGATCGTCGCCCAGCTCTATACTTTCAAGGACAAGGGGGACCGCGAGGTTGCGCTGCGGCCCGAGATGACGCCCACCCTGGCGCGGATGGTCGCGGCCCGCGTACAGGCGCTCAAGAAGCCGATCCGCTGGTTCTCGATTCCGCAGCTGTTCCGCTATGAACGCCAGCAGCGCGGGCGGCTGCGGGAGCATTTCCAGCTCAACATGGACATCATCGGGGAAGCGTCGCCGCTCGCCGATGCCGAGCTGATGGCGGCGGCGCTGGACATCATGCGGGCGTTTGGGTTGGGCCCCCAAGACGTGCGGTTACGCGTCTCGGATCGACGATTACTCAAGGCCCTGCTCGCCGCACGAGGGATAACGGACACGCAGCTCCCCGTCGCGTTCGCCGTACTCGACCGCAGCGAGCGCGTTCCGAAGAACGTGCTGGAGGAGATGCTCAAGGAGGCAGGATTTGGGAAACGGGCGTCAGGGACGGTCTTTGAGATTGCCGGGCTGCGAGGCCCCGAGGCTCTGACAGCCGGCGGGGAGGCCGCCGAGCCGCTGACGCAAGCTGTGCAGTCGCTCCAGGCCATGGGTCTCGACGAGTTCGTGTCGGTCGACCTGACCATCGTGCGGGGGTTAGCCTACTACACGGGCATCGTGTGGGAGCTGTTTGACGCGCAGAAGGCACTGCGTGCAATCGCCGGCGGAGGACGGTACGACGGTCTCCTCGATCTGCCCGCTCTGGGGTTCGGCATGGGCGACGTTGTCCTGGGGGAGCTCCTCAGGGAGCGCGGCGCGGCCCCCAAGGCGTCGACCGAGCTCGGCGCCTTTTTAGTGGCGGTCGGCGGGGACGACCTGCCCGTTGTCCTGCAGCTCGCCCACGCCTTGCGCGAGCGGGGCATCGCAGTGGAATACGGGCTGCGGCACGCGGCGGTCCGCAAGCAACTGGAGCTGGCCGCCGCGCGTGGGGCGGCGCGCGCCGTGATCGTGGGGCCGGACGAGCGAGCGGCCGGGCTCGCCGTCGTGCGGGATCTCAGGACCAGCACCGAAGCGAAAGTACCCCTTCGCCAGCTTCTCAACGGATATTTCGATTAATGGCACACGCGAAACACATCACGCCACGCGCTAAGGATTTCAGCGAGTGGTACGGGGACGTCATCGAGCATGCGCAGCTGGCCGACTATTCTCCCGTCCGCGGCGCGATGGTCATCCGGCCGAACGGCTATCGCATCTGGGAGCTGATGCAGCGCGCGCTCGACGATATGCTCCGCGCCACCGGTCATCGCAACGCGTATTTCCCGCTGTTCATCCCGATGAGTTTCCTGGCGAAAGAGGCGGAGCACGTCGAGGGGTTCGCGAAGGAAGTCGCGCTGGTCACGCACACGCGCCTCAGGGCAACCGGGAAGCAGGGGAAGGACGCCATCGCGGTCGACCCCACCTCGGCGCTCGAGGAGCCGCTCGTCGTGCGGCCCACGTCGGAAACGATCATCTACGCGATGTACGCGAAATGGATCCAGAGCTACCGTGACTTGCCGTTGTTGTTGAATCAATGGTGCAACATCGTGCGGTGGGAGCTACGGACTCGTCCTTTCCTGCGGACGACGGAGTTCCTCTGGCAGGAAGGGCACACCGCGCACGTCGATGAAGCGGACGCCGAGCGTGAGGCGCGTTTAATCCTGGGGATTTATCGACGCTTCAACGAAGAGTGGCTGGCGATGCCCGTCCTCACCGGTCTAAAAACCGACAATGAAAAGTTCGCCGGGGCGTTGCGCACGTACGCGATCGAAGCGCTGATGCAGGACAATAAGGCGATCCAGGCGGGGACATCGCACAACCTCGGCCAGAATTTCGCCAAGGCGTTCAACGTGCAATATCAGACCGCGGCCGGCGGCCTCGAATACGTGTGGAGCACCTCCTGGGGCGTCTCGACTCGGCTCATCGGCGGCCTGATCATGACCCATTCGGACGACAATGGCCTCGTTGCGCCACCGAAGCTCGCCCCGGTGCAGGTCGTGATCGTGCCGATTTGGAAGACGGACGAAGAAAGGAGTCAGGTGTCGGTCGTTGGGAGTCAGGTGAAGGCCGACCTGGAAAAGGTCGGCGTCCGGGTCGAGCTCGATCTGCGTGACACGATGAAACCCGGCGCCAAGTACTTCGAGTGGGAAGGCTTCGGTGTACCAGTCCGTCTGGAGATCGGGCCTCGCGACCTCGCGAGTGGCCAGGTCGTTCTTGCCCGCCGGACTGGGGGGAAAGCACCTGTACCTCTTCAAGGAGCACCGACCGCCGTCACGAAAGCGCTCGAGGAGATCCAGGCATCGTTGCTCGCTGCCGCCCGCGAGCGGCGCGAAAAGAACTCGATCCGCGGCGCCACCAAGGCACAGTTCCTTGACTTTATCAAGGGCGGCGGCGGATTCGCCTACGGCGGTTTCTGCGGCAGCCCGACGTGCGAGGCCGAGATCAAACAACAAACGAACGCGACGATCCGGGTGCTCCCCGATCCCGAGTTCCGCAGTAAAGAGGTGCCGCAGCATTGCATGTGGTGCGGAGCCCCCAGCGTAGCGGAGGCCGTGTGGGCACAGGCGTACTAGGGTTCGATCCGGGATTGCTGCAGGCAATCGCGGATCGCATCGGAACGCCGGCGTACGTCTACAGCACCAATCTGATTCGCGCGCAGTACAACGCACTGCACGACGCGCTGCACGGCATCCGACACCGTATCTGCTACTCGGTAAAAGCCAACGGCAACCTCGGCGTGTTGCGGGTCATGAAACAGCTCGGTGCCGGCGCCGACATCGTGTCGGTCGGCGAGCTGCGACGCGTCCGCATCGCCGGATTCGATCCCGACGGCATCGTCTTCTCGGGCGTCGGCAAGACCGCCGCGGAGATCGAGGAGGCAATCCGCGCCCGCGTGGGCTTCATCAACATCGAATCGACCAGCGAGCTCGACGCTCTCACCGCGGTCGCCAACGACGTCAAGATGCCGGCGCGCGTCGGGATACGGGTCAATCCCGATGTCGCGATCGATTCGCACCTGTACATGAAGACCGGCGAGAAGACGGCGAAGTTCGGCATCCCCTTCGATGAAGTGGTCACCGTCGCGGGCCGTATCGCGGCCGAGCCGCGGCTCGTGTTGCGAGGGCTGGCGATGCACATCGGGTCCCAGATCACCGACGTGACCCCCTACCATCGCGGGGCGGTGAAGTTGATCGAGCTGGTAACGGCGATCCGCGCCTCCGGCATCACGACGCTCGAAGCACTCGACGTCGGCGGTGGACTGGGCGTCCGGTACCACAACGAGAAGGCCCCGAGTCCCCAGGCGTTCGCGGAAGCGGTCGTCCCCGCGGTCGGCGCCGCGGGATTGGGGCTGTTGTGCGAGCCGGGGCGCTACCTCGTGGCGAACGCGGGCGTGCTGCTGACCCGCGTGCTGTACCGCAAGCACGCGGGCGGCAAGGAGTATGTCATCGTCGACGCCGGCATGTCGGACTTCGTCCGTCCCAGCCATTACAATGCCCATCATGAGATTCTGCCGCTGCGCGACGGGAAGCGGCCCGAGGAAGTCGTGAACGTCGTTGGGCCGATCTGTGAGTCGGGTGACTTCCTCGCCCTCGACCGCAAACTCGTCTCCGTCGGGCCCGGCGAGGTGCTGGCGGTGCTCGGCACCGGGGCGTACGGCTTTGTGATGGCGTCGACCTACAACCAGCGGCCGCGAGCGCCCGAGGTCGTCGTCGACGGCGATCGCTACTACGTCGCGCGGCAGCGCGAGACGCTCGACGACCTCGTCAGAGGCGAGACGGCAGAACCCACCACGTGGTACAAAGCGTGAACAGCATCCTCATCCTCGACTGCGGTTCGCAATTCACGCAGCTGATCGCGCGCCGGATCCGGGAGGCGAGCGTCTACTGCGAGATTCATCCCGCCGCGCGCGGCACCGACCTGGCCTTTGTGCGGTCGTTTGACCCCAAGGGGATCATCCTGTCGGGTGGACCCAATTCGGTGTTCGACCCCGGCGCGCCGACCGTCGATCCCGCAATTCTCGATCTCGGCGTCCCGGTCCTCGGCATCTGTTATGGCATGCAGCTCGTGGCGCAGCTATCGGGCGGGAAGGCCGCTCCCGCCACGGTCCGCGAATATGGCCGTGCGGACGTCACGATCCGCGAGAACAAGGGTCTCTTTGCGGGATTCGAGCCGCAGGCCAGCATCATCGTCTGGGCGAGCCATGGGGACCGGATCGAGTCGCCGCCCCCCCATTTCCGGGTGACCGCGACGAGCGCCAACGCCCCGGTCGCCGGCATGCAGCACGACTCCAAGCCGATCTACGGCGTGCTGTTTCACCCGGAGGTGGCGCACACGCCGCGGGGCGGCGAGATCCTCCACAACTTCCTGTTCGATATCTGCGGCTGCACCCCTGATTGGACGCCAGGCCATTTCATCGATCAGGAAATCGGCCGGATTCGGCAGCTCGTGGGGGAAGAAGGACGCGCGATCTGCGGGCTGTCGGGCGGTGTGGACTCGGCGGTGGCGGCGGCGCTGGTGCATCGGGCCGTCGGCAACCGGCTGACGTGCGTGTTCGTGGACCACGGCCTGCTGCGGCGCGGGGAGCGGGAGCAGGTCGAGCGCACCTTTCGCGCCCACCTGGGGATCGATTTGCGCGTGGTGGACGCAACCCACCGCTTCCTCAAGGAGCTGAAGGACGTCGAGGACCCCGAGGAGAAGCGCCGCCGCATCGGGCACACGTTCATCGACGTGTTCGAGGACGCCGCCCGGCACGTCGAGGGCAGTGTCGGATTCCTGGTGCAGGGCACGCTCTATCCCGATGTCATCGAATCGACGTCGGCGACGGGCGGGCCATCCGCCACGATCAAGACGCATCACAACGTCGGCGGACTGCGACCCAACCTGCCCTGGACGCTGATCGAGCCGTTGCGCGAGCTGTTCAAGGACGAAGTGCGCAAGGTGGGGCGGGAGTTGGGGCTGCCCGCGGAGATCGTGGGGCGCCATCCGTTCCCCGGGCCCGGTCTCGCGATCCGGGTTTTGGGTCCCGTGAGTGAGGCGCGGTTGGACCTGCTTCGCCGCGTGGATGCGATTTATCTGGACGAGATTCGCGCCGCGGGTCTATACGACCAGATCTGGCAGGCGTTCGCGGTGCTGTTACCCGTCAAATCCGTTGGCGTCATGGGCGACGGACGGACTTACGATTACGTCGTGGCTCTGCGCGCCGTCACGAGCCGGGACGGCATGACGGCCGACTGGTACCAGTTCCCGCATGAAGTCTTGGGCAGGATCTCGAATCGGATTATCAACGAAGTGAAGGGAGTGAATCGCGTCGCCTACGACATCAGTTCCAAGCCGCCCGCAACCATCGAGTGGGAGTAGTCGCGCTAGATATTCTTTTCCTCGAGTAGGGCTAGGAATTCCGCTGGTTTTTGAAGCTTTGCCAGCTTGCCCGGTACGTCACCTTCCTTGGCGAACTGCGCGATCTTTCCAAGCACCGGCAGGTATTGGTTCGAGACTTCCAGCGGCGGGGCTACGATCAGGAAGAAGTCATTGACGAGCTGATCGTCGATCGCCTTGAAGTCGATCCCCTGTCTGCTGCGGCCGAACGCACAGCGCAGGCGGGTCACCACCAGCGAACGGCAGTGGGGGATGGCGATGTGCTGGCCGATGCCGGTCGAGCCGAGGGTTTCGCGCCGCTTCAGCATCTTGAACAGCATCCCCTGCGCCTTTTCGTCGAGCTTGAGCAGCCCGACGAGCTCCTTGAGCACCGCGTCCTTGGTGGTGCTCTGGAGCTCGAGCGTGATGGCAATCTTGGTTGCTCCGTGCGCAACGCGCTATTACGTTCCAGCGCATGGACTTCCCGTACTCGGTCCAGCACGACTGTCCGCTCTACCTCGCCCCCATGGCGGGCGTGTCGGAGTCGCCGTTCCGGCAGATTTGCCGCCGCTACGGCGCAGACGTCGTCGTGTCCGAATTCATCTCGTCCGTCGGCATCTCTCTGGGCATCGAGCGGGTGCTGGCGGAAATGCGCTTCGAGCCGGTCGAACGGCCGATCGGGATTCAGATCTACGGGGCCGACGCGGGCGTCATGGCCAAGGCCGCCGGCATGGTCACGGAGCTGTTTCAGCCCGACTTCGTCGACATCAACTTCGGCTGCCCCGTGAAGAAAGTGGTCCGCAACAACGGCGGATCAGGGTGTCTCAAAGACATGACCCTGGTGCGCGGCATCATCCGGGCGGTACGCGAGGCCACGCGGCTGCCGGTGACGGTGAAGATCCGCAGCGGCTGGGACGAGACACAGCGTGATCCTGTGGAAATCGGGCTGCGTTGCGAACCCAGATGTATCAAGGAACCGCAGACTGGGATGAGATCGCGCAGCTTGTCCGGGCGCTCACGATCCCGGTCATCGGCAATGGCGACATCCGCACGCCCGAAGACGTGCTCGCGATGCGAAACCACACCGGTTGTGCCGGCATCATGATCGCCCGGGGCTCGTTCGGGAATCCGTGGCTGTTCGCGCAGGCGCGCGACCTGCTGGAGGGGGGGGGGCGCACCAAGCGGCCCGATCCGACGCCTGCGGAGCGGTTTGCAACGGCGCTGGAGCACGCGCGGTTGGCGTTACGGCTGCAGGGCAACACGCGCAAAACGGCGCTCGAGTTCCGCAAGCATTTCGGCTGGTATACGAAAGGCCTCCCCGGGGCGTCGGAGCTACGCCAGCGCCTGTTCGCGATCGAATCGATGGCAGAAGCCGAAGCGATTTTCTGCGACTATCTGTACGGATCTGCGAGATCTGCGGCTTGAACCTCGAGCGGCTGCCGTTCGCCACGATCGATCACCTCCGGCCCATCACCCAGGGGCATCAGGAGGTGATCTTTTGTCCGGGCAAGACGGTCGGGCAAGTCGTGGCGATCGCGGAGCGGCTCGAGACGGCGGGCGGGACGTTTCTAGCGACGCGTGTCGAGCCGGCGCAGTCGCAAGCGCTGGCGGCGCGGTTCCCGCGCGTGGAGATCAACGAGCTGGGCCGAACCGCGTACCTCCCGCCCGAACCTGAGCCGGCGCCGACGGGGCGGGGCACCGTGCTCGTCTGCACGGCCGGCACCAGCGATCTCCCGGTCGCGGAGGAAGCGGCGGTCAGCGCGCGGGCGCTCAAGAACCGCGTCGAGCGGCTCACCGATGTCGGCGTCGCCGGGATTCACCGGCTCCTCACCCAGACCGACGTGCTGCGCTCGGCCGGCGTCATCATCGTCGTCGCCGGGATGGAGGGTGCGCTGCCAAGCGTGGTCGGCGGGCTGGTGAAGGTTCCCGTCATCGCCGTGCCGACGAGCGTCGGCTACGGCGCTTCGTTCGGGGGGCTGGCCGCCCTGCTTGCCATGCTGAATTCCTGCGCCTCGGGCGTCACCGTCGTCAACATCGACAACGGATTCGGCGCCGCCGCGGCCGCGAGCCGCATCAATCACTCGTAAGCCGGCAGGTGCGCGGCGCTGGTTGGCGCTCGCGCTGCAGCTCGTCGGCATTGCGGCGATGGCGGCGGCTCTCGCTCGAGCGGAGGCCGCCCGTTCGTGGGTGATTGTCGCGGCGGCAGGCGGCGCCGCCGCCCTGCTCGGATGGACGATCCGCTTCCGCCCCGGCCGGTTGCGGCGGCGCGGACCTCCGGCACTCGATTTCCGTGAAACGCTCGACCTGTTGCGCCGCGCGCATAGCGCGCGCGGGGGATGGGTCGTCGGCTCCATGGAAGGCCCTGTCGCGGTCGCCGATCCCGACGTGGGGCCCGACGTCCTCGGCCGCGGCGAGGCGATTGTTCAATTGGCCTCGGTGGACGGCCGCGTGCACGTCGTGCGGGATGCCAACGAGACCTACGCGGCAGTGGGCGATTTCCCCTACGGTGGTGGTCTGCTCCTGAGCAGCCGCGCGAGCGAGACACGGATCGAGAGTGTCCTCGCCGAGCTGCGTCGCTTCCTCGCGGGGATGCGTCTTGCCGAGGAGCGGGCAGAAGGTCCGCCGAGTCAGCTGCTCGCGCGACGCCTGGCGCGGGTGGCGGGCGGAGGACAGACACTGGACGCCATCGCTCGAGCTGGTGCCGAGCTGGCGCAGCAATTGGTGGAGCGGGGCACCGCGATCGTCTTGGGTGCTGTGGATGGTGGCGCGCCGCGTGTGGTCGTGGTTTCCAGCGCGGCCGACCCGAGGCTCGCGGGTCGCGTGCTCGACGCGGATGCGCCCGCTGCACGGGCGATCGCCACGCGCCTGCCGGTCGTCGCGCGCGCCGGCGAGGATGTGTTTGGGCGAGGCGAGCCGGAACGGCGGCGGGGCGAGCGATCCGGCACGGCGTATCCGCTCGAGGACGGCAAGCTGGTCGTCGGCGCTCTTGTGGTATTCGGCACGCCGCTCGATCCCGATACGCCGTTGCTGGGACAGATGGGATCATTGCTTGCGGAACTGGGGCCGCGGCTCGCGGCAGCGAAGGCGGTGCATGACGCTGAACGGCGTGCCGTGCTCGACCCGCTCACCGGGCTGAGGAATCGCGGCGAATTTCAGCGCGCGCTGCAGGCGTATAGTGCGCAAAAACAACCGCCTCCCGCGACGCTCGTCTATGTGGACCTCGATCACTTCAAGCGCCTGAACGATACGCTCGGTCACGCCGCCGGTGACTCGGCGCTGAAGCACGTGGCGCGGGTGTTCGAGGAAGCGGTGCGCGATGGCGATCTCGTCGCACGTATTGGCGGGGAGGAATTCGCCGTGTGGCTGCCGCGAGCACAGGCGCGCGAGGGGCTGGAGGTGGCCGAGCGCATCCGCGATTCGGTGGCGGGAGCGATGTGGCATTGGAGCGGCACGCCATATCCACTCACGACGTCGTGTGGCGTGGCGGCATATCCGGAGCCGATCGGTGATGTGCTGAACCTGCCCGCCGCGGCGGACGCCGCGCTGTATCGGGCCAAGCAGGCAGGGCGGAATCGGGTTGAAAAGGCGAACCGCTCCGACTAGAGTAGGTTGTCGAGCATGGTGTCGGGGGCGACAGGCTTCGACGGGTTTGGCGAGGGTACTGTTGCGTGCCCAGGTTCTCAGTCACCTGGTAAATCAACTGGGACTATACACAAGCCAATTCTGAACTGGCTCTGGCTGCGTAAGCTTCGGCTTCACGCACCTGCGTGAGTGGCAGCCCGCCTGAGGCGGCGCTCACGTATCGCAAAGTCGGGCTGGCGGCACCTGGGGCCTCAACGGGTGCCGCAAGAGATTCCAGAGGCTTGTCGCTACCAGGGCTGACCAGGCGCCGAGGTAGTGAGACCACCAAAGCCTAGTCTACGCACGTAGGAGCGGTATCGGAGTCATGCTCGGACCGGGGTTCAATTCCCCGCGCCTCCACTCGAAACATCACGGGAAACGGGATACGTGACACGGGAAACGTGGTCACGTGTCCCGTTTCTCGTTTCCCGTTATGGTCGCCGAGCTCCGAAGGTCCGCAGCTGACTCGTGGACGGCACGACAAGCCGCGGCGCAATCGGGAACGCGATCGCCGCGGATGGCTGAGGAGCGCGCGAAGCAGGCAGGATGGGGCGCTCGAATCGCCGCTGCGCTCCGTGCACCACGATCGGCAGGTAGTACGGCACGTAGACTGGCGCGGGGGCGGGCGCAGGGGGAACGGGCTGGTAGGCGACCTGGGGCACGCTGCTGATCGAGACGGCGGCGTTGGCCACGCCGCAGAACGAATTCGTCAGGGATGCGTTCGAGCAGTCGACCGCGGTTGTTGGGACCGCGGCGGGAGCCTCTGCGACAGCGGTCCCCCGCCGGACGCAACTGAGACAGACCAGCGGCTGGCGCGGCACCCGGCGCTCCTCCACGACACCCGCCCTCGTGTATGCCACGACGCCGAAGTCGTACGGACGCCCGTCTGTGACGCGGTCGGCGATGTCGAGCAACGCCGCGAGCGGGTCGCCGGCGGTCGGTTGCAGCAACAAGGCATTGTAATAATTCCATGTCGATCCGGTGCGCAGGGCCGCGAAGTCGAACGCCCACCGCGAGCGCACGGCGATGAATGTCGCCGGATTGCCTTCCGCGGTCGGTGGCAGCGGGATCACGACGAGCGTGTCGTTCGCCAGCATGGCGGTGCCGTCGTCGGGACTCGCGGGGAACAGCACCTGGATGCGACCGTTCGCGTCGACGTGCAGGACCAGCAGGTCCCCGGGCTGCCGCAGCGTGACGTAGAGCGTCGAATCGCTGCGCCAAACGCCCACCGGCTGGCGCGCGTGCGGCGTTTGGACCAGCAGTGCCGCTGCGAAGACAAGAGTGAGAACCATAGGCTCCTTCGTAGCCTACACCCCGGGTCGGGGGCGGAGAAGCCCCGGTCCTCGTGCTACTAAAGAACTAGTTGACAATTGGGAACCTGCCGGGTATAACTACTACAACACTAGTAGATGAGCGGAAGCCATGCGGATTGCCTTCACCGATCGCGAGCTGGACGTCATGAGCGTGCTCTGGGACCGCGAGACCGCCACCGTGGCCGAGGTGCGTGAGCGGCTCGCCGATCGGCTCGCGTATACGACCGTGCTCACCGTGCTCCGCACCCTGGAGCAAAAAGGCTATGTGGCGCATGCGAGCGAGGGCCGGGCACACCGCTACCGTCCGCTGGTCAAACGCGACGCCGCGGGTCGCAATGCATTGCGCCGGCTGGTCGACAAAGTATTCCAGGGCTCGCCCGAGCTGCTGATGACGCATCTCGTTTCCGACAAAAACTTGAGTGACGAGGAGCTGCGCCGGCTGCGCCAGCTGCTCGAAGCGCGCATCAAGGGAGGTGCCAAGTGATCGCCGTCTGGATGCTGTATTGCGTGGGAATCGGCTTGGCGTTCATGGTCGTGGGTCACGCCGTCGAACGAGGGCTTCACCTCGTCGGTCGGCCCACGCGCTGGGCGTGGATCATCGCGCTGGCAGGCTCGTATGCGATTCCGGTAGCGGCGTGGCTCCGGCCTGAGGCGTTCGCCACGTTTGCTGTACCCGTTCCGGCGGCGGTGGAATCATCCGGACGCCCGTCATTGTCGACTACCCTCACAACGTCCACCATCGTCCACCAACCTTCACGACGGCCCTTTTCTCTCACCGATCTCGATACGCCACTCCGGTGGGGATGGGGACTCGCGTCGATTGCGCTGGTGCTGGTGCTCGGCGTGGCGACGACCCGCTTGGTCTCGATGCAGCACCGGTGGCGGCGAGCGGCCGTCGATGGCCGGCACGTGCTCGTCTCACCCAATGAGCAGCACGTGCGCGCCGCTGATCCTGCGCTGATCGCCATGGGATTCGCACTGGTGCTGCTCGCACCGTGGAACGTGGCGCTTTGGTGGCAGTGGCGGCGCTTGCGCCTGGCGGTCGAAATGGATTGCGACGCGCGTGTGCTATCACAAGGCCGCTCGGCTCCTGCCTACGGCGAGCTGCTCTTCCGCGTCGGCCGGCGCCGGAGTCCGCAGATGGTCGGCATCGCGGCGTTCGGGGAGCCCGCGTCGTTTCTCGAGTCGCGCATTCGGCGCATGCTCGGGCGTACGCCGAAGTGGCGCTGGGCGGGAGCCGTTGCCGCGCTCGTCGTCGCGACGGGAGCAATGGTAGGTGCATGCGAAACGCCGCGACCGGTGGCGCCGCAGCGCACGACGATTGATGATCAACTCCGCATCCTGGACTCCGTCACCCCGGAGCTGCTGCGGAAGGTGGACTCGGTTTCTCCTGTACTGCTGCGAAGGCTCGACTCAGTCATGGCCGCGCGGCAGCGGCCGTGGGTCCGGGACAACATCCAGCGCTTGTTCCCAGCGCTCTTGGATCAGCCTGCTGGGCCGCCGATGGACGTGATCCTGGTACATGACGCGAGGCTGCAAGTCTCGCAGGGCGCTCTAGTGCCCCGCAGCAGCGAAGCCATCGATGCAGAAATCCAGAAGACCTTCAAGGGCTTCACGCCGTTC
>WNFY01006560.1_pt1 | contig 12241 bp, 9 predicted proteins | sample 5400091 | NCBI WGS metagenome assembly WNFY01 (sample SAMN13153364, study PRJNA577476) | soil metagenome | isolation source: 60 cm soil or saprolite under grassland replicate 1 | place: USA:California | collected 2016-06-15 | reverse complement strand
CAAAGGGAGAGACCCAGCCACCCCCCGCCAAAGAGGTAGCCACCCAGGACATCGGTAGACCAATGGTCACCCAGGTAGATCCGAGCAGGCCCAACGAGGATCACAAAGAGGACAGGCAGACTCAAGAGGCCCTGCTGCCACGCGCGGCTTTCCTTCCCAATCAGCATTCCCAGCGCGAAGAGCCAGCCCCAAAACGTCAGAGCTGAGGCGACATGGCCACTGGGAAAGCTCTTTCCAAATGACCCCATCGTGCGATGAACGAGCACAGGATGGGGACGAGGACGATCGACCAGCCGTTTAATCAGCGTTCTCGCCAGCACATTCGTCCAGGAAATGCCGAGCGTCATCAGCGCTTCTAAACGCAGGTGCCTCTTCCAGAAGACGATGGCAGCTGGAACGACGAGCACATTCAAGAAGACCGCTGAGCCGGTTAGAGTGTTAAACACCTGCACGCCACGACGCATGGGTGAGGGTTGTTTCTTTTGTAGAACACGGGTGAATGCAACTTCGATGAGAGGCCGAGGGTGTTTACGCGCCCACCAGGCCAGGGGAGCAAAGAGTGCAAACTGGACGGCAGAGGTAAGCAGCAGCAGGTGGTCGAGCTTCCAGGAGTGATACCACGGCAGGTGGAGGGAAGCAATCCCTTGCCGTCCTTGCTTGCTCGCTGCTTGTGGTCTGTTCCGTCGCTGTACAGGAGCTGGTTGTGAATGCATAGCATCTCCTCCGTCTAATGTGCTAACCAATTTGGGAGCGTTCAGCATCTCCGCGGATCTGCCTGTACCTCACCTCTCCCACCTTCTTCGGATGGGCGTTTTCTGTCCATACCTAGTTGTTCCAAGGAACAAGGGGGAGAGTGCTCGTGGCACTCCCGTCCCTTGACCTTCACACGAGGTGAGAAGTGACGAGGTCTCGTCTGTCAGCTTCTCCTGCTCGTGCTGACTAGCTTGAGACCTCCTCTCCATCGTTCCCTTGCAGGTCTACATCCCCTTCGCGCTCAATGTGCGCTTCTTCGTGTCGGACGGTGTCCGAGACCCGTTTAGTCTCCTGGGCCTGGCGCTTGCCAAGAGCGACCTCGCCCTTCTCGACCGCCTGCTTGGAAGTCTCCACCTGTTCCTCGCGCACCGGCACGCGGTAGGTCTCGCTCCCGCCGATCGGTGTCTCGGAGGGCTGGCCAGAGCCAGGGCGCCGCTCGACGTACACCTCCTCATGGGTGACCGGCACGTCCATGCTCTGTTCCTCGGACACTACGTCTTTACGCAGGCGCGCCTCGCCGGTCTCCACCGGCTGCTTTTGGGCCCGCAATTGCTCCTCACGCAGTTTGAGACGCTGCTCGCCCTCGGTGCCGGTCTCCTGCACACCTGTGCCGGTGGTGCTGGTGTAATCACCTGTCTGCGCGAAGCGCCTTTTGGCCCCATAGCCTCCATAGCGTGCCATGAGATCTGTTGCCTCCTGCATATGTCCACCAGCGAGGACGGCCACGATGGAGCGCCCAGCCTCAAACTCACTCTGATAGTAGCTGGCATCGTCTTGAGGCACCCCCAGATCTACCAGGTCATCGTAGACCCGGCCGGTATCCTGTCCTGTAAACAAGCTCTTGAGCGTTGCGAGGATCCCACCGGTCGAGGTCCCATGTCCAGAATAGCGAACCTGGTCGTTGCTAAATCCAGTGCGTAGGAGCTCATTGATAGCCTGTTCGGCCTGAGAGTTATCGTCAAAGACGCCGACTACTACCTGTTGGGTTGTTGTCATGTGTGATCTCCTTTCGTCAACTTACCTCAAGCCCTGTAGGGTGGTAGCCACTATAAATGGGCTTCGCTGCTCCACCAGGCTTAAGGTATCCACATTTCACGCTCGTCTTTTCCATCACAACGAGATGTACTACTGCGTGTATCTCATCGGTTGTCTCGTGAAGACATCCTTTACACGTACAGTGCAAAGAAAAAGTTGCAGGAATTTATATTTAGGATGTGACCGAAATATAACGTTATTCTCTTCCTTATAAATATACTATACAGGTAATACATCTCTTGGGTTGTCTCAAGATGCAACAAGGGATTGAGGATAATATAATTGTGCAGTCGTTCTGGTGATGTTTTGCATCATATACACGAGAAAAAGAGAGGACGGTTAAGAGGAATTCATCAACTGCCCACCGCTTTGTAAAAAAAGCCAGCAGCCCAATAGCTGCTGGCTTGGGCCTACTTCTGTAAACAACGGAATGGTTGCCTGTCCCTTCACAAGCTAGAGAGTCTACTGTCTCGTACGCATCTGGTCCGCTTGCATGCGCGACCCATCTCCCCCCTGATTCATGCTCTGTTGTGTGCCGATCTGTGTAGCAGCAGTAGTCATCGTGCTCTCACCGCGAGCGAGCCACCTGCGAGCGGCATCCTGTCCTCCCAGACCAAACGCCAGTCCGAAAGCAATCGCCACGGCGAGGACCACGGCTCCAAACAGCTCATTGATGAGGTCCGGGCTAATCTTCAACTGCTCCAGAGCGACCAGGGCGGCGAAGCCAATGATGGCCCAGCGCGCAATGCCCGCAAAAATGGCGGGACTGCCAATGTTGGCCGAGGCCACAGCGCCACGCACCAGGTCAGCCACGACGGTGGCTGCCAGGGCACCCAGGAAGAGCACCAGGATGGCCACAAAGACGTTCGGGATGTAGGCCACCAGCGTGTTCAGAATGTTGCTCACCGCCGGCAGGCCTAGCGCATCCGCCGCTGGGACCAGGAAGATCAGCAGGATGAACCAATACACAATCTTTCCTAAGATGCCTGCGGTATCCATGCGCACACCCATGCGCTGCTCGAAGCGTGTCAGGCCAATGCGGTCGGACAGGCGGTCAAAGCCGATCCTGCGCAGCAGGAAGGTCAGGGCTTTGGCAACCAAAGCCGCAATGATCAACCCCACGATCAGGATCACCAGGAAGCCGATCAGCCTGGGAATGAAGGTGAGGATGAGATTCACGGCATTGGCGAGCGCATTGAAGATTGCTACGCCCCAATCTTGAATCATACGTTTCTCCTTTCAAATCGTACTCATCTCTTCTCGAGAAGACATAACTTACTACCGACTCGTACTCCGAAGCCAGGTCTATGGCCCTTCATCAAGAGCTATGTCATCGACAAAGATAATCGGTTCTTCCACCTTCTCACCAGGGGTCATTGCAGGCATCTGCTTACCCTGCTGCGCTGATGTTACAGCATTTTTAGTGGTGCTGGCGACATCTTGCCCGGTTTGCTTCACTTCCCGTGCAGCTTGCTGTGCCAGATCACCTAAGTTACTCCCGGTAGCCTTCACCTGTGTGGCCGCCTGTTGCGCATAGTCTTTCACTTGGCTGGCCATCTGTTGTCCAGCCTGTTTCAGTTGCTCATTGTCAGGCAGAGTGCTGCGCAGCTCCTCGTAACGTTCTCTCACCAGCCGGCGCATCTCTTCACCTTTCATCGGCGCGACTAGCAAGCCAATACCTAAACCGACCAGGACACCATTGAGAAAACGACCCATGTTCACACCTCCTTTCCTCTTGCAGTCAGGGAGCACGAGAAACGAAAATCATTTTCATCTCCTATCCAAATTACACGGTCGGACTCATTTCTTCGTTTCATTTTTCAAGAATATATCTAGCTTCTATTTTGAAGAATATATCTAATTTCAATGCGAAGGCCATAGGTATTACCTGTCGTACTTTGTCAAGTCTTCTAACGGAGATATAACACGTTTCTAACAAATCTCTAACAAAATTGCGGAGACTGGATAGTCCATACATGTTATAATTTGTTGCGCATACCACAACGAAGGAGGAATTTTTATGTCGGTAGACACCAATAAAGAAACATTGGGATTTCAAGCTGAGGTCAAGCAACTGCTTGACCTGATGATCCATTCATTATATAGCAACAAAGAGATATTTCTGCGTGAGCTGATCTCAAACGCATCAGACGCGATTGACTGGTTGCGTTTTGCCGCGCTCTCAGATGAGACCCTCAACGAGAACGATACTGATTTGAAAATTCGGGTTGCTTATGATAAGGATGCCCGCACCATTACCGTTAGTGACAACGGCATTGGCATGACACGTGCGGAAGTTGTTGAGAATATTGGTACGATTGCAAAGTCCGGTACTCGCGAGTTCTTGCAGTCGCTCACAGGTGATCAGCAAAAAGATGCGAACCTTATTGGTCAGTTCGGTGTAGGTTTCTACTCATCGTTCGTCGTTGCAGATAAGGTAACCTTAACCACGCGCCAGGCAGGGCTTGATCCCCAGGAGGGGGTACGTTGGGAGTCGAATGGGCAGGGAGAGTACACCCTTGAAACCGTCGAGAAGCCAACTCGCGGTACAGAGGTTGTGTTACACCTGCGTGAAGGCGAAGATGATCTACTGAGTGGCTACCGCCTGCGCTCGATCATCCGTAAGTTCTCCGATCACATCAGCTTCCCAATCGTGATGAAGGTCGAGGAAAAGGGCAAGGAGGATCAGGAAGAGCAAGTAAACCGTGCCTCCGCGTTGTGGGCTCGCCCCAAGAGCGAGATCAGCCAGGAGGAGTATAACGAATTTTACAAACACGTTGCGCACGATTTCAATGACCCCTTAGCCTACGTCCATAGTCGCATGGAAGGCAACTACGAATATATCCTGCTGCTCTACATTCCCGCAAAGGCCCCATTTGACCTTTGGAATCGCGAACGACGCCACGGGGTCAAGCTCTATGTACGCCGTGTGTTCATCATGGACGATGCCGAGCAACTGCTGCCCGGTTACCTGCGCTTTGTTCGCGGTATAGTTGACTCAAATGACCTTCCCTTGAATATCTCACGTGAGATTTTGCAACAAAATAAGCTGATCGACATGATTCGCTCAAACGCTGTCAAGAAGGTCCTGGGTATGCTCACGGACATGGCAGCCAATGACGAGCAGAAGTACGCGATTTTCTGGAAAGAATTTGGACGTGTCCTCAAGGAGGGGCTTGCAGAAGACCCGGGAAATCGCGAGACCATTGCCAAACTATTACGCTTTGCCTCTACCGCCTCTTCCAGTGAAACGCAGGATGTCTCGTTGGAAACCTATGTTGCTCGCATGAAAGAAGGCCAGGACAAGATTTACTACAGCATCGCCGATAGCTACGCTGCTGCTAAGGATAGCCCACTCCTGGAAGTTTTCAAAAAGAAGGGCATCGAGGTCTTAATGCTTTCCGACCCTGTCGACTACCTGTTGGAGCCTGAACTTACTGAGTTCAAGGGTATTCATTTCCAGTCTGTTTCGCGGGGTGCCGTTGACCTCGGCAAACTGGAGGATGAGCAGGAGAAGCAGGAGCATCAGAAAGCAGCCGATGAGCTTAAAGAGCTACCTGAGCGCATCAAAACCGTTCTTGGTGAACAGGTGAAAGAGGTACGCACAACGACCCGCCTGACGTCTTCTCCTGCCTGCCTGGTAATCGATGAGCACGACATCGATCCCGGGCTTCAACGCCTGTTGAAAGCCGCGGGACAATCGATTCCTGGTGCCAAGCCGATCATGGAGATCAACCCGCATCATCCCATCATCCTCAAGATGAGAAATGAAAAGGATGAGCAGAGGTTCTCTGACTGGGCCTGGATCCTCTTTGACCAATCGGTGCTCAGTCTAGGTGAGCAGCTTGAGAATCCTGTGCGCTTTGTCAACAGGCTGAACGATTTGCTGGCTCAACTGTAGTATCCCTGCTACCTGGACTGCGCCTCGTAGTGTCTTTTATCGGGTACTTGCTTAAGCTCGATGATACATCTATGTGGTTTTGCTCATACGTCCAAAAATAAAAAAGAATTGGGCTGTGACACTAACTGCAGGACCGATCTGTTCGTAGATCTCACGTTACTCTCTATATGGAGTAGTCTGTCCTAGTATCCCTGTCACAGCCCAAGCGGTATGCCATCTTGCTAATGGTATACTCCTTTCTTTTCCCTTTCGACTCTCTTCCTCCCCACACTTTGAGTATACAGCATAACGACGCAAAATGCTGTCACAGGAGCGTCACAAAGCCTCCTAGAAATGTTCAATTTAGATCAGAAATTCTAAAACAATCAGCCACCCTTAAACGTATTACTTATGTTCGACGTTAAGTCGGGCGGTGGCGTATTTCGCTGTGTCGCATCTGTGGAGCGGTAACTTCCAGTTCCAGGTCGTTCTGGTTGAGCCGGGCCGCGTCTTGCGGATAAGCGATTTACTCCACTCTCAGGTTTGCTGTCCCCCTTTGGGCAGTAACCTGCATCACTTCCAGGTCGATTTTTCCCGCGTCGTGTGGGCAAGTGGCCTGGAAGTGCTTCTCCTTATCCTTTCCAATAACTCGTTTTATAATGCACATATAACTTCATTTGGTTAAGTATTCTACCTTTGATTTAGAGTTACTGACTTCCATCTGCATCGTAATTACTATTGAGAGTTACATACCTATCCATCATAATTACGAGTAACAAATATAATTAGTAAAGGGAGATGCAACTGTGAAGGTAAAACATTTTTTCCCGCTTCTCGTGAGTCATTTATTTCTTGGATTCGGTCTACTTGGTCTAGTTGGTCTTGCTGTTCTTTTCAGCACACAGCAGCAGTCTGCTTCGGCTCAAAGCCCATCTTTTGTGCGCATTATTCACGCCTCGCCTGATGTTGGAACTGCCGACGTCTTTGTGGATGGCGCGAAGTTGCTGGGTAGCTTTCAGTTCGGGGCAGTCACGGGCTATGCCTCGATCCCGGCAGGCCCTCACAAAGTGCAAATCGCCCTGGTCGGTAAGGGGATTGGCGCGGCAGTCATTTCAGAGACATTAGCGGTCAGCCCGGGATTCGCCTACACGGTAGCTGCAATTGGTACACAGGCAACTGGCCTGTCTCTTAAAGTCTTTATCGATAATAACCTTCTATCCCCTGGCACAGCTAAACTACGCGTATATCAGCTTTCCCCGGACGCAGGGGCTGTCACTGTTGCGACAGGAGGGAAAACTGTTCTGAATGGATTAGGTTACCAGGGTGCCAGTAACTATCTTGCACTTTCGGTAGGTGGATATACAATTGATGTGACTTCTACCATGAACAACGCGACCCTCCCGCTTTCTGAAACGCTCAACGCCAATTCGGTGACAAGTGTCTTCGCTGTTGGGCTATTCAATGGCACTCCGAAGGTTCAGCTTGTCTCATCTCAAGTCACGGGACTCCCTGGTGTGCCAAACACAGGGAGCGATCCAAATGCGCCAACACAACTAGATATCGTGCAGCCACTCACTCCATGGACATGGACTTTAGTTATAGCATCGCTGCTACTCATTGGGAGTGGAGGCTACATTCGCCACCTCTTAGCGAAACAGTAGCAGAGCAGTAGGAAGCATTGTCTCTAATGCACGCGATCCGGTTGATGGTGCAGTTGCTTGCCCTAATAATGCTTCTAACCCTCGGTGCATGTGGCTCTGCGTCGACTTCTGAAGAGACAGAGGTACGCGTGCCACACGCTAACAACGTCAGTACCAGGCTAACGGTCCTTCCGAGACGCACGATGGATAAGGCCGCGAATCCTATACGCCTGGTCATTCCCGCCGTAGGGATCAATGCTCTCATTGAGCCGGTAGCTTTTCAGCCTGATGGTGACATGGCAACGCCAGCGCAAAATCCATGGGAGGATGTAGGCTGGTACAATGTGGGTCCACGTCCAGGCGAGCGAGGGAGTGCGGTAATTGATGGGCACCTTGATCGCCCAGGAGGATATCCAGCCGTATTTTGGCGTTTACGTGATATGCACGTTGGCGACGAAGTGCTGGTGATGAATACCGCTGGGGAAATGCTGCATTTCCGTGTGACACGTATTTCATCGTATACTCCACAGGAGGCGCCTATCCAGGATATTTTCGGTAATTGGGGAGGAACCTATCTCAATTTAATTACCTGCGCGGGAGACTGGATTCCTAGTGAACATCAGACTAATCTAAGGCTGGTGGTTTACACTACTTTAGTGTAGTGCAATACTGCCAGCCACGAGACAATACACCCGCCCTCATCCTGCTGCCGGGAGCATTGTAGGAACACAACTGGTTGACGCGCTAGGGATGAGGCTGAGCATTCCAAATACCGGCTTCACCGGTGGGTTGCCCACGCTGGTTAAGCACAGCATAGCTTCCCACGATATCCCCCCCTACTTTTATCGCTCCATCGAATGAAAGGGTCGCATCTCCCGAGAAGATCGTCACTTTGAACTGAAGATGCCCGGAAGGCGTGACGGTTCCCTTGAAAGGGCCAACCATACCAAGCCCCCGGAAGTAGCCTTGAATGTTCCCCTGGGTTTGTTGAATGTTGCTAAGGAACAGCGGTGTCTTTTCCTTCGCGAGGATATCGCCGATAGTGCCAGCATACGAGGCAGATAGACTTGGGTAAATAGTTTGCCCCAAGGTAAGTGTAGGGACAGGAGAGAGGGTAGGAGACGTCGCAGTCGATTGAGGAATAGAGGTAGTGGACGGACGAGTGGCCCTATCTAAAGAGGATGGAGTATGGCCATACCCTGCGAAATAAAAAAAGAAACTCATGCCAACTGCGACAGATAGAAGAAGAGTTAAGAGAATAATCAGGAGAGTGCTACGTTTCTTAGTACGAGGAGTATGGTGCTGATCTCGCCGGATTGAAGCTTTAATAGATCCAAGTTCTTCTGCAGAAACAGGAAGAGACAGAGCTGTGCTGTATGTTGTTCCATGCCCTATATGCATCAGTCGCTCTAGCGCATGATCAGTCATTTCCTGCCAGAAGGCCTCCACCGTCGCGAAACGATCCTCACTGCTGATGCTCATTGCCCGCTGAATGGCCTGAGCTGCAGCTAGTGGTACCGTCGGCGTGATCAAGTTCGCTGCTACGAGAGGATCGACTCCTTTGCTTCCTGTAGCTCGGGTGATGGCATCCGGGGGAACAATACCGGTCAATAAGGTGTAGAAAGTTGCCCCTAGACCATAGATATCTGTCCGAGGAGTGGTACCTCTCCCGTATTGTTCCAATGCGGCATAACCAGGTGAACCATGATGAATAGCGGCAGTGGTTGCATCTAATTCGTACTCCTTGGCAGAACCAAAATCCACCAGGACTGCTTCCTCGGTCCCTACCGGCACGATGATGTTGGCCGGTTTGATATCTCTATGCACAATCGGTGGCTCTTGCTGATGCAGATAGATCAGCGCATCCACAATCGGAGCCAGCAAGGCCAGCACCAGAGGGAGTGCAAAGCGTTGATCCGGTTGCTTGTGCCGTAAGACTTCTAAGTTTTGTCCCTCGATGTAATCCATGAGCAGGTAGACCCGCTTGAGTTTGTCATGTTCGAACACGCGATACACGTGGGGCAAGGCGCGGTGCTTAAGCCGCTTGAGGATCTTCTCTTCAAAGATGAAGCGCTCGCGGTCCCGCTTGCTGGGGTCGATCACCTCTTTGAGCGCGAACACATGCTGCTTGGTGCGCCGGTCCCTGACCAAATAGACTGCACCAAACCCACCTCTGCCAAGGAGATTCTCTATCACATACCGCTCTCCATGTGGATCTCGTATGATGGCTCCAATCGGGAGCGTTATCTGTTCTTGAAGCATGCTGTACCTCATCGGGTTGATCGGTTTCAGGGTCATTATAGACAATGATATCTTGTGTGACAAGTTCAATAGTACCAGCTAGTAGTGAAAATACATTCTAATTTTCTATGGGTATGATCGATTGTGTATGCGCGTTGGTATACATGATGCAATAGCATGCTGAGCTTTAGTGTGCGATCACGTTTCATGTTTTTGGTGAAATCAATAGCTGAGGTCATCGTGGGCGTGTTAAGGGAAGGAGCAGAAGGAGAAGCGTCCCCATGCAGAGCAGAAGAAGAATGGTTAGGCCCCAAACATGAGACAACAGACCTGTTCCAAGTGCTATGAGTACAAGTAGTGCAAGGAAGATAGGGAGGAGTATCCAGCGTCTCACGAGAGGCGCCGTACGTTCAATGTCTTGCTCAGGAAGAGCTTGAGGGGTGTCTGCTGACGTAACACGAGGTAAGTGTGCCCGCTGTTGTGTGGCATGATCGGTCATTTCCTGCCAGAAGGCCTCCACCGTCGCGAAACGATCCTCACTGCTGATGCTCATTGCTCGCTGAATAGCCTGGGCTATAGCCGTAGGAACTGCTGGTGCTAGCAGATTAGCTGGTTTGAGAGGATCTATCCTTTTGCTCCTGCTCACCGTGATTCTCGTGATAGCATCAGTAGGAATAGTACCGGTCAACAAGGTGTAGAAAGTTGCCCCTAGATAGCCAGGTGAGCGATGGCGGACAGCTGTGGTACCTGCATCCGCCACGTACTCCTTGGCAGAGCCAAAGTCCACCAGGACTGCTTCATCAGCCCCTACCGGCACGATGATGTTGGCCGGTTTGATATCTCTATGCACAATCGGTGGCTCTTGCCGATGCAAATAGATCAGCGCATCTACGATCGGAGCCAGCAAGGCTATCACCAGAGGGAGTGCAAAGCGTTGATCCGGTTGCTCGTGCCGCAGGGTCTCCAGGTTCCTCCCCTTGACGTAATCCATGAGCAGGTAGACCCGCTTGAGTTTATCATGCTCGAACACGCGATACACGTGGGGCAAGGCGCGGTGCTTAAGCCGTTTGAGGATCTCCCCTTCGAAGATGAAGCGCTCGAGATCCCGCTTGCTGGGGTCGATCACCTCTTTGAGCGCGAACACATGCTGCTTGGTGCGCCGGTCCCTGACCAGGTAGACTGCGCCAGATCGTCCTATGCCCAGGAGACTCTCTATCACATAGCGCTCTCCATTGGGGTCTCTAACGGTGATTCCGCCAGGGAGCAGTATTTGTTCTTGAAGCATGCTGCACCTCATCGGGTTGATCGGTTTCAGGCTCATTATAGTCAAAGATACCTTGTGTGACAAGTAGAACAATGCTGTATAATAGTGCTGACCCAGAAGAGTTTGCGTTTTCCGGTTTGCTTGCGACCATTCTAGCAGACCTCGAACGGTATCCTTTCCTGGGAAAAACCAGGTGCTGGACACAGGGGGAACGAATCTGCCTTACAATACGCTTATGATGATACATCGGGTGCATATAGAACGTGTCTAAGAGAGAAGGACTATCGTAACGTACAACGCTAACGCTTTGGCCCTCTGTCGGCTTTTCGCTTCAGAAGAAGATAGGATGACAAAAACCGCGGCCCCTTTGTACGAAGGAACCACAGTACTAAAGGAGGGAACATGCCTGGGCATGATATCATCGTTGTTGGCGTATCTGCCGGTGGGGTAGAGGCGCTTGTCAAGCTCGCTGGTCAGTTACCTACAGACTTACCAGCCTCAATCCTTATCGTCCTGCATATTCCCCCTCAATATCCGAGCCTCCTGCCGGATATACTGAGCCGTTCAGGGCCTCTTGCGGCTACACATCCTGTAGATGCTGAGGAGATTCAGTGCGGGCACATCTACGTAGCTCCGCCCGATCAACACTTGCTGGTCGAACCAGGGCGTATCCGCCTGGTACACGGCCCAAAGGAAAACCGCAACCGGCCTGCCATCGATCCCTTGTTTCGCGCTGCGGCCCATGCCTATGGCCCACGAGTGGTAGGAGTGATTCTTACGGGTTCCCTGGACGACGGAACCGCCGGGCTGCGGGCAGTAAAACGACGCGGGGGAGTGGCCATCGTTCAAGACCCGGATGATGCCCTGTATCCCAGCATGCCCAGCAGTGCGCTGGCGCATGTACAGGTAGATTACCGTCTGCCCCTGGCCGGCATTGGAGCGGTGTTGGTCCAACTCGCGCACCAGCGGGCTGAAGAGGAAGGAGCTTATCCCGTGCCAGAAGATATGGAACAAGAAGCGAGATACACCGAAATGGCCGATGCGGACACTCTCTCCAGCAGCGAGCGAGTGGGAACGCCCTCGGCCTTTTCCTGTCCAGAGTGCGGAGGGGTGCTATGGGAACTTCAGGACGGGAAACTGCTTCGTTTTCGCTGTCGAGTCGGTCACACCTTCTCCGTTGATAGCATTCTCGCGGCACAGACCGAACAGTTCGAGATGGCACTGTGGGCGGCGCTGAAGACGCTGGAGGAGCGCGCGAGTCTGTCACGCCGCATGGCGCAACAAGCGTATGATCGCGATCAGGACTGGTTGGCCAGACGCTTTGAGAAACGATCACATGACGCCGAGCAACGTGCTATCACCATCCGGCGGGTTTTAAAGCAGGAAGAGCCGGGTAGCGCATCAGAGAGCAGTGTCAGCACACCGGAC
>WNFY01004864.1_pt1 | contig 12244 bp, 7 predicted proteins | sample 5400091 | NCBI WGS metagenome assembly WNFY01 (sample SAMN13153364, study PRJNA577476) | soil metagenome | isolation source: 60 cm soil or saprolite under grassland replicate 1 | place: USA:California | collected 2016-06-15 | reverse complement strand
AACCACTGTCCGCCGAAGTTCTCGACCAGAGCGTGCGATTTTGGATCGCGCAGCATCCGCCGCACCTGCGCCACGAGGGTCGCGGGTCGGGCCAGTGTTCCTCGATCTGCCGCTGCAAGCAGCGCATCGTCCGGCATGCTGCTCCACAAAAAATACGAAAGCCGCGAAGCCAACTCGTGTTGGCTAAGCGAACTCGCGGAAGCCCCAGTTATCGTCGTCACCGGCGGTCGTTCGATGCGGAAGAGAAAATGTGGCGAGAGCAGCATTGCCTGGATCGCGGTCGCGAGTCCTTCCTCGAATGCTCCGCCGTCCCTCTGCACGTCAGCGATCAGAGTGGTCAACTGAGTGACTTCTTTTGTCGTGATCGGGCGCCTGTAGGCGCGGTGTGCCAGGTTCTCGACGATCAAGCGTCCGCAGTCCGTTGCGTGATGTGCCTCCAGCTGTTTGCAAGCGTGAATCTCCTTCCGAATTTTGCTCGGCGGTCCCTGGGTCACCGCGTATGGTCCACCCAACTCCAGCGATCTGATTCGCGCGCTGTTTGCCGTGACTACTTGCGCTCGGCGCTTTTCAAACGCTTTTCGCCGTGCCTCAACCTGCTCCGGTGGAAGGTCGGGAGGTGGCTTGAATGCCGGCAGCGGCGGCATCGGCAGCTTTGAAGGATTCGGTCCTTTATAACTGGCAGGTAGACCTTCGTACAGGTGTGGAATTGAAACTGCCAGCCAGTGATCGCCCGCAGCGATCCTGGTTCTAAACTCCTGCGTCATCCCGCCGAGTTCCTGTCGCTCGGCGGAGTTGGTAAATGATGCGACTCCCGCCGGATCGAATTGGACAACCTGGATCTGTTGGCCATCAAGCCAGAGGGCAAGTTGGATCGGCTCGGATCCGGCAGGACGGTCGCCACCAAGGTGCGCCCTGATCACGTACTCGCCGTCGACAGGAAAACGATAGGTGGCGTGTATTGCGTTCGGCAGGCTCAAGCCCGTCAGGTCATAGTCGGTCAACGGGGTCAATTGGGGCGCTTGGCTTCGTTCGGGTGAAGGTAAGCGCACCAGTGTAGGCTTCAGCGGTTCGATGCCAAAGATAGCGGTGTGTGAGATCTTTTCCGCAGCCGCCAAGTACTTTTCCATCAACACCGGAGAAAGTGAAAGGACGTCCCCAATGTTGTCAAAGCCGTAGCCTGAATCGTCTTGAGGGAAATCGTCTGAGGCGTGAAGATCGACGCCGAGTAGATCGCGTACGGTATTGTCGTACTCGACCCGGTTCAAGCGGCGCGCCGTTACATGACCGAAATTCGTCTCCGCGGGTTTTGCGGCATCAACAGGTGCCGCTCGCTTTCCCGGTTCCGCAGCCAGTGAATGGGAAAGCCATTGAGTAACCACGCTGACATCTTCCGGCTTTGGGCGAGGCATTCTCGCTGGCGGCATTGCCGCCGCATTGAGTTTGTCGAGAATCAGCTTCATCATTGCTCGATCTTTGCTGAGTGAAGCAGACGTCTTGAAAGTCTCGAGGCTCAGATCGCCTGTCTGCCGCTCGTCGTTGTGACACACATAACAATGGTTCGCGAAAAAAGGCTGAACTGCTTTCTCGAATGTAGAGTCCGTCTGGACGGGTGTTTGAACGGGACCATTAGCACTCTGTGCGCTACGGCCAAACGCGAAGAGACCTATGCACACGAGCGGGCACAAAAAGATCAGGGTTCGCCAGAGATTCTTCTGCACCTCGGTTTTCCTACAATGGCTCCTGGACTCAGAGCTTGAAATTGATAACGCCAATGCCGTCAAGGCAAGAAACTGCTCCGACGGCTATGCTTGCGGCAAAATAATATAGCACGTCAGAACACAGGCGGCTGAATAGAAATGTGTCTGGAGGACGGGCCGATAGACTTCGCCGGGGTGATACTCGATACTTGCTTTACCATCATAGAAAACTGACCAATCGTGTGGACGGAGAGATTACCATTCCTCACGAGATGTATATTCCAGGCTGAGGAGTTTTCGAATGAGAAAAACGGCAACGTACGCTATCACAATAGCTTTTGCTGGAGCGGCGACGATAGCTCTTTCGCAGGTTCCCGCGCCGCAAACCTTTCCGGGACCACAGGCCCCAGCGACGCAAGGTGGGAGCGGCAGTGGCCAGCAGCCGATGCCCCCAGGTCCGAACCCAAATTCTCAATACCGGCTCGGACCCGACTCGATGCCTCAGCCCGACGTTCCTAAGGGCGAGATACGCGGCCCGTACACGCTACCAAGCAACGTTTATCCCGGCACTCAGCACACCTATTGGGTGTACGTACCGGCGCAGTACGATCCGGCAGTTCCGGCTGCGCTGATGGTTTATCAGGACGGTCAGGCCTTCAAAGACGAGATGGGAGATATTCGAGCGCAGAACGTGATGGACAATCTGATCTACCGGCGCGAGATTCCCGTGATGATCGGAGTGTTCATCAATCCGGGGCGCACACCCGAGCAGCCGGAGCCCAACGCGAAGGAGTGGGGTGATAAAACTACAAATCGACCTACTGAATACAACTCGCTCGATGATAAGTACGCGCGCGTGATCACCGAAGAACTGATGTCGGTGCTTTATAAGGAGTACAACATCTCAAAGGATCCGGAGCAGCACGGAATCGGCGGTTCGAGTTCGGGAGCGATCGCAGCTTTCACGGTCGCCTGGGAGCGTCCCAATCATTTCCGAAAGGTGCTGAGCAACGTGGGCAGTTTCGTCAACCTTCGGGGCGGTCATGTATATCCCGAACGCGTACTGGCGAGCGAGAGGAAGCCGATCCGAGTCTTCTTGTGCGACGGGCGGAACGATAATCGCGGCATCCGCAACGGTGTCTACGACGAGAAGCGCGACTGGTTCTTCCAGAATGTGCGGCTCATGAATGCTCTTACGCAGAAAGGTTACGATGTGAACTATTCATGGGGAATGAATCTGCACGGGCAGAAGTTCGGCGGCGCCATCATGCCGGAAATGATGCGCTGGTTGTGGCGCGATGGACAGGTGTCCACGGACTCGAACGACATGGTGGAGCGGTCATTCCGCCACGCGACCGCGAAGAAGAATTAAGATACCGCCGAGACATTCTTCTCCGCTTGTTCGTGTTGCTTTAAGTTTCTACCGTTCGAAACATTTTACAGCCGCTTAGCGCTTACGTGTAAGAGCCTTACGTACATGTGGCGCCATCGAACTCGTGGTAAGTCCACATCGTATCCCTTTGATTGCAGAACATCCCGAAGTTCGCGGTTCGATCCCAACAGAGCCGCCACAAGATCGTAGCGGCCATTATCCATGTAAAATCGGATCCTCAAGTGCTTGCTGCTCTTGAATCCTTCGATCATCATGCCTGACATGCGCTCCGTTTAATTGCCAATCGTAGCGCTGAAAATAACGGTGTCCGTTCCCCGCAACGTGTCAACTTGCACGCCGTAGCAACCGGGGCTTGGCACGTACATGCTTGAAGGCCAGCACGACCAGTGAGTTGGGTCGGTTCTGCTCGGCGCGTCAAGTCTCAGATTTTCCTCTGACTTTGGGCTCGAGACGCTAAAGCGAAGCGTGCCCTTTCCATCGAGCCGCCGGCCTCTGATCAGGATTGGTCCCGAATAATCGGGTTTGCTCACCCAAGGTGTCTTCGCCCGATAAGCAGGATTCTCGGTAAAGGTCTCGCACTGGTCGGCAAATGAAAAGCGACAAATTGTGAGAAATGACAAATGTCAATTGGAAAATGTCAACGGCCTCCGGTTATGTAGTTTTCGAGATGCTTAATAGTAGACTCCTGATCAGCGATAATCGCCTTAACCACGTCGCCTATCGAAATGATCCCCGCCAAACGATCGTTCTCAAGTACTGGCAAATGCCGGACACGCTTATCAGTCATCCTTTCCATGCAGTCGTTAATACTTTGTTCGGGGCGCACGTAATAAACTTTTACGCTCATTATTTCTCTAACCGGGATCTCCCTTGATGACTTGCCGTGCAGGATGACTTTCCTGGAGTAATCCCGTTCGGACATGATGCCCAAAACCCTTTCTCCCTCGAGTACCATGAGGGCTCCAACGTTCTTGTCGGCCATGATTTTCAGGGCTTCGTACACAGTTGCATCCGGCGAAATGGACCAGACGTTATCGCCTTTGCTCTCTAGAATGTCTCTCACGCTTTTCATAAATGCCCCTCTCAGAGGGATGTTTTGGTGACTTCCAACGACCCCGAGCTCCATCGCATCGGATATGAAGCAATCCGATGGCAGATCAAAATTACCATTATGAAGCACATAAAGAAGAATGCGTCGACGATGTTCATCCTTTAGGTTAATCTAACGTGTCTCGCAGCATCGTCACTAACAAATGCTATTTAGGCTGACCTAAGAGTTTACCTTGATAGCTCGCAGAATTCATCTTCCGATAATTCAATCCTGGATGACGCAAGATTTTCACGCAAGTGTTCCAGAGAGCTTGTCCCGGAAATCAGACAATATTAGTGGAGCGATTAACAGCCAGGCAATCGCTATCTGCGCAGTCGTTGCCTCGTGCCTAGCGGCAATGCGACTGATTTTGTCTTTCAGTTTTTCTGAACCGGAAGCCAACGGCAACCATGGCTTCGCTAATTCCAGCCCAAGGCCTAACGCTGAAAGCGTTCGCCAATTCGAGCCGAGGGTTGCGCTTTGGCAACCCTGGGAACCACGGACCCAATTCTTTAAAGACGCAACTCTGAAAAGAGTTGCGTCCCGTTCGCTTAGCGGAAAACGGTCGCAACTCCCTTCAGAGTTGCAACTAAACTGAATGTGCGCTTTATTCCCAGGGTTTGAAAGCAAACCCTGATGGGCTGAAATTAGCGAACGCTTTCAGCGTAAAGCTGCCCGGACATCGCTTCGCACTCTAGGCAAACTCGCGCCTATAGCCTTCATTCTGCGCCTTCATCTCCGCCATGAACTGGATGAATACACGCGCTTGTCTGACGGGTTCAAATAAGCGAGGTCCTTGAGAGGATGTTTACTAAGGATGGAAGGAATCACCGCCTCCGCAGAGCGAAAGTCTTTCTACAAGGCGAGGAGCAGAGCCTTTTGACGCGGCAACACACAGTGCCTCTAGCAAATGAACATTCACTCTAGTTCTCCGCAACCGGGTGTGCAATAATTCTGCCGCTTCAAACAAGCCGACGCAAGTACTCGTCGACACCAATCACAACCGAATAGTTCGAATCGAAGACCGATTTACTGAGGCTCAATAGGAGACCATCATGTTAAAGCGCAACGTTCCAGGACTCTTTTTGCTGACGGTCTGTTTTGTTATATGTCCACTGTTTTCGTTACAAGCGCAGGAAAGCAATAGAGACATACTTGGGTCTCTTCGCTATCGCTATATCGGTCCGGTCGGTAATCGTCTTACTTCCGTTGTTGGTATCCCCGGGCAACCAAACATCTATTACGTCGGCGCAGCGTCTGGCGGGATTTGGAAGACCACCGACGCCGGCGTTCACTGGGAACCGATCTTCGACGACCAGCCGGTGTCTTCGATCGGGGCTCTGGCGATTGCTCCATCCGATCCAAATATCATCTGGGCCGGTACCGGTGAACCGTGGATTCGCAGTCATATCTCGGTGGGGCAGGGGATCTACAAATCAACGGACTCAGGTAAGACCTGGACGTTGATGGGTCTTGAGAAAACCGGTCGCATCAGTCGCGTTATCATCGATCCGAAGAATCCCGACGTCGTGTTGGTCGGGGCGTTGGGCCATGCTTATGGACCGCAACCCGAACGCGGTGTTTTCCGAACTACCGACGGCGGGAAGACATGGGAACGAGTGCTCTTCACAGATGAGAAGACCGGTTGCGCGGACCTTGCTATGGACCCCACTAACTCACGAATTCTCTTTGCCGGCATGTGGCCTCTGGAGATTCATACGTGGGGTAGAGATAGCGGCGGACCCGGTAGCGGACTCTTCAAATCTATTGACGGAGGAGCGACCTGGAAACGTCTCACGGGCGGTGGCCTGCCCACCCGCACTACTGGAAAGGTGGTTGTGGCAATCGCACGCAGTAATCCAAGCCGCGTGTATGCAATGATCGAAACTGGCGATGGAGTTCCACTCAACGGCAAAGAGACTGATCGCGGCAAGCTGTTGCGTTCGGATGATGGCGGCCAAAGTTGGCGCCTCGTAAGCTACGATCGCACACTTGGTGGCCGTACTCACTATTACTTCCATATGGCCGTCGCTCCCGACAATGAAAACGAAACATACTATTTGACTGCCGGTTACAACGTGTCTATCGACGGCGGGGAAACTCTACGGCCAGGAACGCCCGGCAGTAGTCCCGGTGGCGATAACCACGACATGTGGATCGATCCCACAAACGCCAATCGAATGGCTGTCGCTAATGACGGCGGAGTCTCTATTTCAACTACCCGCGGTCGTACGTGGTACAGAATTCAGCTGCCTATTGCGCAGATGTATCACGTCACAGTAGACAACCGGATTCCGTACTATGTTTATGGTAATGAACAGGACGACCCATCCTATCGCGGACCAAGTCGGAGTGGAGGTGGCGGGTTTGCCGGCCAGATTCCGCGTAGTACATGGCATGCGGTTGCGGGGGGAGAAAGTGGTTGGGCCACTCCCGACCCCGTTGACCCCAATATCATTTGGTCGAGTGCCTCCGGCTCGGGAAGTATCGGTGGAATTGTAGAGCGCTACGACTTACGCAACGGGCAAGCGCGCAACGTTGAGGTTTGGCCCGATCAAACCAACGGTTCCACGGCTGCGGATCTCAAGTACAGGTTTGTTTGGACCATGCCGCTGACTATCTCGCCGCATGATCATAACAAGCTTTATGTTGGCAGTCAGTTTGTACATCAAACCACTGATGCCGGGCAGAGTTGGCAGTTGATCAGTCCGGACCTGACGCTTAACGATAAGAGTAAACAGGGATTCTCCGGTGGGCTGACCGGCGACAACATCGGCGTCGAGTATGCAGGCGTGGTTTTTGCGATTGCTGAGTCGCCGAAAGAGGCTGGATTGATCTGGGCAGGCACAAATGACGGGTTAGTGCAGATGACGCGCGACGGAGGAAAGAACTGGAGCAACGTTACTAAGAATATCCCGAATCTTCCGCCATGGGGCACACTCAGCAATATCGAGCCTTCTCGCTACGATGCCAGCACTGCTTACATCACAGTCGATTTCCATCAGGTAAACAATCGCGATCCCTTTGTCTACAAAACAAAGGACTATGGCAAAACGTGGACGGCTATCACCAACGGCATTCCGCATAACATGCTCAGTTATGCCCACTGTGTGCGGGAGGATTCAACGCGGCAGGGACTTCTCTATCTCGGTACTGAGAACGGCTTATACGTTTCGTTCGACGACGGTGAAAACTGGCAACCTCTACAGGCAAATCTTCCGCGCGCGCCTGTCTACTGGATGGTTGTGCAGGAACATTTCAACGATCTGGTGGTCGCTACCTATGGACGTGGCTTCTGGATTCTTGATGACCTGACCCCGGTTCAGCAGATGACTCCAGCAGTGCGGGATTCCACTGCGCACCTTTTTCCACCACGGCCCACCTATCGCTTCAGACCTGGTACGCAACCAGTCACCATGTCAGACGATCCTACGTCCGGACAGAATCCACCATATGGCGCCGCAATAAATTACCACTTGAAAACCGTGCCCAGCGGTGAAGTGAAGATTCGCATCGAGGACTCAAAAGGCCAAACAATGCGTTCGCTCAATGGCACCAAAAACGTTGGTGTTAATCGTGTCACCTGGAACCTGGAAGGCGAATTGAGCAGGGAAGTGCGCATGAGGACGAGCCCTGCTTACGCCCCGGAGATACGGGTCGGCCCAGAGGGGACGCGAACAGCGCCCGGTGCACCACGAATGTCTGTACTGCTGCCTCCAGGGACTTACACCGTGAAGTTGTTGGTGGATACTCAGGAGTTGAGTCAGCCGCTGGTGGTGAAGAAGGATCCAAATTCGGCTGGAACCGAATCCGACATTGCTGCACAAACGGAGATGTTGCTCGACCTGCGAAGGGATCTTGAGACCGGGGCCGACATGGTCAACCAGATAGAGGTCATTCGGAGCCAGATTTATCAGCTAGTGGCGCTGCTGTCCAGTGGTCCGAACGCGCAGCAGGTAAAAGGCGCGGCTGACGACCTTGATAAAAAATTGATCGACATTGAGGAAAATTTGATTCAACGACGGTTAACCGGACAGGGGCAGGACACGGTTCGTTGGCCGCCGAAGCTGCTTAGCAAGATTAACTATCTGGCTAATGGGTTGAATGGCTCGGATTTCCCTCCGACGAGTCAGCAAAGCGCTGTGCAGGCAATGCTGAAGCAACAAATGACCACGCTGCGCCAGCGGCATGACGAGATCCTGAACAAAGACCTTGTGGCGTTCAACAAAATGCTGCGGGATCTCAATATTCAGAATGTAATTAGCCGCGTCCCGTGAGCTGGAAGGATCAATTCTCCGAAAGAAATGTTCCCACTGAATCGCGGTGAAGTCTCAGTACAGACTACTGGTGGAACTAAGGCAATTGATGGTGTGGAAGTTACCCAGCCTGGGCCAGAGTTGAAGAATGGCGAGAAATATTTGCTCTATCTGATTCTAAATCCATCTGGTGTGTGGGTAGTCGCAATATGCTCTAATGCGGCTCTAGTCACAATTAAATTGTAACAAAGAATTCGATTGACAAGCGGTCTCAGCGATCGTGTCTTGCGACGTTCCTTCAGTTGAGCCGCTGGCGTTGGCTGTCGAGAATGTACCAGTGGTTGAAGCCGCGACGGATAGCGAACCAGCCTGCCGGGAATGAGCACCGCCACGGAAGCCGAGCACGATTCGACGCCTGAGACATCACCGTCCGCCAACCACATTGACGATCGCATCGCCAGACAATACCAATACTGCATAGAATGGATGGGTATGGACAATGCACTGACTATTGATCGTTTGCAATTCGCTTTTACTGTGACCTTTCACTACCTCTTCCCTCAGCTCACGATGGGGTTGGCGCCGTTGATAGTCATATTCAAGTCCCTGGCGCTTTGGAAGCAGGAGGAGCGATACAACAGGGCGGCGCGCTTTCTGGCGAAGATCTTCGCGCTCAGTTTTCTGTTTGGCGTGATAACCGGCATCCCGATGGAATTTCAGTTCGGCACAAACTGGGCCAAGTTTTCTCAGTTCTCAGGCGGCGTGATCGCTACCACTCTGGCGATGGAAGGTGTCTTCGCCTTCTTTTTGGAATCATCTTTTCTGGGGCTGTTTCTGTATGGCGAGAAACGCATCGGACCAAAGTGGCATTGGCTGTCTGCCTTCATGGTCTTCTTCGGCTCCTGGCTCTCGGGCTATTTCATCATCGTCACGGATGCGTGGATGCAACATCCCGTAGGATACGCCGTGGCACCTGACGGCACTGCTCATCTCATTAGTTTCTGGTCCCTGCTGTTGAACCCGTGGGCCATCTGGCAGTACCTGCACAACATGGGAGGGGCAGTTATAACCGGCTCTTTTGTGATGACTGCGGTCGGCGCGTTCTACCTCCTTTCTCGCAAGCATGTAGAGTTTGGTCGCCTCTTCGTGAAGGCGGGTGTGATAGTTGCGGTAATCGCTTCAATCTTTCAGGTCTTTCCGTCCGGCGATAGGCACGGCCAACTGGTAACGAATTATCAGCCAGTCACGCTCGCCGCAATGGAGGGACTCTTTCAGACAGAATCGGGTGCGTCTATTGTCCTGATCGGCCAGCCGGACACAGCCGCGCAACGACTGGACAATCCTATTTACGTTCCCGGGATGCTCAGCTTTCTGACTCACCGCCGCTGGGAAGCGATCGTTAAGGGCTTGAACGATTTCCCCCGCGACCAGTGGCCGGACAGTATTCCGCTGCTTTACTACAGCTATCACATCATGGTTGGGCTGGGAACGCTGTTTATCGCCATCATGATTGGGGCCGTATTTCTTCTCTGGCTAAAGAAGCTCTTTGATGCCCGCTGGATGCTGTGGATTCTCATGCTGAGTTTCCCGTTTCCTTTCATCGCCAATACCGCCGGATGGATCACAGCAGAAGTGGGCCGCCAGCCATGGCTCGTTTACGGCTTGCTGAGAACGGCACAGGGTGCTTCGCCGACGGTCTCGGCAGGCAACGGTCTATTCACTTTGATCGGATTCATGGGGATGTATCTGGTCTTAGGGATCATGTACCTCTACTTGATTGGGCACGAAGTTGACCTCGGACCGCAGCCCATGCCGTCATAGGGAGCTCAGCAATGGAAACACTATGGTTCGTACTCGTTGCTCTGATGCTGGTTGCCTACGTGGTCCTGGACGGCTTTGATCTTGGTGTGGGAGTGATTAGTCCCTTGGTAGCCAGGACTCCCGAAGAGCGGCAATTGGCGTTGCGCAGCATTGGCCCGGTGTGGGATGGCAACGAAGTGTGGCTACTGGCCGCGGGCGGCGCACTTTATTTTGCTTTCCCTTTGCTGTACGCGTCGAGCTTCAGTGGATTTTACCTGCCGCTCATGATGGTGCTGTGGTTATTGATGCTCCGCGGCATTGGCATCGAGTTGAGATCTCATGTGAATAATCCGCTTTGGCGTTCCTTTTGTGACTTCGTGTTTACTCTCTCCAGTCTCTTGCTAACCATCTTCCTGGGTGCGGCGATTGGCAACGTCATACGCGGAGTGCCGCTTAACAAGGACGGCTATTTCTTTGAAGCACTATGGACCAATTTTAGAGTTGGTCCCTCGCCAGGCATTCTCGACTGGTACACAGTGCTGACCGGCGTACTCGCTATGATTACACTGACGGTGCACGGAGCAAATTATGTAGCAATGAAAACCGACGGGAATGTTCAATTGCGCGCCCGTCGTCTAACGCAAAAGGGTTGGTGGGCGATGGTCATAATGACCATCCTAAGTTTGGTCGCGACCGTCTATATTCGTCCCCAGGTGATCGACAATTTCAAACTCCGTATTTGGGGTTGGATCATCCCTCTGATGGTCGTTGCCACGCTCATCTTCATGCTCTACTTTCGCACTAAGGGAAACGACCGCGCTGCATTTCTCTCCTCTACCGGTTACATTGTGGCCATGCTCGGAGGAGCGGCCTTTGCGATGTACCCTTACCTGCTGCCGGCGAGCACCGACCCCTCTTATAGTCTGACGGTTTTCAATGCCAAGACGGGTGATTACAGCATGCGAGTAGGACTGGTGTGGTGGCTTGTTGGGATTACATTGGCGATTGCCTATTTCATTTTCCTTTACCGCTTTTTCCGAGGAAAAGTCACCCTGGAGGATACGGAAGGCTATTAGCCGCACCGTCTAATGTCGCTTAGCTGAAGTGCGTATTAAACCAAAGGAAAACGCTATGCGAAGACTTTGTTCGATCGTTGGTTTGTCATTGATTGTTTCCCCCGTGTTTTCTGCGTCAGCGCAGGCTCCCACGCCTTCCCTCAGTTCATCGACTGAGCTCGAGCGCCGAGTCGACTCCATACTTAATCAGATGACGCTCGCGGAAAAGCTTGACCTGCTCGGGGGCGTCGACGGCTTTTTCATTCGCGACGTTCCGCGTCTGAACTGGCCGCGACTGAAGATGGCCGATGGACCTCTCGGCGTCCGCAATTTTGGACCAGCTACTGCGTTTGCCGGAGGCGTTACGCTGACCGCTACGTGGAATCCGGCGTTGGCCGAGCTTGTCGGGACCGAGCTCGGACGTGACGCTCGCGCCAAAGGCGTACACTTCCTCTTGGGGCCCGGGGTCAACATCAACCGTGCTCCAATGAATGGCCGAAACTTTGAGTACTTCGGCGAAGATCCCTTTCTCGCGTCGCGCATTGCAGTCGGCTACATCAAAGGCGTGCAAAGCCAGGGTGTGAGCGCGACGATCAAGCATTTTTTGGGAAACAACTCTGAGTTCGATCGGCACAATACGGACTCAATCATTGACGAGCGGACCATGCGCGAGATCTACCTGCCTGTCTTCGAGGCCGCCGTGAAGGAAGCCCACGTCGGGGCCATAATGGACTCGTACAACCTGACCAACGGCCAGCACATGTCACAGAACAAGTACCTGCTCACCGACGTGGTGAAGAAGGAATGGGGCTTCGACGGCCCGATCATGTCCGACTGGTCCGGGACCTATGACGGTGTCGAGGCAGCAAACGCTGGTCAGGATCTCGAAATGCCTTCGGGCTTACATATGAACCAGCAGACCCTCAAGCCCGCGATTGAACAGGGCAAAGTTT
>WNFY01004862.1_pt1 | contig 12245 bp, 10 predicted proteins | sample 5400091 | NCBI WGS metagenome assembly WNFY01 (sample SAMN13153364, study PRJNA577476) | soil metagenome | isolation source: 60 cm soil or saprolite under grassland replicate 1 | place: USA:California | collected 2016-06-15 | reverse complement strand
TCGGTGACACATCCATGTTTTCGGACCTGTAAGTTTTCGAACTATTTCACGGACTTCAACAACCGCGATTATTTTAATGATGGCACATTGTTCAATGTCACGATCTACGATGGGAAACGCGAGCTTCACATCGTTGATATGCATTGGAGCCTGACTGCGATGAGTTCGCACTTGAACGAATCAGGATTCGTAATTGAAAACCTCTACGAACTACCACGCTCGACTAATGGATCAAGCGAACCTAATGCCAGCCTTTGGTTGGTAATTGTCGCTCGGAAGCTCTGAATCTTAAGCAACCGGTCATATCGGGGTATATCGGGGTCAGAGGCCTTCAATAAAATTGATCCCGCCCGCTCGGTCGCGAAATCTTTCGGAGTTCCGCTGCGACTTCCGCGCTTCGTGGGGCAATCGCATTCAAGTTTATCACCGGACGCGCCTCCCAAGTTGTAATAAATTCCATAGCATATTCAGTGAAGTGAAAAAGCTAACGATCTCCTCCGCTATCGTGGTCGCAATTGGTCTAACGGCCTACGCACTCGCGCAGTGGAGAACGCCGATTGATACCGATGACAGCAAGACACAGCGTCCCGCAAATCTCGAATCGCTCGCGCCTCTTGATGCGAGCGGCGTCGTCGGTGTCCGAGAGATTACAAAGTCAGAGCTGTTAATTCTGATGTCGAAAAACCGTCCGCTGTCACAAAGCGAAAAGGCGCAGGTAGATCGTGGCTGTCCTGGCCTCACGTGTCTTTACCAAGGTTTGGGTTTGACGAGATGGCCTGAGTTAGCCCGTGGCACTTGTGCATACCTTCGTCTTGAAGATTCTTTGAGCCGAAGCTGCCCAGAGGACCGAGAAAATTTTGTTTTCGTTAAACAGGCCTGGTGGTCAAGCGGCAAACCGCCGATACCTAATCCAAAGACTGGTAAAGTTCCGCTAAGCTCTGTGACACGTGCAAAGCCAGGTTGGTACACGTTCAATTATGCAGTCTACTTCCCGGCGACAAAAACCTACGGGTGGATCAACCACCGGGAGTACGGATTCCCTGCCAATCTTCTCTGGCCGATGAAAGCATATCTTTCTGTCTCGCCACCGCCACTCGACGAGAATCGTCCAGCGCAGCTCTACTGCTCGACCTGTAGGTAGGAGGCAGAATTAAAGTTTAGCGGACTAATCTCCTCCCTGAAATTCGCGCCAAGGAAAATCCTGTGTCCCGTACGTAAAACAGCGCGGTTCAGATTGATGGTTGAAAGCTAATCCTAGCTGGTCTGCGCAGTCGGAAATGATCTTTGTCAAATCAGAATCGCTCAGTGATCCTAAGACAACGCGAAACGGAAGCTGAAGATTTGCATCGCTGCAACGAAGCTTGGATAGATTAAGATCCCCAGCAAAAAATCCTGACTCGAACGGCTGGGCCCACTTTTTATTGTCTTTTCCTACTGTGTGCGCGAAGTCTGCCAAAATTGAGTCTTTCGTGCCGATCAAGTTCACCCAGTACTTAGCTCCTGCAGAATACCCGGCCGAACCAAGTATTTGCTTCACCGCCTGCAAGAAGGCCCAAACAGTACCAATCAACTGCACATACAAGAAAACGTAATATGGCTTGGCATCGCCTTCTTTCAATGAGACGAAGCGCGCTACGCGCTCAAATTCGCAGTATTCGATGGCCCCGCTCCGCTCAACGCGAACGTATCTTTCCCAGCAGTCCTCGGCGGAGCCGTCCCTTCCATAAGCGGGGTCATACAGTATAAGCGACTTCGCCGTTGTCATGGCTTCACGAGGGAAATGAAATGCTTGGTGTTGTTCGACATCTCCGAAAATTTTGTTGCGCAGTGATTTAGCCAGTTCCGCGAGATCGAGAACGATCGGTTCGTTCGAGACGGGTTCTACAACGAGCGACAACCAGCCAAACGCCCGTATACATTCTTCGTTGCGACGTTCGCCTAATCGATCCGACCATTCGTTGCGCCCGAATGAATCTTTTTCAACGTCGTGATAGTTGTTGCGTTCTGCAAAGCCTGCCGTTGGCAAATTCCAATCAACATGTATCGGCGGTTCGGGGCGATCCGCCGCAGTGGTAACAAGGAAATCTTTGGCAGCCGACCTACTATCGCCATCTGCAGGCAGCCAGAGAACGAAGTCTCCGTCACCCTCTATGTGACCGAAGTGGGGAGTTTGCTGGGAGCGTGAGTCTCGAGCTACCTTATTGTAGGTGTAGTTCATTAAGTTTGCAGCGGTAATGACGCCGCCATCGGTGGCCGCATCCCCTTCGAGACCTTGCAGCAGGTAACCTGTAAATATTGAATTTTTTTCGGTGGGGCCACCGCCATCGGCGACGGCCTCGTCGGCCTTTCCTGCTGTTATTACTTGGCGTGCTCGCCTCTGAAGCATGTCGGTCACGAACCTTCGCTCTCCGGCACTAGTTGAACGCTGAATTGCCAACCCGCTATAGCAAGCGTCCATAACAAACAGGACGTGCTTGGCAGGAATTAGGTCAGCGTTTCGAGTCAGATCGTCCCAACGAATAAGCGTGCTCTTATCCTTTGGATCGCCATCGACTGGAATGAGATACCCGATCGGGCCTTTCTCGGTGCGGACTGTCGTTCCGTGCCCTGCAAAAAACACAAAAAGGCGATCGTCGGAATTAAGTGACTCGTATCCGAGGAATTTTTCCATGATCCGATCCCTAGTCGCCTTTGCGTCAAGAAGCAGCTCGACGTTCTTTGCGGGAAACTGGAGTCGCTCGACCAATACATCGCGTAGCGACTGCGCGTCAGCACGTGCGATTTCGAGTGGCCCAATGTGACGATATTTGTTGATTCCGATAACTAGGGCCCAGCTATCAGCGTATGACGCACGGTATTTCGCCATGACTCTTCACTCTATCCCCACTCTGTTGCGATTGCTAACCAACGCATCGGCAACGTTGCAAAACGGTCCTCCTTTATCTCGATGAATGGAATACTGCGGGTGCAATCGGGGTCAAATCTCAAGGGCGTGTTGCCCAAACGGTTTTGGATTGGGTTACTTATCGCAATGACAGAGTCGCTAGGCTAAAGCATGGACGGCAAAGGGATGAGCCGCGCGATGCGACCCCGAAGCAGGCTTTTTGTTAAGATTACAGTAGGAAGTAGCGCTGCCGCCGCGCTGGGCTTAGGATTTTGATGGGTCAGCAAGATGCGCACATTCTGGATCGCGGCGATCAAGTAGTCTTGGATTTGCTGTCGCCAGAGCCGCCGCCAGCGTGCGCGTTTGAAGTGGTGATTGTTAGCCGCATCAGCAAAACTGCGTTCCATTAAATGGTGCCGCCTTTTGCGGTCTCGCCGCGCTGCCAAGCTGTGCGCTTGAGCACGCGCTATATCTAGGGGGCGGCTTGATCATTGAGCGTTTAAAGCTTTAGAGCGGGCGCGAAAAACACTCCACTCACTCCGGAGGGATCGCTCTCCTTAACGTCTGCGACCTTCGAAGTTTTTCTTTAACCTTCTCGTGACGTAGTGGCTATTCGGACCCGCTTTGCTTGCAGTTCGCCGCATTGGAGCGGCATTTCTGAAAGGGACGGTATTTTCGTCTTGCCAGTACGCTTAAAACTCCAGACGGTTGTGCGCCATGAGTGGTGAACTACCCTGGGCGATCTCTCGCATTACGGTTGATCGTCTTTTCAATCTTTACTCGTACGAACTACCGCCGAAGAGCCAGAAGGCAGACTTTTCGCGAGTACTGATCCTGTACGGTGATAATGGTTCCGGAAAGACAACGATCTTGCAATTGTTGTTTCACTTGCTGTCGCCAGAGCTAAGGCGAGGTCACAAGACTTTTGTCGCGCGCACGATGTTTCAAAGCATAGTCGTACAGTTTGCCAACGGCACAACTGTTTCAGCAACGAGGGAGACTCCGAGATTAGGCAGCTTCCAAATGAGCGTCGTAAGCCAAGACGGTTTAACATCGTGTCTCTTCGAAATAGACGAAAAGGGTATTGTTCCTGCTACCCCCGTTCGCCCGGACCAACTAGCGGTTTTCCGCCGATTATCGGAACTGGAGATCTGGTTCTATTTTCTCTCTGACAATCGCAAAATACAGTTGAGTTCCTCGTGGCTCGACATCTCGGAAGCAGTTGAAGATGAGGCTTTCGCCTACGAGGAGTTCTTAACTAGGCGCCGTCTATACGAGGAGGAGCGCGAGCGGCCAGACTCTGTCGACACGCTGGTTACCGCGGCGGTCGATCGGACTGTGGAATGGCTTCGCCAAAAAGTCACGCAGGGCTCGAACGTCGGCGCTGAAAATGCCAACAACATCTATATAGATATTGTTCAGCGAATTGGAAAACTGCCTGAAAAAGGCACACTTGAGGCTGGCTTATCTGTTCAATCAATTACGCGCAGCCTGAAGGAGGCTGCTAGACGCAATGAATCGTATGCGAAATTTGAATTAACAGCTCCTCTCGACGCGAGAGCCCTTGTGACAGCGCTTTCGAAGGCTCCAACACGCAACAAGCCCGTAATACTAAGTGTGCTAAAGCCGTTTGTCGAAGGTATGAATGCCCGCCTAGACGCCCTGAGTTCTATACAATTCCTGCTTGAGACACTGTTGCGCAGCCTCAATACATTTTTCATTGATAAGTCGATCCACTTTACACTAAACGCAGGATTTCAAATTACTTCCGCCAATGGCAGTGTTCTTAAACCGAGCGGTTTATCCTCTGGGGAAAAGCATCTCTTATTGATGCTGTGCAACTCGATAATGTCTACGGGCACGCGCAGTGTTTTCATTATCGATGAGCCTGAGCTGTCATTAAATGTAAAATGGCAGCGCAAGCTTATCCCAGTTCTCCTTGAACTATCGAAGCATGCTGCGGTGCAATACATCTTTGCAACGCATTCGATTGAACTGCTAACAAATAGCCTGGACAACGTCGTCAAATTACGAACCAAGTTGAGAAATGGCCGCGGAAATCGACGAAGAGCTAAAGCGCCACGTTAACGAGCTAATCGCTCTTTGCCGGCTCGAGCCTAGCGAGAAATTTCTATTCGTAGAGGGGCCATCGGATCGTCGACTGCTCCGCTGGTTCTTTCATGCTACAAACCGATCCGCTATTCATGTTTCAGAGATTAACGTCGTTAGATTCGAACGCGATGATCTCGAGCAGCTAAATCTCGATCGTAGGTCTAACAAAGAAAAAGTTATTGGCCTCATGACGATTCTAGCAAAGTCGGATAAAGCCAAACGGAACTCTGTGTATGGACTAGTGGATTTAGATACAGAAGGGTTTTTGGGGCTCAAGTCGAAGGAGCCAGCCCTTTTACGCACGGATTTTACAAGCATCGAACTTTATTTTTTCGATGCTGTACCAATTGAAAAATTCTTTGAACTCGTGCTGCACGGCTTTCCCATAGAACCCACTGAATTGCTCAATCAGATGGCACCGGTTCTGGAGATGGCATTCTATGCTCGGCTTGCCAACGAACAGTTCGGGTTGCGCTGTGATTGGTTGGATATCTCCCGTTGCTGCAAAATTGAGGGCAATCGTGTCAGGTTTGACGCAGCGTCTTGGGTGAAAAGGTACCTGCAAAAGTGTTCTCAATATGATTGCCTCAACCGCTTTAAAACAAAAATGAAAGAATTTGAACGACGTCGAAACGCGGATCCGAGACTTCAAATGCATGGTCATGATTTTATGAATTTATTAGGATGGATGATCACCAAGCTAAAAAATCGCTTCGGATTATTCCGTGACCCTGAATGCCTCGCACGTGCATTGATCGCGTGCGTAGAGCTTGAGTTCATCGAAGCTTATCCATTATTCGCTGAGTTGAGACGAATATTCTAGTGGGACTCAAAAACGACGCAAAGCGTAGAAATTTCTTCATCTCTAATTGCTAATTGCGGCGACAACGCTTCCCTGTGAGCAAGAAACGTGTTTTTCTCAGCCGTTCGGCCTGTCCACTGCGTTGATTCGAACTGGTCGTCCCTGTTCTTGAATAGGATGTCGGATGTAAGATTTGTATCTCGGCTCCTCCCGCCGCACTCGACCGCTACCTCGCGGCGTTGCCGGCCATGTCGCTCATCCCATTCGCTCCATTCAGATTTCTGATTGCTAAGCTGCGACTTCTTTCGGCTGAAGCGAACTGTCCGCCGGCTCCATGACCAGCGTCCCGCGCTGAAGCCCGGCTTTAACGGCCGGAATAACCACGTCTATTCGAGCAGCTTCCTCAGATTTTGAAACACGTCTTCTTCTTCGTCGGAGCGCGAGCCATCGGCGACAAAGAGCTCCTGGCACAGGTCCAATGCTTTTCCTTTCACGGCCGGGGTATCAAGCCTGTCCTTTATTGAACCCAGGAATTTTTCTCTGTACACCTGACTTTCTCTCGCGTTCCGTGCGTCATCAGTCGATCTCAAAACGAACTGATCGAACGGCACTTTCGACTCCCAATTGAACTTCTTTACGGTATCGGTGATCAACCTGTCCTCCGCCAGCATGACCAAGTTGTCGGCGTACATGCAATAGTTCAGCAAGTCGACTATCGCCTCGCGCTGGGGCTGGTTGAGGCCGTCTTTCGGCGCTTCCGGTTTACCGAACAGTTTTTGGATTAGACTGGGCATAAAGTGTATTGACTGATTTTTCTCGCTTGCACGTCAAGAAGCTTCTTCTTTCCCATTACATTCTCCGTGACACAAAGTACGCGCGAGTATTCAGATAAAAATCACACCAGAAGGGATGGTGGGTTCATGGATTCCTGGCTTCCAAATTATTTCTATCGACCAACTGCATGCGGCCTTCAGAAATAGCCCTTTACAAAAATTACAGCAAACTATTTTGAAACTCCGTCGTTGCCCACACTCCGTCGCTGCTACCTCGCAGCTTTGCCTTCTATCTCGGAAATCCCTTTCCTCGATTGAAACTCCGTCGTTGCCCACACTCCGTCGCTGCTACCTCGCGGCTTTGCCTTGATCGCTCGGCACTGCCCACGTCCTCACGCCAGCTACCCTAGCTGCGTTGCCGTCTATCCGCGCGATTTCCCAAACGCGCGTGTTCTATGTCGCGCATCCCATTCGCTCCATTGAAAACTCGTTCGCTGCCCGCGCTTTGACTCATGTGCTCCCGCGCATTTGAAACTCGTTCGCGTCCCCCGCTCTCTCGCCGCTACCCTCGCGGCTTTGCCTTCTATGTCGCTTTTCCCAAAAGCTCCATTCGACCTCTCGGTTTTGCCCATCTATGTCGCTCGCGTCCCCGCGGCTCCGCTCACTCGCTCCTACCCTCGTCACTTTACCTTGATCACTCGCGCTGCCTCGTGCTCGCGCCAGCTACCCTAGCTGCGTTTCCGTCTACCCGCGCGATTGAAACTCGTTCGCTTCCCACCTCACTCGCCGCTACCCATCGCGGCTTTGCCTTCTATGTCGCTTCCCCCAAAAGCTCCATTCCCGATCGCGACGTGTTCTATGTCGCTCGCGTCCCCGCGGCTCCGTTCACTCGCTCCTACCCTCGTCACTTTTACGGCCATGTCGTTGACTCGCGATCTCCCGATCCGTTCGGTCGGATTCCCACCGACCAATGCAAGTCCATCCGCCGGCTTCCCAGCACGGCGTATTCATGCCATTCGCTCCATTCGGCGATGTAATGGCAAACGAACAAACGTCCCTGAGTCGAGTCCCAGATCGTGGAGAGCTCCTATTGTTGAAGCGATAGAGGAACGAGTGTTCCTCAGCCGTTCGGCCTGCATTAACCACTGTTCACAGGCAAGAATTGGATGACCTGCTGTCTTATACGTGATTCACGTATAGCAACAATCTCCGCCACCAACACAAACTGTGTGCACGCGCTAAGCGCGAATGGCTTTTTCGATTGCGGTTCGCGCGAGAGTCTTGAAGAACGTCATGGCATGAGCAATGGAATCACCTGGCGGCCGTGCCTCCGATAACGGGTGAAATGAGAATCGAGAGTAAGGACGCGGCAATCGGAATGAAGTTCACTCAGCCTCACCAGGCAGGCGTCCGCTAACGACATCGGCACATCGGAGTAGCGTTCCATCAAAACTTCCAACGACGCGGCTTCCGTCTCGATGTCAAAAGCAATTTGGATCACCTGCTCCCGGACAGCTCGCATGATCGTAGCCGGGCGGCCAGCTCCGCGCTGAAGCAGAAAACAGGCTTCGGTCAAAACCGGTTCACACGTCAACAGCGGAGGCCGCAACGCGTCTAATTGCGCAAAGGCCCAGCCATGATGCTGGTCGCGCGTGGAATAAAAAGCGACTAACGGCCCGCTATCGATTAAAGTCTGTCTCACTTCCCGAAATCGCGCATGTATTTCGGGTTACTGGATAAATCGCGCGGCCCCCGAAAGAAGCCGCCAAACTCCGACATTAACTCGGCGCAAGAGTTTTTGCCTCTGCTGTTCTTGCCCTGACGCTGCTCCTCGAGCGCCTGGCGCACCAGATCGGAGCGTGAACGTCCAAGCTCGTTGGCGCGCTTGGCCAGCCAGTTCGCCAACGGCGCGGGTAATTTCAGCGATATCGTCTTCATTTTTAATCACGGTATTACCGATCTGACAGATTGGCAAGATAGCAAGCACGTCGCAGTGGAGTTCGCGCCATTGTCCATCGATGCGACGGCAAGAATTTCCATGATTCCCTGCGGCGCTGATGCCGGTGAGGCTCGCGCTGCGAGAGAAAGAAATCCCATTGTGTTACTATACGTGATTCACGTATAACAACAACTTCCGCAGCCAAAACCCCTCTGGACGGCTAGCCACGAATGGCTTTTTCGATTGCGGTTCGCGCAAAGCCGCGTGGCGCAGCTCGACGTTGCTCCCACTCCTGCAGCGTTCGTTTCGAGATCTGTAATTTTAAAGCCGCCTCGCTTTGCGAAAGATTATTCCGCTCCCGCCACGCTCGCAGTCTCCGTGGAAATGCACCAGCTGCGAACCTCTGATGCCGAACGTGATCAGGGAGCGTCCCAAAAGCCATCTTGAGATGCTATACGTGAACCACGTATAGTATCAAGTCCGCGAGGCAAGCTGATTGACTCGACTGCATCCCCGCATTCTCGCCCTTCGGGCTGCCCGTCTATCTCATCGCTTCCCCGCATTTTGACGAGCTTCGTCGGCCCGCGAACCTCGCCTTGCAGGTGACCTTCAATGTCATCTACCCAGCCGCTCCCGCTTGAAGCCGTGTTGATTCGTTTGCTCCAGCTGATTCAGGCATTCTGCTGTCCACTGCGCCGGTTCGGAACTGGTCGTCCTTGTTTTTGAACAGGATTCTAGAAATTTCCGATTGCCGATTGAAACTCACTCGCTTCCCGGCTCGTTCGCCGCTTCCCATCGCGGCTTTACCTTCTGTCTCGCCGATCCCATCGGCTCGGCTGCCGATTTGAACAGATTTAAACACGGCGGCTACGGAGAACGGAGGCGACGTGACGTTGCATGCATCTTTGACTCCTCTGTGACCTCTGTGATGTCTTTGGCGGAAATCCGGCAGACTTTATTTCCTGGAATATTTCGGAGGAAGCTTGCCCGCCACGACGGGTAAACTTCTGAGCGAAAAACTTTCACAGTTTTCCGCTGGCATTTTATTTTCTCGAATTCTTGGGTGGTAATTCACGTACAAAAGACCAAGAAACTTCGGCAGTTTCGCCGGTGTCGTACTCGACTTTGAAGTGCGAACGGAACTTCTTCGGGACGCTCAGCCGCACCGGGACCGCGTCCGGAGAAATCTTGTTCGCTTTCTTGATCGTGTTGTGCGGTTCGAGAAACGAGAGGCCGTCGTCGAACTCCACATCGAACGCATCTTCCCAGTCGAGATACCGCGCGTGTTTGACCGGCGAGTACTTCGCTTTCCCAAATGATTTTTTGACAGTGCTGACGATTTTCACAGTCGACCTTCTCTCTTTGGTTCTTCAATGACTCTAATCAATTTCTTAGCTTAATATCGTACGTTACGAAGGAATTAAGCGGAGTAGCGCGGGCGGCCCGCCTGCCGAGACCGAGGGAGGGACGACCGAGTGCGTGAAAGGGAGCATGGAGCAGGCACTGCGAGCGTAACGTAGGTAATTAAGCCTTGCTTCGCAAAGGCAGGCGAGGACGCACTGCCGCTACCTGCAGGCACTCACTACGCTCGCACCGGGCTGCGCCCGCTCTTGCTCAAAAAAGATGAGCCAGTGCCTGCTCGGCATCCAGCCTTCGATTCCGCGCATTCGCTCGATATCGAGTCGCCCGAGAAATCGTTCCTTTGCAACGTAAACATGCACGTGCCTCGGACCGTGATCTCCAATGAACCACTCGATGCGATATCCACGCCGAATAATCTCTCCCATTCGCCAGGATTTTTGCGGCAAGAACTGATTCTCGATCCTAACAGTTCGCGACGGCGAGGACACCATCGCCAGCAAGCGCGTCGCGTGCGCTCCCCAGAATTAGATCGATCCTTCGTCACTCCTGCTGGTAAAAAGTCGAGATGAATTCTTCGCGTCGCTTCTGCCACATTATCGTACTCTCCGCTGCTTTACTCTGCTGCGCGGCTACGGAGGCACGCGCGTGTGCCTGCTGCCCGGACCGCGGCACGTGGAGGCTTGAGTCAAACGAGCCTATCTCGGGTTATGTGCTGGATCAGATAAAAGGCATAAAATTTGGATCGGCCGCGCAGCTGTTTACGGTCGATGGACCCGATCCCGAAGATCAGATCAAAGGACTCGCCACCTTCTCGGACAATTACGCCATGATGGCGGTGGCAGAACCGAAACAGTGGCGTCTAAAGTTCCGGGCAGAAGACGGCAAGAGCGGTGAATTGATTTTGCCGTGGCCTTCGAAAGTAGCGACGTTTGCGGTGGACATTCACAACGGCGAAACGAATTTCGTGGGACAACCGCTCCTGTACAAAGAATGGCGCCTGGAAGGCCGTGCGACGGGGAATGAAATGTTCAAGGAGGGTTTCGCTGCACCGGCGCGATATACGCTGATCCTTCAAGGCCGCGGCAATCGATGCGACGGTACCGATGACTTCACCCACTGGCGGCTGCAGATCTCGGGCAAGAAAGCTGACTACGCGTTTTACGGCGAGCTCGCTTCAGCGCGCCCGGATCACGCGCAGCAAAGAAAATTGGTGTACGATGCAACCGCGGGGCGGGACCAATCGTCGACCGAGGAAGAGAAGAAATAAAAGACGCGGAGCGTTAACCACGAAAGACACGAAGAACACGAAGCAATCCTTTGATCTGGACTCCGTGATCTCTGCGATCTCTGTGGTTAAAGATCAGGCAGAAAGCTCGCGATTCGTAAAAGTGTTCGGAGTCGCCAGGTCGCCGCGGCGACCACTCCCCGGAATTCGCGGCGTTTAAGCGACGGGAACGACAGTCGCCGCTTCGATGGGAGGCGTGTCGGCCTTGTCGGTGATCAACTTGCGCAGGAACGGAATCAGCACGACCAGCGCGATACCGACTCCGAGGCTGCCGGCGCCGAGCTCGGCGAACAGCTTCGCGTATCCGGGGTTGGTGGCGACAGCCGTGGTGCCGGCCGGCTCGGGGATCATTCCCGAAAAGTCGCCTGCAAAGAGCGACGCGAGGCCGGTCACGAGCATCCAGCTGCCCATCATCACGCCTTGATACTGCCTCGGCGCGAGCTTGCCGATCATCGCGTATCCGATGGGAGAGATGAGCAGTTCACCGATGCTTTGCAGCACGTAACTCGAGAACAACCACACGAACGCACTCTTCCCGTCTACGCCGGCCAGCTTGATGCCGAGCGGCAAAATGAGAAACGCAACCGCCATCAACAACAACGACGCCGCGAACTGCTTCGGGATGTCTATTCGCCACCCGCGCGCCCGCATGCGGGTGAAGAGCGACGCGAGCAGCGGCCCGCCGAGCACGATGCAGACGGTGTTGATGTTCTGGATCCATTGCGGCTGAATCTTCACGGGACCGATCATCAGGTTGACGTTGTTGACCGCGAACAGCATCAGACCGTTCGGTGCCATCTGGTAGAGCGACCAGAACATCAGCGAGCCGACGGTCAGAATCAGGTAGGCCGTCATGTTCCGCTGCTCGCGGCGATCCGAGTGGCGGAGCGTGAGATAGATCAGGGTGAGCGCCACCGCGGCGCAAATCCCCTTGATCAGCGTCTCGGTGCCGCCGGGCCGCTGGAGCATGAACCACACGACGGGCACGAGGCCGATGAGAATGCCGATACCGGCGAGCTGGCGCAACCGGAACTGCTTCGGCGTCGCGTCGAGCAGCGTCGTATTGCGGTCGGTCAGCGTTTTCCAAT
>WNFY01010579.1_pt1 | contig 12246 bp, 11 predicted proteins | sample 5400091 | NCBI WGS metagenome assembly WNFY01 (sample SAMN13153364, study PRJNA577476) | soil metagenome | isolation source: 60 cm soil or saprolite under grassland replicate 1 | place: USA:California | collected 2016-06-15 | reverse complement strand
CGGGTCGAGCGGTTACTTGCCGATCGCAAGCTCACGATCGAGGTGACACCCGCGGCCAAGACACTGCTCGTCGCCGAGGGCTACGATCCCGTCTACGGGGCCCGGCCCTTGAAGCGCGCGATCCAGCGGCTGCTGCAGAACCCGCTCGCGGTTGCGGTGCTGGAGGGGCAGTATGCCGAGGGTGATCGCGTGCGCGCCGATCGCGCCAAGGATGGCAACTCGCTGACGTTTGAGAAGGCCCGCGAGCCCGTCCGTGCTTAAGGGCATGGCCGCCGCGCTGGAACAAGCGCGGCGTGCCGCGGCTCAGGACGAAGTTCCGATTGGCGCGGTAATCATGCGCGGCGACGAGATCGTTGCCGAGGCGCACAACGAGACGGTCGCCCGCAGCAATCCCACCTCTCACGCCGAGTTTCTCGTCATCCAGCGGGGGCTCGAGGCGTTAGCGACCGACCGCCTCACCGAGTGCACGCTCTATGTGACGCTCGAGCCCTGCGCGCAGTGCGCGGGCGCCATTGTGCTGGCGAAGGTGGGGAAGCTCGTGTTTGGGGCGTTCGATGAAAAAGCGGGGATGTGTGGGTCGGTGGGAGACCTGGTGCGGCATCCGCGGCTGAATCACCGCGTGGATGTGCAAAGCGGTGTCGAGGCGGAGGCGTGCGGCGAGCTGATCAGGGAGTTCTTCGCGGCGAAACGCTAGCTCCGCTCCAACAGTCCTTTCAGCTCCAGATACTTCTGCTGCACCCGCGAGCGGCCGTCGCCGTCGATTTGCTTGGCCATGGCCTGCGGCAGAAACTGCCGGTCCGAGCACTCCAGGATCGCCGCCAGCTCCTGGAGCTCCTTTTCGATGCCTTGCGTGGACGGCAGAAACTCGACGAACACTTCCTGCAGCGCCTCGCGGGTAATCGTCTCCTTACCCGCCAGCAGGGAGACCCGCAGCGCTCGGCCGACGAGCCCTTCGATGTCCGCACCCGACAGCTCGCCGACGTGGGGAATCGACGGGATGTCTTCGCTCGCGAGACGTCCCTGGAGCTTCTGCGCCAGCGTCAGGAACATCTGGCGGACTTCTTTCTCATCGGTCGGATAGAACAGGGGAATGTGAACTTCCGCGCGGCCCTGGCGCTTCAGGTCGATCGGCAGCAAGTCGGGGCGCGCCGTCAGCAGCATCCAGAGAATCGCGCCGCGATACCGCGTATCACCCATCTGCGCGGCAATCATGCCGAACACGCGGCTCGACGTGCCGGAGTCGCCCTCGGACTCGCGGCTGCCGAGCGCCGCGTCGGCTTCGTCGATCACCACCATCACCGGCCCCATCGCGCGAAGCACCGAGAGCACACGCTCGAGATTGCCTTCGGTCTCGCCCACGTACTTGGAGCGGAAGTTCTTGAGATTGAGGCAGGGAATGCCGATCTCGCCCGCGGCACACTGGGCCAGGAACGTCTTGCCCGTCCCGACGGGGCCACAGAGCAGGTACCCCATGGGCAGGCTGTCCAATCGCGCTTTCCGCAGCAGCTCCGCGTCCTGACGCAGCCGCGCCTTGGCCGCCTCGTGGCCGACGATCGTGTCGAGCGTCCACTTGGGCTCGATGAATTCGAGCAACCCGCCCGCCTGTTTCTCGATGAGCCGCTTTTTGAGCTCACGGAACCGCGTCGTGTCGAGCCGCTCCCCGGTCTGCATCGCCATCTTCACCAGCACCGCGATGTCGATCAGCGAGATTCCGGCGGTCAACTTGGCGAGCGTGGGAATGTCGAAATCGGAGAAGGTCGCGAGGTCGCGAGCGCCGATCGTGGCCTTGATGAATCGTTCGCGCTCCAGGGCCGCGGGCAGCGGAATTTCGATGGACGCGACATGGGGGCTGGCGCTGAGCCGCTCGCTCACGTCGGCCCGCCGTTCGTCCATCAAGACGAACGCCATCGGCATTTTCTTGACGTGCGGGCTCTTGGCCCAGTTCAGCAGCGTGACGAGCATCGCCGCCGCCGCAAAGCTCGTGCGCCCCGGCTCCCCGGAGGGAAACAGGAACGAGGCCTGATCGATGAGCACGGCGAAACTCAGCTGCCGGTCGGGCGCCGCAACGATGTTGTTCCGTACGAAGCGATCGATCAGTGCCAGCACGACGCCGGGATCGTTCTTGACGGTGCTCAGGTCGGCGATCTTCTCGTTGGCAGTCGCGATCATCTTCTGCAGCCGCTTCTCATTGCGCCCCGCGAACGCGCGTAACCCGCGCCCCAGGTCATAGTGCAGCAGCAGGTCCCACTTGCCGAACAACTGCTCGGCCAAGAGGTCGGCGATCGTGCCGTACCCGTCGTCGGTCGCGTCCCCGCGCGGCGCGAGGTCGTTGGTGTTGCCGTGCAGTAAAAACACCGACGTGGTGCCCGAGAAGCACAACTCGGTGAGCTGCGACGCCCAGGGCGGCGCCCAGCCCGGCAGGACTGGCGCCTCAGCCACGGTCCCGCACGGGCGGCTTGCCGGCGTCGTCCAGGATGGCCGGCGCTTGCTCCATGTCGTCGGCCACCGGCGTGATCTGCTGCAGCTGGTTCAGCGTGGCCTCGGTGTGATCCATGCTCGCGGCAGCGGCGTCCACCTGATTGCTGAGGAGATCGGGATCTTGCCGGTTGGCGGCCATTTCGATCAGCGCCTGGATCTTTCCCTCGACGCGATCGATCTCCACGGCCGCGAAGTCGGCGTTCTTGATCGCTTTTTGGTAATTGTCGAGCCGCTGTTCCGCGATCGCCGTGCTTTCCTCGAGTGACCGTATCATGCGGTCATCACCGCCCGTTTTCGCGTCGGCGAGGCGCTTCTTGAGATCGTCGAGTCGCTTGGTCAGCTCGGCCGTCGTGGTGGAGCGCAGGAAGCGCAGCAGGCTGTTCTGTTGGCCGAGCAGGCGCAGGAAGCCGTACAGCAAGCGATCGAGCGCCGGCGTCCAGGCGTCCGTCGTCCCATCGACGCTGGTGGGCCGGGTGGCGCTCGCGATGGAGCGCATCTCGAGGCAGCGCTTTTTCAGCGCGTTGAAGCGCTGCTGCGCGTCGGTGCCGAGGCTGATCAGCAGCTGGTAGACGTTCACCGCCGCCGCCTGCCCGCGCTCCCGGTTGGCCGTCTGCGCGTCGATCGCCTCGCGATAGCGAGGCAACGACACGAGCGCGCCCAGATAGATCGCTTCGCCGGCACCGACCAGCGGGAGCAGCACGTCGGGCCACGGTGTGAGCATCGCGGCCGCGGCGCCGCCGAATACGGCAAGGAGGTTCCAGCGGGACGTGAACGCCCGCCAGAGGTAGTAGCCGATGCCTCCGCCCGGCGCCGTCATTCGTCCCCCGCGCGCGTGGACGGCTCCAGCCGTTCGATCATGTCGCGCAGCTCGAACACGACCTTGAGAAACTCCGGCTCTTTCTGCATTTGCGCCGCCGGACGGTCGGGTGGTGGGACCGGCACCTCGCGCAGGATCGTGCCCGGCGCCCCCGAGATGACGTACGTGCGGTCGCCGAGGTACACCGCCTCCTCGATCGAGTGCGTCACGAAGAACACCGTCGCCTGAAGGTCCCGCCAGAGGTGGACCAGGAGATCCTGCATGCGCATCCGGGTGCTCGGATCCAGTGCGCCGAACGGCTCATCCATCAAAATGATCCTGGGGCGCAGGATCAGCGTGCGCGCGATTGCGACGCGTTGCCGCATCCCCCCGGACAACTGCGACGGGTACTTCTGCGCGTCGCGGGTGGCATCCAGGCCGACCTTGCCGATCCATTCGAGCGCCTGCTCGCGCCGGACGCGCCGCGGAACGCCGCGGCACTCGAGCCCGAAGCTGACATTCTCCTCCACCGTGCGATTCTCGAATGCCGTGTAATCCTGGAACACCATTCCGCGGTCCGCGCCCGGTCCCGTGACCGGCCTGCTGGCCACGAGCACGCGCCCGGTGCTCGCCGGGAACTGCGGCCTGAGGCCCGCGATGAGGCGCAAGATCGTGGATTTCCCGCAACCAGAGGGCCCCAGGATCGTGATGAACTCGCCCTTGTCCGGCAAATCCTCGACGCGAAATGTGACATTCTTGATCGAGGTGAAGCCGTCTTCGTACGTCTTCGACACCCCCTCGAACTCGACGATGGGGGGCCTGATCGGGAGCGCGAGTCTCGGCTCGGCAAGCGGGTTCACGACTACTCGCCCCGCTGCAGATAGGGGAACAGCTGGGCCTGGAACCATAAGAGCAGGCGATCGATCGCGTAGGCCAGCAGGCCGATGATCATGAGAATCAGGATGATGTGCTCGGTCAGGCCGCGGCGCTGGCTGGTGCTGAGCAGATAGCCGAGTCCGTATTTCGCGTTGATCAGCTCCGCCAGCATGATGTACCCAAAGGCGAGGCCAAACAGGTTGCGGAGATTGTTGTAGATGCTGGGCAGGGCGAGGGCGATGAGCACCTTGCTCACGACCTGGCGCTGGTTGGCGCCCAGTGTCTGGGCGGTCTCGACGTAGCGGTCGTGCACGCCGAGCACCGCTTCCACCGTCCCCGAAAACACGAACGGCACCGTCGCCAGGAAGATGAACATCGTCTTCTGCGTCTCTTCGATCCCGAACCAGAGAATGGTCAGCGGGATCAGCGCGGCGACGGGGATGTTGCGGCCGAACAGTGCGATGGGCGCCAGCGCCGCGTCGAAGGCACGATAGGCGCCCGCCAGAATGCCGAACGGGACGCCGACCAGAATGGCGATCGCGAAGCCTGTGAGCACGCGGCGCAGCGTCGCCGCGACGCTCTCGATCAGGGCGCGTTCCGTCCAGAGGCTGGGGAAGCTGCGCAGCACCTCGCCCGGCGATGGCAGGACAACCGGCGAGATCATCCGGCTCTCCGGCGTCGCGCCGGCCGTGAAGATCCACCAGAGCAGCAGGCACAGCGCGATGGCGCCGAGCCCCAGGAGCCGCGCCACGACGGGACGTGGAGCCACCCGGAGCGTGAACAGCGGCGGCCGGGGCGGCGGGACCTTCGTGACGACGGGTGGGCCCGGTGCCGTCAGTGCGTCGCCTCCAACGGATACACCTTCACCTCGACGCGCCGGTTCTTGGCGTTGTTCATCGGGTCCGTGGCGTCCGCCGGCCGGTCCCAGCCCATGCCGCTCGCGAGGAATTGATTCGCCTGCAGCGTCTTGAACTTCCGCAGCACGGCTTCCTTCACGGCGTTCGCGCGCTGCAGCGACAGCTCCTTCACGGCCGCGGGGTCGATTTGCCCCTTCATCGAGCCGTCGGTGTGCCCCTCGATCACGATGCGTGCGGCGCCGTATTGACCGGCGAGCCGTCCGATCTCGTCGACGACGAAATCGACGTTCGGATCATACAGTTCTTCGCGATCCTGGCCGTTCACGCGGGTGACCACCTGCTTGCGCAGGTCCCACGAGTTGGGATAGAAATGGATCACGACCGTCTTGGTGAGGATCTCGTTGCTCTCGGCCTGGACGGTGCTCGCGGTCGTCGGGACGAACTGGACCTGATACTCGTTGCGCTGGTTCGCGTAGCGCGGCTCGCCACCCAGCTTCTTGATGACCGTGAAGTCCATCACCTGGTCGAAGGGCACCTGCGCCGACACCATCCCGATGCGCCGATAGAGGAAGTAGGAGGTATTCCAGGTGCGCTCGAAGTTTGCCGGGTTGTTCTGATTGAGGAAAAACTCACGATTCTCGGCCCAGTTGGTCGAGTGGGCATCGCCCAGCATGGAGAGCGCGTCGGTGGCGGGAATCGAGTAGCCGGTCGCCATGAGCTGCGCCACCTCCTGCTTGGCGGGCTGCTCCTTCAACGCCTCCATCGCGTCGAAAATCCCGCGCACCAGCCCCTCGATGATGTCGGGGTGGTCCTTGGCGAAGTCGGCGCGCGCGAACCAGACGTCGGCGATCAGCTTGTTGGCCGTCTGCGTCGTCACGAGGAGCCGATTTCCGCGCACCTTGGCCAGGTTGTAGATGTCGGGAGACCAGCTGACCGCGGCGCCGATGGATTTATCGGCATTGAAAGCGGCCGCAGCCTGAAAGGCGTCCTGGGTGAACTTGAATTCGACGTCACCCGGTTGCAGCCCGGCATCGATCAGCGCGTTCAAGACGAAGTAGTGGGAGGGTGAGTTCTGCGCCAGCACGATCGTCTTGCCGCGCAGGTCTCCGACCGACCGCACCGCTTCGCGGGCCACGATGCCGTCGCCCCCATTGGAGTAGTCGATCTGCTGGAACACCCGCGGCATCGTTCGGGAGTCGCGGTTCAGCTGCTCGACGAACAGCGGGATCATGTCCAGCGTGGCCCAGCCGATGTGAATGTTGCCGGCGGCGTAGGCGTCGCGCATCGCCACCGGATCGTCGATCAGCACCAGGTCGACTTTGAAGTCCTGGCCGCCCGGCGTGTGCCAGACCTTGCCCGCCTTGAAGCCGCCGTTCGCGTAGATGACGGGGGCCCATCCGGCCCACACGTTGAGCGCCATGCGGACGGTACGGTTGACCAGCGGCTTGTAGTTGGAGATGCCGCGGACGGGGGGCAGGCGCTGCGCGGGGACGTACGTGTATTCTTTGGCGGTCGTCACCGTCGCCGTGTCGCTCGCCTCGAGGCCCGACTTGTCCGCCGGGTGGATCAGCGCGCCGATGCCGCCTTCCTTGGCGCCGAAGCGATGCAGGCCCAGCCAGACCAACCCGGCGACCACCAACAGCAAGACGACATAAAACGCGGCTCTTGGTCTTCCGTTCGCCATGGGTGTGCGTTCTCCCCCGCTAGGTGTTCTTGTCTGTGGCCGGACCGAGATTCTTGTTGCTGTCGACCACGGGCGTCGTCTCCGGTGACTTGAGGCCCAGCTCGCCTTCGTACTGCTGCAGGACGTCTTCGGCCAGCTGCGACTCCATGTGTTCCTTGGCCTTGATGTCGGCGACGCCGCGGGACGAGAGGTCGGCGGCGACGCGCACTTTGCCGCGATTGGTATCGATTTTTTGCTGGATGATCTGCTCGATTTGCCCGAAGTCGGTGGTGACGTCGAAGTCCAGATCGCCGGCGATGCGCGCGATCTCGGCCTCGGCGGCCGTCATCTTGAGATCGGCATTGTAGCGCTCGATCTTCTCGCGCACTTCGCTGAGCTGCTTGTTGGCGTACTGAATTTTCTTGAGATTATTCTCGTAGGCCTCCTCGTGCATTTTCAGCTGTTCCTGGTTCTGCACGAGATCCGCTTCGGCCTTCTGCAGCTGGAGCGCGAACTTGCCGGCGGTTTCCCGGTCTCCAGCCTTGAGGTACGCCTTCACGTCCGCCTTGAGCTTCTCGACCTGTGACTTGCCCATCGTGGTTTGCCGCACGACGCGCTCGACGAGCCCGCGATACAGCTCGAGGCCTTTCCGGCCTTCCTGGAGCTGTTCGACGGAGCGGTCGTATTCGAGCCGCATGATGGCGATGGGGTCGCGTTCCCACAGGGCATTGGCAATGCCGTTGAAGAACGCGCGGATTACGGTGACGAACTTGCCGAAGATCATGTCGCCGTCCTCGTCGTGAATTGGCTAAGGCGCCGAAATATATATCACATCCACCGCGCGGCGTGGTGAGCCGCCAGGAATGCCCGCCTCCGGCGCGGCGCGTTGATCGTTCGCGAGCCGCCCAGCACGTCGCATGGCAAGACCGCCGCGGAGCTGCTCTACCGGGTCATGCACCACGTCAAGGCACAGGACCTCGGCGCCGTGTTCGCCCAGGACACCGGGTTCAAGATCGGACGTGATCCCGACACCGTCCGGGCGCCCGACGTCGCCTTCGTGGCGAAGCCGCGCCTGAATCAGATCGCCGAGCGCGGGTACGCCGAAGTCGCTCCGGACTGGATTGCCGAAATCCTGTCGCATGCAGACCGGCCCGGGGAAGTCTTGGACAAGATCGGCCAGTGGCTCGATGCTGGTGTACGGCTTGTGTGGGTGATCGATCCGCTCCATCGGCACGCGAGCATCTACCGCGCCGATGGGAGTATCTCGATCGTCGGACCAGCAGAGGACCTGCAGGGCGAAGAAATAATCCCAGGATTCCGCTGCCCGCTGCGCGAAATCCTGTAGATCGCGCTGGGTGTCTAGGGTAATCCCTAGGGAGGAGGTCTACTGACGATCTAGATCGGATGGACCAAGCGCGCGAATTAACCCTCTAGGGATTGTTTTGTCGACGCAGCATTCGACTTGTGACCACACCTCATCTGCTGCCGGATCGCCGTTCGCGGCCGTCGTCGAACGAGCCCATCGCCCTGGCTCCTCCGATGATCGAGGCTATTTCTCGCGCGCATGCCTTTGCGCCCGCGGCGACGCCGGTGATTCTATATGGTGAAAGCGGGACCGGGAAAACATTCTTCGCCGATTACATCCATCGCCTTAGCGGACGTGTCGGATCCCTGATCGCATTCAGCGTTGGTATGCTCTCGCCCCAGCTCGCGCTGGATGAGTTGTTCGGACATGTGCGGGGAGCATACACGGACGCTCGAAGAATGCGCACGGGCCTCATTGCAACCGCAGGCGCCGGCACGCTCCTCCTTGACGACTTGCAGAATCTCGACCTTGGAGTCCAGAAACAGCTACTACAGGTGCTCGATCGGGGGAGCTACAGCCCGGTCGGTTCAGATCGCGTGCTAACGGTGACGTGTCGGATTATTCTTGCGATGAGCGATGATCCTGATGTGCTCATGCAGCGTGGGCAGCTGTTGAAGGATCTCCGCTATCGGTTTGGGGCGTGCGCGATCTCCATCCCGCCGCTCAGGGATCGGCGAGAGGAGATTCCGTTGCTGGCGCAACGGGCGCTTGAGCGGTGTCCGGAGGCGACTAGGACGGACGGCCCCGCGGGCTTTAGCGACGCCGCAATGGCGATGCTGTACGAAGGAGACTACCCGGGCAATGTGCGGCAGCTGGAGGGATTCGTGTTGCACGCTTATCTCATGGCGAGACGTGAAAGGACGACAAGAATCGACGTTGGGCACTTGCCTCCGGAACTGACTCCCCGTCTGCAGTACAAGCGGTGGGGGAATCGTGACGAAAACCGTGCCGTTGTAGAGCGGGTGCTGAGAGTGACGGGCGGCAATGTCAAGAAGGCGGCGCGACTCCTGGGGGTGAGTCGAAACACCCTCAATGCTGCGCGCGCGATGTCGCCGGCGCGGCAAAAGGAGGACGTCAGCGCGTAGTCACCTTCCGCAACCACCGAGCCGACGCCGCAAATCTGGTTCTCGCCTCAAAATTGGCCGTGTCGCTTCCATAATTGATCGAACCGGCTCCGTCGCGGCCCGCACATCGACTCCGGGACGCATCATGCCTCCATCGCGGGCGAAACGAAGACTGCGCGCCCCAACCCGCCGACACAATTCCCCTTCACGCCGCCGCCGCGCGGCACCCGAGGACGCAATGCCGTAGTCCGGGGATCTCGTTGTGGTGGATGATCTCGGCAAGGCCCTGGGCGAGTTCGAGCGGACGCTCGAGGCGACGCGATAATGGTAAATCCTAGTCAAGCCGGATCGGCCATGATCGCAAGCGGCTCTTATTCTGGAAGGGACTCCATGACGGCGAGTGTCGCGCCCGTGAAAGAGCGGGCGGTGAAGGGATTCGGCAAACGGCTCCGGGAGATCCGGCGGCGGCGCGTGCTCACCCAGGGCGAGGTTGGCACCGCCGTCGGCGGTTCTAACCGCGTGATCGCCTACTACGAGCAGGACGACGCGCAGCCACCGGTCCCACTCCTCGCCGAGCTGGCCCGTGTGCTGAAGGCATCGAGCGACGAGCTCCTCGGCCTGCAGCCGGTGAAGGACGGGACCAGCCCCCGGACCGCCCGCCTCTTGAAGCGGCTCCGGCGGGTCGAGGAGTTACCGCCCGCCGATCAGCGCGCCGTCCTCAAGCTGGTCGACGCCCTCGTCACGACGCGCCGGCGCAGCAGCAGGTGACGTAGCCCTTGAGCGCCCACCGGGCGCGAATGGGCACGACGTTGGGCAGATTCGGGGCCGCGCACCAGCGCGCACCGATATCTGCCCACTTGCTTGCACACCCAACAACGCCCGAAAACTGGATGCCCTTATAGCGAACAGACGGCGACGTCAGCCTCCTTGGTATGTCATGAATCGGGTGTCACCACAGATTACAACATTGTTTGATCGAATTCTTTGTCGCGTCTCCTCGCCATCCGCTCGCACCTAAGGGCTCGGGGGGAGCGGAGGCTCCCAGTTCTGGTGCACGAGCCGGCCCCTTGGTGTGAGCCCGAACCAGAAGTTCCAGAAATCCCCGGAAGGAAGCGTACGTGCCGGGAGTTCAATGAGGGAGGTTCCGTTGTTATCCAGCTCGTACGCTTGCACGAGATCCTGGCGGATCAAGCGGGCGAGCGCCTCGATGACCTCCTCACGGTCGAATTCTCTACCCCACACTTGACGCCACGTCAGGACCGTGTCGCTGTTGAGACTCCGAAGCACGGTCTCCAAGTCCTCGACGTCGTTCGCGAGCGCGTCAAGTACGTAGTTGTCAGCCAGACGCTTTCCTCGCGTCACGGTTCCGTAGGTGGTTTTAGCATCGGCCTGAAGTGCTGATCAATGATCTTGCCCGCCTTGTCGAGCACAGTGTGCTCAACGAGTTGCTGGCCAGCCTCGTTCTGTACGACACGCTCAATGCTTACTCCGCCTTTGGCTGCTTTGTTAGTTGCGCCTTCAACAAACGCCGCCACCGTTTTCCATGCCTCGGGGTGTTCCGTCGCATTCCGGATCAGAGCGGAAAGTGCTTCTTTCCCCACCGATCTTTCCGGAAGGTCGATAGGCAATGCCATAGCGGTGTGAAATGCTGCTGCACCGACCTGACCTCTCGTAAGCGCGTCGCCAGCTCGACCAAGCTCATTTAGACCGGTGACTTCGCCGATCTTATTCTCAACCAAGTCATGCAGGGGAGCAAGTCGGTTACCGATGCACGCGAAGGCCTCACTCAGCGTCTTCGGGTTCTTACAACCAAAAAGGCCGAATGGATCCGAAAAATTAAGACATCTATTCCCGGTTGACCCGACCCGCAAGCACGTAGTCGCTTCTCCGGCTCCCACTCTCGAGAGCCGCGTCATGAGCCCCGATCAGAAAGCCGCCTTCGCCCGCACCTTCTCCGTACACGTCGGTGTCGATACCGGCAAGCGCTTCCACGTCTTGGTGGCACGCGGCCCCGATGGGGTGCGTCGTAAACCGCTGAAGGTGCTGGTCAGTCGCGAGGGGTTTGAGCGCGCCGATGCCGAGCTCCAGGCGCTGTTTCCCGACACCGAGCGGTCGCGGATGCTTATTGGCCTCGAGTTCGCGGGCCATCACGGATTCACGTTTGCCCACTTCCTCGCGAGCCGCGGCTATCCGATCGTAAATGTGCTGCCGGCACACACTAAGCGCACCAAGGAACTCGAGGACAACAGCCCGCTCAAGACCGATGCGAAAGATGCTGGGGTGATCTGCAAGCTGGTGGGCGATGGGACGTTTGTGCGGTTCCCATTTCTCGAATCGCCCTATGCCGAGCTGCGGGTCCTGGTGAACTATCGGCATCGCCTCGCGGTCGAAGCGACGCGATTCAAGAATCGCCTTCAGGGGCTGCTGGATCTTGCCTGGCCCGAGTTCGTAGCCCAGTTCTCGACGCTCGCCAAGCACACCCCGATCGGCTTGCTCGAGCGCTGGCCGCTGCCGCAAGACCTACTCTCTGCCCATAAGGCGACGGTGCGGGCGTACGCGCGCACGATCTCTAAGGGCAAGTTTGTCACCGAGCGGTTCGAGCGGCTCTACACGAGTGCCCAGCAGACGATCGCGCTGCCGCAAGCGACGACGGAGCGCCGGATGGAAATCCAGGCGACGCTCGCGCGCTGGCGCCTGGTGCGCAAACAGATGGTCGAGGCCGAGGCCCGCATCTCGGAGCTCATGGCGCGACTGTCATCGGCCCAAGCGCTCCTCACCGTGCCCGAGGTCAGCGCTGTCTGTGCGGCGACCATCCTGGCCGAGCTCGGCACACCCGGGGACTATGCGCACCCGCGCCAGGTTCTGAAGCTCGCCGGGATGAATCTGGTGGAGAAATCGAGCGGGTCGACGCAGGGCCGCCGGCGCCAGTCCAAGCGCGGCCGCCCCATGCTCCGCCGCCAGCTGTTCCTGCTCGCCGGTCGCTGGTGTCAGCGTCGTGGGCTCTACCGGAGCTATTACGAAGCGATGCTGGCGCGCAATGGCGGGCTCAAGACCAAGGCGGTGTGTGCGATTGCGCGCAAGCTCGTGCCGCTGCTGCTCGCCGTGCTGCAGCGAGGCGAGCCGTTCGATAAGGCTCGCTGGCAGGC
>WNFY01011352.1_pt1 | contig 12250 bp, 10 predicted proteins | sample 5400091 | NCBI WGS metagenome assembly WNFY01 (sample SAMN13153364, study PRJNA577476) | soil metagenome | isolation source: 60 cm soil or saprolite under grassland replicate 1 | place: USA:California | collected 2016-06-15 | reverse complement strand
CCGATGCAATTTGCCTGCTGAAAATCCACGATCCCGTTGGTGTATTGCACGATCGCGCCGTCCGCAGGGCACGCCGCCAAGCAGCCGGGCTCCGCGCAATGCATGCACTGGTTCTTGCGCATGAGCCACATCAGCGTGCCGTCTTCGCGCTCGTGCTCGTTAAAAAGGATCAGGTTCCAGTAATTCCACCGCGTCTCCGGCATGGTCTGGTAAGTGTTGTCGAAAACGGTTTCTCCAAACGGCAGGTCGTTCCACTCCATGCATGCGACCTCGCACGCCTTGCAGCCGATGCAGGTCGTGGTGTCAATGAGCTTGCAGACTGTGAATTCGCGCTGGGTGCCCTCGCCGGGAACAGTCCCCGCATGACCTGAGATTTTCTGGATGCGCAGTGTTTCCTGGCTCATGGCATCCTCTACGCTTTCTCGAGCTTCACCAGGAAGCCCTTGAATTCCGGTGTGTAAGCGTTGGGATCAACGACCGTGGGCGTGAGCAGATTCACCAGCGTCCTCGCGTCCTTGCCTTCGTCCTCGGCGATTCCCCGATAGCCTTGATGAATGGGGATGCCGATCTGGTAGATTTTCTTGCCGTCGATCGTCATCGCCTTAATGCGCTTCGTGACCATCGCTTTGGCGATGTACTCGCCGCGAATGCTGGAAACTTTGACCTTTTCGCCACCGCGCAGCCCCATCTCCTCGGCCATCTCCACGGGGATCTCCACGAACGGCTCCGGCACGAGCTGCACGTTCATGGGATTGTTCTTCGTCCAGTAGTGATAAAGCTCGGTCAGGCGATAGGTCGTGCATACCACCGTGTAACCATCCTTCGGCGTGCCGTATTTGTCGTCCGGCGTTTTGAAGCGCTTCACCACCGGATTGTGCGTCTGCCCGGGATGGAGTGGATTGTCAATCGGACTTTCGATCGGTTCGTAGTGTTCGGGGAGCGGCCCATCGGCAAAGGCCCCGAGCGGGCCAAAGATTCGCCCGACGCCCTCCGGATTCATGATGAACGGGCCCATATGATCTTTCGGCTTGGAATCGATCTTGAAGTCCACCACGTCGTTGCCGACCCATTTTTGCGTGCTCTCGTTCCACCAGACTTGTTTTCGCGTTGGATCCCAGGGTTTGCCGTCCGCGTCGCACGATGCGCGGTTGTAGAGCACGCGCCGATTCGCCGGCCAGGACCAGCCCCAGCCAGGATGCAGACCCAGATTCGAGGGATCCGAGGGATCGCGCCGTGCTGTCTGATTTCCCGCTTCCGTGAACGAGCCGGAATAAATCCAATTCCCGCAGGATGTGGTGCCGTCATCTTTCAGCCACGAGAAGCCAGGAAGCTGCTGGCCGGCCTTGATTTGCTGCTTTGTTGCTGGATCCTCCAGATCCGCCAGCGCCTTGCCGTTGACTTCCTTCAATACCTCGGCCAGGGGCGGATTCGACGGAACGCTGTAATTCCAAGTCAGATTCAGGACGGGATCGGGGAATTTGCCGCCGTCCTTCTTGTAGAGTTCGCGGACCTTCAAGAAAATTTGCGCGACGATCCCCTGGTCCAGCCGGCAATCCCCGGGCATCGGCAAGGCTGTATTCTTCCATAGCAGCCAGCGCGCGGAATTGGTGAACGAGCCGTCTTTCTCGGCAAATCCCGCGCAAGGCAAACGGTACACGGTCGTTTGAATCTGCTTCATCTCGTCCGTGGTGATCCCGGGCGACTTCCAGAACTCACTGGTCTCGTCGGGATAAATCTCCCCGACCACCAGCCAATCCGCTTTTTTCAGGGCGTCAATATTTTTCTTGGAATCGGGACCGATCGCTACGCCGTTCATCCCAAAAGCAAGCATGCCTTTCACGATGCCGTTGTACATGTCGTCCCACAAATAAGTCCAGGAATAGTTGCGGTCCACTTTCGGCAGATAGTCGAACGCCCATCCGTTTTGTTTTTTGGCCGCGTCGCCGTAAAGGGCCTTCAGAAAACTGACGGCGAATTTCGGCGTGTTGCCCCAATAATTGAACGAATCCCACGGCGCGGGCTTCGAGGATGTCGGCGTAATGCGCTTGATCCAGGTATCGAACGAAGTGTCCGCAGGGGTGGGCACTTTCAGATAGCCGGGGAGATTGTCGAAAATCCCCGCCATGTCCGTGGCGCCCTGGATATTGGAGTGCCCGCGCAACGCGTTGACGCCGCCACCCGCGCGGCCCACATTGCCAAGCAGCAGTTGCAGAATCGCCGCGGTTCGTATGATTTGCGTGCCAAACGTATGTTGCGTCCATCCGACAGCGTAAATAATCGTCCCCGCCTTCTTCATGTCGCCGTCTTTGCGAATCGAAGTATAGAGTTCCGCGGCTTTGAGGAATTGTTCCTTGGGAATCCCGGTGATGCGCTCGACCATCTCCGGGGTATACCGCGAGTAATGTTTCTTCAGCAGTTGGAACACGCAATGGGGGTTCTGCAGCGATAGATCGAACTCGACTTTTTCCGGCAGCTTGGGAGCGGGTGGGGCGCTTCCGCTTGGCGGATGCGCCGCGTCATTTCCTCCGCCTGTCCCCGCATAATTCCACGTGGACTTGTCGTAACTCTGCGTCTTGGCGTCAAAGCCGGAGAACACCCCATCCGTGTCGGCAGGCAGCTTGAAATCGCTTTTGACGATGAACGCCGCGTTCGTGTAGTTGACCAGGTAATCTTTCGCGATGCGGTTGTTCTCGATGGCATAGCGAATGACGCCGCCGAGGAACGCGATGTCTGACCCCGCGCGAATCTGACAGTGGAGATCCGCCACGGAAGCCGTCCGGGTGAACCGCGGATCGACCACAATCATTTTCGCGTTACGGGTGCGTTTCGCTTCAATGGGCCACTTAAATCCGCAGGGATGGTTCTCGGCAGGATTACCGCCCATGATGAGCATCATGTCGGTATTCTTCATGTCCACCCAGCCGTTGGTCATCGCCCCGCGTCCGAACGTTGGTCCCAAACTTGAGACCGTGGGGCCGTGTCAAACTCTGGCCTGGTTTTCCAGGTGCACGACCCCCAGGGCGCGCATGGATTTCACAACCAGATAGTTAAACTCATTCGTGTGCGCCGGTCGTTCATGATCTCTTGCTGCAGCGAGGAACCCTTCGGGCACAGCGTGCCGCGGTTGGTCGGATGATCGGGGTCGCCCTCGACGTGCACCACCTGCGCAGTCACATTCTTCGCGCGGTCGCCAATCGTGTAGATGATGGTGCCGCAGCCGACCGCGCAGTACGGGCAGGTCGAACGCGTCTCGCTCGCTCGTGCGATCTTCAGCGTCCGGAGTTGCGCATACGCCGGCTTTAGATCAAAGCCAAAGACGGCAGCTGCGGCTCCGCCAATCGTCGTAAGTTTCAGGAAATCGCGGCGTGAAGGGTTCATGCTGGGACCCCCTTCCGCGAGGGATAAGGTAGGGCGCGTCTCGCGGAAGCTCCTTAATAGAACTTGCCCGTTGGCCTGTCAAGCGTTGATTTTGCCGCAAGGGTGAGCATGCGGCCGCTCAAGATGCCGCTTCCACGTTGGTCAAGATTCTTGCAATCTGCTGGCGCATGGGAATCTGGCCTAGAATGCCCCCTACGCGATAGAATTGATGTGACTTCGGACCGGCTTTCATCATCTGTTATTCTTGGTAACTTCCGCGCGTAAGATACATGGAAGGTACCCGACCAGAAGGAACAGAGACGCTGATGGCGACTCCAAGCGTTACACCAAAAGCTGACCTCGGCTCTCTCCGCATCCACGACGGGGAGCGCAAGAGCACAGGCATGGGTAGGCGCATCACGATCGCTGCGATACCCGTGGTCATCCTTGCCGGCATCGTCGCTGCCGCCTTTGGCTTCCGCAGCCAGAAGCCTATGGTCGAAGTGGTCAGCGCCGCGAAACCCGATGCTGGCGGACCGCAAACGCTTCTCAACGCCAGCGGCTACATCACCCCCCGCCGCCGCGCCACCATCGCGGCGAAGATCACCGGTCGCGTCACGGGCGTTTTCTTCGATGAAGGCACCCGCGTTGCCCAGGAACAGCTCCTCGCCACGCTGGACGATTTGGATGTCAAGCGCGCCCTAGATGCCGCGAAAGCTGACCGGGAAGCCGCGCAGGCCGCCATTGCCGACTACGAAGTCCAGCTTCGCAACGCCAACATCCAACTCAAGCGCGCCCAGGACTTGCAGTCCGCCGGAGTGCAGACGCAGGAAGCGTTAGACAACGCGCGCACCGCCGTTGACAGCCTCAAAGCGAAAATCGCGCTCGCCAGACAACAGGTATCTGCCTCCGAATCCCGCATCGGGGTGGCCCAGCAGGCCGTCGACAATTGCACCATTCGCGCACCCTTCGCCGGCATCGTCGTCTCCAAGGACGCCCAGGTTGGGGAAATGGTGTCACCGAATTCTGCCGGAGGCGGCTTCACACGCACCGGCATTGCCACCATCGTGGACATGAAGTCCAACGAAATCGAAGTTGACGTCAACGAATCCTACATCGCCCGCGTAGAACCCGGGCAGCAGGTCACCGCCACGCTTGACGCCTATCCGGACAAGCCCTTTCCGGCCAAGGTGCGCACCGTCATTCCCACCGCCGACCGCCAGAAGGCCACCGTCAAAGTGCGCATCGCCATTCCGGACTTGGATAAATATAATTTCATCCTGCCTGACATGGGCGTGAAGGTCGCCTTCCTCGAAGAACCGAAACCGGTACCAAAAGATAAGAGCAATCTAGTGCTTCCTTCGTGTTCTTGGTTCGAGATGGAAAAGTCGAGCGCCGCGCGGTTAGCCTGGGCACGGATCGCGGTACTGACGTTGCAGTCTTATCCGGCATTTCGCCCGGCGACTCCCTAGTCGTCAAGGGCCCTGAGAATTTGCACGACGGTGACAAAGTTGAAATCCGTTAACGGGAGCTGAACATGATTCGAGTGGATGGAAATGGCGGTTCTTCCAGCCTAATCAAAGTTCGCGGTCTCAACAAGACCTACAGCCGCGGCGGCGAGAAAATTCAGGTTCTGCAGGGCCTGAATCTGGATGTGGATAAGGGCGATTTCGTGGCCTTCATGGGCCCCAGCGGCTCCGGCAAGACGACGCTGCTCAATCTTCTCGGCGGCCTCGACGTGCCCTCCGCGGGCAGCATCACAGTCGCCGGTGACGAAATCACGCACATGTCTGGCAGCAAGCTCACCCACTGGCGTGCCCGCCACGTCGGCTTCATCTTCCAGATGTACAACTTGATTCCGGTTCTCACCGCCTATCAAAACGTCGAGCTTCCGCTTCTTTTGACCAATCTCTCCAGATCCGACCGCCGCAAGCATGTGGAAACCGCTCTCTCCATCGTCAATCTGGCCGACCGCATGCACCACTACCCCCGGCAACTTTCCGGGGGGCAGGAGCAGCGCGTCACCATCGCCCGCGCCATTGTTTCTGACCCGACGTTTCTCCTGTGCGACGAGCCCACCGGCGACCTGGACCGCAAGAGCGCGGACGAAATCATGGCCCTCATTGACGAGCTTGTCGGTAAGTACAGCAAGACCGTCCTAATGGTTACGCACGATCCGGTCGTTGCGGCGCGAGCTCACACAACGTTGCATCTTGAAAAAGGTGTTCTCGTCGAGGGCAAGACTTCCCGTGAGAGCGTCATGGCCGGAGGTGCTGCATGAAATTCAGCCGCTTGATTCTCGCCAATCTGTTCCGCAAAAAGATTCGACTCACGCTTACCATAGGCTCTTTTGCCATCGCTCTGGTTCTCTTTACGTTTCTTGCCGTTGTGAAGAGCGCCTTCAGCCGCGGCACGGAAATCGCGGGCGCGGACCGCCTGGTCGTCGTCAGCCGCATCGGGCTAATGCAATTAATGCCCATCTCCTACCGGGACAAAATCCTTGCCATTCCCGGCGTCAAAGCCGTCACGCACAATCACTGGTTCGGCGGTGTCTATCAAGAAGAAAAGAACTTCTTTCCGCAGTTTGTCATCGACCCGGAAAATCAACGCCAGGTCATGACTGAGCTTGCGGTGCCTGATGACCAGTGGAACAATTTCCTGAAAGACCGCCAGGGCGCTATTGCAGGCGCCCGCACGGCCGCACGCTTCCATTGGAAAATTGGCGATCGCATCCCCATCAAAACTACTCTCTATGGCGGCAGCTCTTGGGAGTTCAATCTCGACGGCATTTATCACAGCGAACGCCCCGGTGGCGACGAAAGCCAGTTTTGGATTCAGTGGAAGTACTTTGACGAGAACGCGATCGCGGCGGTCAAGAGCACGGCCGGCTGGTACGTGGTCAAGCTCGATAGCCCCGACGACGCCGTCCGCGTGGCCAAAGCCATTGACGAAAAGTTTGCCAACTCGTCGTTTGAGACCAAGACCGAGACGGAATCCGCCTTTGCCGCGTATTTCGTCAAGCAGTTCGGAAACATCGAACTCTTAATCCTCACCATCGGCAGCGTCGTTTTCTTTACGCTACTCTTGGTCACCGGCAACACCATGGCGATCTCCGTGCGGGAGCGCACCTCCGAACTGGCCGTCCTGAAAGCCATCGGCTTTTCCGGACGTGCCGTTCTTTTCTTCGTTCTGGCAGAGTCCGTCGCCATCGCCCTCGTCGGCGGCTTCCTGGGCTTGGCGCTCGCCTACTTGGCCATCCCTGTTATCGGCGTGGCTCTCACCGGCCTTCTGCCCCCGCTCATCCTTTCCAAGTCGCTTCTGACACTTGGCCTTGTTTTCGCCCTCTTTGTTGGAGCTGCCAGCGGCCTGCTGCCGGGGATCGGCGCCATGCGCATGCGCGTGGTGAACGCGTTGAGGAGAGCCTGAAATGGCGATTCCACTCGTTTACAACGTTCGGAGCGTCAGAGCTCGCTGGACCTCCACAATCGTTGCGGTGATGGGGATTGCCGGAACTGTGGGTGTCTTCGTTGCCATGTTGTCGCTCGCGCGCGGATTCCGGGCCACGCTTGTTTCTTCCGGCTCCGCGGACAACGCGCTCATTACCCGCGCGGGGGCCACATCCGAGATGACCAGTGGAGTCTCTCTCGATTCGGTCAAAATCATCCAGGATGCTCCGGGCATCGCTCGTGGGGCCGACGGCCCGTTGCTAACACCGGAGGCGGTCCTGATGGCGCCGATTCCGTTGCGTTCCACCGGCACTGATGCCAACGTTGAGCTTCGCGGTGTCGCGCCTAACGTCCTTACCATTCGCAGCAACGTCAAAATCATCGAGGGCCGCATGTTTCGGCCGGGTCTGTCCGAAATCGTCGTCGGCAAGAACGCCAAGACGACCTATTCGGGCTTGACTCTGGGAAGCACAATTTGGCTCGGTAGCGCACGTTGGGAAGTCGTGGGCATTTTCGATGCGGGCGGCAGCGCCTTCGACTCCGAAGTTTGGGGCGACGCCCACCTCCTTAACGGCGCCTATAAGCGTCCCGACACTTTTTCTCAATCCGTTACCGTGCACCTCGCTTCGCCTGCCGCCCTTCAAAAATTGAAGGACACTCTCACCGCCGATCCGCGTTTGAATGTAGACGTAACCAGGGAAATCGATTACTACGCCAAGCAGTCCACGCGCATGACCCAGCTCATCACCACACTGGGCGGGTTCGTCGCGTTGATCATGGCCATCGGCGCGGTCTTCGGCGCTCTCAACACCATGTACTCCGCCGTCGCCGAACGCGGCCGCGAAATTGCCACCATGCGCGCGCTTGGCTTCGGGGGCCCTTCGGTTGTCTTTTCTTTTCTCGTCGAGGCACTGCTGATTTCCTTCACCGGCGGAGTCATAGGCTGCGTCGCCGTTCTGCCCCTCAACGGCCTGACCACCAGCACCATGAATTTTCAGACTTTTTCCAACCTGGCCTTCGCCTTCAAGATCACCTTTGATCTTCTTTGGATGGGCGTGCTCTTCGCTCTGGTCATGGGTGTCCTCGGCGGCATGCCCCCGGCCATTCGCGCCGCGCAGCGTCCCGTGGCGTCCGCCCTCCGCGAACTGTAGTCTTCGGAATTGGTCGCAAGCCTGTAGAAAAGTCGTTTCCGTCACGGCGCGCAGGGTATACCCACCCATTTAACGGTCATTACCAATTGGCGATTTACTCTTCGTCACCAACTCTCTTGACGATCCCGCCGTCTCTGCCCAGCCTGGCATAGAATGGTGTTCGGAGCTGGGATGGCCGCTACTGCAAATCAACCCGGTGACAAGCGAAGGTGCGTCTACTGCGGGAAGGCTATCGCCGTGCACCTGACGCAATGCCCGTATTGTCGTGAGATGGTTCCCGAGAGGCGCGCGTCTCGCCGTTCGGGCTCCAACGGGCGCCAGCAGATTCGCCGCGGACTCCTCTACATGCTTCTTGCGGCGGTGATTTATTATTTCGCAGCCGGGTATGCTGCGCCGCTGAAACCACCCGTGCAGGTGGTCCCTTTTGTCACTAACTATCTTTCGCCGTTGCTATTCCTGGGCGGCCTGGGGCTGACGCTCTACGGCCTTTTTCTGCGCATTAGGGCTTGCACTGTTTCGGCCGGCATTACGAAATTGCTGAAAAAACTCCCATAAGTTTCATTCGCACGGCATCCTTGTTCGAATAACGCAGCTTCTTTGAACGCTTGAGAGGAATTGGTGCTCGAACGAGGGCACCTGTTCGAACGGCCAGCGTGACCGATTGGGGTAGTACCCTGCTTTCGAGTCTTCTTCTCCACGCAAATCCTGTGGCTTACTGGGAAAGAGGCCGCGTCCGGCTGCCTCACGTCTCATCGCAAAGCGCTCGACAGAGGGGTAGAAAATGAAAAAGCAATGGTTCCTGGTTGTATTTTTGGCATTGGGTCTCTCCCTGTTTCTGACTGTAGGTGCGGATCGCGCCGCCGCGCAAGGTCCCGCAGGCGCTGGCGCGGCAGGCGCAACGACACAATCCTCGCATAGTTCGCACTCGCTTAATCCCATCAAGTGGGTCAAGAAAGACAAGAGTTCCACCGATGCGAACGCCAGCAGAAGCGAAATCGAGAAGAAGCTCACTCCCAAATTACAGGCGCGGGGACTGTTGGCGGCCAACGCTAATGCCACGGATGCATGCGCCCCGTTTACGGCATTGAATGAATGTGTGGCTGCGCTCCATGCAAGCCATAACCTTGGGTTGGATTTCAATTGCCTGCGCGCCGATGTGACGGGCGTGCTGACCGGCGCTGACCTGTCTGGATGCACAGGCGCGGGCGAGAAAGCCTTGAGCCTGACCAAGGCAATTCATGCGCTGAAACCGGACGCCAAGGCAAAGGGAGAAGCGAAGAACGCCGAGCAGCAAGCCAAGGATGATCTCAAGGAACTAGGCGTGTAAGGCCCAACTTACAGAAAAATTTCCTCGAAGTCGAAACGGGGCGAAGGCCGATGACCACGGCCTTCGCCCCTTCTCTTTCGAAGGACATAACGATCGCAACGATCTTGAAACAAACGCCCAGCCATCAGCTCGAGACGGATGCCTGTGCTGACGCGGGAACCGAAGGCGATGCGGAAGCAGCGGCAGAAGCAGGAGAGCCCGTCGTGGACGCGGAAGCGGGGGTGGCAGCTGCGGAGACAGAAGATGGCGACGAAGCGGACTGCGAAAGGTCAGTGTCCGTAGTGGCCGCGGCCGCGGTGGCGCGGTAACGCACGATGAGCAGGGTGAGGTCGTCGGCCTGGTGAGCGCCGCGCGTGAAATTCTCCACGGATTCAAGAATGCACTTCTGGAGCTGCTCGAGCGGACACTCCGTCTGGCCGGTCAGAAGTTGCTTGAGTCGAGGGACGCCGAAGAGCTGGTCATCGGGATCCATGGCCTCGGTCACACCATCGCTGAAAAGGACGAGCGTGTCGCCGGGCTCCAGCTTGAGGCAGGCGGCGCAGTATTCGGCTTCGGGAACCAAGCCGACGGGAAAGGAACCTTCGGTGAAGGCTTCTTCGGCGACGCCGCGGCGGATCAGGAAAGGCGAAGGGTGGCCGGCGTTGATGAATTCCAGATGGCCGTCGTGATCGAGGATGCCGAAGAACATCGTAGCGTAGCGCCCGACCTCCGAGTGATCGCAAAGAAAACGATTCACATGGTTGAAGACGCGCGCGGGATCCGTGCCCAGAGTCATGCCGGAGAGCGCGCCCTGAAGCATGGTGGTAAGAAGAGCGGCTCCGAGTCCTTTGCCGGAAACGTCGGCAATGAGAAACGCAGTGCGCCTATCGCTGAGCGGAAAGACGTCGAAATAGTCGCCTCCTACCGACAAGCACGGAGAATTGATGCCGGTCACGGCAAAGTGCGGGTGATCGGGGAAATTGCGCGGGAGCAGCGCCTGCTGGATGTTCCGGGCAATGTTAATTTGCTCCTCGAGACGCTGGCGCTCGCGTTCGCGCTCGACGAGGCGGGCATTGTCGAGAATGCTGGCGGCGTCTCCCGCGAGAGCGTCCAGGATCTGCCGGTCCAACTTAGAGAAGGCCGCGGGACGCCGCGAATCCAGATAGAGAACGCCGAGGAGTTCGCCGCGCTTGATGTTGATCATGGACTCATGCGTGTTCGCGCGGGACATGGCGCGAAGAGGAATCACCACAACCGCGCGGAGACGCTGCGCGACGATGCTCTGTGCCGCTTGCAAATCGAAGTCGGCTTGCGCCAGGTCTTCGGTGATCACCGGAGACTGCTGTTTGAGCGCCAACTGGATGGCGGTCTGGCTGGGCGTGAGGCTTTCCGGCGGAAGGCGGAGGCCGCCGCTGCGGCGCGCGAGTCTTACTTTCAGCGCGCCGGCGGCATCGACTTCGAGGAGCAAGCCGCGGTCGGCGTCGGTGACGGAGACGGCGTGATCCAGCATTGTGCCAAGAACAGAATCGATCGGAAGCTGCGAATGAAGGAGCGAGGTGGCTTCCAGCAGAAGGTTCAGTTTGCGCAGGCCGCCGCCGGTGGGCTCGGAACTGGTGATGTGCTCGATACGCGTGAGAAGTTGCGGAATCGATTCCTCGTCTGAACTGCTCGCGGAGCGAAAGATGATCTCGTAAGAATCGTCGAGGCCGAAGTTGATGGTGTCCCGGTCCTGGAGCTCGCGGCTCTCCACTTTTTCGCCGTTAACGAAGAGACCGCGGCGCTGGCCGCGATCTTCCAGATAGAAGCGGTTGGCTTCGATGACCACCGCGGCGCAGTTGCGGGAAATCCGGCGATCAGAGAGCTGCAAATGGTTCCCGGTTTCGGCGCCGCGTCCGATCAAAAATGGAGTTTGCGTGATCCGAACGTAGCGGCGCGCGCCGTCCGGAGAGACGACTTCGAGAACCACTTCACCCGCTACAGGAACGGTGTCGGGCACGGGGGAGTCCCAAGACCGCCATTGTAGCACGCGAAATGCAACGGGGAGATCCGTAGCCGAGGAAGGTAAAACGATTAAGGGACTAGGCGCCGGTTCAGTTGCACCCCGCCTGGAGCGGGGATGAACGTGGGCGGGGAGGGCCGCCGGTGAGCTGAAATGGTTAGCTCAAGACCTGCAGCGGCCCGACCGCCTTCCCATCCCTTCCAGGGAAGAGATGGTATGCCGATTAGCCCTTATTGTTGAGTGTAGCGGGCTGCGCTAAACGGAAGGTTAGGTGGGTTTCGGCGGGGTACTTCACGTCCTTTTTCCCGGTGAAGTAGGCGACGGTTACACCCGCGCCTGCTCCAATGGGCCCGCCGATGAGCGCGCCTTCGCCACCGGCCGCGAGGGCGCCGATTAGAGCGCCGCCGCCCGCACCGCCACCAATCCACGCCCAGTTCCGCTTCTTGTGGCTGACAGCGGCACGACCCGCCGAGGTGGTGCGCAGGTCATAGGTTTGGCCGTTCATCTGTACTGCATCGAGGGCCAAACGGAGATCCGCCCTGCCCTTCAGGTGTCCGGACTTGCGCGCGTCCACGACACGCCCCTCGACATGCGTGCCTTGAGGGATGGCGGTCTTGCCGTCCACGACGACCGGCTCGTTGACCGTCGCCTGGAAGTGATCGCCGGCCTTGTTCTTGTTGCTGGCCAGCGACTGATCCAGGGTGACGTGGATCCGCGTGCGTTCCGGAATAGTGATGGGGTCGGGGTGACCGGCGTAAACAGTGGCGCTGAAGCCCAGCGCAACCGCCAACAGCACGGTCCCCGCCACCATCAGATAACTGCGTTTGGGTAGATGCATGTGCACCTCCTACCTGAGAAAGGACGCAGGCAGTATTCCAGAGGATGCCAGTCTAAGTTGTTAGAAAAGCAGTGGATAGTAGCTGTCGGGTGTTCGTGGCGAGGTAAGAAGTTCAGTGTGCGGGCAATGTTGGCGTACTGAGAGTTCTAGCGA
>WNFY01004856.1_pt1 | contig 12250 bp, 8 predicted proteins | sample 5400091 | NCBI WGS metagenome assembly WNFY01 (sample SAMN13153364, study PRJNA577476) | soil metagenome | isolation source: 60 cm soil or saprolite under grassland replicate 1 | place: USA:California | collected 2016-06-15 | reverse complement strand
TTTTGTCGCGGCCCTGACTGACATTGGAGTTGAGCCAGCTGCGACAGGTTGAACGTGTTGTTGGTATAGACACTATTGGCATAAATCACGATGGTCGTCAGTTGTCCCGGCTTCTGGGGAGCACAGGTATGCCCATCGGGGTTGAGGAGGGTGCCATCGGTCAGCACCCAATTGTTTTTCTCACTCAGGCTGGTGGGTGCCCAACTCGCGACCAGGGTGCCCAGTCCGGTACAGGCCACCTGCGCGTGGGTGGTAGAGTCTTGATAGGCCACGGCCAGGCGGACCACCGAGACGCCTGCCAGGTCCAGGACGCCCTGGGAGCTGAACGTGGGGGTAGTCATCCGTGCTGGTGAGGCGGAGGCGACAGCAGGCCAGACACCCAGGAGCGCAAGCAGGAGCACGCTGAGCAGCCAGCGCGCTGACAAACTGATGCCGCGTTGCAACTTGGGTAGGTAGCTATGTGTACTCATGTACTCTTTCTCCCTTATGTCGGGTCTACCGCAAACATAGGACAATCATCTATCCCTCCTAATTATCGTCCCAACTGGATGCGTAACCGCTGCAACATCGCCTGGGCAGCTTGATTGCCAGGCATCGCACCTACTACATAGGTACATTCGCGACGAGCAGCTTCTAACTTGCCCTCACGCTCATACACCTGGCTCAACAGAAAACGAGTCGAATGGTCCGCTGGATTGATTGTAAGTACCTCCACAAAAGCTCGCTCAGCAAGTATTAACTGATTCAGTCTCGAAGCGAGCTGACCAATAGCATAGTGGAGATCAGGTCGCTTCGGGCTTGGTGGAGCTAAACGTAGCGCCTCCTGGTATTCCCGTAAGGCAGGTTCAAATTGGTTCGTCTCTTCGTAACACTTCGCTAAACGCTGATGCGCTTCAATATCATAGGGGTTTAAACGCAGCGATTGTGTATATGCAGGAATAGCCTGGACTGGTAGTTGCTGCAGGATAAGATACACATCACCAACAAACTTGTGTGTTTCGGGATCATTCGGATTGAACCCTAACGAGCGATTATAGGCCTGAATAGCTAGTTCATGCTGCCGCCTACGGGCAAACACCTGCCCAAAGATTTTATGAACCAATGGATTATTTGGTTCAACGACATACGCCGACTGAATCGATGAATAGGCCTCATCAACACGTCCAGCGTTGAGAAAATCTTGTGCGGTTCTGATATATGCACCACCCGGACCGTTAATCCCACTACCACCGCCAGGAGCGACTACGACCCCTACTGGTGGCCGATCGGGTGTAATTCGATCAACTCCTGATGTGGGGGAAACCAACACCGTTCCTGGAATTTTTGCCGATGCGGAAAGTGGTGGAAGGTTCATTACGGCTCGCTCCATTTCGGCTGCGTTGCTCCAGCGCTGCTCAATTACAAGTGCGAGAGCTTTCATGATGACCTGCTCAAAGGCGGGAGAAATATCGGGCCGCAGCGAGCGGACAGGTGGAAATGAAAAAATGCTTGGCTTATTATTGGCTGCATCATGGTAGGTCAGTACGCGATGCAAAGTCGCCCCGAGAGCATAGATGTCGCTACGTGGCTCCGGCATGCCATGGAGCTGCTCTGGGGGAGCATAACCAATGGTCATGATAATCGTTGACTGACGTTGCGATTGGAAAGTTCGTGCAATACCAAAGTCAATCAGTTTGACCTCGTCGCGGTCGGTGACCATAATATTCGAGGGTTTGAGATCACGAAAGATAATTGGCGGTTCCTGACGGTGCAGATAGCCTAAGACATTGCAGATCTGCTGCGCCCAACTGCGTGCGCGAGCTTCTGAAACACCACGTGCCCCGTTGAGACCAGGCACATTGCCTTCTTTCGTAAATACCTCTGCCAGTGTTCTTCCATCAATGAAATCCATGACGAGGTAATGCCTGCCACTCTCGACAAAGAAGTCACGCACACGCGGAATACAGGGATGATTGAGTTTCAGGAGGAGTTTCGCTTCGCGCTTAAACCAATCCACCGCCTGGCCGCGTTCGACATCGCTTTGGAAATCATCCAGCATTTCTTTGACTGCGCAGGGTTCATCATCGAAGCGCATATCTATGGCGCGATAGACCGCTCCCATACCACCAGCAGCAACGGATTTTTCAATTTTGTAGCGCCCCCCCGAAAGCAGCGTGCCAGCGGGCAGGCGACGAAGGCCACCGCCATCACCTACAGGTGGGGTTCCGGGCGACGGCTCTTGTACAGACTGTAAAGAAAAGGGAGTCGAAATTGGCTGGGGCGCTACGGGCGGTAAGGGATTTTCAGGCACTGTGCCACCAGGGCCACTTTGCGGCGTGACCGGGTTCCCCACAGATGCTGCATTCTTGGGATCGGGTGGATAATTACTCGCCATATTGCTCTACACCGCTCATTATAGTTTGCTCAAATATATTCTCTTGATATTCACTTATTGGGCGCATTATAACATATTCTTCCTCAGATGGGCAGTAGTGAAGAACACAGCTATAATGGGTCACAAGTCACAAATTGGCATAGTTTAAATGGGTCGAGATGTCGTTGATTTACTTTTCGCTTCATTATATGCTTGAGCCAATTGGTCAGCCTCTTGTGCCGCAGTCACATCACCTTTCATCCAGCGTGCTCCAAAGATACCAACCAGGCCAGCAATAACCAACGCCGGGGTGCATGTAAACAAAAGTGCTTGGGCGAGGTCTCGACCAGCCATGTTGTTTGCAAAGTGCATCCCATGTGTTGGATCAAACATGCGAGCCAGCGTGCCTACTAAAGTGGGAGCAAAAGCATCGCCCAGCAGGTGCGCGATGAGTAATGAGACAGCTATAGCGGTCGCCCGCAGAACAGAAGGTACGACATCCTGCGTTGCGGCAGTGCTGGGACCCGTATAAATCGTAAGCAAGAATGCTGTCAGAATGAAGAAGATTGTGAAAATGATAAAACTATGCGTGGTGACGGCGAGCGCGAAAGCTGGTGCACTTAAAATGAAGCCAATGCCGCAAACCAGCACACGCGATCCTTGATGCTGGCGGTTAAGCCAATCTGCCATGTAGCCGCCGAACACGGTACCAGCGAGGCCAGCTAATACAATAACTGCGCCAGAGAAGAGTCCTGCCTGCCCCGAGCTAAGACCAAAGATATCCTTCTGCTGGAGAAATGTCGGCAAGTAAACCACGTTGACGCCTAGGACGAAGAAAGCGAAAATCTGCATGATAATCAAGACTACCAGTGTTTTGATACGCAGCAATGTAGCAAATTGCGATAAGACATTCGGCGTCAGGTGGATTGCCTGGTGCGGCTCTTCGATCTCAGCCACTTTGTCCAAGGTGTATGGATAGGGATAGAGAGCTATTTCTTCTTCGTCTGCTTCGTTGCGACGCGGCTCGCGCAGCCTCCAGGCAAGAAATGCCAGGATGAGCCCTGGAATGCCCGTGAAAATGAATGCCAGCCGCCAACTGCCTACAAAAAGACCCGCAAGCGCCCCACCAATCACAAAGCCTACGAGAATGCCTATCAGTTGAGCGACACTCCACCAACTCATGATACGAGAGCGCTTCGTACGACTGAAGTAGTCGCTCATCAGGGCAGTGCCAGCAGGGAAGTAGCCGGCTTCACCTATACCCAGAACCATGCGCGAAAGAAACAGTGTGATGAAGTTGCCCGCCAGAGCGGTGAAAGCAGTTGCCAGGCTCCAGATAGCGACAGAGATGGCTACCACGTCCTTGCGCTTCGCACGATCTGCCCAGATACCCAATGGCAAAGTAAAGAGTGTATAAACTATAAGAAATGCCGAGGCGATGTAACCAATACCATCAATACCGATGCCTAATTCGTGGGCAACAACGTTGGCAGCGCCTGTCAGCACGTTACGGTCAAGATAGTTCAGAAAACTGATACTGAACATAACCCAGAAGACGTACTTAGCATAATTCTTCGTGGCATTTTTGGGGCATCCCACTTCATGGTTAGCGGATGAACTCAGGTCATTCATGTGCGCCTCCAGGCTTGGTGGTAAAAAAAAGCGAATGTGTCACACGCTTAGCATATCCAGGAAGCTCCAGGATTTCAGGTCGCGTTCCAGATGAAAGCGGAGCAGGTCGTGCATGACAGCTTCTAATTCTGCTTGCAATTTGGCGTCGAGGCGTAGATGAGAGGCTTCAATCCATTTACTGCGCTGCAGGAAGCGTAAAACTTTGAGGGCATTCAGGGACAGACGACGTTCCCAGAATCGGGAGCACTGTGGGCAGAGTACACCTCCTAGTGAGGCTTTGAATCCGTTTTCTTCTGGTTGCAATTCGCTTGCGCAATGAGCGCAGTTTTGTAAAGCCGGTTCATAGCCGATAGCGGATAGCAGATGTAGCTCAAAGTAGCGCAGCATCAGGCGCGTATGCCCATGCTCATTTTCCTGCTCGGTGGTAAACTCCGTGCCTTGCGCTCGTTGTTGCTGTAGTGCCTCTGCATCGGCGTCCAGGTAACGGAGGGTCTCTAAAAGCAAAGCATAAATATCTAGGTGCAGGGTCGAAGATTCGACGAAGCGATCCACCAGTTCTGCAAGATAGAAACCGCAGGTCATGTGCCAGAGTTCACTACGCAAGTGTAGAAAGTTCTCGCGTCCTTCAGCTTGCGTGACAATATCGAGGTTGCGGCCAAGCGCCATCTGCAATTGGCTGCGATTGAGGAGTTCAAGGTGACCAGCCTTTTTGCTGACGGGACGGCGCGTTCCTTTAGCGATAGCATGCATTTTGCCTCTTGAGGGTGTGAAAAGCGTGAGGATGCGATCAGCTTCACCGATATCAGTGCGCTTGAGTATGATGGCTTCGATGGGATAGCTACGTTGCTGTCTCATGGGGAACACCTTATGAATGAATAGACGAATGCTCGAATCAATGAAAAAAGACGTGATCCACGAACGAAATCACGTCTGATTGGGAGGCGACGAGCGGATTCGAACCGCTGGTGCAGCTTTTGCAGAGCCGTGCCTTACCACTTGGCGACGTCGCCGCGCATGTATGTGTGCAAGCGTGTGACGGAATGGGCAGGTATGGAGCGGGAGACGGGGATCGAACCCGCGACTTTCTCCTTGGCAAGGAGATGCTCTACCACTGAGCCACTCCCGCTTATGCATTGCGTTTGCATGATTAAAATATCATATTAGAGAAGATTTGTCAACGGCCTATTCAACAGTAAATCCGCGTTCCTTCAACAATTCTACCACGCGCTCAAGAGTTTCGGGGGCTACACGCACTAAGCGACTTTCAGGGGGGAGCTCTATCCCAAGCAGACGGCCCAACTCTTCGTCGGCCTGTATGTCTTGCAAAACCTGGGCTGAGAGGCGGAGCAGAGGCGCATGTTCGACTTCAATCATATTTTGTTGATCATATCCGCCTCCCCACAATTTGAGGCGGATTGAGAACGATGCAGGGACTCCACCTGCGCAGTAATGCTGTAAAAAGCGCACTATGTGTTCAAGTGGTAGACCAGCACTACATGCCTTTTGAATTGCTGCCGGTGTGATCTTCCTCCAGCCTGATGCTTCATCCAGTTCAGTGATACGTTCAACTTCCGCAGCTAAATAGAGGTCGAGCACGGCATGACAGGGCAGCAGTAGGCCGCTATGCAGGAGCCGCCATTGGGCTTCACGAGTTGGGAAGCGTCCGCTCTCCAACAGGCTGTCATGCAAGGGAGCCGAGACAAGCGCTGGCAGGTAGTCGTGCTGCCAGAGGATTTCTTGTACAGTTGACAATTGATCGGTAAAGACTTCCGCGAGCAAGGGAGCGAGACGGCGACCAAACAATGGGCGTGTTTGTTCATCAGCAAAGAGCGCGTCGAGCAAAGCAGCATCGTCCACTTCAATCAATGTGACGCCACACCAGAGTTCGACACGCCGCGCCTGACGTTCCCACTCCCGCAATGAATACTCTACATTCTGGGGAATGGGCCCTCCCGAGGCCTGCTCCAACATTTGCTGAATAGTTTCTGCCCGCAGACCCATTTGAATGGCGCGTGTGACACTCGCCTTCGTCAGGCGGTATTGCGCAATATGCTCCAGGCTGGTGCGTTCAGCAAAGCGATCCAGATTAACGAGCATCGCCTCAGAAACGGGGGCCAGGGCTATTAATTCAAAATTTGGTTGCACAACTAAACGACCCCAGGAGGGCTCTTTTAATTTAGGAGATGTTTCGCTGGCAACAAGAGCGATATCCGGCGCAAGGCGAAAAGCATCGGGATGATCTTGATTGTTCACATTCACAAGTCCCAGCCAATTCATTGGCCCTGTGACTATGGCGCGAATGAACCCACCTTCTACGAGATACCAGCCTTCGCGGGGTGTTAACCAGCCACGCTTCAGGCGAAAATCCCAACCATAGGGATTGCTGCCTGCGGAGTAGCGTTCGGTACGTGCACCATACTGGCGGGGGAAAAGAAGATAGGGAATATAAAGCTTGGTACGAGCAATAAAAGTAGGAAATTCATACCATACTCCCGCCTGTTCAGCCAGTAATCGTTCCACCACCAGCTTACGTGACCGCACGACCTCATCATGAACTGGATCGAGCGGGGCCGGTCCTGGACGCACAGCCACGTCCGGTAGATAGACCAATTCGTTCAAGAAAGGGGAAACCAGCCAAAGACGGTAACAGCGACGTGCCCGATCCAGCAATGGCAAAGAAAAAAACGTTTCTGCTGGTGTGGCATAGAGTATACCTCGCTGTTCAGATAGCAGGCCCAGTTTTATAAGAAGTAGTCTGATAAACAGCAGATGTGGAATATCTGCCTCTGTCCGTATTTGCTCGATGATCGATGTTTCTGTTGGGCTCAATTGATCTACGATCTGGCGCAATGCGGGCCTTGAGAGCATGCGTTTATTGACCAAAGGCATCCCGTCGCGCATCGCTGCCACAAGTGACCAGTAGCGATAGAGATCACGCTGCAGGGCGCGTATACCTTCGCTCACAACCCCTGAAACATGATCGGCCTCTTTATCCTCACCGCTCTCCTGCTCAGGAGTTGAAACATGAACGCTACTTGCTTCGCCAGCGTTCCATAGCTCATTTGCTGCTTCTAAAACGGCCTGAGGCACGATAAGCACGCCATCATAGACGCCACTTGCATAGTCCCGCCCAACAAAGTTGGTTTGTTTGCCCCAGAAAAGCAGCCCCAAGAGCAGGAGACGATGTAACGCCTGTTCATAGACTCCATGCGGGTGCGGCGTGGGATACTTCGGTGGCATACTCTGGTTGTGAGTGCTTGACAATGCTACTGCAGCCTTACTGGTCGAGGTGCCTTCAGGATTGGGCTTATGAGTATCATCAAGAGGAGGATTGACACGGCTGAGGTAGAGGGCGAGATCGCGGCTGTTGGCACGTCCACCGCACGCAACGAGCTCGCGTAAGATCGACCTCTCCATTTCGGTTAGTCCGCGTATGGCATCACGGCAGGAAGTAGGATCAAATAGTAACTGTCCGACTTCCATAATGGTCATAGAGGAGGGATCAGTCCCTGTCATGCTTTGCTGGGCCTTGAACGAATATGGCAAACGACGCGCTTTCACCAATGCTTGCAGGTGGTATGGCGGCACGGACTGGAGCAGGTAAAGGTCACTCTGTTCCATATTGCTCCTCGATCATGTACATAATGTTGATGTAGGGGTTCAATGAATTGCGCCCTTGGTCGGGAACGGCTCTCCACGAGGGTGCAATGAAATGGGCACTGCGTGCGGCCCCTACAGCTATACCTACCATTCGCCTTTTACTTTCCATTCATTCATATGTAGGTCTCTTCAGAATTGTGCAGGAGAGGAACCTGTCCGCGTCGTTTGAGTTCATCTACAATACGTTCGATAGCCTGCTTTTTGAGAATGAGCAGTGTTGGATGTATGCGCTGCACAATCTGCTCATCCAATGAGGTAGTAGCGGAAAGCTCGCGCAGAACTGCTTGATCAGCCGCCTCGAGCAAAGGCACATCAGTATATAAGCGAACCCGCCCATAGCTTGCTACGCGGCGTTCAAGTTGTGTGAGTAATTGTGCAAGAGGATTATTCGGCGCAATTGTATGCTGATATTCCGCAGCACGATGCAAGAGTTCAAGTAAAGCGGTCGAAGATTCTCCGCGCTTGAACGCCTCACTAAGTGACTTTGGAGTCAGGCAGTAGCAGAGTTTAGCAGCGTGGACAGCCTTGACTTCAGCGAAGCGTTCGATCAGTTCGATCAAAGGCCAGTTAGCAGATGCAGATGGGATTAACAGCTCACCAGATTCAGATATATCTAAAGTTGACAAAGCTGCAGGGAGGATCTGGAGCACATTGGTAGATGGCGTAATGAATTGGGTCCCAATAAATGTATCTGCCAGGGGTGTAAGCTTGAATGCCAACAAACGTTCGCCAGCGGATAGCACCACATCGCAGAATCCCCACCAACACAGCGGCCCCTGCAAGAGCTTAGCGAGATAGCGACCCTCAGCACGCATCCAGCTGCTCAACTGGGTCGGGTGCAAGGGGCGTCCTTCTTCTTGCTCAATCCACCAATGGGGAGATGAAAATTGGCGCTGCCGTCTTTGCAAAAAGGCGGGATTCAAGCGATAAACAAAACGCGCAAACGCGGAAAAATTGATCCATTGTCCACGTGGCGCCTGGGCTATTAATGCAACGAGTGTCTGCCGGGCCTCCCTGTTTTCGATCTCCAGTTCTCCAGAACGCAGGGCGGGCTGGTTGAGCGGCGTAGCACTGCAGCGAAGGTGTAAACCATCCTCTTGTAGCTCAAACAATTCCTCATAGGTAAGCTGATTCAGCCAGTGTGTAAACAGTTCGTAGGCTACTTCAGTTCTGCTTGGGCCAAGCAGCAACTCGGCAGCATTAGGTAGCAAGTGCATACGCGATGTTCCGGCTTCATCTTTATAAAGAATATCGGCTAGCCTTAAAATGCGAAAGGCGTAGCGTAAAAACGGCAGAGGGCGTGGAACAGCAGTCTGCAACGACTTCAACAGGGACATTGAGGGCATACCCTGCGGAGGGGGAATCGCTATTGATCCCTCTACAAGCAGTGAATGGAGAGAAAGACCCATACTAGCTGTTGAACTGCTATCCTCTTTTCCTTTTACTTCGCTCTCAAGTCTCTTGCCATCCAACGCGCGTGCCACGAGGAGCAGATCAGCAAGAAGGCTGTATGGCTCAACTTGTTGCACCTTTGGTGAGGCAGCGTCCTTGCCGCTGCCTATTTCGATAGTAAAGGGAGTAATCGGTAAGGTAACATGCAAAGCTGCACGCACTTCTAACGGCACATACCAGCTAACGTCCAGGGTGGAACCACTCAGTCCAATCCCGAAACGCTGCTGCATTGAATTATTAAAGGTTGCCCGAACAATTAAAGCTTTGCTTTGGAGGATGTGCAGCATATTGTGTAGCTGGCCTGGCCCCCCAAGAGAGAAACGTTCAAACAGACCCCGCAGATCTTCATCGTTCATTGAACCACCCGCCAGCGTGAGAGCGGCTAACAACTGGCGCTGCTGTTTCTCCAGTGTCGCCACCACGCGGCGTATTGCTTCGGGCTGTCTGAGTGCATCTACAATAGCCTCTGTAAGTTGTTGCTTGTTCAAACCGTTCGTGGTGATGTCATATTCTCGTGCCATTGCGCGTAGCTCGCTCAGCCCTGATTGAACCAGTATGTCAGCAGTATTACTCACTGGAAGCGAGTCTTGCAGCGATGGAATTGGCGTTACCGGTGTGAGAGGATGTGCCTGTTTCTTCTCAAGTGTTGCACCTTCTGTTTGTTCGTGTGCAGGTGATGAATCTGCCGCTTGATACTCAAACGGTAGAGTTACTGAGGAGGCTGAAGTGGGAGGAGGAATTGTGAAGGTTAAGGGATGGGCAAGCCAATGATAGAGAAGGGCTGCAGCATGCGGACAGACGATGGATGACCGAGTTGGAGATTGATTACAGGTGCAGGTAACATTGCATGAAACGCGATCACGAATCTCGACTTCAACGCTATAGCGGCCAGGTATGGATGCGGTTACTTGTTCTGTCTCTTTTGAGCTACTTGTCGTTAATGCAGCTTGGCCAAGGAACGTGTTGGATACTTCAACGATACCTGAGAGCCGCGCCCTCTGCCGCTTCGTTGCATACACCGCGCCTATACGGCAATATTCTTGTCCCAACGACGCTACTGTTAGTCCCGCCATGCTGACAATGTCAGCTTCACGCAAGCGCTGCAATGCGCCAGGTACAACATCAAACATGCTTATACGTTGCCTGCGAGTTCTAATACCCATATGCATTCAGAAACGCTGCGGCCGCAGCTAGCTCACCTGAATGCAAGGAAATATAAGAAATCTGGAATGATCATGCCGCACTATAATAACATGTGGTAGTTGCGGGGTCAATGACGATTCGAGCCTAGTTATTGTACCTCAAGGTTGATGTACAATAAATACAACGATTTAGATGTATGCTTTTGGATTCGGGAGAGCAGAGTTGTAGGAGAAAGGTTACCGTTCCAGCTCATACATCACATTTGCTACCGTTGCGAGTGCGGCTGTCTCGGCACGAAGGATACGTGGGCCGAGAGTTACAACTTGTACGCCTTGTCGTTGGGCAAGTGTTACTTCCTCCGGCATCAAGCCGCCTTCGGGACCGATGAAGAGGATGACGGTGGTGAGTGGATGGGGAGTAGGCGTTTGCGATAACCGGGCGACCGCAAGGGTCTCCCCTACATTTCCGGTAGGACGGATAGAGGTGGTTATGACGTCGTGAAGAGTAAGGGTGTGTTCTTCTTCCCAGGGCATGATAGCGAGTGCATTAGGGGGGATGTCGTTGAGTGCATACTTGAGGGGACGGATGGGCAGGAGTTCTGGGAGGCGCGAGCGGCCGGATTGTTCGGCGGCTTCCTGGATGATATGCTGCCAGCGTTGTATTTTGATGAGGCTTGCGTCCTCTAAGCCTGCCATTGAGCGGCGGCAGAGGATGGGGGAGAAGACTGAAACGCCTAGTTCGGTGCTTTTTTCGAGAATCCATTCGAAACGGGTGGATTTTAGGAGGCCCTGGCAGAGGATGATGCGTATGGAGGGTTCGCTTTTGCCAGGTCGGCGTTCGAGCAGGTGGACTTCGACTGCGATCTTGCTAGTTTTAGCAACCGTTGCTAAGATTTCGTCACCGCTGTTATCGAGCAGGAGGAGTTGTTCGCCGATATTGAGGCGTATTACGTCCCGAATCTGGTGGGCGAGGTCTTTGGGAAGAGCGATATCGATATTGGTTTCTTTTAGCAGTTCGGGTGGAACGAAGAAATGGTGCATGTTTGGTATGGAGGCTATGGTTAATTTCCTGATGAATTAGCATATCCGATGGGTTTTTGGCAACCAGACGCCGTAATCGAGTTTGTATCATTTGTATCATTTGTATCACTTGTATCCGATGTATCTTTTGTATCGGATACCGCCGATGAATGCGAGCAAGCAGGGCGGGGGCAAGCCCCGCCCCTACTATAGACGAAGGCGCTGATCATCATTCATCAGTATAGCCCTTACTCCTCTCTTATTTTAGCATTATTAAGGTGACCCAGTCGTCGATCATTGCCTGCTCGATTAGTCTTAGTCCTGCGGCCATAAGGGGTTGTTCGGCTTCGTGACGGCGCTCATCTATGATGCCGCTGGTGATGAGTAGTCCGCCTGGAGCCAGGACCTGGGCGAGATTCGGGGCTAGCGAGCCAATGGCACGAGCTATGATATTTGCGAGTACGAGGTCGTACTGTCTGGCCCTACGTGTGGCTTCGGCATCATCGAGCACTCCTAATGCTACGGTGATGCGACTGTTCAGGTGATTGACTGCTGCGTTGGCGAGTGCACTTTCAACGGCTACAGTGCTATTGTCAATGCAGTGGATGCTGGCTGCACCGAGTTTGACGGCGGCTAGGGCGAGTATGCCTGAGCCAGTGCCGACATCGAGAACTCGCATGCCCGGTCTTGTGTAGTGTTCGAGCTGTTCAAGACACATGCGCGTGGTTGGATGCAGGCCGGTGCCAAAGGCCATGCCTGGGTCGAGTTCCAATACTACCTCGTCATCTTTGGGCGTATAATCGCGCCACGAGGGGCGAATGACGAGATGCTGACCAATATGCGTGACGTGGTAGTAGTCTTTCCAGGCATTGGCCCAGTCTTCCTCATGTATGACGCGAGATTGCAGGTCGCCTACAAATTGTGGCCCCAGGCTAGAGAGGTGCCACAGGCCCTCAGCTACACGCTGGTGTGCCTCTTCCTCATTGCCATC
>WNFY01018557.1_pt1 | contig 12255 bp, 12 predicted proteins | sample 5400091 | NCBI WGS metagenome assembly WNFY01 (sample SAMN13153364, study PRJNA577476) | soil metagenome | isolation source: 60 cm soil or saprolite under grassland replicate 1 | place: USA:California | collected 2016-06-15 | reverse complement strand
CTTGTCTCAACCACTAGTGGAATGGGTAAACATGTGAGTTGGGTCTGGCAACTACCGCAAGAGATAACCTCACAGAGATTACAAGATGTGGCAATAGCCATTCTTTCCCATTGACCGGGCGAAATGTGTTGCGCCCCTACAAAGGAAAGGTATACTGTTATGCCAGGGCAGAAGGTACTCGTAGTTGATGATAGTTGGACAGAGTTGGCAATGATCGCCACACCATTGCGAAATCATGGCTTTGATGTGGTAACTGCTGTGGACGGCGATGAGGCTCTTGAGAAAGTCTTCAGGGAACATCCACAGTGCATTGTTCTCGATGTGGTCTTACCCAAGCAGAACGGGTTTCAACTGTGCCGTAGGCTAAAAAGCCTGGATGCAAGTAAGCACATACCAATAATCTTATTGACAAGCAAAAATACTCCGCTCGATAAATCGTGGGGACTCCGGCAAGGTGCTGACTTGTACATAACGAAGCCCTTTAATGAGGATGAACTGGTAGACAACGTTCGACGTCTCTTATAGATTTAGGAGCCTTTAAATGTTGCAGCGCAATACACGGCAACTGTCGCAGCCCACATCAAGTGGGCTGCAGCATCAAGGAGAAGCCGCTACTTTCAGGACTGCGGGAAGTGATCCGCGAGGAAACCCTCGCGGTTTACCTGGTAGTGTTAGCTCCACGAAGGATCAAGCCAATATACCTGCAGAAGCGGTTGTCGTTGGTCAGCAATACCTGGTCTTTTCATTGCTCGGATGTGAAATTGCTCTTAAAGCAGAGCACATAGATGGCGTAGAACGCCTTGCGGATGTGACTCCGGTCCCAAATGTAGTTCCATGGATCAGTGGTGTCATCAATTTACGTGGTTCCATTGCCTCAGTAGTAGACCTGCGAGCATTTCTTGATATGGAGCGATTACCTTATAATCCACGAACCCGGCTCTTATCGGTGAAATACAATGAAATGGTGATCTGCCTGGTAGTGGACAGTGTCAGTGAAATGATTCCTATCCCTCCATCCGCAATTACTGGAAATCTACATCAAGCCAGTATTCCCCAATGGTTGGCTCCCTATGCTTCTGGGAGTGGGCTGGTTGGGAGACGAAGTGTTGTTTTGTTGGATGCGCCGCGTTTGCTGTTCTCCGACAGAATGCAGCATTATTCTTCTTAAAGAGATAGAAGCCGGGTAGCAGGCCTTTAAAATCCATAGGAAATTAGAGAACTCTACTCAACTGAAGCCTGAGGGATAGCTTCGAACTTTGCAAGTGGCTGTATGGAGCTGGAAAGCTTTACGTGGTCCTGGTTATTAAAAAGGTGGTGTCCGAGTGGCCGCAAGAGCTGCCCACCTTTAGATTGGGGTATCCCAGCGATGCCTCTGTAACGCTGTTTCATACGAGAGGAGGCCTGGAGGATGAATGACACCGATAGAGGCGGAATGACAGTAAGTTCGTTGTTAGTAATGGGGCTTACTGCTTCGGTCGCCATTCCAGTTATTGCCATTATCGTGCTTGGTATTTTAAGGGGAGTGGTTGACCAAACAGTTTTTGTATATATGGTAGGGCTGTGCGCCCTGGTTGTGCTACTGGCAGTCCTGACAATCAATTATATTGTACGGCGTAGAATCCAGGACCGGCTTCTAGGACTTGTTGATGTATGTCGAAACTTTGTGGCGGGAGACCGTGCTGTTCGTGCGCCGGTTATGGGCGATGATGAATTTGCCATGCTCTCAATGTCTATCAACACACTTCTTGATAACCAGGGATTTGCCACTGGCGGGGCAGCAGCATCAAGCAGCGGTGGAAATGATGCGGCAGCTCTGCAAGCACAGATTGAAAAGCTTTTGCAAGAAGTAAGTGCTGTTGGCGACGGTGATCTGCGCGTCCAGGCCGAAGTAACTCCGGACACGCTTGGGGTTCTGGCTGACTCATTCAACTATATGATCGAAGAGCTTGCGAAAGTTGTTGGTCGGGTGCAAGCCACTGCCATGCAAGTGACGAATGCGACACGTCGCATTCTTGACCGCTCTGATGAACTTGCTCAGGCCTCTGCGACTCAAGTCGAACAGATTTCGCACACAACTGAAGCGGTGGAGGCATTAGCGATCTTCATTCAAAATGTTGCTCGCAATGCTCAATTGAGTGCAGAAGCAGCGCAGGAAGCATTAGGTAACGCTAACGCCGGTCAAAAGGCTGTGCGTCAGTCCATTGACGGTATGATGGTCATTCGTGAAAATGTCCAGGAAACATCGAAAAAGATCAAGCGCCTGGGTGAACGCTCCAATGAGATTGGCGAAATCGTGCGTATTATTGAAGACATCGCTGATCAGACAAACCTACTGGCACTTAACGCTGCTATTCAGTCTGCTATGGCAGGAGAGCATGGACGAGGATTTGCAGTAGTTGCCGATGAGATACGGCTCCTGGCAGAACGGTCGACTGAGTCTACAAAACGAATTGCTACATTGGTCAAGAGTATCCAAGGTGATACTTTTGAGGCGGTTGTTGCAATGGAAGATAGCACGCAGGAAGTTGTTAAAGGTTCGCAACTTGCTGACGAAGCTGGTCGCGCCCTCAACTCTATCTATAATGCTGTTGAACGACAGGCGCAAATGATTGAGACCATTGCGCATGCAGCAAATGAGCAGGCACAAGTTTCAGAGAATGTTGCGGTGGCAATGGGCCAGATCTCTGAGATCACCAGGCAGACGAATACGGGGACGCAAGAAGCGGCAATGAGTGTGAGCTACCTTGCTGAGCTTGCTGATCAACTGCGTGCCTCTGTCGCTACTTTCCGATTACCTGATCGCGCTAATGAAATGATCGATGTTTTCCCAGGTATGACTGGAGTACCAGCGCTGCTTGGTGGAAATGCTGACCAATTCTACCAGCAGGATATGGCGATGGGAATGAACAATGATTGGAATCAGGGTTTTTCTTCAGATTTTCTCTCGCTCCCTCAACCTCAGGAGTCAGAGAATTCTGGCTCTTTCCAGTTTGCGTTCAACAATCTGCAAGACTACGGAGGACAGCAAGGCTTTTCTGGTATACCCCAGCATGGAAGTCAGCAATATGGAAACCAACTGGGATTTGATGGACAGCAGATTGGAAACCAGATGAACCCTGGGGGACAACAATTTGGGAGCTATCCCAATTTCGGTGAGATGAATGGGTTCGAAAGCCAGCAAAATTTTGATGCGCAACAGCAGTTTAATTTGCTGCCTGAAACTGGATTTGGGAGTCCGAATCAAGCGGTGTTCCCTGTTTCAAATCAGACTCCTGATGTGCCACAACAGAACTTTGGATCACAACAGGAGCAGTCTATGGCAGCTCAGCAGCGCTGGAGAAATTCCCAGCAGAATCAGCAATCGTATGGTCAAGAACAGGTACCTTTTCCGAACAATGGATACACGGGACAGTAGCAAACTGAGTTACAGCCAGGTGGAGATTTGCTTCTCTGGCAGTGGAACTAGAATGAGCGGGTGCGCGAAGCATGTCGAATACATTTGATAAACTATCAGTCCTCGATTCGTTTATCGAAGAGGTGAATAGTTATTTGCCGGAAATCGAGGCAAATCTCGAGCGGTTGGCTCACACACCTGACGACATGGAAGCGCTCGAGGAGACATATCGTCGCACTCATACCATCGGTGGCTCTGCTTCGATGATGGATTTTCCAGGCCTTGCACATGTTGCACATGGCATGGAAGATATCCTTGGCGATGTCTTAGAGGACCTAGTTGCGCTCGATCCTCCCACTATTGGGCTATTACAACGCTCTCTCGGTCGAATGCACCGGCTCCTGGATGGTATTCACAATGGTATAGACGAGGACGCTGTAATTGCAGAAGACGATACTGACTATTCTCAGTACCGTGTAATGATCGAAACGGCTGCTCTTAACGAGGACAATAAGCTTGCGGAAGAAGTGAATATAGCTCAGGTTACTGCGCCCGCGCCTATTGCTTCCGAAGCATCTATAGCATCCCTCGATGATATGCTGGCATCGTTCCGTACGCCAGCCCCTGATGCGGGAGAAGAAGTTACCTGGCCAGAAGAAGCAGTTATGGAAACAAGTTCAGATCTAACATCCCAACCCGATGAGGATACTCAGCCGCGTCAACCTGCTCAACTCGAGGTTGAGGTTCCTGCCACCGCTGAGCTGGCCCATCCTAGTGCGTTGGAGATGCTTGCTGCAACTGTACGCAATGCAAATCCACAAGATACTCCAAACGTACTGAGTTCAGGGGTTTCCTGGATGGTTCCAAAGATGCTCTCGATCGCATGGAAGAGTGGGCTGGAAAGGCTATGGGACTCAATTTGCGCAATAGTCCCGAACAAGTGAGGCGTTATCTTCCGCTATCTGTAATGTGGGTAGCCAACAGCAAACTCAAAAAGGTGCTTGATTTGCTTACGCAGATGACTAGTAGTGTGGAGCTGACAGATGAGCAGATGCATGGTGCCTTGCATCAGTTACGCTCATCCATAGAAGTGTGCGGTGATGCCTTTGAGCAGTTGCAATCGAATACATCTGATCGGTTGTTCACGCACGAGCCTGGTTGGACGCCCTGGGAGATGCAGTTTGCTCGTGAGCTAGATGCCGTACGCGAGCGTGTGACATTTGAGCGTCGGGGTGATCCTGCAACCCTGCGAGCTGAGATAGAAGCCAGGGTGCGCGAGGAGTTACGACATGAATACGAGTCTCGTCCGTTCACTCTCGCGGCACGAGCTGAATTAGAGCAACAAATACGCAACGAAGTACGTGAGGAATTTGAAGCGAAGAGACAGTTGCAGGTGAGTGTCACAGGCTCAGAACCAAACGAAACACTTCAAGAGATTGAAACGCGTTTGCGAAATGAAATAGAGATTGAAGTGCGACGTGAGTTCCTCAGCCAGCTTACTGGAGAAGACGAGGAGGTGCCAACCTCTACTGCTCAATTACAGCCTGGAGTATTGGCGACTCGAATGCCGGAGGGGGAGCTGCCAACAAGTTCTGTGCTACCTTCCCAAACAACAGTAGCCACAACCTCTTTGGGCGCTGATTTTAGCGAAGAGACCACCGAAATCTTCCGTTTGGAGGCGGAAGAACATTTACAAACGATTAGTACTTATATGGCTGCTTTGGAGCACTCGCCCACTGATCGTGAACCTGTACAGGGTATACGGCGCGCTACTCATACTCTCAAAGGTGCGGCTAGCATGATGGGGTTCCGCGCTATTGCTGAACTCTGTCACATTTCGGAAGACCTTCTTGATAGCGTGATGGAAGATGCCATCACCGTTTCGCCGACCATTCTCAGCCTCATTTTTGATACTGCTGAAGCTCTGGATTTGCTCATCAACGGCGACAAGTCTCGTCAGACGCTGCAGGCGCTCCTCCAGAACGCTACGATTGACGAGCAGTTCACCGAAGAGATTCACCAATTCATCAAGCTTCAGGAGAGGCACACGTACACTAAGATCACCCTTAGAGGCTTGTTGGCAATGGTAAGAGTCTCAATAGTCATATTGAGTCTTCGCACTTGGCGGAATTCGATGAACTGGAACTTGATCGTTATACCGAATTCCATCAACTTGCTCGCGGTTTGAGCGAGGGTATCTCAGATATGACGACGCTCAGCAGTGAGATGGATGCAATTATTCGTGACTGTGAAAGTGTCTTTGCTCGCGAGAATCGTTTAAATACGACCTTCCAGGACCGATTAATGAAAGCTCGCCTGGTGCCACTTTCAACCATGATCCCACGTCTCTATCGAACTGCACGTGCGGTAGCCCTGAAGCAGCATAAGGATTTCGAATTTGTACTCGAGGGTCAAGCGACAGAAGTAGATCGCACAGTGATCGAAGAAATAGCTGGGCCTTTGTTACATCTAATGCGTAATGCAGTTAATCATGCTATAGAAATACCCGAGGTTCGATTGCAAAGGGGTAAACCATCGGCGGGACAAATTAAGCTAACTGCGACCTATGAGGGCAACCAGGTGGTTATCACTGTACGTGACGATGGAACCGGTATAGACCCGGAACGCGTGCGTAATGCAGCTATCGCGCGGAATATTATTCGTCCAGATCAAATGCTCAGCGACAGCGAAGTAATCGAACTCATCTTCCGGCCTGGTTTCACGACTGCTGAGATATTGAGTGAAGAGAGTGGTCGGGGTGTAGGCCTTGATGTAGTACGCGATAGCGTTTCACGACTCAGAGGAACGCTAGAGGTTGAATCCATGCCTGGTCAAGGAACGGCATTTACCATGAAGTTCCCAACCAGCCTGGCGATCCAGGGTGCGATGATGGTTCGTGTTGGTGAACACCAGCTTGCCATTCCCACCGTGATGGTCGAATCCATAGGTCGACTGGATAACTTTAAACAGTCGACATTCGGTGGCAGGCCTGCAATCATTGTCCAGAATGACCTCTACCCGCTGAATTACCTGGCTACACTGTTAGGACTCTCAATAGGCGAACCGGACGAAAAGGCTCCTATACTGCTAGTGCACACAGATCGTCACCGCGTAGCCCTGGTAGTTGACGAAATCAAGGGTAAGATGGATGTAGTGATGAAGAACCTGGGTCCGCATCTACGACATGTGCACGTGGTTCGGCCTTGCAGACTCCCCAGGTGAGTACAAGAACGGATATTGGAGTCTCCAGAGAGAGCATCAGTTCAACTGTGCCCACCATACCTTCAAGGAAGGTGGCTAGTTCTCAGGCAAGTGGGAAGTATGTTCTCATTGTAGACGACAGCCCAAGTGTACGCCGTGTGGTAGGCAACATGCTTAAGCAAAATGGTTGGGAGGTGCAAGTTGCACGTGATGGAGTTGAAGCCCTTGAGATGATTTCGCGTGAGACACCTGCCTGTGTGTTACTGGATATCGAAATGCCTCGCATGGATGGCTATGAATTAATGGCGACCGTACGTGCTCAAGAGCAATATCGAACGCTTCCGCTCGTCATATTGACCTCGCGTGCTGCGGCCAAGCACCAGCAGCGGGCTATGCAACTCGGAGCGAGTGCTTACGTGGTCAAACCATACCAGGATGAAGAACTCATCAATATTCTCAACTCGCTTGTCTATGGAGCAACTGTACAATAGGAATGGGATCTGGGAGGAATAGCGCGTGGGCGTTGAACGTGCTGTAACGCGCTGGTACCTACAGCGCCAGGTCTACCAGGACGAGATTGCATCGTTAAAGGCAAAACTCACCCAAATGCAGTCCCAAGGTCAAGGGCAGGAACCTGAAAACAAAGAGCGAAAGAATATCGAGGAGCAACTTGCGAATGTACGGGCCAAGTTGCGTGCTTTAGGTTCCTGCCCCAAGCCAATGATGGGGTAAAGTGCCCGAGGTGTACGCTTCATCGTGCTTACAAATCACATTCCAGCCTGCCACTACATGTTGAGAAGATCTTCACTACCTTATTCCTTTATCGCTTCCGCTATCAACCTGCCCATCTCTCTTGTCCCCACAGTTTCTTTGCCTGTTTCGCGCAAATCTACAGTGCGGTAACCAGCCTCGATGACATGCTCTACGGCAGCCTCAATGGCCTGGGACTCATTATTGAGGTTGAATGAATGTCGAAGCATCATGGCAACGGTCAGGATTGCCGCGATGGGATTGGCTTTGTCTTGCCCGGCAATATCTGGTGCAGAGCCATGAATTGGCTCATAGAGGCCAAATAAACCGTATGCTGTTTCACGTGTTCCAAGGCTGGCGGAAGGAAGCATACCCATTGAGCCGGCTAGCATAGAGGCCTCATCTGTAAGAATATCACCAAACATATTTTCAGTGACGATCACGTCGAAGCTGGTAGGCTGCCGGATGAATTGCATAGCACAGGTATCCACTAAAAGGTGGTCAAGTGCCACGTCGGGATAATCTGCTGCGACACGGTCGGCTGTGCGACGCCAGAGGCGCGATGTGCTAAGAACATTAGCTTTATCAACCGAGGTCACCTTTTTACGTCTGCCACGCGCGAGCTCAAATGCCGTGCGCAGGATGCGCTCTATCTCGGCCTCTGTGTAGAGCAATGTATCAATCGCCTCTATTCCTTCTGGCGTCTCACGAATTTCACTGGGTTTACCGAAGTAAAGTCCACCAGTCAGTTCACGCACTACCAGTAAGTCAGTTCCTTGCAGGATTTCAGGTTTGATAGTGGAAGCATTAAGCAGGGCATTGAATGGTCGTACGGGACGCAAATTGGCAAAGAGCGCCAACTCTTTACGCAAGCGAAAGAGGGCGCCTTCTGGTTGGATCTTCGAATTTGGTCCCTCGAAGCGAGGTACGCCGCCGACTGCGCCAAATAAGACGGCGTCACTTCGCTGGCAGAGCTGCATGGTAGCGTCAGATATGGCTTCTCCTTCAGCTTCGATAGCAGCGACGCCCACCAGCGCGCGTTGCATGTTGAACATATGGCCAAAGCGCTTGCCAACGCTTTGAAGCACTCTTATAGCTTGCTCAATGACCTCCGGGCCAATACCGTCACCCGGTAGTAATGCGATTGAATAGTTTCCCATTTGTTCTTTTCCTATGCAGCTACGTCTATCGTGATCATCTGTGGACGCTCAGTCTCCTCGGGTATCGGTTCACCCTCAGCCTTTAAGCTTTCAATGTAGCCAGCGATTGCCTCTTGAGCACGCTCAATACATTACTCTATGGTTTCGCCTTGAGTGATACATCCAGGCAATGCCGGAACCGTTACAGTATACTCTCTCTCTTCAGGGTCAGGACCAAGTATTATTGTCTACCTTCTCATGAGAGGCTTCTCCTCTTAGCCAGTACTCTGCGTGGATTGTATATGATAGCATAATTATCTGTCAAATTTATGTGATTTAGAGCCTTGAGGATTGGTTAACCATCGGTAACAGGTTACCGAATATCCCCATATACTCCTTGTCCCAAGCCTATATTGAAGAAGGTAGCCCTCTATGATCGTCTGTAGCATGAGTGGGTGATACGTGCTATAATTTGGAGAAGTAGGGAGACATTTGAGCCGTTCTCCTATCTGCTTTTAGACTCAGCCACTATATTAACCGAGCAATAGGTGCTGCTAAACCTTTGCACTGGAGTTTTACCTTATGAACAGTGAAAATAAAGGAAATGGGAACGCGACGGAGACATTTATACGACGCAAGCCTGTGCCAATTGCTATGGCAAAAGGGCCCCAAGAGTATGTTCCAGGAGATCAGGAACTGCCAGTTCAGATCACCAGTTTTGTGGACATGTTGCAATGGGCTCAGAACTGGGCGCGCTCGAAATCGGTCTGGCCGCTAGGTTATGGTCTGGCTTGCTGTGCAATCGAGATGATGGCAAGCGCACAAGCGCATTATGACCTTTCACGATTTGGCTCCGAGGTCTTTCGCTCTAGTCCACGCCAGGCGGACTTGATGATTGTTGCCGGAACTGTCTCGGTTAAAATGGGTCCGCGCCTGCGTCTGCTCTGGGAGCAAATGCCAGAGCCCAAGTGGGTCCTCAGCATGGGTCAATGCGCGAACTCAGGCGGTGAATTTTACGATAGTTACTACACCGTCCAAGGCGTTGATACCATCGTTCCTGTGGATGTGTATGTCCCTGGTTGTCCTCCCCGGCCGGAGGCTCTAATTGAAGGTATCCTCAAGCTACGCGAAAAGATAGCGAAGCAAGGCTTGAAACTGCAAGGCGAGAAGGATATAGAGGTGTAGCATATGCGTGGCATACTTGAGGGAATGGGCTTAACATTTAGCCACCTATTCCGACCCAAAGTGACCCGGTTATATCCCTACGAGAAGCCTAAGCTGCCACCTCGTAGTCGTGGGCTCATTCAGTTGATCGCGGAGGAAGGTCTCGGAACAGATTACAATCTAAAATGTGAAGCATGCCTACTCTGCGAAAAAGCTTGTCCACCGCGTGCAATTACCATCGATTTTGAGCCGATGCATCGATGGAAAGAACGTCCCTGGTTCGTATCTTACATTCGTGAGGGTGCTGAGAAATACACTTCTTATAAGATACCGCCTGCTTCTGGAGCTTCAAAGGCGGGTTACTACGTGCAACGAGTATCCGAATATGCAGTAGAATATCCTAACAAGCCGGTATCTCCCTGCGTGGCTATGCCCGTCAAGGACTACCTGGAGCCAGAAATCGATCTCAGCAAAGTTGATGAGCTGCTTGAGACCTGGCCAGAAGAAGCAAGCGCTCTCCCAACACTCCTGGACACCGTAATGGACATTTACGGCTATATGCCTTTGCAGGCAGCCAAGCGTATTGTGCAGGTGCGCGGAGTAGACTTGAGCGATATTTTTGGTATCGCCACTATGAGTCCAAAATTTAAACCTGCCCCCGCTGTGAAAGGCATTAAACGCGACGATCAACCTGAACGTGGATTATCACCCTCTACACGAGGTGTGTATGGGAATATTAATCATGTGAGGCAACCAAATGCCTGAATTTGATTCTGCATATCGTGTAATTCGGCGACGGGGTGAGCCTGATATACGCTCACTTGAAGCCTATCGTCGTATAGGCGGTTACACTGCTCTGGAAAAGGCCGTGCGCGCGCAAACTCCCGAGCAGGTAATCCAGCAGGTGCTTGACGCTAAATTGCGAGGTCGAGGCGGCGCAGGTCGCCTGACCGGGGAAAAATGGCGCATCGTTCGTCGCCAGGATGACGATATCAAATACGTTATCTGTAATGCCTATGATGCTGATCCACGTTCGTGGGCTGCACGTGCCATATTGGAGCGCAATCCGCACCAGGTCATCGAAGGTATTGTGCTTGCAGCTTACGCAGTGGGAGCGTCAGAAGCATATCTCTTTACCCGCAGTCTTAATCTCGAGGGGATTGCTTCTGTACAGCAAGCCCTGGAGCAAGCGCTAGATGCCAACCTGGTTGGACGTGATATTTTAGGTACCGATTTCAGTTGTACGATCAATGTGCTGGGTGTAGACCTGGGCTTCATGGGTGGGGAGGAAACCGTCCAGATTGCCGTTATCAAGGGTCGCCGTGGTATGCCTGAACAGCGTCCGCCTTATCCTGCACAGTATGGACTGTGGGACAAACCCACTGCTATCAACTCTATCGAGACGTTAGCAAATGTGCCGGTTATCGTGCGTGATGGAGCGGCAGCGTTTACTAGCGTAGGTACAGCTACGACAGGTGGCACGAAGGTTTTAACGGTATATGATTATGTACCCGATAGCGAACCAAAGGTAGTTGAAGTACCCTTTGGAACCTCATTGCGTGAGATTTTACATCACGCGGGGTATAGTCGACCCGAGGGTGATCTGCGGGCAATTATTGTAGGCGGTGCTGAGGGTGGAGCCTTGCCAACCTCTTTACTCGATACACCTTTTGATTATGATCCCCTGGAAGAGGCTGGCGCAATTGTAGGTTCTGGCATTATAGAATTACTTCCAGCCAATACCTGTATGGTAGCGTGGGCAATGGAGCGGAGCCGCTATCTGAGTTATGAGTCATGTGGTAAATGTGTTCCGTGCCGAATAGGTATGAAGCGTATTACAGGCATCCTTGAAGGTGTAATCAGCGATCTTGGCGTCAAGTCAGATTTAGATATGCTGGATGAATTTGCTCAGTACATACCAGATGGGTCATTATGCGGTTTTGGTATTCATGCCCCAAACGCGCTTAAAACAGCCAAACGTTATTGGCCCGACCATTTCAGCATGCACGTTGAAGAACAGGAGTGTCCGACAGGTACCTGCGTTCCGGTGCGTGCCCATCGTTTTGTAAAAAAACATGTGTTACCGTAAAGATTTGATGGGGCGTAATTCATTGCGCCCCTACAAAGAGGAAGTACATGGCTATATCAATCCGAGATAATCTTTCTCCAATAGTTCAGGAAGCACAGGCTCTCATGGTACGGAATGAAGTTGGGCAGCCTAGCTTCACGCTCACCATCGATGGTAAGACTGTTCAAGCCTATGAGAATCAGACACTACTGAGCGTGGCGATCGACAATGGCATTACAGATATTCCAAATATGTGTGATGACGAAAAGTTGGAGCCAACCGCTACGTGTCGGATGTGTCTTGTGCACGTCGAGGGCATGAAACAGCCGCTGCCTGCCTGTACAACAGCTGCGATGCCCGGGATGGTAGTGACCACGAAGTCGGACGAATTGTTCCACATTCGCCGCACCAACCTGGAGATGTTACTGTCAGACCACAATGCGTACTGTCAGCCTCCGTGCCAGATAGATTGTCCGACGCACATTGATATCCCTGGCTATTTGGAACTGATTGCGAAAGGATCGATGAAAGAGGCTGCA
>WNFY01006173.1_pt1 | contig 12256 bp, 16 predicted proteins | sample 5400091 | NCBI WGS metagenome assembly WNFY01 (sample SAMN13153364, study PRJNA577476) | soil metagenome | isolation source: 60 cm soil or saprolite under grassland replicate 1 | place: USA:California | collected 2016-06-15 | reverse complement strand
AGGTCGGATAGGCTGCGATCTAAAGCATGAATCTCCACCTCGAAAACAAACTCGCCCTTGTCAGCGGTTCCACTGCCGGCATCGGTTTCGCCATTGCCAAAGCTCTCGCCGCTGAAGGCGCTCGCGTCATTGTTAACGGACGCAGCGAGGCGCGCGTAAAGGAAGCCATTGCGTCCATTCGCGCGAATGTCCCGACAGCGAAACTCGAAGGGCTGGCGCTTGATTTGTCCAAAGCCGACGCAGCAGCGCAAACTACAAAACGCCATCCCGATGTGGATATTCTCGTGAACAACCTGGGCGTTTATGAAGTCAAGGACTTTGAACAAATCACCGACGCGGAATGGTTGACGATCATTGAAACCAATTTTCTAAGTGGCGTTCGTCTGTCGCGTCATTATCTGCCACGGATGAAAGTTTCCGGTTGGGGACGCATCATTTTCATCTCCAGCGAATCCGCCGTGAACATTCCGGTGGAAATGATCCATTACGGCGTAACGAAAATCATGCAGGTAGCGCTCGCCCGCGGACTGGCCGAAACCACCGCGAGAACAGGCGTCACCGTCAATTCGGTACTAGCGGGCCCAACTCGCTCCGAAGGCGTGGAAAAATTCATCGACGATTTGGCCAAAGCCAAACACGCGACGCCTGCCGCGGTGGAGAAAGAATTCTTTACAACAGCACGGCCCACTTCACTCCTAAGACGTTTCGCTACTCCGGGCGAAGTCGCGGCACTGGTTGCCTTTGTCGCCAGTCCGCTCTCATCGGCTACGAACGGGGCGGCCTTACGCGCCGACGGTGGTGTGGTGCGCTCGATTCTTTGAGTTCGCGATCTGGTTTGCGCTTCGCGATCGACGGGCTGGCTGAGTCGGCTCGGCGAAGTTTTGAACGGCCCACTCTCGCTTATGCTGCGGTTTTTCGGCTTGGTTCCGTTCGCAGCAATTTCATTTTCGATCGTCGCGCTGGTCAGTCGCATCGGCTGGATTGCGGTCGACAAAGTCTCCGGCTCCGATCCGGAATCTGTTTTCGCCGCCGAACGCTACTAGCGACGAATTGGATGTCGCTTTCGGCACCCTGTTCTCGAATCTTGCCATGTACTTCATTATTCTCACGACGACTCTGACGCTGCACGGTAATGGGATCACAAATATCGAGACTTCGGCTGGAATTGTGGACGTCGGTGACGACACACACTACAAGCTCGACCAGGGCCTCGTCGTGACCGCGATGCACAACTAGGTCGCCGGGTTCCTCGACGCGCTCGTCCGCCGAGTCTCCCTCGAAGGTGGCAAGCGCAGTTCCCTCAGCCGCAGGAGAAGAAAATCCCACGAGTGCGGGCTGGCCGCCATGGAGTTCCGGCTGAAAGGTAGATCATGAAAATATTAAATTACGTTTCACTTAAACTAATCATGATTGCAATCGCCTGCAGCTTTGCTGTAAGCACACCCCTTCAGGCGCGAGAGGCCAGATTGAACTCTGCCTCGACCCGTTCTGAGGATGACGCTCGTTTGATTGTGGCCAGGGGAGCCAATTTTGGGACTTTCGAGTTCCTCAACTTGTTCGTCGACGGTGTCCAGGTTGCGAAGTTGGGGTTTCTTCGGAGTTACGAAGCGGTGTTGCCCCCTGGGCCGCACGTGTTGTCGGTAACGCCGAAACTAGAGCACTATACGTATACCCTCGTCGTATACCCTCGTTAACGCAAAACCCGGCAGGACCTACGCATTTACCGCGTTTTGGAAAAACGATGATCAGGTTTACCTCGAGAGGGGGAACGGCGCTTCCAAGACAATCGTCACAGCGAGCAACAATTGATAAGGCCACCTTCGCTGCGATTCCCAAGAAGGGCATTGCAGTAACGCCGCTGTCGTTAGGGGGAATTCATGCGAACGAATAATCGATGGGTGATTGCAATTGCGGGAGTGTTTTTGCAGATCGCGCTGGGCGCAGTCTATGCCTGGAGTGTTTTCCGCATCCCGCTTGCGAAGCAATTCGGCTGGAGCATTTCAGAAGTAACGCTGACCTTCACGATTAGCACCTTTGTGCTGGGATCTGCCGCGTTCTTCGGAGGCCTGTGGCTGAACCGAGTGATGGCGGCTTCAATGATACTTCCAATCGTGATTTCGCCGCCGAAACTTCTCGGCGCCGAACCGAGCGCTCTGCCCGGATCGGTCTCTCTCATCCCCCGTCACTAAGTTCGCTCATCTTGGTTGAACACTCGCTCTGAAGAGGGAGGGATAAATACGTCTCTGGTGGCATCACAAAATCCCGCGGACGCGCCGTCGCAACGACATGCGGCTCGCGCGAGCGTAAGAATATGAAAACAAAAAGAATACTCAGTATAATTGGCCTCACTCTGCTTGCACTCAGTCCGGCCGTGTGGGCGGCTGGGCATGGTGGCGGCGGAGGAGCCTTTCACGGCGGCGGAGGTTTCAGCGGTGGCGGTTTTCATGGCGGTGGCTTTCGTGGTGGAGGCCGCGGTGGCGGCATAGCCTTCGGCCGTCCGGCAGGGCGCTTCGGCGAGGGCGGTCCACGCTTTTCCGGCAGAAGTCCGCGCTTCGCAGGCGGGATGGGTATGTCGCGAACAAGACCGCACGTCTTTTCGGGACCAAACCGGGGAATCAATCGCCCTGCTGCTTCGAGCGTCGCGCGTAATCGCGGCGCGATGGCTTCAGCGGCGCGTCCGTCGCGAACATTTCCGCAACGCGGATTGAATGGGCGAACGGATCACATCGCTGAACGTCACGACGCAAATTGGCACGGCGACTGGGACCGGCGGCATGCCCATTTTTTCAACAATCGGTTCTTTGTCTTTATCGACGGCTTCTGGTGTGGACTGGATGACGGGTTCTTCCCGTGGGATTACCTGCCGTATTACGCTGATGACTATTACCCGTACGATTACTACTCAGACAGTCAGGCGTCCGATAACACGGGGGCGGTTGATAACGGCGTCTCCGCGGCTGATCCCACGGTCGAAGCTACGCAGGAGCAGCTTGCTCAGCTGGGCTATTACAATGGTCCAGTCGATGGCATTTTCGGACCGACGACCCGTGACGCGGTGGCGAATTATCAAATCGCCAAGCAGCTCAACGTAACCGGAAGTCTATCGCCCGACACAATGCAGTCGCTCGGATTGCCGGAGCCAGCGTCTAGTTGAACAGCCAATATCAGATCACGATGAAAGGAACCTGAATAGATGAAGGCGATAGAAAAAATACCTACGGAAACGAGCCAACCAAACAAAAGCGTCAAACAATCGACCTACGCCTTGCTCGTGCGCTCGGAGGACAAGAGACGCGCACTCTTGGAGACGATCGTTTATGGCCTGGTCATTTTGAGGGCGCTGGCTGCAATTCTGCAGTTCGCGGACCAGCCCGTTAGGTTCGGCGCTTAGACCCGGGCGTCGCGCGCGAGTCGCGACCTGGAACGTACCAACGAAACTCAAGAGTGCTGATATGAAACAAATCAACTCGGCAACACTGCGGCGTCGGCGTCAGCAGCGACAATGTCTGCGAGGTTCCCGGCAGGCTCCCTCTAAAGAAGGAGCGAAGGCCAACTCTTCCGTGGCACTACAAAATCCACCGGACGCGCAATGGCCGCGAAACGGAAGAGTCACGATCTTGGAATATGAGAAAGTTAAAATTACTTAGTTTAATCGGCATCACATCGATCGCCCTATTTGCCGCTGGATCGGCAGAGGCTCGCGGCGGCGGTGGAGGAGGAGGCTTCGGTGGTGGTGGGTTTGGTGGTGGTGGTGGGTTTCATGGTGGTGGTGGTGGACACTTCGCTGGAGGAGGCTTCCATGGTGGCGGTTCTCGCGGTGGCCGTTTCGGCGGTGGACCGCGATTCAGTGGTCGTCCCTTCAATGGAAGAATGGGCGGCGTCGTCGAACGTCACGATGCAAATTGGCACCGCGACTGGGACCGGAACCATGGTCACTTCTTCCACAATCGGTTCTTTGTCTTTGACGACGGTTTCTGGTTTGGACTGGATCCCTGGTATTATCCTTACGACGATTACTATGCGTACGACGACCAGGATTATTACGGATACGATCCGTATTCGGTGTCGATGGTCGGTGCAGTCCAATCGGACCTGGCCAGGAAAGGTTACTATCGCGGTATGATCGACGGGGTTTACGGCCCGCAGACGCGCGTCGCCATCACGCGTTATCAAAGCAATCACGGGTTGCAAGTGACCGGTAGTCTTACCCCGGCAACGCTGCAGTCCCTGCGATTGCCACAACCAATGGGTAGCTGACAAGCACGGAATTGCTCTGTGAGAACGCCGCATTCGACGTTTTGTAGGAGACGTGGGAAGCAATGGAGGAGGGCGCCAAACGTGGCGCTCACTTCCAGCTCGTTCACGCGGGATAAAACAGTAAGCGTGGGTCATTAAAGTACCAGACCGCGTGAGACGATGCCTTTTACGCGGAGCAACTCACCGCCAAAATCGAGGTTGAATGATAGCCCGGCGGGCTGATTGTACTTTCTCGCCGCGGCAGCGATACGGTTATGGAGCAAACCACTTTTCTTGGGCATTACCGAATTTCGGTCGATGACAGCACGGCGCCGCGTGAGCTCGGCCGAGCCGGTGCAGCGATTACTTACAAGGCCGTTGATGAAAGATCCGGCGAACCAGTTGCCCTGACTCTCATCCCGGTCTCAAGCATTGATCCAGCAGCACGGAACCAGTTTGACGAACAGGCACGTGCGGCCGCGAGAATCAAACACATTAACATCGCCAAGGTTTTGGATTTCGGACGCGAAGAAGACCATTTCGTTTATATCTCAGAGCCGCTCCCGGGTGAGCCGCTCGCGTCGTGGATCGAGCAGCACGGTCCGATGCCGGCCGACGCCGTATTGCGCGTGGCTGAGCAAATAGTCAGCGTCCTTTCGACGGCCAGATTTCACAAACTTGCGCAATGCGCGATTCAGCCGTCTAACTTAGTGATCGTCCCAGGTTCAACTCCCGAAGGTAGCTGGCCTTTCGTAAAGCTAACGAACTTCGGCCTGGCTGAGCTCGACTTCGGTCCCAAAGGCTCGACGCGGGACGAGTCCGTCAAATTGATGGACTTTCGGGACGCGGGCTCGTTGGCTGGCGAGCTCGACAAGCCCAATGGCAGTGAGTGCGAGGAAATTTCTGTAGCGCCGCAGTTCGCCAGCCCAGAGCCTCGAAAGGTTTCGGAGCAGCACCAAACAGCCGATTTCCGATCAGAAGTGTATTCTCTCGGCGCGACAATGTACTTTATGCTGACGGCCGGCGCCCCTCCGCCAGAAACGCGCCGCCGAGCCCGAGAGCTTTCGGGGTTCCCGAAAGCTTTGCGGAACTTAATCGGAAGTATGTTGCATCGCGATCCCGATCAACGTCCAAAGGATCCGGTTGCGCTCGCGGAAATGATCCGCGAATGCCTGCTGAAAATTGAGCGCCGGCAGGTCCTCGCGCGCAGACTAGGAATTCCGCAGCCGGCAGTAATTCCGCGGAAATCGAGGACAACATTAACGCCGCTCGCGCAAGTGCTGCGTGCGACACTTGTATTCGCTGCCATTGTATTGGCGGCAGGAGTGTTAGGTGCGTTGTTGTTGCCCGTGGATATCAATCCATTCCGGCATCGAACCACGGCCAAAGAGATGATCGGCGTTCCAATCGGTGTGCCCGAAGCCTCGCCGTTTTCGTCACCACAGGCGACCAATAAAGCGCCGGTTGTGGCCACTCAGCCGGCGACGGACACCGTGACGTCCGGAGCTGCAGACCAAACTTCTTCGCCGGGTCCTGAGCACGGACAAAGCTCAAATGCCGGCCTTGTTGCGGCTGCAAGTCCTGCGAGCCCGCCAGAGCCAAGCCCGAACGCCCCGGCGAGTGGGGCGGAAAACTCTGCTCAAGTCCAAGATACCGCAGCAGCTCAGTCGAATGCTGCATCGCAGCCAGCCACTGCCAGTGAAGCAACTTCATCCGGCAAAAAGAAAAGCGTCGCTGCTCCAGCGTCGAAACGCACCGGCGTCGCGCAGAAATCAGCTGACGGTCAGCGGCGGCGCACGGGGTCGATGCGCGCTCGGGTTGTTGGCATCACGTCTGATGGAAGACTGCTTTTCCGTTCGTCCTCCGGCCGCACCGTGATCGTCACGCCGGGTGCCGAGGATGAAGACGAACTCGCTCCGAGTCGGCGGCGACGCGATGCTAGGCCGCAGGTGCGCGACGAATTCTCCACGCCATCGCGATCATTCCCACCGGATTATTCTCCTGACGACTAGGCACGTAGCCGACAGGCCCCAAATCTTTCCCAAAAAAAAGTTAAAAAAAAGCTTGCCCAACGTGGCAATTCCCGGCATATCTCGCCTCCGTGCGGCGACCACTCTGCTTGCCACTGGCAATTATATCGCTTCTCGCTGTCTCCAGCGCAGCCGCGTACGCGCAGGGGCTGGCCCCGACAACGCTGGCTTTTACCGGTCCAGTTCACGAGAAAAAGAAGGAAGCACCGGCGATTGCAAAGGAGGCGATGCGAGCGGTCGTAAAAAAGCCGGTGCGAGCGATTGCGACCGAGCCTGGGCGACTGCTTACAGCAGAGCCCGTCCGAGCAATCGAAAGACCATACGGAAGCGAGACGGCTCAGCCGGTTGACCGTTACACCTATAGGACTCCGCAGGGAAAGAAGGAATCAGTTCCCGTTATCACGCAGTATTATCCCAAGCAGATCGTTTACCCGCTTGCCAAGATTGATCGCCACATCGACCGCAAGCTCATGCAAGCGGCGACCATCGCCCAGGAACGCGCCTATGCGCATTCGCGTTCGATGTGCTGGCATTACGTAAAAGAAGCATTGCTCGCTTCCGGTGTTATCGATTCCCGCCCGAAAAGCGCATACGCGAAAGAGGCCGCCCAGGATCTCGTCACTAATTACGGATTCAAAAAATTATCAGTGAAAGATCCGTTCGCCGCCCCGGTCGGTGCGGTGCTTGTCTACGGCGCCAACCGTGCCGCTGGTCATGTCGAGATCCGCACCAGAGACGGTTTCGTCAGCGACTTTCGTTCGAAAACACCATCGCGGCGTCCTCTGCTCGGCGTTTACGCGAAGCTGTAATTTCCCGCCAAGTCGATCGGAAGTTACGCTTCTAGTCCGCCAGTCGGACGGACTCGTCCTGCGGCGAGCCTGACTTGGCCGGCGGGCATCTTGGGAGTGTCGAACTTTAGCGGCTACAGCACAGCAACCATCGGGCGCTGATACCGGTCTTTCCGCTGCGGAAACTAAATCGGCGCGCCCACTTCCACCGCGCATATTTCGCCGCACCACATCTCGATGCGCGCGCGGATCTGATCGCGGATTTTGCGTGTGCCGGCGAGGCGCTGTTCGCCCGTGCCGGTGAGTGCGGCCGGATCTGGAAAACTCCAGTGCAATCGCTTGGTCACGCCAGGAAAGATGGGACAACGCCGGGCACTGCTCTTGTCGCAAACCGTAATCACGTAGGCGAATAACTTGCCGGATTTGAAAACATCGAACACGGATTGAGTTTGATTGTGCGAAATATCAGTCCCGATCTCGCGCATCGCTTCGACTGCCAGCGGATTGAGACTCCCCGGTTCGAGACCGGCGCTGTGCGGCTCAAAATAATCGCCGCAAATCTCCTTCAAAAACGCTTCTGCCATTTGGCTGCGGGCGCTGTTATGAATACAGATGAACAAGACCTTTTGTTTCATGATGGGTGATCGATCATGCCATGAAGAGGAACAGAACAACAGTCTTTTCGAACACACCGGCAACCGACAACTGCAAGCAGCGCGCCTGCAACCGGTGCCAGAACGTAAATCCAGAGATGAGCCAGATGTTGAGAGACTATGGCCGGGGCAAAGGAGCGCGCCGGATTCATCGACGCACCGGAAATCGGGCCGGCAAACAGGGCTTCCAGCGCGATGACCGCCCCAACGGCGATACCGGCGGTAATTCCGCGCTCCTTGGCGCCGATGGAGACATTGAGAATTACAAACATCAACAGGGCGGTGAGAATGATTTCGAGAATGAGCGATTGGAGCGCCGGCCCGGCGGGAACAGTTATTCCCAGGGTCGAATGCTGCGGGAATAATCCGCGCAAAAGCAAACTCGCAGCCAGTGCGCCTGAGAACTGGCTCAGCACATAGGGCAAAACCATTTTGCCTTCAAGCCGGCGCGCCGCGAAAAAACCGAGGGTCACTGCGGGATTAAAATGCGCGCCGGAGACATCTCCGACGGCATAAATCATTGTCATAACCAATCATCCCGAAGGTTAGACCAACGCCCATATTTGTGACCGCCCCACCAGTCACATCATTAATGATGATTGCTCCGGTCCCGGCAAAGACGAGGGCGAAGGTCCCCATGAACTCCGCGGCGTATTTCCTGGCCTTTCTCATTCAGACTTTCCGCTTGCTGATGAAGATCGAGATGCGCTTCGCGAACGCTTTGGATGGCTCGGCGTAAAAGCGGCGACCAAGTTCGAGCGCATTGCGACGCAACCATTTGCCTCGTTTCCGGATGGTCTTCTGCAGTTGCGCCAATTCACCGCGCAACGCGTCATCGCCGCTTTCCTTCTCCAGGCGCGTGAGAAGAAAATCGAAATCATGTTCGCGACCCAGCAGTTCGGCTAAAACCTCCACGTCGTGAGCCATCTCTTCCAAAACCACGCGGTTCAGCGGTTGCAAGATGCGCAACTGATACCAAAGGTCTTTCACTCGCTTGCGCCAGGCATGAAAATTTTCCGGAACCGGTTTCTTGATCGTCCTCGCAAGTCCACGCTGGCCACGTTTGTAGATCTTCTCGACCGCGCCGCAAACTTGCTTCCCGGTTATGCGGTCCAGCGGCCATTTCGAAAGGCCCTCTTCCACACGTTCCAGCTTCGGAATTGCTTGTTTTTGCCACCCATCGAACGCGGCAGAAAAACTCTCCCGCTCCAGCGACAACAATTCTTCGAGGCGCGTGAAGTGGTTGTCGGCGGAGCTCTTTGCTGTTTCGTCGCGCAGTTGAATTAGGGTTTGCAGTCGCACCTGCGCATCGCGCAAATCGGAGACGAGTCGTCCGATCTCCCGCACGCAGCGGTCCTCGCGCTTATGCCGATTCTTCCCGACTTCGCTCACGGCCAGGCGCATTGCCGCGCGCAGTTTTTTAAGATGTTTGCGAACTTCGTGCACGGTGACACCGCGCTGCTTTGCCGGGTGCCGGCACAATCGAAGAGCAGAGTCGAGTTGCTCGCAAAAAACTCGCTTCAGTCCGTCCGGCAACGGTTCGCGCAATTTCAAACGGAAGCCCATATCGGTTGCTTACTCGTTGGCCAGTCTGACGTTGCTGTAACGCTTTTCGCCCGTCACCTCCCGGCCAAACCAGGAAGGTGGCTTGAATTTGCCGCACGTTGCACGGTCAGGGAATTCCACTTCCGCCACCACCAGACCGGCATGTCTGCCGCGATAAATATCAATCTCGATCAGTAGATTTCGCCATGGAATTTCATAGCGCAGCTTGCGCAATCTTCTCCCCGCGGTCGCCGGCCAGAGCGCCGCGAACTGCTTGGGACTGAGTTTGACCTCGCGCTCTTCCCTTAATCTGCCACGGCCCACTTTGAAAGTCAGCGACGCGGTTTTGCCTTTTTTGCGGATTCGCACCTGCCTGCCCGCTGACTCTGTCGCGAGATAACCTTGTGCAATGATATAATGCTGTGCCCGTTTGAGATTTTCAGGCAGCCGCTTAAGCAAGAACTTGCGTTCGATTTCGCGACTATTTGGCATTCCCATCTTCATTGGAGCAAGGTCGGGCTGCTAAGGGCGCTCAATGTTTCGTGGACGCAATTTCAATTCTCCGAGCGCGTCACAGGAGCTCCGCCCGCCAATTCCTGCGGCTCTCAGGTGCGCGTTCGCGAATACGCTGTGAGCGGCTCGGCCGTCTCCAGATTCTTGATCACGGTGCTGAGATAGACTGACTCGGGATAAAATGCCTTGTACTTCGTGATCTCAGCCCGGTTTAATACCTTGAACCCGTAGCGTTCGAACATTTTCTCCCCGCGCCGGCTCTCGAAGGTCACGATCTGGCCGTAAACGCGTTTCTCGCCTGAGCGATACAAATAACTCAGGTATGCGCTCATAAGAGCGCGGGTTGTGGATACTTTTCGGGCATCCGGGAGCAGGTTGATATGAAAATGCGGAACTCGGCGCGGGCGCGCCGGCACTTCGTGCCACCCATGGACCAGCGTCCAGCGGACGAAACGTCGCGACCGTTCATGGTAACGAAAGTAGCGAGTGAGCGCACGAAAAAAGAGCCAGATGTTTTGATAAAGCGCGTAGAGCTGATTGCGTAATGGCTTGCGCGAGCCGAGGAGATAACCGCGAATTTCGCCATCCACTTCCAGAAGAAAACACGACTCCTGTTCGTGATCCGTGTAATAAGTAGTTAGAAAATCAGCGAACAATTCTCGATCCTCGTAAACCGGGTCGATTGGGTCGCCGAGAAATCCTGTATCGCAGCACAATTTTCTGCGCGATAAATGCAAAACAGTTCTTTGAGCACGCGCGGCCAGCTATACAAATTCTGCGTCACGCGCGCGGCCGCCTCGCCCAGAGCCGGCAATTTTTTTGTGCTCGCTCCTTCAATCGCGTCGGCCAATGCCTCGGCGCTATTTGCACGCGCCCAGGATTCCTGGCCGTGGCAAATAAGCTGGTCCATGTAGCTGCCGCGAATTCCCACTACCGGCGTGCTACACGCCTGACTTTCCAGCGCCACCAGGCCAAAGGTTTCCTGAACACCTGGGTGAACGAAGAGATCGGCCGCTCGATAATAACGCGCGAGATCAGCGGAGTCTGGACAATACTGAATCCAGGAGAGGTCTTTCCCGCAAGTGCGGGACTGCAACTGTCGAAGTTCCTTTCGCTGCGGTCCATCGCCGATGATCAAAAGATGAAATTCCCCTGCGCGGCGGCATCGCAAAAGCTCGAAGGCTCGAAAGAGTGTTTGAGTGTTCTTTTCCCTGGCCAAACGGCCGGCATAGAGAAGCAGCTTTTGCCGGGGGGGAACGCCTAATGAGGCGCGTGTCGCTTTTGCGTCATCCGGCGTCGGCTTAAAGATGTTGGTGTTCACGCCGAGCCGCACGGTGCGCACATTGCGCACGCCCCATTCAAAAAGAACGCCGGCCAGATTTTCGGACGGCACAAGCGTGACTTGAAAGCGATTGTAAAGCTTGCGCACGTATGCGTGCGTCAACCTCATGGCCTGATGCGTCCCGCCTCTGCCCAAAAATCTTGTGCTGCCGCGCAGATAGGCTTCCGGGAAATGCGAGTGGTAAAAACCAACGACCGGAATTTTGAGCGAAGAGCCGATCGCGATTGCTTTCCATCCAATTTGATACGGGTCGCTCGATTCAATGATGTCAGGCCGTTCACGTTCCAAAATCTCCTCGATTGCGCGCAGATTTAGCAGAGCGCGGTAACGCGATGTGCGCGAGAGCAAAGGTGAGTGAATCGAATAAATGCGCGACCTCGCATTAGTAGTTACTTCCGTCTTCGGTCCCGGAACGACGAGAACGTGCTCATCGCCAGCCGAATGCTTGTTGATGTACGCGACCTTCTCGTGCACGTAACGCTTAACGCCGCCGCTCAGCGGCGAATAGAACTGGGTGAGATCGCAGATTTTCAAGATGCACTATAGCTGTCGCCCTCTGGGCGACGCAATACGCGGACATTAAACACACGAGCGCCGCGCTTCGCACAGCGAAGCGACTACAGAACCGGCAAACCCGCGATCTTGGAATCAGGCATGCGATTCCAGATCGCTTAAGTATTTTTCCGCATCCATAGCCGCTGCACATCCTGTGCCGGCCGCAGTAACTGCTTGTCTGTAGACGCGATCTGCCACGTCCCCGGCGATGAATACCCCGGGATGTTTACTCTCGGCCAGATTCTTCGCAATCAGATAACCGTCCGGATCAGCCTGGAGCCTCCCTGCAAACGGTTTTGTGTTTGGATCGTGGCCAATGGCGACAAACACGCACGCAACTTCCAATTCGCGCTCCTCATTCGCTTTCACGTTGCGCAGCCGCACCGCGCGCATTTCGCCTTTTTCGTCGGAAATGTATTTCGTCACGACTGTATTCCAGATCGGCTCGATCTTCCTGTTCGCAAACACGCGGTCTTGCATGATCCTGGACGCGCGCATCTTGTCGCGTCGATGAATCAAATAAACTTTGGAGGCGAATCGGGTGAGAAAAAGCGATTCCTCCGCTGCTGAATCGCCGCCACCAATCACGCAAAC